>ENA-OUQC01001640-OUQC01001640.1-human-gut-metagenome-genome-assembly--contig:-NODE-1640-length-11221-cov-3.882411_pt1 | contig 11221 bp, 9 predicted proteins | sample MGYA00237942_ERZ548815 | MGnify/ENA primary metagenome ERZ548815 (study PRJEB26490, sample SAMN05194722) | human gut metagenome | biome: terrestrial biome; feature: human-associated habitat; material... | reverse complement strand
CTCCTCCGCCACGTCCTCCATGACGAGCGACCACACCTGCCGCCGCATCACGGGGTCGAGGCCGTCCACCGGCTCATCGAGCACGAGTACCTCCGGCCGCGCGGCGAGCGCGATCCAGAAGGCCGACTGCTTCTGCATGCCGCGCGAAAGGCGGCGGATGGGGCGCGTATCGTCCAGCGCGAACACCTCGCGCAGCTTTTCGTAGCGTTCGCTGTCAAACCGGGGATAGAGCGCGCGCGTAAATTTCATCAGATCGCGCGTCGTGCTCGTGGAGGTGAAATACGGCTCGTCCGGGATGCAGAGCATCCGCGCCTTGACCGAGGGGTTTTCAAATACCGGTTCCCCGTCGAGCAGCACCGAGCCCGCGTCCTGCCGCAGCACGCCCATCATGTGACGGATGGCGGTCGTCTTGCCCGCGCCGTTCGGGCCGATGAGGCCGTAGACCGAGCCGGACGGCACCGAAAGGTTCAGCGCGTCGAGCGCTTTGAAGCCTTCATAAATCTTTGTAACGTTTTTCAGTTCAATGCTCGCCATGGCCGCCGCCTCCGATCTTTTCTATGATCTCTTCCTCGCTCACGCCGAGCCAGCGAAGCTCCCGCACCGTTTCTTCCAGCCGCACGAGAAGTTCCTCGCGCCGCGGGTCGCTCTGCGGGGAGAACTGGGCACAGAAGCTGCCCTTGCCGGGGACGGAGACAATGTACCCTTCGCTTTCCAGTTCGCGGTAGGCGCGCTGGATCGTGTTCGGGTTGATGGCGAGCGATACCGCAAGCTCACGCACCGAGGGAAGCTTCTCCCCCGGCTGCATCGCACCGGTGACGACAAGCCGCCGCAGATCGTCCTTGACCTGCTCATAGATCGGGCGTCCGTCCCGGTAATTGATCGTGACCATGCCGCCACCTCCTTCCGTGTATCGACTGTATTATGGAAGTTAACACAGTTAATACAGTTTGTCAAGCCTTTTATACAAAAAAAGGCTCCCTCTGACGAGGGAGCTGGCAGCCGCCAGGCTGACTGAGGGGTTTTACCGCACCACGTAGGCAAGCCTCATTTATAGGGACTATAGTCCGGCAATATGGCGGAGGCGGCGTAGGTGTCGATCATGTAGACCGAGGCGTCGCCAACCATGGTGGCGTAGCCGGGAAGGACGTTCGCTTCGATATCGCCGCCCACGCCCTTCAGGAGAACGCGCGCCATCCAGACAAGATTTCGCGCCGAGAGGTCGGTCGTGAGATTTTCCTGATAGATTTTCCAGAGGCCGGGCAGCGCGGCGAGCGTCTGCGGGCGCATCCACTGCTTCATGGCCGCTTTCACCACCGCGCGCTGCACCTCCGTACGGCCGATGTCGGCGTTGGCATAGCCGGAGCGGAAGCGCACGACCCACATAAGCTGCTCGCCGGTGAGGTGCTGTTCCCCCGCTTGCAGATGAATGTAGAGATCCTGCGTGGGATCGTCGTAATCCATGTCCATGGGCACATCAAAGTCCAGCCCGCCAAGCAGGTCGACCGCCTCCACAAAGGCAGTAAGATCAACGAGAGCGTAGGCGTCCGGCATAAAGCCGACAACGTTTTTCACCTGCTCCATGAGCTGCTCCATGCCCTTTTCCCCGCCGCCGACCGCTCCGTAGGCCGAGTTGATCTTCGGCACATAGTAGGCAGGCGCGTAGGTATCGCGCGGGATGCTCAGAAGGCGGATGCTTCCCTCGCTCCGGTCGAGCGTCAGAAGCAATATGGTATCGGTGCGCGTGCCGTCCTCATCCGTGCCGCAGAGCAGGATCGTGCTCCGTCCGGAAATACGGTCGAGATTATCCGGGTTTCGCACCGGCGCTTTGCCGACGAGCACCACCGCGATGATCGCGAGCAGCACGACCGTTACGAGAAAGCGAAGAAAGCCCCCTTTCCGGCGGCGCTTTTTCTTTTTCGCCTTCCCGCCCGGCTCCGACAGCGCGGCGGGCGCGTCCTCGGGGGCATAGGAGACATCCTCCTCTTCCTCCGACTCGGGTGCGGCTTCCTCATCGGCGTATTCTTCGTCGTATTCGTCTTCGCTGTCTTCATCGTCCGCCAGCTGCTCTTCACGCTCACGCTGCGCGTAATAGGCGTCGCGCTGCGCATAGTAAGCGTCCCGGCGGGCGTAGTAGGCATCGCGCTCGGCATAGTATTTCTCCCGCGCCTCCGGGGACAGGTGCCGCCCCGCGGCAGGGTATTCCTCCGGCGGGGTGTTCCAATCGGCGAAATAGTCCTCCTGTGGCGTGCCGTCCCAGTTGGTGGGGGTTCGGTTTGTATTGTCGCTTTGTTTCATGGCGTTTCGTTCCTAAATGTTTTTTTATCTTTTAGACGGTTTTCGCCGTCCGGGGGTTCATTGTAGCAGGGTTTTTGCCATAGAGCAAGAAAAAACGCGCGTGCTGGAAATCCAGCACGCGCATTTTTATCAGGTATAGTTGATCAGCCGATGCCGCCGAGCGCCGCGCCTGCAACCAGCGCGATAACGCAGAGGATGCAGTACACATACTTGGCAAGCGGATAGAACCAGCCGCCGATCGGGGATTCGAGGCCATGGTTGACCTCCTTGAGCGCAAAGTCCTTTCCCGCGACCCAGAAGAACATCACGCCGGCCAACAGCGCGCCAAGCGGACAAATGTAGATGGAGACGACATCCATCCACTCGGAGGTGATCTTCTGGATAAAAATGGCAACAATGCCGCCCACAGCGAGAATGATCGCCGTTGCAGGGACGCGCTTGAGCTTCAGGTTGTCCTGCAGCGTTGCGACCGGAGCCTCATACAGGTTGATAATGGAGCTCAAGCCGGCAAACAGGACGCAGATGAAGAAGATAACGCCGATGATACGGCCGCCGGGCATACCGTTAAGAACGTTGACGAGCCACACGAACATGAGCCCCGGGCCGCCTTTCTCCAGAGGAGCGCCGCCCGCCGCCATCGCAGGGATGATGACGAATGCCGCAAGGAGAGCCGCGAGCGTATCGAACACGGCAACGTTTCTCGCGGAGGTCACGATGTTCTCATTCTTCGGCAGATAGGAGCCGTAGATGACCGAACCGTTACCGGCAACGGACAGAGAGAAGAACGCCTGGCCGAAGGCGAAAATCCACACCATCGGGTTGAGCAGCCCTTTGGGGTCGAGCGTGAAGATGTACTTGTAGCCGGCGCCGGCGCCGGGAAGAAACGCGATATAAACGCCGAGAACCACAAACAGGACAAACAGCGCCGGCATCATGATCTTATTGGCTTTTTCAATGCCGCCGGATACGCCCAGCGCCATGATGGCAAAGGACGCGAGGATCGCAACAATGATGCAGGGGACGTTATTCACCGCGACAACGTCAAAGTGGCCGCCGATGGACGCCATGTCCTGTCCCATTGCATGCATATCGCCGGTGATGGAGATAAAGGTGTACTTGAAGATCCAGCCCATGACGACCGTGTAACCGATCGCGAGAGCCATAGAGCCGATGACCGGGATAAGGCCGATGCCTTCGCCGATCTTGCGGTTGCCGCGGAGAGCCGTGCATTCGCCGAAAGCGCCGATGGGGCCGGCGCCGGTCGCACGGCCGAGAGCAAACTCGCCGATAACGCCGGTAGAACCAATCAGGAGAACGCAGATGAAGTACGGGATAAGAAACGTCATTCCGCCCCATACCGAGACCATGATGGGGAAGCGCCAGATGTTGCCCATGCCGACGGCGGAGCCGATGCAGGCGAGGATGAAGCCCCACCGGCTGGTAAAGCCGTCACGATTCGTGGTAAGCTGTTTGTCTGCCATTGAATTTCCCTCCAATAAATTTGATGGATTCGACTGACACACGGTGCCGGTGGGGACCGGCGCCGTGCCGTCCGGGTTCGCTGGTATACGCTTTCTCAGTTTCTCCGGGATTTTGCTTTACTTCTTCTTACTTCTCTTCGTTGGGGTAGGGCTCAAGGAACGCGTGGAAGTGACGCATCGGGAGGTTGTGGCCCCAGACGATACGCATGTTGGGGATGGATTCGCGGTCTTCATACAGCGCTTTGACAGCGGCGATGACGTAGTCCAGGTGCTCCTGGGTCAGACGGCTGCGGTCGATGGCGAAACGCACCACGTTGGCCAGCTCAGCCTGCTGCTCGGGAGTCTTCAGGTCATATTCCATGGAGAAGTCGCCCAGCTCGGACACGCGGATACCGTAGCGGCGGATCAGCTCCAGAGAGAAGCCAGTGCCGGCGAAGGTGGTATGATCGCGCTTGCCGTCGAAGAACTCATCCATGTTGATGTACACAGCGTGGCCGCCGGCGGGAAGAACGACGCCCTTGACGCCGGCCTTGTAGAAGCCCTGTGCGAGATATTCACACTGCTTGATGCGCTCGTCCATGTAGTTGAAGTCGCAGCTTTCGTACATACCGACAGCCAGCGCCATGATGTCACGGCCGGACATGCCGCCGTAGGAGTCGTTGCCGTAGCAGGAGATCTGCTTGACCTTCAGCAGAACGCCGACGTCGGTCTTGACGGTGCCGTCCTCGTTGAACTCGGAGAAGTTCTTCCAGAACAGGCCCTTGTCGCGGAAGGCGAGCATGCCGCCCATATTGGCGTGGCCGTCCTTCTTCGCGGACATGGTGAACGCATCGCAGTAGGAGAACATCTCGGTGGCGATCTCGGCGATGGACTTGTCGGCGTAGCCTTCTTCATTCATCTTGATGAAGTAGGCGTTCTCGGCCCAGCGAGCGGTATCGAACACCAGGGGGATGTTGTACTTATGAGCCACGCGGTTGATTTCCTTCAGGTTGCCCATGGAGACGGCCTGGCCGCAGACCGGGTTGTTGGTGATGCAGGTGAAGATCAGGGGAACATTTTCCGGACCGACGCCCTGGATGAGCTGTTCGAGCTTGTCGATGTCCATATTGCCCTTGAACGGGTTCTTCTCGTAGCGGCCGCCTTCTGGCACTTCCCACAGCAGCTGCTTGTTGTACAGGTTGCGGGGGATGGAGCCCATCTGTTTGATGTTGCCCTCGGTGGTGTCAAAGTGACCGTTGGAGGGGATGGTGAACTTCTTGCCCGGATAACGCTTGTTCAGAATGTTGCGGACGATCTCCATCAGGACGGATTCCGCAGCACGTCCCTGCTGGATGATGAAGGTGTTGGGGCGCTCCATCTGCGCAGCGCCGCCGTTGAACAGGCCGCCTTCGTACTCCGGAAGGTAGACGTTCTCCATCATGGTCTCCACGTCGCGGCAATCGGTGCGGACGTAGTCGATGATCTTCTTCCAGTTCTTCTCGCCGCCGCGCTCGAAGATGTCGCGGAAGGTGTCGAGAAGGACGTAGTAGCCGGTGTTGCGGCCATAGGCCTCGTCGCCGAGGAACAGGGACGCCCACTGCTGGTTGGTCATCGCGGTGGTGCCGGAGTCGGAGAGCATATCGACCGTCAGCATGCCGGCGGGGAAGGCAAACTCATTGTAGTGCGTCGCCTTCAGGACGCGCTCACGCTGTTCGACCGTGACATTGGGAATGTCGCGGACGGCGAACGTGAAGTGATGGGGAGCGGGAACGTTCAGGGGATACTCTTTACTCATAATACTGACCTCCATAATGTTGGCGCTTTGCGCCTTTTGTTTTGGAGATACCCCGGTCGTCGCAGACAGCTCGCTGCCGGCGCCTGGCGGACAGTATCAGACGACGAAGGAATTTAAAGGACGGCGATGCACTCGATCTCAACGAGCGCGTCCTTGGGGAGACGGGCGACTTCGACCGCGCTGCGCGCCGGGCAGGCGCCGGCAAAGAACGTGGCGTAAACGCCGTTCATGGCAGCAAAGTTGTTCATATCGCTCAGGAAAACGGTAGTCTTAATAACGTTTTCCATGGTGGCTCCGGCGGCCGCGAGGACGGCCTTGCAGTTCTCAAGAGACTGGCGGGTCTGCTCCTCGATCGTGGCGGGGAACGCACCGGTGGCCGGGTCAATGGGAAGCTGGCCGGACGTGATGATCAGATCGCCCACCCTGATGCCCTGAGAATAGGGGCCAATCGCCGCGGGTGCCTTCTCGGTGGAAATAACGGTTTTCAATTCTGGTTTCACCTCCTTGGTGTGAGAATAGTTTATCATCACTGCAAATCGCTGTCAATATAAATCACAAATCTTTTCAAAGTCTAAACTTATTTTTGTTTATTGCTAACAAATTTCAGCAGAAAAAACTTATATAGCGAGAATATTTCTTCTCATTGTGAGAAAATTTTCGAAAAAACGCGGTTTTTTTCTTGTCCCGGGCGTTTTGGTATGGTAGTATGAGAATCACCGCACTCCAAGGGAGGTACATAACCCATGACGGAACAGCTGCTTTCGCAGTATACAAGGCTGGTCGAGTTTCTCGGCCGCGTTCTCGGGCCGGATTATGAGATCATTCTGCACGAGATTTCGCCGGAGCAGAGCCGCGTTGCCGCGATCGCCAACGGCGGCATCAGCGGACGGGACGTAGGCGCGCCGATCACCAATGCGGCGCTGCGTATGATCATGCAAAAACAGTATGAATCCAATAACTATATTATTAATTACACCGGCCAGCTCTCGAACGGCAAAACGCTCCGCTCGAGCACGATGTTCATCAAGGACGGCGGGAAGCTCGTGGGGCTTTTGTGCATCAACTTTGACGACAGCCGCTTCCACGAGCTCAGCGACAACATTCTCCGGCTGGTACACCCGGACGATTTTGTCCACCACCACTACTTCCCAGACGACGCGCCCGCCAAGCAGCCCGCCGCGCCGCAGCATGCCGCCGCGCAGCCAGCGGAGCATTTCCAGTCCGACATGAACGGGCTGATGGAGGATCTGTTCGCGACCGTGACGAGGGACGCCGGCGTGCCGCTGCGCCGTCTGACGCAGACCGAACGCGCCGAGATCGTCGCGCGGCTCTATGAGCAGGGGATGTTCGAGCTGCGCGGCGCCGTGCAGTTCACGGTGGAAAAGCTTGGCTGCTCGCAGGCGAGCGTGTACCGGTATATCAAGAACGCCAAGGCCGCAGAGGAGCAGAAGAATTCCCCCGCACAGGAGATATAATCCCCCTCTTTACGGCAAAAACTCCGCCCCGCAGAATGTCTGCAGGGCGGAGCTTTCTTTATGCAAAGGCGATCTTCTGTTCGTTCACATCCACCACGGCGTCCACGCCGAAAGGAATGATGCACCGCGGCAGCGCGTGCCCGATGTTGATGTTGCAGACGATGGGAAGCCTGGGATCGGCGATCACGTCCGTGAGCGAGGCTTTGTATTCCGTCTCATATTTCCGATCCATCGGCTTCCCGATGAGCACGCCGGATACCGCGCCGAACACCCCGGCAGCCTTGAAATATTCGAGCGCGCGCCGGTATTTCTCCGGCGGCATATACTCCTCACTCGATTCGAGCAGGAGAATCTTCCCTTTCCAATCCTCTGCGCTTGGGAAGAGGCCGTACTTTTGGCATAGCACCGGCATATCGGCATACCGCTCACCGTCGAAAAAGTCAAAGAGCGTGTCGATGCAGCCGCCGAGAATTTTGCCGGAGAACCGAGAACTTCCCTGCAAAAGCTCGAAGCCGGTGTCCGGGTGCGCCGGAAGCGGCACGCCGACCTGCTTTGGCGAGAAGTCCGTGCGCGATTCGTACCACGTATCGCTCGGCGTGACGGCGCGGATCGTACCGGTTTCGATGAGCTCTTCGAAATACCGGCGCGTATACGGCAGCATCTCTTTATCCAGTTCGCACACGTCCGAGAGGAATGACTGGCCGTAAAATGTCTTTACCCCCACTTTGTGGAGCATCATGTGGTTGACGGTCGTATCCGAAAAGCCGAGGAATATCTTGTCCGTACCGGAAACAGCGGCCTGGAGTTCCCCATTCTCAAAGAGGTACGGCGCGAGACGGTAGGTGTCGTCCCCGCCGATAGCGCAGAGGATCATGTCGATCTCCGGATCGCGAAACGCCGCGAGAAGGTCCGCCACGCGATCCTTCGGGTGGTTTTTGATGTATTCGATGCCGGAGAGCGCATGCGGCAGAAAGCGGACGTTGAGCCCGTAATTTGTCAGGCGCTTTCTTCCGATATCCAGTTCATGCTTTACGAAGCTCTCCCCCAGCGTGCCGGCGGAAAGACTTACGATCCCAACCGTTTTCACCATGCTGCACACCGCCTTTCGTTTTCCGGCATTATAGCATGCCGCTCTCCCCGGCGCAAGTTTGCCCCTTTTCATATCGCGCCGTTCGGAGTATAATCTTTTTATATACTGCATCGATACAATTAACAAGGAGTCTGAAATGGAAAAAGAGACAGAAGCTTCCGCGCCGGTTTCCGGCCTGGACAGCCCGTTCAACGACCTCTGCGGTCTGGAGATCACGGAGCGGCGCGGCGGCCACTGCACGGTCGCGTGCCGCACCGGAGAAAACCATCTTAATCCGTACGGGATCGTACATGGCGGCCTGCTCTTTACCATGATGGACGTGGCCGGAGGGTATGCCGCCCGCACACTCGATTCCGGGGAGACCATCCGCTGTGTGACGCAGAACGCCTCAACCGTATTTCTCCGGCCGGGGATGCCCGGCACGCTGACCGCTGAGGCGGACGTGATCCGCCGCGGGTCGCGCATCGTCGTGGCGACCGTATGCGTCTACAATGCCGAGCGCAATCTGCTCACCAAGGGCGAGTTTACGTACTACCGCCTGCGCGATGCCAAAGCCTGAGCACCACCCATACGCAAAACCGGCGGGAGCAGTTGCTCCCGCCGGTTTCGTTATGTTTTGTTATGCCGGAGATCGGTCAGATCTTCATGCAGACATCCCACGCACCCCAGATAACGTTGCGCAGGTTGCCCCACTTCGCGGCGGTGCCGACCTGGTGGACATGCTTGCCCTCCGGCGCGACCGGCGCGGGACGGAAGCCCAGGCCGTTGACGACGCTGTCGCACTCGACCTTGAAGGCATCTCCGCCGCTGCGCGGCTTGACCATGACGTAGCCGTCGCCGATCTCGCAGATGGAGTGCTCCAGATAGATGGGAACCTTCTTGAACACGAGCATCTCGCGCAGGAAGGAGGCGTTGGCAAGGCAGGTGCCGGGCGTGGCGATCAGATCGTTCGCGTATTCCACGATGATCGGGTGCTTGCCCTGAAGCACGAGCTCATACGCCGCTTCGCACGCGGACTGGCCGCCGCCGAAGAACACGACCTTGTCGCCGTGATCCTTGTCGCCGGTGAGCAGCTCTTCGAACGTGATCGTCTTGTTGAAGCCGGGCACGGGGAGCTTCTTCGGCACAGCGCCGGTGCAGATGATGACCTCGTCATACTGGCGGGTAAGCGGGTTGATCGGGTCGATCTCGGTGTTGAGGTGGACCTCGATGCCGGCCTTCTTCAGCTCACGGTCGTACCACTCGAGCAGCTTCTTGTCCGCTTCCTTGAAGGACATGGCGGAGGCATAGTTGTACATGCCGCCGAGCTTGCCGCTCTTTTCGTAGATGACCGGGGTATGGCCGCGCTTCTTGAGGACAAGGGCGCATTCCATGCCGCCGATACCGCCGCCGACGATGGCGACCTTCTTGGGGTTCTTCGTCGGGACGATCTTATACTTGTTGTGCTGCATCGTGGGCGGGGTCAGCGCGCAGCGGGCCAGATGCAGCGCATCGTCCATCGGCTGCATGTTGGGCGTGCCCTTGGAGCAGTTGAAGTTGAAGCAGGCGTTGTGGCAGTTGATGCAGGGCTTGATCTCCTCCTCGCGGTCCTCAAGGAGCTTGTTGATCCATTCGGGATCGACGAGGTTCTGACGGCCGACGCCCATCGCGTCGATGCGGCCCTCGGCGATCTCCTTGGCAGCGAACTCGGGCTCCATCTTACCGGCGCAGACGACCGGCTTGGTGGTGAAGTTCTTGATATGCTCGACATCCACAATGTTGCAGTTGGGCGGCATATAGACCGGCGGATGCGCCCAGTACCAGGCGTCGTAGGTGCCGTTGTCGCAGTTGAACATGTCGTAGCCGGCGTCCTCGAGATACTTGATGGCCTTTTCCGACTCGGCCATATCGCGGCCGAACTCAACAAACTCCTCGCCGGGGACGGCGCCCTGGCCGAAGCCCTTCGTCTTGGAGACGACAGAGTAGCGCAGCGACACGGGGAAGTCCTTGCCGCAGGTCTTCTTGATCTCCTGCACGATCTCAACGGCAAAGCGGTAGCGGTTCTCAAAGGATCCGCCGTACTCGTCGGTACGGTAGTTCATGTTGGCAATGGCAAACTGGTCAAGGAGGTAGCCCTCGTGAACGGCGTGGATCTCCACACCGTCAACGCCGGCATCCATGAGCAGCTTCGCGGTCTTGCCGAAGGCTTCGATCATTTCGTGGATCTCTTCCTTTGTCAGCGCGCGGGACTTGACCTCCGGATACCAGCGGTTGGGGGTCTCGGAGGAGGACGCGCAGACATAATCGACGTCCAGAACGCCCTTGGCGACGGCGCCAAGCGCCTTCTTCTGGAGCATATCGACCATCAGCTGGTTGATCGCCATGCTGCGGCCCATGCCGGCAGAGAGCTGGATGAAGAGCTTCGCACCCGTCTTGTGGAATTCGGGCATCCACTCGGCGAGCTCGCGGAACATGCGCTTGTTCTGATACAGCCAATGACGGCCGGGAATGCCCATCGTATCGCGCACGCACTGCATACCGGGCAGCACCAGGCCAACGTTGTTCTGGGCGCGGTTGAGAATGTGGTAGGCCGCTTCCTTATCGAAGTGGCAGGGCTCCAGCCAGCCGAAGAGGGACGTGCCGCCCATGGACACTTGGACAATGCGGTTTTTGATCTCGCAGTTGCCGATCTTCCACGGGGTAAACAGGGAACTGTACTTTTCGTTCATGCGATCTTTCTCCTCCTTTTTTTGTGCGGGGAAGCGCGGGGGTGTACTTTTCAATCCATACCATAAATATTATAACAAGCGTCGAATTATTCTGCAACCATATCTTTTCTCTTTGTGTATTCTGCCGTCGAAAGCGTCCGTTTTTGCCGACTTGGCGTCATATTTTCGGACAAGTTGTCGTTTTTCCGACGTGCTATATTGGAAGGGATGCATAAATTACGCTCTGCCGGGCGCTATTTTCTTTCCTTCTATCCCCCGCCGTGCCGCGCATAGACTGGGGCACGGGGGTGAATCGTCTTTATGGGGCTGTGGAAATCGATCCAGAAAAACGCCGCACTGCTGACGGTATCGTCGCTCGTCATGCAGTCGCTCGCCATGCTCTGGCAGGTGTGGCTGGG
>ENA-OUQC01001639-OUQC01001639.1-human-gut-metagenome-genome-assembly--contig:-NODE-1639-length-11233-cov-5.775362_pt1 | contig 11233 bp, 2 predicted proteins | sample MGYA00237942_ERZ548815 | MGnify/ENA primary metagenome ERZ548815 (study PRJEB26490, sample SAMN05194722) | human gut metagenome | biome: terrestrial biome; feature: human-associated habitat; material... | reverse complement strand
CATGTCCGTGAAAAAACATCCCATAGGAAAAAGCCTGCAGTTCTGCAGGCTTTTTTGTTTTGTCCCGCGCTCATTCCGCCGGGGCATAGGCCCGATGGAGAAAGGTCACGATCTGGGCCCGGTCGCAGGGGAGCTCCGGCGCAAAGCGCCCCTCGCCCACGCCCTTCGTCACGCCGGTCTCCACGGCCCAGCAGACGGCCTCATAATACCAGGCCCCTGCCGGCGTATCAGAAAAGCCTGCGTCGCCGCCCTGGGGCTGGCCCAGGGCCCGATGGAGAAGGGTCACGATCTGCGCCCGGTCACAGGGGAGCTCCGGCGCAAAGCGTCCCTCGCCCACGCCCTTCGTCACGCCGGTCTCCACAGCCCAGCAGACGGCCCGCTCCAGCTCGCCGCCCGGCGAAATGTCGGAAAAGCCGCTCTCCTGCTGCACCGGGACGGGGCTGCCCGCCGCACGGTAAAGAAACAGCGCCAGCTCCCCTCGGGTGCAGGGCCGATCCGGCCAAAAAAGGGCCGTTTCCGTCTCCGCAATGCCCTGTTCCGCCGCCCAGCGAACGGCCTCCGCATAATAAGCGCCCTCCGCCGTGTCAAAAAACGGAAGCGACAGCGCCGCGCTATCCAGAGCCTCCAGATCCAAAACAGGCCAGCCGTCCACCGTCCTTGCCGTAAACAGCAGGGCGGAGCGCACCTGCGCCGCCGTCCAGTCGGGGTGTGCCGTCCAGAACCGCGCTGCCGCGCCGGTAACATAGGCGGCGGAAAAGCTGGTGCCCTCGCCCCGATAGCGTTTGCCGCGGACGGAAGCCAGCCGCAGATCCTCCCCCGGGGCCAGCAGGTCCACCGTATCATTTTTCTGAGAAAACGCCGCCATGCGCCCCGCTTCGTCGCAGGCGCCCACGCACAAAACGCTTTCGTAGCCGCCGGGATAATAGATCTGCTCCGGCGCAGTGACGCCGGTGTTGCCCGCGCTGGAGATCAGCAGGACGCCCTTTTCCGCAGCATACTCTGCCGCCGCCCGGAGGGCCGGGCTGTCTGCGGCGGCGCCGGAGGAAAGGTTGATGATCCGGCAGGCATAGAGATCGACGGCGTCGCGGATCGCCTGTGCCGCCAGCGCGGCGTCGCCGCGAAGCTCCCGGCCATCCTGATCCGCCGTGCAGCAGACCAGCGGCACCAGCTGCACCTCCGTGCAGAGCCCGCTGAGCTCGGCAGCTTCGCTGCCCGCGATGATGGCGGCGACGGCGGTGCCGTGGCCCAGCCGGTCCTCTGTGCCGTCCTCCGGGCGGAGATAATTTTTGCCCGGGAGGATGCGCTCCGGCGCAACGGCGGCGGTGGAAATGCCCGTGTCGATGATGGCCGCACGGAGCGGCTCACCCTCCGCCGCAAACGCGGGGAGGGTGAGGAGCGCAAGCAGGAGTAACATTACCGTCAGGTGTTTCATTGGATCTCCCAGAGGCTGCCGGTCACATTATCGCAGCTGACCGTCCCGCCGTTTATTTTGCCGCAAGCGGGCAGGCTGGCATCTTCAGCGTAAACCGTCGCCCCGCTCCCGATAGAAACAGTGCCCCGATTTATGGTGCCCACAAGGAGACCTCTGGTTGCTTTAAGCAGTCCGGTCACGCCCTCAGTGTAATTGGTGTAGGTATACATTCCAGACAGCAAATTGCTGAGCGTGAGCTTTGCGTTGCTATTATCCATGAGTCCGACCAGACCGCCGACCGATGTCGCGCCGTTGGAGCAGCCCAGGACGACCTTGGTGCTCGCCGTGCGCCCGCTCGCAGAATATGTGATCGTTCCCTCGTTCCGTCCTACCAAACCGCCGATCCAATACACGGCACAATGCTGCGCTTCAATGTTCATTGTGACATAAGCGTCCTTTCCGCCGACCGCGCAGTCAATGATTTTGCCGCCGAAATTGTAACCGACCAGCGCACCGATATTCTCCGAAGGTTCACCTGTTACTCTCCATACTGATGCATAATTTACATCAACGCTCTCGCTCCCGTTCGCGCTCCCTCCAAGCACCGTACAATCCTCCAGGGTGACATCAATATCCATCTTCCCGATCAAAAGACCCCAGTTTATTTGCTCTGCTTCGGAAGTATGATCCACCGTAATGGTGTCTTCCGCAAAGGCCACTTGGATGCGCGAGATCGTGCATCCATCACCGCAGCCAGTGACCCAACTGCCAAACAGCGGTTTATAACCGGTTTTTCCGGTGATTGTGATCGTATGCGTGGTACGATAGGAAGAGAACGAACCGTTCAGGTAGCACAGATCCAGCTGCTTCCCCGCGGGGGCATTGACATCGGCTTTCAGCTTGATGCTCTGCTTTATCTTTGTATCCTTGTAGCGGTATGTCTTGGACCGGGCTGCCACAGCGAGGAAGTCTTCATCACTTTCGATATCTCCCAAGCCCCAGACTGCCGTCAGCGTAATATCCTCTGCGAGGAATGTGGTGCCTTTCCACACCTCACCGTCTTTCAACCAGCCGATGCGCTTCAGGCCCGCCGGGTTGTCGAAGGTCGGCCCGTCAAAGGATTCTCCGTAATAGCCCGTTTCCGTCTGATCTGCAAGGCCTTGGTTCAAATTATAGGTGATGGTATATTGGATATGCTCCCACTTGGCGTAATATGTGGTATTTTCCTGCGGCTTATGCGTGGTAGTCCCATCATTGTTTGGCGTGATGGCTTCGGTATCTTTGCTTGTAGACCAGCCCAGGAATTTCCAGCCTGTTGCGCTTGCAGGCTTCAGCATGACGGCTTCGCCCTTCGCCACCTTTGTCAGGCTCCTGTTGGGATTCGTGGCGCCGCTGGCTTCGCCCAGATCATAGCGGATGGTATAAACATCCTCCTCCCACTTGGCGTAGAGGGTCAGGTTTTCGGCATGACCGCCGGGGAGCTTCGTGATCTCGGTTCCGGCCGCAAAGGTGCTTGTGGTATACCATCCGGCGAAGGTGTAGCCGTCCTTCGTAGGCTCGGACAGCGAAGCGTCTTCGCTCTCGACAGTGTAGGAATCGGGGCAGCCCTCTTCCGGCATGGTGCCGCCGTTGAGCTCATACCTCACACCGTATGCCGTCAGATACCAGTGGGCATACAGGGTCACATTCTCCGCCTGTGCCAGCGTGTATTCCGCCATGTTCGCGTAATCTGCTTTCAGGCCCGTCTTGTCCGGTGTGGTATTCCAGCCAAGGAACTGATAACCCGTGCGGGTGAACTGATTGGCGTTCAGCTTCTTCGTCTCCCCATAGGCAAACGCCTGATCGTCCATCGTGCCGGTGGCGTCCGCAGCGTTCTTTTCGAAGGAGACGGAGTAGGTGCCGGCCGTCCAGGTGGCTTCCAGCGTGATATCTGCGGTGTAATCCGTCGCGCCCAGCGTCAGCTCCTTCACGGCCTTCGTGCCGCCGTTGACCCTCCACCCGGCAAAGGCATAGCCCGTTTTGCTGGGCTCGGGGATCACCGTATCCGTGCCGTAGGTATGCTTCCTGGGCGTGTTTTCGCCTGCCGCCGCGCCGTCCATGCCGGTGTAGGTGATGGTGCAGGTCAGGGGCTTCCAGAGGGCCGTGAGGTTCAGATCCTTCCCGGGCATCCGCTTGAGCGCATCCTTCTGATACACCTTTTCGTCGTCTCCCTGCCAGCCGGTAAAGCGATAGCCGGTTTTGACAGGATCGTCAGGCGGTGTGATAGACTCGTCGGTCTTGGCCGTGATCGGCGCATATCCGGGCTGATCAAAGGTGATGGTATGCTCCTCGGCTTCCCACTGAGCATAGAGCCGCGCTTTCACATTATCCTGCGCTGTCAGATTTTTGATCTCCGCCTCATCTTCATAAAAGTCGCCGCTCAGGGAATGCCACAGCCGCCAGCCGGTAAACTGATAGCCCTCCCTGGTGAAGGTGCTCTTCGGCAGCGTTTTCGTCTCATCATACTTGATGTTAAATATAGAGCCCATATGGCCCGTGCCGCCGTTGCTTTCGAAGACTACATCGTAAGTATGCGCCTTCCAGTTCCGGGTGATGATCACATCGTTATCCGGCATGACGAAGTCGAACAGATCTTCTTCTTCATTGGTCCAGCTGTCCTTCGCCGGGATGTTTCTAACGCTGTCCGGCGTTCCATCCGCGCCGACAACTGTCCACCCCAGGAAATCATAGCCGGTCTTTTTCGGCCACCGATCAGCAGTGACGGCAACCGTCTGCGGCTTTCCGATTTCGATGTCCCAATTGCGGTATTCCGTACCGTCGTTATCATCGATGCCGATGACAGCATGCTTTGCTCTTTCCCACAGCGCATACAGCGTCATATCCTCCGCAGGCATCGTCTCCGGTGCAGGAGCGCTCGAAGCGTAAAGCTGGCGCCAGCCCTTAAAGATATAGGTAGAACGAGTCGGGGTTGCAGGCGGTGTGATCGGCGCGCCGTAATAGACCTGCTGGTCGCTGTAGTCGGCCCCTTCCGCGCCCGTACCTGCGTTCAGATCCCATTTCAGCGTATACTGATTCCTGCTGTAATAGAGCTTAACGATCATTTCCTTGGCGACGGCAACGCTTGTGCCGGAGAGCTCCGTTTCCGTGCCGCCGGCAAGGGTCTGCGTGGCGCGGACGAAGGTAAAGCCCTCCTTATTCTCCTTGAGAGAGCTCAGCTTCAGCTCGCTGCCCAGCAGGCCGGTGGCCGAGCCGCTGCCCGTTGTGACCTGCTGATATTCTCCGTTCAGATCCATCTCATAGCGCAGGACATAGTAATTGACCTCGCCTGCGACCCACTTGGCAAAGAGGTTCAGGTCTTCCGCGGGCATGGCCGCCGGTGCGGCGGTGGTGCAGGCTTCCTCGGTGAACCAGCCGCCAAAGGCGAAGCCAAGTCTTCTGGGTGTAATGCCGCCGAGCGTGCTGCCGAAGCGCAGGGTCCTTTCGCTGGTTTCCTCTCCGTCCACCGTCCCGCCGTTGGCGTTGAAGGTGACGGTAAAGGTGTCGCGGTCATAATAGATCTCGACCATCGTCTTGCCGTCGGCCGCGATGGCGCCCTGTTCAAACGCCTTTGCGGTGAAGTGCGCATAGTCGCCCGCCTTGTCCTTGGCCGCGGCGGCCGTCGCCGCGCCGGTGGTACCGGAAAGGGTCTCCGTGGCCTGCAGCCTGTATTCGTCATTGTCCGCGTTCTGCAGGTAATGCTTCACGGTGTATTCCGTGTCGTTCCGGGCCGTCCACCGGGCCGTCAGCGTGATGCTTTCCGCCGGCATGGTGGAGAAGGTGTAAGGCGCATCGCCGAGCTGCCAGCCGGCAAAGGTGTAGCCGGTCTTGGTGGGGGCCGTGGGGGCGGAGACGGCCGCGCCGTAATTTTTGGTAATGGCGCTCACCGCGCTGCCGCCGTCGGCGTCAAAGGTGATGGTATACCGGTTGACGCTCCACCGGGCGGTGACCGTGGTATTTTCCGCGGGCATCGTCTCCGGGATCGCCTTGTCCCAGCCGCTGAAGGTGTAGCCGGTGCGGGTGGGGTCTGCCGGGGCGGTGACGGCCGTGCCATAGTCCTGGGTGATGGGCGCGATCTCGCTGCCGCCGTCGGTGTCAAAGGTGAGCGTATACTGCTTGACCGTCCAGACCGCCGTGAAGGTGCTGTCCTCCGTGGGCATGGCGGCGGGGATCTCCTTATCCCAGCTCAGGGCATAGCCGGTCTTCTTCAGCGAGGGCACAACGATGGCCGCGCCCCAGCGCTTGGTGTCGGTGTCCCTTTGCTCCCCGTTTACAAAGGTCAGCGCAAAGGTATCCCGGGCATAATAGCGCTTGAGCACAAGACTGCCGTCTGCCGCCACCGTCCCGGTGAGGACGGCGCTGGAATTGCCCTCGTCCGCATGATAATGCTCCAGAGCCTTCGCCTCCGCCGTGACCTGCGCGGCGGTGGTGCCGGTCAGCGCCTCCGTGCGGGAGGGCTTGGCGGGATAGGTCCCGTCTGCATTCTGATCGTAATGCTCCACCGTATAGCTCGTATCGTCCCGGGCCGTCCAGTGCGCCGTCAGGGTGAGCGCCTCCGCCGGCATACGGAACTGCTGCTCCATGAGCGTCTCGCCGTTGTACCAGCCGGCAAAGGTATAGCCCTGCTTTTCCGGCGTGGGAAGGGTGATCTTCAGGTCATAGAGCTTCTCCTCGGTGGCGGAGGGCGTGCCGTTGGCCGCGTCCAGCGTCAGGCGGTAGCTCTTGCGGTCATAATAGAGCTTGACCACCGTCTTGCCGTCGGCGCCGATGGTAAACTGCCCGTTGTCAAGGTGAAGCTCCGTGCCGTCCGCCGACGCCTTGACCGGCGTCAGGCCCTCTGCGCTTCGCAGCAGGCTCTTGACGGAGACGCGCCCGCCGGTGGTGCCGGTCCTGCTCTCGATGGCGCTGTCGCCGCCCAGAAGCAGATAGCCGCGCCCATCGGCGCTCTGGGTATAGTGCTCCACGCGATAGGGCGTGTCGTCCCGGGGCGTCCACTGGGCATGGTAGGTCGCGGCCTTGGTGATCTGCAGGCCGGCGTTCATCTGCGCCTGCGTCAGCTCCGCATAGCCCGCGAATTCATAGCCGCCGAGGGTCAGCCTGGGCGGATAGATCGTGCCCTCATACTTAACGCGGTAAACCATGCTGCTGGCCTCCATGCCGGCCACGGCATAGTCAAAGGTGACCAGATAGGTCTCCCGGTCATAATAGACCTTGGCCACGGTGCTGCCGTCCGGCATGATGGTCTCATTCTGGATCTTCTTCAGCTGGAAGCCGGGATAGGTCCTTGCCGCCGCGGCGGTCTGGGCCTCCGTGGTGCCCGTCAGCGTCTCGGTATCCTTCAGCACATAGCTGCCGTTGAGGGCCTGCTGATAATGCTCCACCGTATATTTGGTGTCGCTGCGCGGCGTCCACTGGGCATAGACCGTGATGCCGTTGGCCCCGTTGCCGAAGCTTTCCGGCATACGGTAGGGGATCGTATATCCGTTCCTTCCCGCTTCATCCGTGGTCCACCAGGCAAAGGTATAGCCCTGCTTGGTGGGCTTGGCCACCGTGGGGATCGGCGCGCCGCCCACCAGGGAGATGGCCTTCACCGCGCTGCCGCCGCGGGTGTCAAAGGCGATATAGCGCGCCTCCTTGGGGTCGTCCCAGTCGATGTGCAGCGTGCGGCTGATGGGCTTGGAGGTGAACGCCAGCGCGGCGTTTTTCCAGGTGATGATCACATCGCAGGATTCCGCGGTGGAATAGCCGGGGCTTACCGTGATGGTATTGGTGTTGGGATCGTAGCGGAACTTCGGGTTGGTGAAGGTAAAGGTGAAATCAGTGGGCGCGAAGAGCTTTGCGGGCTTGCCCTCGTCCTCCAGCTGGCCCGCATCGTCCAGCACGCCATACTGCTCGCCGGTCTTCATGTCCATATAGCACATGTAAAACAGCTCCTGGGGGAAGGCGGCAGTACGCTGGCCCGTCAGCGTCATGTCATAATCCTCCTCCGTGTGGAAGAAGCCATAGACATTTTCCTGAGCGCCCGCGCTCCAGAGGGGCCATTCGTTTTCATAAAGCGTTGGCTGATAGGTGAGCTTTTCGTTGGAGAACAGCTGCGCCTTAAAGGTGATCTTGAGATAAAGGCCGATCTCCACAAGCATCGCGCCGGAGGCGTTGGAATCCTTTCCTCCGCTCTTGGTCCAGCTCAGGTGGTAGTAGAAATAGCCCCAAAGCCGGGCATAAGCGCCGGTCTCTGCGGTGATGCCGATGGAATCCAGCTTCAGGGAGAACAGACCGATGCCGATCTCAAACTCCACGCCGGCGCGGATCCCCAGGGTGCCCATCACATAGAAGTCAAAGTTATAGTTGGCCTCCTCCAGGTCGATGGTCTGGTTGGTGGCCTTCTTATGGAAGAGCTGCAGGGAGAAGTTATAGCGCTTGGCGACGCTGTAGCTGAAGGTCAGGCCCATGGTGACATACACATTGGCGCTGACCACAAAATCCGCGCTGATGCCGTAAACAAGGATGTGCAGCCGGTCCACGGGGCCTTCCTTGGAGAAGATCTCCCTGCGGAACAGCTCGATCCAGCTGTCGTCGGCGTCCTCCATCATGGCGGAATACTTGTCTGCCAGGCCGCCGCCGTTGGTGCCGTTCCACTCGACCTCGTTGCCGTTTTCATCCACCAGCTTCTCGCCGAGGAATTCTTCCTTCTTTTCCATCAGCTCGGTGATCTGCTTGCCGATGTTGATGATCTTGTTCTCCGCGCCGCTTCCGGTAACGGGCGCCCAGTCGAACTCGTCATCCTCCTCGCCCACCGTCTTGGCGGTGGCGGTGATGCCGATGCCGGTATAGGTGCCCAGGTCGATGTTGGCGTTGAGCTGATAATCGTAAATATAGGGGAAGATCCATTTCCATTTCCAGATGGCGCCGCCGCTGGTGTTGATGGTGATGAGCACCTCCTGCTCAAAGACGGCCTGCACCTTGATCTCCAGCTTGCCGCCCACATCCACCGTAAAGCCCAGGGCCAGCTCCACGCGCACGCCCCAGCCATCCTCAAAATGCTGGAGCACATGGCCCGCGGCAACGGTGGCCTCCACCTTTTTATCCGTGATCCTCGCCTTGCCGCTCATGAGCGCCATCTCGCCCGGCTCCACAGGCGTGCCGTCGGCATAGGTGACGGAATAAGCCGCCAGATCCAGATCCATATCGTCGCTGAGCTCCCGGAAGCCGTCGGTCTCCAGCGCCAGCGCGGCAAGATACCGGGAGGCCTCCTCCACAAAGCCGCTTTCCATGGCCTGCGCCTCGATGCTCTGCTCGATCTCGGCCTTCTGCTGCTGGGTAAGCTCCACCTGCTCCTGGCGGGTGTTATAGAGATCCATGGCCGCCAGGACCTCCGCCTCCGCGGCCGCCGCATAGGTCAGCACATAGCATTCCACGCCGTCTGCCTGCGTGGTCTCCACTTGGGTGATCCTGCCGTAGGTCAGGGCCATCGCCTGCTCCGGCGTTTCGCCCTGATAGATGGCCAGAAAGTCGCCCACATCCACGGTGGTCTGGGAATCCAGTCCCATGACGGCATATTTGTCGTCGGTAAAGGTCAGCTCCGCCTGCTCCACCGTGAGGACGCTGCCGTCGGCGGGATCCTTGTCCGCGGCGGCGCGCACCGGCAAAACATCCGGCGTGAACAGCACATCCTCCGAATCTGCGGTCTTATAGCTGTAGCGGTCGCCCTGGATCCCTGTGATCTCCACATAGGCAATGGTGCCGTTGTCGCCGTCGTTCTTTCCCAGCGCCGCATCGGTGCGCGCCTCGGGATGCTTGCCCTCATAGATGGCCACGGTATCGCCGACGGCCAGCGTCACCTCGCCCTTATAGGTAAAAGCGCCCTTCTGCGCCGCCTTCTGGATGGAGTTCGTATCGCCCGTGCCGTCCTGCTTCAGCGTCAGCCGGAACAGACCGTCCAGCTCGCCCAGATCCTCCACCTGGGCCTTGGGGATGAACCGCACGCCGCTGTTCAGCGTCAGGCGATCCACCTGACCCTTTTCGGTAATGATGTTCAGCACGCGGACGCTCTGCGCCTGCGCTTCGCCGTTCACCACAAAGCACGCGGACGAATCCGCCTCCAGCTCCACCCGGTAGGTCTGGCCCGGGGCCAGCTTGGGGCGGACCGCGGAGCCGCTTACCGTATAGCGGTAGCTCTCGCTCTCCGCCGCGGTGTTTTTCATCTCGGCGTTGTTGGCCGTCACATTGAGGAAGGAGAGGATGCAGCCCTCTGCATATCCGTTGATGGTAAAGGTATAGCCGTCCACCTCCGCCGCCGGGACGGTGACGGTCACATAATTCGGGGTCTCCTGCTCGTTGGCGTTCACCGCCAGCACCTGGCCCATTTTCGCATACAGCGTCATGCTGCGGTCCACGGTGGCGTCTGCGCCCACCAGGCGGGTCATGGCCGCGTCATAATACCAGCCCAAAAACACGCCGTCCTGCTGGGAGGGCGTGGGGATGGCGGAGATCTTCGTCCCCGCCGGGTAGGTGGCGCGGTTCGGCAGCGTCACCTCGCCCTGGCTCACCTTTTCGCCCAGCGCAAAGCTCACCTCATAATAGGTGGTCTTGGTATCGCCGGAGCTGCTTTCGCCGGAGCCGGAGCCGGAGGGCTTTTTCTCCTCTTCCGCAGGCTGCGCGTCGGGATCCACGCTGGCGCGGCTGCTCTCCACGCCCGGCGCGGTATACCAGGTCTCAACGGCCAGGTCAGCCCGCTGGCAGAGCGCGGCCGTCTGGCAGCGCGCGGCGTTATCGCCGGGGTTAAAGTTCACGCCGTCGCCATTGAGCAGGCCCAGAGCCCACAGCTGCAGCACGGCGTCCCGCGCCCAGGAGGAAACGCGCTCCAGATCGGCGGGCTGGGTGGTGACGGAGGGCTCCGTCTTGAAGCGCACCCCGAACTTTTCAAAATAGCGGACGAAAAACGCCGCCATCTGCTCTCTGGTGATCAGGGCGTCCGGCGAGAATTTCCCGCCGCCGGTGCCGGTGGTGATGCCATACTGCGCCGCCCATTTCACATAAGGGGCATACCAGAGGCCCTCCTGCACATCGGTGAAATCCGTGCCGGGATAATCGGCCGGATCCACGCCCGCCATGCGGCCCAGCACCGTGACGAACATGGCCCGGGTCATATTGCCCTCGGGCGCAAAGGTCGTGGCGCTGGTCCCGTTGAAAAAGCCGTTGGCACAGACATAGCGTACCGCCGAGGCATACCAGCTGTCGCTGGGCACATCGGCGAACGGCTCTGCCGCCCGGCCCGTTTCTGCCTCCGTTTTGCCGGTCGTTCCGTTTGCCGCCAGCGCGCCCGCCGGCAGAAGCGTCATGACCATGCAAACCACCAGCAGAAGACTGATGATCCGTTGTTTCATGTTTGTCTCCCCCTGACATTGTATTGCTGAATCAAATTCGTTGATTTTCCGCTGATTTTCCGCTGTTTATCCGTTGTTTGTCCGTTGATCCTCCGTTGCTTCTGATTATAGCGTCCTTTCGGTCTTTTGCGCGGAAACAGCGCGAAATGCGCGTTTTTTCCCCTAAAATGCATGGGCTTTCGGCGGCGCTTTTTCTGCGCCAGCTTCAGCATACACCGTACATCTATGTACGATGCAAGCCTTTTTGCAAACTTTGTAAGTGCGAACAGAAAAAGCGGCAGCCGAAGCTGCCGCTTTTGGTGTGTTTTCGGTTATTTCCCGATCTGGGCCTTGTACTTTGCCAGCTCCTCCTGGTTGGCCATGATGAAGTGGCCGGGCTCGATCTCGGTCCAGACGGGCTTGT
>ENA-OUQC01001636-OUQC01001636.1-human-gut-metagenome-genome-assembly--contig:-NODE-1636-length-11248-cov-3.616814_pt1 | contig 11248 bp, 10 predicted proteins | sample MGYA00237942_ERZ548815 | MGnify/ENA primary metagenome ERZ548815 (study PRJEB26490, sample SAMN05194722) | human gut metagenome | biome: terrestrial biome; feature: human-associated habitat; material... | reverse complement strand
GCTTCTTGCCAAATTGTGCGGTGTTGCCTTAGACACAAAAGAAATTCCAGAGGCCGCAGAACCGGCGGGGTTCTGCGGCCTTTGGCCTATGACCCGCCGGGAGGGCACTCACCGTATCTGCGATGTCTGGCCCCCCTCAGAAAGGAGAAGCACTTAATATGGTTTCTGCCGGAAAAGCCTGCCTGCGTCCCGGCCGTGCCGTGGCCATACGAAAGGGCGCGCGGGGCTGGCTGAATGCACTGCCGTTTATTCTTCCGGGATTGATCCTTGTAATGGCATTTGTGGTCTATCCGCTTATTTTCACGGTTCGCATTGCCCTGTCGGAGTACCAGATCGTACAGGGAAAGATCACATTTCTGGGGCTGGAAAATTTTCGGAAGGTACTGTCCGGGGGCTCGCGCTTCTGGTATGCCTATCGCAATAATTTCCTTTATGCTTTCGTTACTGTTCCTTTCATCCTGCTGGGAGGAATGCTGTTTTCTTATCTGATCAACAACCTGCGGCGCGGGCAGGGGATTTTCCGCGTCGGATTTTACCTGCCGGTGATCACCTCCTGGGTCATTGTCAGCCTGGTATTCCAGTATATGTTCAATAATTCCAACCGCGGCCTGATCAACTACATTCTTGTGGATGTGCTGCATCTTATGGACGACTATGTTCCCTGGCTCCTGCGGGAGTGGTCGGGCAACGCGGCGATTTGGCTCATGGGCATCTGGAAAAATATGGGTTGGGCGATGCTCATCTATCTGGCGGCGCTCCAGGGGATCCCCAAGGAGCGCTATGAGGCGGCCGAGTTGGACGGCGCGGGAATATGGGCAAAGTTTTGGCACATTACCGTCCCCAGCCTGCGCCCGACAACGTTCTACGTGATGGTGAACATGATCATCGGCTCGTTCAACGTGTTCATCCAGGTGATGATGCTGACCGGCGGTAATCCCAGCGGAAAGACCGCCACCCTGCAATACCTGCTCTATGACAAGGCATTCAATCAGTTTGAATTCGGCGAGGCCTCTGCCATCGGTATGGTCTCCGCGGTGACCATTGTGGTGCTGACGGTGGTTCTGAACAGAACACTGAAGCTTGATAAGCAGGATCAGGAGGGCTGAGCATGAAAAGCAAAAAAACATCCGAGCGGCTGGGGCAGGCGCTTCTGTGGGTCCTGCTGATCGGCGCGCTGCTGATTTTTTCCATTCCGTTTCTCTTTATGATCACCAATTCATTTGAGGAATTCAGCTATGTGCTTCCTTATCCGCCGAAGCTGATCCCCACAAGGCTGGATTTTTCAGCCTATAAGCATATTCTTCAAATGGACATTTTTCCCGTTGCCGTCCGCAACAGTGTGATCAACACCTGCCTGACAGTGGCGGTTTCGGTGCTTGTCTCCACGCTGTCGGCCTATGGATTTGCGCGCATCCGCTTCCCGGGGCGTGAGCAGATTTTCTGGCTCTATCTCTTTACGCTGATGATGCCGGGCTTCCTGAACATCATTCCGCAGTTTTTGATCCTGAAGGGGATTCGCCTGCCCGGCATGCCCAATGGCTTGATCGGGACGCGGGCGGGCCTGATCCTCGTGTACGTGGCCACCAATGTCTGCGGGCATACCTTCTTCCTGCGGAATTTCTTCCGCAGCCTGCCGGACAGCCTGTCGGAATCCGTGATCGTGGACGGCGGCGGACACGGCGCGATCTTTTTCCGGGTGATGCTGCCCCTGTCAACGCCTGCCATTGGCACTATGACGATTTTTGCCTTCCAGGGCTTTTGGGAGGAATACTTTACCGCTAAGGTGCTTGTAGGGGCGGATGAAAAAATGATCACACTCCCGCTTCTGCTCCAGCGGCTCAATGGGCAGTATGCCACGCGCTGGGAATGGGTATTTGCCGCCTCGCTGCTGGCCCTCATCCCGGTGGTTCTGCTGTTCGTCCTGTTCCAGCGTAAAATGGTCGTGGGCGGACTGACACAGGGGGCGGTGAAGGGATGAGCCTGAAATGTGAATTTGACCGCGCGCAGTACCTTGCGGGGCAGGACGTCTGCATTTATCTGCCTGTGGAGGCGGATACGGCACATATTCATGTGTACAGTCTGGAGCGGGAGTACGGCTGTGCGTACAGCCGCCAGGGACGGATGCTTCTGCTCCGGCAGCTTCCGGCGGGCAGCTACGGCGTCGCCGTTGAAGCTGACGGTGAGCGCTGGGAGGGAGCCTTTGATATTGTGGACGATGCGCGCGCGGTGACGCGCTACGCATTCCTGTCCGACTTTTCCCCGCAGGATGCGCAGGTGCAGGATGTGGAGTGGATCCGAAGTCTGCACTTCAATGCGGTGCAGTTCTACGACTGGATGTACCTGCACGACCGCCTGATACCGCCGCAGACGCAGTTCCTGGATCCCCTGGGGCGGCAGACCGACCTCTCGGTGATCGAAAAGAAGATCGAAGCATGCAAACAGGCGGGCATTCGGCCCATTGCCTATGGCGCGGTCTACGCCTCCAGCAAGGGACTCTTCCGAGAGCACCCGGAGTGGGGAATGTACACCATGGATGGCAAGCCGATGACCTTTGCCGACTGGCTGTATTATATGAATGTCTCGGAGGACTGCGGCTGGTCGGCGCACATTCTGGAGGAATACCGGCAGGCCATCGCCCTGGGCTTTTCCGGGATCCATATGGATACCTACGGCTTTCCCAAGCAGGTTTGGGATGGGGAGGGCCGCCCGGTGGACCTGGCACAGGCGCTTTCCGGCCTGATCGATCGCGCGGCCGAGGTCGTCCGCCGGGAGGATCCCGACAGCGGCGTGATCTTCAACGCCGTGAACAACTGGCCGATGGAGGCTGTGGCAAAGACAAAGCAGGACGCCGTTTACATTGAGGTCTGGTCGCCCAATGACCGCTATCAGGACCTGTATACCCTCATCCGGCAGGCGCGCCTGTGCTCCGGCAAGCAGGTGGTGCTGGCTGCCTACCTGAAGCCCTTTTTGTCTGCGGACGCGGAGGGAGCTGAGCATGCCTTCCGGCTGTGCTGGGCGGCAATATCCGCTTCCGGCGGAACGCAGCTGGTGCTGGGCGAGGAGAAGAGCATCCTGCGCGACAGCTACTATGTCAATTACGCTCCGCTTCGTGGGCAATTTCTGCCGGTGGTGCAGAAATACTGCGACTTCCTGGTGCGCTACGCCGCGCTGCTGTATCTGGACGATGGAATGGACATTGGACGCACCGCCGCCGGAGGAATCAACGAGGACATTATATTCGAGGCGGAGGACTGCGCGTTTTCCACGGATGGCGCGGACGACACCGTCTGGAGCATTATCCGCGAGGGGGAGCACCGCCTGACGATTCAGCTCATCAATCTGCGCGGAAATGACGGGCAATGGAATCAGGCAAAGCGGCAGCCGGCGGCCGTCGAGCACCTGAAGCTTCATCTGCGGCTTGACCGCCCGATTTCTGGCATATATGCCGCCTCGCCGGACGGCGATTCGCTGCAGGCGCAGCCGCTGCCGGTGACCTACCGCCGGACACCGCAGGGCAGAATTTATACCGCCGAAATTCCGCGCCTGGAGTACTGGACGGCGGTCTGGGTCACAGTGGAGGAATGAGCATGCTGTTTTCCTACAATGCAGATCTGCTTCCGAAGGTCCGGATGCTGGGGCAGATACGGTATAACGATCCGTGGATCCATTTTTCCCGGTGCATCAATGAATGGGTGCTGTACGTCATTCGGGATGGCAATCTGTATTTGCAGGAGGACGGGGTGCGCTACCACCTGAGTGCGGGAGACTTTTTCCTGCTGGAGCCGGGGCTGACCCACGAGGGCTACCAGCGGGCAGCCTGCGACTATTACTATGCCCATTTCACGCACCCGGATATGTGTCGCGCGGCGGATGAGCGGCAGGCAATCGCCCTTCTGGCGGAAAAAAGAAAGAAGAGCCTCGTCGGCTATAATCTTGAGGCCGTCGATTCCACGCCGCCCATCACGTACCTGCCCAAGCAGTTTCGCCTGACCGGCGGAGAATTCAAGGCACAGCTCCGCGCCGCCGTGGATTGCTATGACAGCCGGGAGGATGACTACAAGCGCAGGACATCCACCCTGCTGCACAGCTTCCTGCTCCAGACGGCGCATGAGCACCTGCTCTCCCGCAACAGTGCCCAGGGCAGAAAGCTCCGCAAATCCGATGTGATTGCGGAGCAGCTTCTGCGCTACCTGAATCAGAACTATACCAAGCATCTGACCAGCACGGAAATCGAAGAGCTGTTTGAAAGCAATTTTGACTACCTGAATCGGGTGTTTTCCTCGCTGACCGGCTCGCCGATATTTACCTATCTCAATATCCTGCGCATCAACAATGCCAAGCAGCTGATTTCCACCACGGATCTTCCGTTTTCGGAGATCGCCTACCTGGTCGGCATCGAGGACAGATATTATTTTTCCAAGCTCTTTCGCAAATCCACCGGCATGAGTCCGACGGAATACTACAAGGAGGTCAGGAGTCAATAGTATGCGTGAACCGTATCTGCAAACCGGCTTTGTCCGGCTGTGCTGGCAAAAGCTCTTTCATCTGATGGTGCTCAATGGGCTCTTTTTGCTGTGCAGTGCGGGGGTGCTGACCATCCCGGCGGCACTGACCGCCCTGTCCCGCGGCTGTCAGGCGCTGCTGCTGGAGGAGCCACATCCGTTCCGTGGATTCTTCCGCGCCTTTCGGGAAAGCCTGCTGGGGGCGCTCCCGCTGGGGCTGCTCTTTCCGCTGGCGCCGGCGGCGCTGGGCTATGGGTGCCTGTTTTATGTCCAAAACGCGGCGGAGCGGCCGCTTTTCACCGCGTGTGCCGTCTTTTGCCTGCTGTGGTGCTGCCTGCTGTTTTTCTGCGCCTGCCTCGCCTATGGCATGTACGCGCGGGTGAGGCTGTCACCCTGGGCAGCGGTGAAGAACAGCTTCGTGCTGCTCTTTCGCGGATATGCACTTGGTTGGCTGCTGGCTGCATTGCTGCTGGCAGCGGCGGAGGGGGCGATGTTTCCATATACGCTGCCCTGGCTTGTGCTGCTGGGCGCGTCGCTTCCCTGCTTCGCGGCGGCGCGCGGCACCGTGCCGGTGTTGGAGCATTTGATCATGAAGGAGGAACTGGTGTGATCCGGCAAACTTAAGAGCTGTTTGAATGGTTCAGCTCTGCATGGTATGGAAAGTGACTATAAATTAGGAACCGACAGCAGGAGAGACAATTTCTCCTGCTGCTTTTATATGCTGCTCAGACCAGAGCGCATTTTTATAATAATGTGATTATTGCACCGCAAGATCATAATAATTTTGTGAATGGGGGTTGTATTTTGATGGGAGATTGCGTATAATAAAAGTGTGATTACAGCCACGAATATTCCAATAAAAATGTGAGGAGAACGCTAGTGGAAAGAGTCATCCTAAAAAAGCTGCTGGACTGGAAGAATTCTCCATACCGCAAGCCCCTGATTTTGAAGGGCGTTCGCCAGGTGGGGAAGACCTGGGTACTGAAAGAGTTCGGCAGGCGCTACTATGAAAATACTGCCTACTTCAACTTTGATGAAAACGAGGAATACAAGCAGTTCTTTGAGACCACCAAGGATGTTGACCGCATCCTGCAAAATCTGATGCTGGCCAGCGGGCAGAAAATCGTTCCTGAAAAGACCCTGATTATTTTTGACGAGGTGCAGGACTGCCCCAAGGTCATCAACTCCATGAAATACTTCTGCGAGAACGCCCCCCAGTATCATATCGCCTGTGCCGGTTCTCTGCTGGGCATTGCGCTGGCAAAGCCGTCCTCTTTTCCAGTGGGAAAAGTAAATTTCATGCAGATCGACCCCATGACTTTTTCGGAATTTCTGGTTGCCAATGGGGACGAAAACCTGGCAAAATATCTGGAAACCTTGGAGGAATTGGAACCGATTCCCGATGCTTTTTTTAACCCCCTTTGTGAAAAGCTCAAGATGTACTATGTCACCGGCGGAATGCCGGAGCCGGTTCTCATGTGGACCCAGGCCCGGGATGTGGCGGCCATGCAGGAAGCACTGGGCAACATCATCGGGGCCTATGAGCGGGACTTCGCCAAGCACCCCAATGTGAGCGAATTTCCCAAAATCTCCATGATCTGGAAGTCCATCCCCTCCCAACTGGCAAGGGAAAACAAGAAGTTTATCTACAAAGTGGTAAAAGAAGGGGCCAGGGCCAGGGAATACGAGGATGCCCTCCAATGGCTGGTGGATGCACGTCTTGTCCACAAAGTCTACCGCAGCACCGCACCGGGACTGCCCATTGCGGCCTATGACGATTTGTCCGCCTTCAAGATTTACCTGGTAGATGTGGGCCTCCTTCGCCGCCTTGCCCAACTGGCCCCCACGGCCTTCGGGGAGGGGAACCGTCTGTTCACGGAGTTCAAGGGTGCGCTGACGGAAAACTATGTGCTGCAATCCCTGATCCCGCAGTTTGAGGTCACCCCCCGCTACTGGACCCAGACCAACCCACCCTACGAGGTGGACTTCCTGATTCAGCGGGAGAATGACATTTTCCCGATTGAGGTCAAATCAGAAGCCAATACGTCCAGCAAAAGCCTGAAAAAATTCAAAGAGCTGTTCCAGGACCAGGTAAAACTCCGTGTGCGGTTCTCCCTGGATAATCTGAAGCTGGATGGGGATGTGCTGAATATCCCCCTGTTTATGGCGGATCAGGCGGACCGGCTGATTGGGTTGGCTTTGAACCGGCAAAACGTGAATCAATAGGAGCGTAGAATTTGGCATCAGGGGGAAGTGTTTTCCTCCTGCTGTTTTTTATATTGTTCCGGTAATCTATAACATATCGTTCCGAACAGTTGATATTGTTCCGCAAAAATGCTATACTGAATCCAGAACGAGGTGAGCGCAATGTTTATGACAGTCAAACAAGCGGCGGAAAAATGGGACCTGTCTGACCGGCGGGTACGGATTCTCTGTGCGGAAGGGAAAATCCCTGGTGCGTTCCAGGAGGGACGGGGATGGAAGATTCCCATGGATGCCATAAAGCCAACGGATGGCCGATTCAAGTCTACGGAATCGCTGCTGGAACGGATTGACCGGAAGAAAGCGGAGCTGGACACTATGCGTCCGCTGACCGCCGGAGAGGTAGCCAGACTGACGGAGGAATTTACGGTGGAGTACATCTACAACTCCAACGCCATTGAAGGCAACACCCTGACCCTGCGGGAGACGGACATGGTTCTGCGGGGGCTGACCATTGACCAGAAGCCCCTGAAAGATCACATGGAAGCGGTGGGCCACAAGGAAGCCTTCGACTATGTCCGGGAGCTGGTGCAGGAGAAAGCGCCCATGTCGGAACGGGTGATCCAGCAGATTCATTATCTCGTACTGGCGGACAAAAAGGACGACCGGGGCGTTTACCGCCGGGTTCCTGTCCGTATCATGGGTGCCCCGCACGAGCCGGTGCAGCCCTATCTCATCCGCCCGATGATGGAACAACTGCTTGCGGATTTTGCGGCCAGCCAGGAGCATATTGTCACAAAGCTGGCACGGTTTCATATTGAGTTTGAGGGGATACACCCTTTCATTGACGGTAACGGCAGAACCGGGCGGATGCTGGTAAATCTGGAGCTGATGAAGGCAGGGTATCCGCCCATTGATATCAAATTCACGGACAGGATGGCTTATTATGATGCGTTTGACGAGTATCACGTGAAGCATAACTTGTCCGCAATGGAAAAGCTGTTTGCAAGGTATCTTGAGGAACGGCTGGATGCGTATTTGGCGATGCTGAGGGAGTAAGGAGAGACACCATGTCAGACAGAAAGAGGGACGGCCAGCATTTCACGCTTGCCGATGTCTCGGAGCTGCCGGCCCGCCTGTACCATCGAAGGAACAAAGATTAAATATAAGGAAGTAAACAATGATAAAAATACTTTTTGTATGCCACGGCAATATTTGCCGCAGTCCGATGGCGGAGTATATTTTGAAGGACATGGTCCACAGGGCCGGGAGGGATGCGGCGTTTGAGATCGATTCGGCGGCGGTGAGCCGGGAGGAGATCGGGAATGGGGTATATCCTCCGGCGCGGCGGGAGCTGGCGCGGCATGGGGTCAGCTGCGGCGATCATCGGGCACGGCAGGTGACCATGGAGGATTACAGGCATTTTGATCGGATCTACTACATGGATGCCAGCAATGGCCGCTATCTGGCGCGAATGCTGCCCCGGGACGATGAGAAGATCCGGCCCCTGCTGGACCGGGAGGTGGCGGACCCCTGGTATACGGGGGACTTTGAGCAGACCTGGCTCGACCTGGTGGAGGGCTGCCGGAGGATCATGGAGGAATTTGCGTGAATCAGGTGCTTTTGGAGCAAAGGCTGGCGGAGCTTCCGCTGTATGCCTACTTTTTTACATCCCCCCGGGAGCTGGAATTCTCCCAGCGGGTGCGGTGGATCTGTGAGCACGAGTGCACCCAGTATGGAAAATCATGGGCCTGCCCGCCCGGTGTGGGGACGGTGGAGGAATGCCGGGCGCACTGCTTGCACTATGGGAAATGCCTGGTGATCGCCACCGTTACAGAGGTGGAGGACATTTCAAATCTGGAGCAGACGCTGGCTACCCGTAGCGAGCATGAGCGGATCACCGATCAGGTGGCGGATATCCTGCGGTCGCTGGGGGAGGAGCCCTTTGTGCTCTCCACCGAGTCCTGCGCCATCTGCCCCCGCTGCGCCATTCTGGATGGACAGCCCTGCCGGTTCCCGGAGCGGATGCACCCGTGCGTGGAGAGCCAGGGCATCAATGTGATCCCGGTTTTGGAGCAGAATGGGCTTGCGTTCCAGTATGGAGAAAACGTGGTCACCTGGATCTCCATGCTGCTTTATGGATCATAGATCGGGCGATATACCCCCAAGGACTGCGCTTTGACAGAATCACCAAGGAAACGCCAAACGGGTTTTGATATTTTATTGAAAATTGCGAAAAAATTTTGCGAAAACATTTGCAATTTTTGGTAGACCGTGTTATACTATTCGGGCGTTAGATGTCATGATTTAAAAATGCACAGAAAAAGGCGAAAATGACTCGCCTGGAAAATCGGAAAGGGGTATTATTCATGTCTCATAAGTACGTCTACCTGTTCACCGAGGGCAACGGAAAAATGCGAGAGCTCCTGGGCGGCAAGGGGGCCAATTTGGCCGAAATGACCAACATTGGCCTGCCGGTTCCCCAGGGCTTTACTATTTCTACCGAGGCCTGCACCCAATACTATGAGGACGGCCAGAAGATCAACGACGAGATCATGTCCCAGATCATGGAATATGTGGACAAGATGGAGCAAATCAACGGCAAGAAATTCGGCTCTCTGGAAAATCCGCTGCTGGTCTCCGTCCGCTCCGGCGCCCGCGCTTCCATGCCCGGCATGATGGACACCATCCTGAACCTGGGCCTGAACGACGATGTGGTGGAGGCCATGATCAAGGGCAATCCCGATCCCAAGTTTGCCCGGTTCGTGTGGGACTCCTACCGCCGGTTCATCCAGATGTTCTCAGACGTGGTCATGGAGGTCGGCAAGAAGTATTTCGAGCAGCTTATCGATGAGATGAAGAAGAAGAAGGGCGTCCAGTTCGACGTGGAGCTGACCGCTGACGACCTGAAGGAGCTGGCCGGCCAGTTCAAGGCGGAGTACAAGGCCAAGCTGGGTGTGGACTTCCCCAGCGACCCCAAGACCCAGCTGTACGAGGCTATCCGCGCCGTGTTCCGTTCCTGGGATAACCCCCGCGCCAACGTCTACCGCCGTGACAACGACATCCCCTATTCCTGGGGCACTGCCGTCAACGTCATGCCCATGGTGTTCGGCAACCTGAACGACAATTCCGGCACCGGCGTCGCCTTTACCCGCGACCCCGCCACTGGCGAAAAGCACCTGATGGGCGAATTCCTGACCAACGCCCAGGGCGAGGACGTGGTGGCCGGTGTCCGTACCCCCATGCCCATTGCCCAGATGGCCGAGAAATTCCCCGAGGCCTATACGCAGTTCACCCAGGTGTGCGCCCTGCTGGAGGATCACTACCGGGATATGCAGGACATGGAGTTCACCGTGGAAAACGGCAAGCTCTACATGCTCCAGACCCGTAACGGCAAGCGTACCGCCAAGGCCGCGCTGAAGATCGCCTGCGACCTGCTGGACGAGGGCATGATCGACGAGAAGAAGGCCGTGGCCATGATCGATCCCCGGAACCTGGATACCCTGCTGCATCCCCAGTTCGACGCCAAGGTGCTGAAGGCCTCTACCCCCATCGGCAAGGGCTTGGGCGCTTCCCCCGGAGCTGCCTGCGGCAAGATTGTCTTCACCGCTGAGGACGCTGAGACCTGGGCCGCCCGCAAGGAAAAGGTGGTCCTGGTCCGCCTGGAGACCTCTCCCGAGGATATCACCGGCATGAAGGTCGCCCAGGGCATTCTGACCGTGCGCGGCGGCATGACCTCCCACGCGGCTGTCGTTGCCCGCGGCATGGGTTCCTGCTGTGTTTCCGGCTGCGGCGATATCGTGATGGACGAGGAGAATAAGCAGTTCACGCTGGGCGGCAAGACCTTCCACGAGGGCGACTGCATCTCCATCGATGGCAGCACCGGCAATATCTATGACGGCATCATCCCCACCGTGGACGCCGAGATCGCCGGTGAGTTCGGCCGCATCATGGCGCTGGCCGATAAATATCGCAAGCTGAGCGTGCGCACCAATGCCGACACCCCCGCCGACGCCAAGAAGGCGAAGGAGCTGGGCGCAGAAGGCATCGGCCTGTGCCGTACCGAGCACATGTTCTTTGAGCCGGAGCGCATTGCGGCATTCCGCGAGATGATCTGCTCCGACACCGTGGAGGAGCGGGAGGCCGCGCTGGAGAAGATCCTGCCCTATCAGCAGGGCGACTTCGAGAAGCTGTACGAGGCACTGGAGGGAATGCCCGTGTGCATCCGCTTCCTGGATCCCCCGCTGCATGAGTTCGTGCCCACCAGCGATTACGAAATCGAAATGCTGGCCCAGGCCCAGAATAAGTCCGTGGCAAGCATCCGGGCCATTATCGCCGCCCTGCATGAGTTCAACCCCATGATGGGCCACCGTGGCTGCCGCCTGGCCGTCACCTATCCCGAGATCGCCGCCATGCAGACCAAGGCCATCATCCGCGCCGCCATCAACGTGAAGAAGGCACACCCCGATTGGAACATCGTGCCGGAGATCATGATCCCCCTGGTGCTGTCTCTTATACACATCTCCGAGCCCACGAGACTAAGG
>ENA-OUQC01001634-OUQC01001634.1-human-gut-metagenome-genome-assembly--contig:-NODE-1634-length-11277-cov-2.927820_pt1 | contig 11277 bp, 10 predicted proteins | sample MGYA00237942_ERZ548815 | MGnify/ENA primary metagenome ERZ548815 (study PRJEB26490, sample SAMN05194722) | human gut metagenome | biome: terrestrial biome; feature: human-associated habitat; material... | reverse complement strand
GGTCACAGACAGCACAACCGGTTTCAGGCGCTTACCATGGCAGGCGGGACACTCGACGCCCGACATGAAGCTGCCGATCTCCTCCTTCATCCACTCGCTGTTCGTCTCGCGGAAGCGGCGCTCGAGGTTCTCGACGATGCCCTCAAAGGTATTATAATAGACGCCGCTGCCGAACTCATTCGTGCGGTGCATCTCGATTTTTTCTTCGTTGGTGCCGTAGAGCAGAGCGTTGACGGCCTCGGCGCTCATCTCTTTGATGGGCGTATCCAGCGTAAAGCCGTATTTTTTGCCCAGTCCCAGATAATACATCTCGGCTACAGAGCCTTCGGCGTAGTACCAGCCGCTGGCTTTGATGGCGCCTTCCCGAATCGAGAGGTCCCGGTTGGGCAGGATACGCTCTTCATCCACCCGCATGAAGGTGCCGAGGCCGGTACACTTCTCGCAGGCACCCAGAGGGTTATTGAAGGAGAAGAGCCGGGGCGACAAGTCACTGATGGAGATGCCGTGCTCGGGGCAGGCGAAATTCTGGCTGAAGGTCATGCACTCGCCGCCGATGACATCCACCTCAGCCACGCCGCCGGTAAGGGCAAGGGCCGTTTCCAGCGAGTCAGCCAGACGGCCGCGGATGCCCTTGCGCATGGCAAGACGGTCAACGACGATCTCCACGGTGTGCTTGATGTTCTTTTCCAGCGCGATCTCCTCGTCGAGGTCGTACATGTTACCGTCGATTTTTACGCGGGCGTAACCGGCGCGGCGGGCGGCGTCCAGCTCTTTCTGCTGGGTACCTTTGCGCTGGCGGACGACAGGCGCGAGGACCTGGAACTTCGTCCCCTCTTCCAGCTTGAGCACAGCGTCCACCATCTCATCCACGCTCTGCTGGCTGATGACCCGCCCACACACCGGGCAGTGCGGCACGCCCACGCGGGCGTACAAAAGGCGCAGATAATCGTAAATTTCCGTCACGGTACCTACGGTGGAGCGGGGGTTGTGGCTGGTGGTCTTCTGGTCGATGGAAATGGCCGGCGACAGGCCGGTGATCTCGTCCACATCGGGCTTATCCATCCGGCCCAGGAACATCCGGGCGTAGCTGGAAAGGCTCTCCACATAGCGGCGCTGGCCGTCGGCATAAATGGTATCGAAGGCAAGGCTCGACTTGCCGGAACCGGACAGGCCGGTCATAACAATGAATTTTTCGCGCGGGAGGGTCAGATCAATATTCTTCAGGTTATGCTCCCGTGCGCCTTTGATGACGATCTTATCGTTTGCCAAGGTACTTTCTCCCTCTTCTCTGTGTCTGTGCATGGTTCTGCCTGCGCTCGGTCTCGGCATCCGAGTCCACGGTGGGGTTCTCGCCCCGGCGCAGGCGGTCGATCTGGTCACGCAGGAAGGCCGCATGCTCAAATTCCAGCAGCTTGGCAGCTTCCTTCATCTCCCGGGTCAGGCGGTCAATGGCGGCTTCGCGCTCGAGCTTGCCCATCCGCCGGGTGTTCATCCTGGCATTCTCAGCCTTGTCGCTGATCTCAATCGAATCCGGGATGGCCTTGACGATGGTCTTCGGGACGATGCCGTGTTCAGCGTTGTAGGCCATCTGGATGGCGCGGCGGCGCTCTGTCTCGGTGATAGCGCGGTCCATGCTGTCCGTCACCTCGTCGGCGTACATGATGACCAGACCTTCGGCGTTGCGGGCGGCGCGGCCGATGGTCTGGATCAGGCTGGTCTCGCTGCGCAGGAAGCCCTCCTTGTCCGCGTCGAGGATGGCGACGAGCGACACCTCCGGCAGGTCGAGGCCCTCGCGCAGCAGGTTGATGCCGACGAGCACGTCGAACTCGCCCAGCCGCAGGTCGCGGATGAGCTCCATGCGCTCGATGGTCTCCACGTCCGCGTGCATATAGCGCACGCGCACGCCCACCGTGCGCAGATATTCCGTCAGATCCTCCGCCATCTTCTTCGTCAGCGTCGTCACCAGCACGCGCTCATTGCGCGCGGCGCGGGCGTTGATCTCGCCCACAAGGTCGTCGATCTGCCCCGTGACGGGCCGCACCTCCACGCGCGGATCGAGCAGACCCGTCGGGCGGATGACCTGCTCCACGATCTGCCCCGCGCGCTCGCGCTCATAGTCGCCCGGCGTCGCGGAGACATAGATGCGCTGATGCACACGCTGTTCAAATTCCTCAAACCTGAGCGGGCGGTTGTCATACGCGCAGGGCAGGCGGAAGCCATACTGCACCAGCGCGTCCTTGCGCGCGCGGTCGCCGTTGTACATCGCCCGCACCTGCGGCAGCGTGACATGGCTCTCGTCCACAAAGAGCAGAAAGTCCTTGGGGAAGTAGTCGAGCAGCGTCATGGGCGCAGACCCCTCGGGCCGCGCGGAAATGACGCGCGAATAGTTCTCGATGCCCGTGCAGTAGCCAAGCTCGCGCATCATCTCGATGTCGTACTTCGTCCGCTGGTGGATGCGCTGCGCCTCCACCGCCTGTCCGTTGTCGGTGAAGAATTTCTCCCGCACCTCCAGCTCGCGCTCGATCTCCTCGATGGCGCGCTCCATCTTGTCCTTCGTCGTCACATAGTGCGACGCGGGATAGATGACCGTGTGCTGCAGGGTCTTCGTCACCACGCCGGTCACGGGCTGGAACTCGCGGATGGCGTCGATCTCGTCGCCGAAGCCGGTCAGTATGAATTCAGCCATTTTCTCTCCTCCTCACTCGTTCTTCATGTCGAGCATGAAACGGAAGGTCAGGTCGTCGAACTGCGGCAGGTATTCATGGCCGAAGTCGGGATAGAGAATATGCTCCTTTTCACAGTTCAGCCGGTTGTACGCTGCGTACTGCGTAGAGGGCGGGCAGACCTCGTCCATCAGGCCTGTGGCCATCATGACCTTGGACTTGACTCTGGGGGCAAGATTGCTCACGTCGATATACCCCAGCTTTTCAAAGATCGCATCCTCGCGGACGTGCAGCGGGTCATGGTGGCGGAAGAAGGAACGCAGCTCCTCATAGGCGCGCTGATCCAGATCCATGTCCCAGACGCGCTTATAGTCCGAAAGGAACGGATAGACCGGTGCGGCGCGGTTGATGCGCGGCTCCAGGCTGATGCAGGCCATGGTCAGGCCGCCGCCCTGCGAACCGCCCATTGCGCCGACCTTGGTTTCATCGACGTAGGGCAGATCCATCACGATACGCGCCAGCGCGACGGTATCGAGGAACACATTGCGGTAATGCAGCTTTTCCGGATCGGGATCATCCAGGCCGCGAATGATCATGCCGTTCATAGTCGTGCCGCGGTAAGCCGTCAGGTCTTCGGAGATACCGCCCTGGCCGCGGCAGTCGAGCGACGCCACGACAAAGCCCTCTCCGGCATAGCCCAGCTTGCTGGACCAATCGCCGCAATCGCCGGTGTAGCCATGGAACTGAAGCACAGCGGGCGCCTTGCCTTCCAGATAACGGGGCTTTAGGAATTTGGCGTGAACTCTGGAGCCGCCCACGCCGGTAAAGAACAGCTCAAAGCACTCAGCGCGCTCGGTCTGGAAATTGGCAGGGATGAACTCCACGTTCAAGTCCTGTTCGTCCAGATCCTTGAGTGCCTTGTCCCAATATTCGTCAAAATCGGCGGGACGAGGGCTGGAACCCATGTATTGTTCCAATTCGACAACAGGCATATCAATCAGCGGCATAAATTCATCCTCCTGATTTTCAGCTTTTTATGTTTTTAGTTTTCGAACGTCCAGGTGCGGGTCCACTCCTGAGACTGGCCGGGCTCGACATGAACCTGCACGAATACCTCGCAGCACATGCAGTGTTCCACGCCCCAAACCACAGCGCGCACAGGCTTAAAATCGTCCTGCTCGGTGATGGAATGGGTAGAATTCTTGCTGGTCAGGCGATAGGAATAGGAATCAAAGTCCTCCTTGACGGTATCCAGGAAGGTCATGTAGGGTTCGGTAGGCAGTCGGTGCAGGCGCAGGCAATGCTCCTTGTCGTCACCGTAGATATTATTGCCCAAGAATTTTCCGCCCTCCAGATTCTCAAATCCGGGCACGCTCATGGTATAATCGGGCGAAATCAGCTCGCCGTTCAGGGACAGGAAGTTGTGGTTGTATTCCTGCGCGTCGATGGTGCGCTTGCCGTAGTTGGTCAGCTTGGTATGGATGGTCATGCGGTTGCCCTCGACCTTGACGGTCTTGACCTCGCGTCCCGCAAAGCCCTGGCACAATGCCATATCGGTGGTAAAGGTGATGCTGTCGTCCTTGACATCCCAGATGGTCGGGAACGGGCGGCAAGGCTCGTTCACCATGAAATTGAAGGGCGCATCGGTCTTGAGCAGATAGCCGTTGCCCAAGCGGGGATATTCCTCACCCAAGCGGGCGGACTCATAGGCTTCGGGATGCTGATATTCGGAGCAGACGCCTGCGCCGTAGCTGGTGACGCGGCTGGGATCGCGCTGTTCGGGTTCGGCAAATTCCACCTCACCGTCGAGCGTGATGCGGTTGATAAAGCAGTTCCAGTTGAAACGGATTCTTGCGTAGATTTCACTTCCGGGCTTGACGACCTGAATCTTCAGTCGGTCGGAGCCAATCGTCCAAAATTCAGCCATTGTACTACCCCTTTTCTTTTCTCATTCCGGCGTTGTGCCGAAATATTCTATGTTATATTTTAACACACAGCGTTCAGAATGAAAAGACGGCAGCGGACATTGGCAACCGTTTTTTCACCAAACGATTGACGAATCTAACATTCTGTGGAATAATAATACACAAATAAACCCCATTGCTCCCTCGTTCCGCTGTGGCGGCGGTGCGTGAAAGAAAGCGTTTTTTTGTGCAGGAAAATGAAACAGGAGGGGTACAAAATATGTCCTACATCCTCTTTACCGATTCCAACAGCGACATTCCTTTTCAGGAAGTAGATCGCTATGATTTGAAGATCGTTTATATGCCCTATTCCATTGACGGCAGCGACGAGGCCTCCGACCTTGGGCGCGGCGATGTGATTCCGAACTTCTACGCAGCGATGCGCGGCGGCAAGACCCCCACCACCTCGCTGCTGACAAAGGAAAAGTACATTGAATACTTTGAACCGTATCTGGCTGACGGAGAGGATATTTTATTCATCTGCTTCTCTTCCGAGCTGAGCGGCACTTACGCCAACGCCGTGCTGGCCCAGCGCGAGCTTGCGGAAAAATATCCTAATGCGCGGCTGGAAGTGGTCAACTCCCGCAACGTCTCGATGGGCGAAGCGTATCTGGCGATGGAAGCGGCCAAGCAGCGCGTCGAGGGCAAGACCATGGACGAAACCATCGCCTGGCTGGAAGGCAATAAATACAACGTCCGCTATTGGTTCACGGTGGACGACCTCAAATATCTGAAGCGCGGCGGGCGCATCTCCGCAGCGACGGCCGCCGTGGGCACGCTGCTCAATATCAAGCCCATGCTCACCGTCACCCGTGGCGGAAAGCTGATCTCGGTCGACAAGGAAAAGGGCCGCCGCAGGGCCATCCGCCGTCTGGTCAAAAACATGGCCGAAGAGATCATCGATCCCGAAAAACAGGTGGTTTCCATTCTTCAGGCCGATTGTCCGGAAGATGCGCAGGCGCTGGTCGATTACATGACCGAGACGATCCCCGGCGTTCAATACCGCATTGAGAAGGTCGGCCCGACCATCTGCGCTCACGCAGGTCCCGGCACGCTGGCCGTCGTCTTCCTCGGCGCCGAGCGCGAACGCGAGGAATAATTCCCTTGTAAAGAAGGTTCACACAATAAAGCAACGCCTCCTTCTGCCGACATTTCAGATGCAGCAGGAGGCGTTATTCTGTTTTTATGCAGTTCATGCTTTCTGTTTTGTTAAGCTTTTCCGGTGTGCTGCCGTCACTTCTCCCAGAAATCGCTGCGGATGCTCTCCCGCAAGGCCGCCGTGTCCCTTTTCTGCAAAGGGATACCCCATGCGCCCGCAGCGTGCTCAGATTCGCGGACAGTTTTTTCCACCTGCCCGCGGATTCCGTACCACAGGAACATATCCGTTCTTTCAAAGAGACGATCATCGTTTTTCTTACCGATCAGGAAGTAATCCTGAAGCTGACCGCCGAGCGGAAGGAGCTGTTCCATCGATGCGCCGCACTAAAAGCCGAGGTAAAGGAAGCGGAGCAGATACAAAAGGGCGTTTAGGCGATCCTGTGGGAGAAAAACCGCAACGCGCAGCCTACACACAAGCAAGACCTTGACCGCCGAAAATCAGAGCGGCGGGACGGTAAAGCCCGTCCCGCCGCTTGCGTTTTTGAGGGTTTGTAAGCCTGGCAAACTGGAAGTTTTCACCCTAAATACCAATATGAATGTAGTCCGCTCAAATATGTTTTCGCGCCTTTGGGCATTTGTTTGATTGCATTGTATGTATTGATGTAATCTCCAAAGCCCATTCCAATACATATCAGTCCGAACAGCCCCAGAAAAACCGCATGAGGAATGAAAAGAAAAACAGAATACGGGATTAGCCCTAAAAATATGTTGGGACATAAACACATGAATACAAATCTTGATTTGCTCATATCTTCCGTCCCTATAATAAAAAACAGCCCTTGCCTCAAATTGTTATACAAATACACATCTTCTTTATAACATATTGCATGGAGTAGCTCGTGCGGAAATAGTGACAATACCCCGCATATTGCCGCTAAAATCATACAAATTCTATTACTATGAAAATATTCTTTCCCGAGCAGCACGAATGGCACCGCTAATATAATCATCAGTAAAATGCAGCCACAATTACACATTAAAGACAGTTCTTTTGTGCTTGCAGCTTCTATAAAGGCAACTGCATTAGGATGATGCTCTCTTTGCAGCAAACTTTTTTCATCGCCGTTGTATTTTCCACCGTAATGCAAAGTCATAGTGATTTAATTCCCCCCACCGCTTTCAGTTTATCAGACAACCAAGTGTTTTATTTGTAGTAAATCAATGTAAAAAAATCTACTGCTTTCGCGCTTTATGCAGGTAAGTCGAAAAGAGCAAGCTGCGCACAAGTAAGACCTCGACTGCTGAAAAGATAGAGCGGCAAGACTGTAAAGCTTGCCCCGTCGCTTGTGTTTTGCTTAGGTGTGTTTGATTGATAAATGGGAATTTAATTGGCTTATACAAACGGGAGACTTCCCAGTACAATCTCAGTTTCAGCGTCCACAACACAACGGATATTCTCGAAAATAACAACAATATCGCTGCTGTCAATTAGTTCCTTCTTCATTTCATCTTCGCAATACACATATTTCATCCATTCCTCGCCAAGCAAAACAGCTTTTTTCATTTCACCTGTTTCATATCCCAAGTTTTCTGAAAAAACTGTGCAATTCTGAACGATATTGTCATTCACCTCTGCCGGAATAGCATTTGGAAAATCGTCCTGCATGGATGAATTATACATTTCCGGTTCATTCACAGTTCTGTTGTTGCAGCCAACCAAACCCAACACACAAAAGAATGTTAAAGCAAATGCTATCAGCCTTCTCATACAATCACGCTCCTTCCTTAGATTCCTATATATCTGTCAACCATCAATTTAATTTTAGCACAGTTTTGTGAACAATTCTATCACTTTTGCAGCTCGCAGACGAAAAAAATCATCCGCTCCGACTATCTGACTCGTCCCTTGACCGTCCGGATTTTTGCCGCTGCCTTTTCGCCGCCGAAAACGGGGAACTGGATTAGTAAACCCTGCCCCCGCCTTCGTCCGCTTCTTTTCGCGGCAAAACCGTCTGCACTTGCACAGTGTTCACTGTCGGCTTTTGCGTGGTTGCGCGCCCCGCACCCCCAGCCTCAAACAAAGAACAGAATGCAGCCCTTTCCACGTGCGCTGCTCCACATAGCCGTGAACGGTTTAGAGAGCCCCCTCCTTCGGCATGACCGAATACACAGCGATTCCCGGCAGGATCTGGCTTTCCAGATGGCTCTGTTTTTCCTTGGCTGCATCCGCGTTTTCCGCCCGCAGCCCTTGCAGCCGTTTCTCATACGCCGCCTTCAACGCATCGGTTTGCGACGCAAAGCGCTGCTCAATCGTTTTGCGGAATGCCACAGCAAGATAACTTTCGTTCATCGGCATATCTTCCGCTTTTTGCTCGATTTACCTTTGCATTGCCTCGCTTGGCAGAGGAAACAAAAAACGAGTGCTCCACAGACATTTCTATGCCGTGAGAACACTCGTTCTGGTGCGCCTGACAGGATTCGAACCTGCGGTCTCCCGAGTCGGAGTCGGACACTCTATCCACTGAGCTACAAGCGCGGGATCAAGCTTATTTAGTATAGCACAAACCGCGCGGAATCTCAAGGGTGAATTGCAGGAATTGCCTCCGATCCGTCAAAGCAGGATACAGATCATGCCGCCGCTGCCCTCATTGATGATGCGGGAGAGGGTTTGGCGCGTCTTATTCTGTGCGTCCTCCGGCATGCGCATGAGCTTGCCTGCCAGCCCTTCGCGTACAAGATCGTGCAGCGATTTCCCGAAAATATTGGTATTCCAAAGCTTCGCGGGATCGCTCTCGAATTCCGAAAGCAGATAGTGGATCATGTCCTCCGATTCCTTTTCGGAGCCGATGATGGGATTGACCTCGGTGGCGATGTCGACGCGGATCATGTGCAGACTGGGCGCGGAGGCCTTGAGCTTGACGCCGTAGTTGCCGCCCAGATGGGTAAGCTCCGGCTCCTGCAAGGTCAGCTCCTCCATCGAGGGCGCGACCAGACCGTAGCCCGTGGTGCGAACAGCTTCCAGAGCCGGGGCGACACGGTCGTATTCCCGCTTGGCCTTGACCAACTCGGTCATCATCGACATCAGGTGCGCATCGGAGCGAATCTCCTGCCCGCACTGCTTGCCCAGCACTTCATAAAACAACCCCTCGCGCATCGGCAGATCGAGATTCACCGTGCCGGTGCCGAGATTCCTCCCCGCAACCGCAAGCCCCTTGGCGTCAGCCAGCTCAAAGCGCTGCACCATCTCTTCCACATCGCGCACATGGGAAAGCCCTTCTGCGCTGGCCCGCAGCGCTTCCAGCACGGATTCCGCCAGTGCGTCGTCCTCCGGCAACGCCTGAATCCACTGCGGAACGTTGACCTCAATCTGCCGCAGTGGGAATTCGTACAGCACCGCACGCATCAGGCCGTCCAGATCCTCTTCTTCCAGATGCTTTACATCCATCAGCAGCACGGGCACGGCATATTTTTGCTCCAGCTCCGACCGGAGGCGGCGCGTTTCCCCTGCTGACGGCTCCGAGGAATTCAGAATCATCACAAAGGGCTTGCCGCTCGCCTTCAGCGCCGCCACCGCCTTTTCCTCCGCCGGGACATAGGCCGAACGCTCAATGCCGGAAAAACTGCCGTCGGTGGTGACGAGCAAGCCGATGTTGGAATGATCCCCGATGACCTTGGTCGTGCCCACCTCTGCGGCCTGCGTAAAGGGAATTTCATGGTCAAACCAGGGCGTGCGCACCATGCGCTGCTGGCCTTCCTCCTCTGCACCCATCGCGCCGTCCACCACATAGCCCACGCAGTCCACAAACCGCACCGAAAAGCCCTCCACGCCGTCCATACGCAGCGATACCGGCTCTGCCGGGACAAAGCGCGGCTGCGTGGTCATGATGGTCCTGCCGGAGCCGGACTGCGGCAGTTCGTCCACCATGCGCTCCTTGCCATAGCCATCGGGCAAATGGGGCAACACCAGCTTTTCCATCATCTGAGCAATCAGCGTGGACTTGCCCGTGCGCACAGGCCCGACCACGCCGATGAACACCGTGCCGCCGCAGCGCGTCGCAATATCACGGTAGATATCGTATTCTTCCATGAAATTCCCTCCCGTACACATTCAGGTTACCAAACGATATGCGGGAGGGAATCAAATTAGAATCTCTATTTCTTTTTAACCGGAAACGGCGTGCAGGCGTTTCTGCGCGCCCACCTTCCACCGGCCGCTGCGTCAGCGGCAGAGCAGGATCAGCCCGCGGATATTTTCATCCAGTGCCAAGGCAATCCAGATGCCGATCAGGCCCCATCCAGCCCCAATGCCCAGCACATAGCTCATCCTGCGTAAACAGCCCCAGCAGCAGACGGCGGAACAGAATGCATACCGGTGAAAAAGTCATGTTGGAGGCCGGGCCAACAGCGTCACACGCTTTTGCAGCTTGCGGAGTAACAAAAAAGAGAAGCCCTGCAAAACTTCTCTTTTTTGATTCCGGTTTACTTATTTCACTCCTCCAAGGTGGGATGGAGCGCAAATTCTTGATTTGGATAACCAAATTCTTCGATCAACTTACCGGGAACAAAACCGTATTTTTGATACAATGCTCTCGGCGCAATCCCCTTTTCATCGTCGGCACGGAAGGTGGAGACGGTGATTACCTTCGTCCTGTCCAAATTGCCCAATGCTTCCTCCATGAGCAGGGAAGCGACCCCTCGCCTGCGGTATTCGGGAGCAACCGCAAGGCAGCAAATCTGATTGTGCCCCCGTGAAAACAGTAGGACTCCTGCCATCTCCTCCTCTTCTTTTACGCAGACCGCCTGCCGCTTTCCTATGAATTTGAGAACTGTTGCCCGATGTTCGTTCAGCGCCTCCTGCGTTTCCAATCCGGGAAAGTTCCATCGAACCCGGCGAACCAGCTCCATCCATTTTTCTATCTCTTCCGGTGTTCCATAGCAGAGCTTCACCGCTTTCTGCACCCTCTTTCTTTTAGGTTAAGAAGCAAACAGGCAGCGCCCAACCGTGATTGAGTGCTGCCCGTTTGTTGTTTTCTCTGCCTTGAATTACTTGGTGCCGAAGAGACGATCGCCCGCATCGCCCAGGCCGGGGATGATGTAGCCGTGGTCGTTGAGCTTCTCATCGACGCAGCCGACGTAGATATCCACATCGGGATGCTCCTTCTGCACGCGCTCAATTCCCTCGGGGGCCGCGATGAGGTTCATCATGCGGATGGACTTGCAGCCGCGGTTCTTGATGAAGGCGATCGCCGCAGAAGCGGAACCGCCGGTCGCCAGCATGGGATCGAGAACGATCAGATCACGCTCGGTAACATCGGTGGGCAGCTTGCAGTAGTATTCCACAGGCTCCAGCGTCTCGGGGTCACGGTAGAGACCGACATGGCCAACCTTTGCCGCGGGCATCAGCTCCAGCACGCCGTCGAGCATGCCCAGACCGGCGCGCAGGATCGGCACAACGCCGAGCTTCTTGCCCGCCAGCATCTTGGTCTTGCAGGTGGTGATGGGGGTTTCCACTTCCACCTCGACCAGGGGCAGGTCGCGGGTGACTTCATAAG
>ENA-OUQC01001633-OUQC01001633.1-human-gut-metagenome-genome-assembly--contig:-NODE-1633-length-11296-cov-3.419269_pt1 | contig 11296 bp, 10 predicted proteins | sample MGYA00237942_ERZ548815 | MGnify/ENA primary metagenome ERZ548815 (study PRJEB26490, sample SAMN05194722) | human gut metagenome | biome: terrestrial biome; feature: human-associated habitat; material... | reverse complement strand
GCCGCCGCCGACGACGGTGCCCAGCGTTATCATAACGGAATACTTCGAGCCCTTTGCCGCGCCCGCGACGGACTCTGCCTTTGCGGCGGCATTAGCGTCGTTTTCGATATATACTCTCTTGTCGCTGCCCAGCATTGCTGAAAGCTTCTGCTGCATGGGGTAGTGACGGAAGGGAAGATTGTTTGCGTATATGATCTCGCCCGTCTCGCAGTTTGCGGTGCCGGGGGTGGCGATGCCGATAGCGCCGATATCGTCCACGGTGATGCCCTCGTCCTCAACGAGCTTTTTGCACAAAGCGGCAATATCCGCCGTGATCTCGTCGGCGCTTCTGTCCGCGTCCGTGGGGGTGGACGCTTTTCTTACAATGTTGTAGTCCTTATCAACTATTCCGGCTGCAATATTTGTGCCGCCGAGATCGATACCGATGTTGTACATAGAAAAAACCTTCCTCTGTTTATTTTATCCGAACAAATAAATTATAATTGCACGCGCGCCCGTTGTCAAGGAGCGGCGGCTCGTTTTTTGACGCAGTCGCAGCTTTTTCAGCTCGGGTCTTTCGGCTTTTCGCTCACTGACGTGCCGTCGCCGCGGGTTGCCTCGCCGTCCGCGCCGGCATGCGGAGCCGACTTTGATCTTCTGCGCCGCCGCTTTGCGAGGCGCGCCGCCTCAAGCTCCGCTTTCCTTTTCGCATACGGCGCATACAGATCCGGCCGCCGCTCGGCGGTCAGCTTTTCGGACTGCTCCAGCCGCCACGCCTCAATGTTTGCGTGGTGACCGCTGAGCAGCACCTCCGGAACGCTTCTGCCCATAAATTCTATGGGTCTTGTATACTGGGGGTATTCCAAAAGCCCGTTTGCGAGGCTTTCGTCCTCGTGACACACCGCGTCCGGCAGAACGCCGTCGCACAGCCTTCCCACGCAGTCGCAAAGAATGCAGGCAGGCACTTCGCCGCCCGTGAGCACATAGTCGCCTATGGAGATCTCCTCGTCAACGATCTCGTCTATGATCCGCTGATCAACGCCCTCGTAGTGTCCGCAAAGGATCACTATCCTGTCATAGCCTGAGCACAGCCTGCGCGCCATGGCGTCGTTCAGCACGGCGCCTCTCGGCGACATATACACAACGTGCACCCGCTCACCGTCTTCCACGTCGGATACTACTGCGCGGTAGCAGTTATATATGGGAGGCGCCGCCATGAGCATGCCCATGCCGCCGCCGCAGGGGGTGTCGTCTACACGGTGACGGCGGTCGTCGGAATAGTCGCGTATGTTGTAGCAGTTGACAGAAAGCTTTCCCGCCGCCTCAGCCCGCCCGATTATGCTCTCGGACAGGACCGTGCGCACCATGTCGGGAAAAAGCGTCATAATATCGAATCTCATCAGTCTGCCATGCCCTCTATGAGCTTTACGCGAACGGCGCCGCCGTCGCCGACGGTGATCTCTTTTATGAACTCCGGCACGACCGGTATCATAAACTCTCCGTTTTCGCCCTTTACGACGTATATCTGCTGCGCCCCGGGACGTATGACGTCGGAAAGTGTGCCGTATTTGTGCCCGCTCTCATGATCCACCACGGGCAGACCTATCATATCCGCTATGAAGTATTCGCCGCGCCCGAGCTTTATATCCTCTCTGGCGGCATAAAAAACGGTGCCGCGCAGGGCAGCGGCAGCCTCAAGGGTGTCGACGCCCGAAAGCTTTGCAAGGACCGCGCCTTTTTGCAGGGAGGCGTGCTCCACCTCCATCGGGACATACTCGCCGTCCTTTTCTATAAACAAACGGCGAAGCGCCGCAAGGTCAGCCGGGGTGTTGCACCGGCTTTCAAGACGCAGATTTCCGCGCACCCCATGGGTGCCGCGGGCAACTGCGCATTCAAGATAATCCGATCTTTTCATACAGTTCTCACTTTATATTGTATTCTGTCAATTGCGCTTTGCGCGTTTTTCAACGTTCCTCCGTACAGTCTGGACACCTTACGCAGTCCGATGAGGTCACGGTATAGTGACCGATGAACTCAATGTCCGCGGCGCTGAGTGTACGGGAGAGATACTCCGTCAGAAACCTGTCCTCAACAGAGGCTTCGCTGACGCCGTTTTTGTGATTATGGCATATGATCACTTTCTGCGCCCGCAGCTGCTGCACCGCCTCGCAAATTCTGCCGCCGTAGTCCTCGCAGCGGAACATTCTGCCGGACGACAAAAGCGATGCGTCTATGACCCGCGAGCGCGAATCGAGATAGACCGCTCCGACGCAGCCGCGCGGCTTTGAGACAAACCATGTAAAAACGTACAGCATACGGGCAAACTCGCTGTCAAGCGGCTTTGACGCAATGCTGTCTCTGAGAAGTCTCAGGGTCGTATCACACGAAAGGCGCAGAAGCGCCGCGCTTTTCTCACCTATACCGTCCGCTTCGGCAAGACATTTGGCATCGGCGGAGAGTATTCCTCCCGCGCCGAGCGACTCCGCTACCTTGTGTGCCGCGGGATTCGTGTCGCCCTGACGGATACTGTTAAACAGAAGCATTTCAATAAGTTGATAAGTGTCAAAGGCATCTGCGCCGAAGCGCTCGTATTTTGCGCGCATTCTGTTTCTGTGGTTGCAGTGTACATTATCTTCTTTCTTCATTTAAAAATCACTGTCCCTGCTCTGTCAGTTTGTATATCTTAACATAACCCGCCTCGTCGTACAGGGTGTAGTCATCACCCATGGCGGCATACATTTTCGGTGTATGCGAGTCTTTTTCGTAGCGGGTGTCTATAACATAATAATCCGTTTTTTCGTACTCCCCATAGTATTCGGGGCAGGAGTGCAGATCGTCGATGAAATAAAGGTGCGGCACCATATAGCCGTAAGCCGTGACGGACGCGTCCGCGGGTATTTTGCGGATCGCTGCGGCGGTGTCGTTGTATTTCTGCCTGTGCGAATAGTATCGCACGACCTGGTTCTGCGCTTTCGGCACGACGACCGAAGCCGAGAACACCGTGCAAAGGCAAAGCATTGCGCAAAGCACAAAGCGCCTGCGCCGCGCGCTGCTCTCTCCGAGGAAAAGCAGAGCGGAAAATATCATGAGCGCCGCCGTGCCGTATGTGTACTGATAGTCTATGTCAAACTGATACATCCAGCGCGGCATAAGATTTATGACGAGAAGAGGCAGCAGCAGTACGAGCTCCGACGCCCGCTTTCTCAAAAACGGGGCAAACAGCAGCGGGACCGCCGTCCACAGCACGAACTCAAGCTTTTGCCCGGGATATGTCAGCTCGCGAAATGCCTCGGTATCCGCCCCCGCGAATACTTCTCTTATAAGGTAGCCTATATCGGTCACGCAGGTGCGCACCGCCTGCAAAAGTCCGCCGCCGCTCGTATATGCGTAGTTTTCAAAGCGTCCGGACATTATCTCTCCGCCGGAGTGCCGTATCATGGCGCAGGCGAAGAAAAAATACAGAACGGAGACCGCCGCCGTCGCCGCCGCAAGTCCCCTGCGCCTGTTTGTGACGAGCATCCACAGGCAAACGGCGATAACGTAAATAAAAGCGTCCTCTTTGACCGACAGGGTCAGAAGAGAGAAAATTATGATACCCGCCGTGTTTTTCTTCAGCGCAAAGTATACGAGCCACAGAAGAAAAACGCTTAGAAATTTATTTTCGTGAAAATCGTAGAAGCAGCCGTTTGCCATGGTCGGATACAGGGCGAACATCGCCGCCGCCGCAAGGGACGCCCGCTCGGAAAGCCCCAGCTCGCGGCATATGCGCCGCACGGGAAACACCCCCGCGCCAACAACGGCTGCCTGCGCACCGAGAAGATACAGCGGACTTCTGAATATCATGTACCCCGGCAGCAGAAGATAATATACAGGTGAAAAGTGAACGGCAAAGTGGGAAAGATATGTGCTGCGCTCCACCGTTGTATACGGCAGGCCCGTTTTTGCCATCTGCTCAAACATCTGGGCGAAAATGCCGAAATCAAACGCGCCGTGCTGAAAGCTTTTGTATTTTGCCGCCGTGAAGAAAAACACGGCGCCGAAAAATATTAGAAATATCCCCGCAGTGCCGATGATCGCGCTTTTCTTTGAGATATCAGCCCGCACCGCGTCAAGCGCCGAGCTTTTCTCCGCGTGGCGCAGAATAAGCAGCAGCACAAAGGCGATTCCCAAATTAAAATATATGCTGTCCGGCTCCCACACGCACAGCATCACAGACATTACGAGCGACGCGGCAAGCAGAACGCGCCCGATAAGAGCCGGGCTGCGGCGTATAAGTCCCGCGGCGAGAACTGCGAAGAACGAAAGGCAGAACACGAGAGCAAAAAGCCAGACGGGGTATCGGCGGACATATGTAAGCTCGGTAAAATTGCCGCCGCAGAGAAAGACGACGGACGCAGCGACAAGCCCCGCGCAAAGGGCGGCAAAAGCATCGGCTGCCCCAATGCCGCGGGCAGCAAAAAAAGCGCGCGGAGAATGCGTGCCGCTTCTTCGGTTTTCCATGCCGCGCTTTTTCATCCGATGCCTCACTGCTCCTTCTGAAGATCTGATGCGCCGCCGCAGATATCGGGGCGGCACCTTTTTATATTCAACTATATTTTAACCAAATTACTAATAAATGTCAATAGCGGCGGGGCGAATACGGCAGCAGCGGGACTGCTGACTGCCGGGTTTCGGCGAAATATTCGGAAATTCCGCAGGCGGTTTTGTCGACGGAGCGCGCATTGTGTCGAAACACGAATTCAAAGCATGAGCATACACGGCACATCGACTCGGCGAAAAAGCGCATGCGGCAAAAAGCCGCATGCGCCCGGGCTGCATATCAAAGAAGAGGCTGACCGTTTATGACAAGCCTGAAACGCAGATCAAGCTTTTCCGCAGCCTTGCGGCAGAGGATCATTCTGTCCAGAAATATCTCAAAATAGTCCATAATGCTGCCGAACTGCGTGTCGATCTCAAGGGAAAGCGCGATCTCCGTTTTATCCTCGCTTATTATTAGCGAGGACGACGTTGCGGAATAGTTCACCCTGTCGTGTATGTCAAAGCTCGCGATGTCGGTATTGCGCACACGGCTGCGGCGCACGTCCGATTTATCGGCAATGATGAGCGCCGCCGATATATCGTCGATAGGCACGCCTGTGCCCTCGTCGTGGTTGCCTATGGCGGCAACGACTGCCGCCGTCTCGGAAGCGTCCATGCCCATTTTGTCAAGAATACGGAAAGCCATCACCGCGCCGCTCTGGGAGTGATCCACGCGGTTCACAAGGTTTCCTATATCGTGCATATACGCCGCAATGCGGGCAAGCTCGACCTCGCGTGCGTCCTTTCCCAGCGTTTCAAGAATGTATGTGCAGCGCGCGCAGGCAATGCCCACATGGGCAAAGCTGTGCTCGGTGTAGCCGAGAGCGGACAGCGCCTCGTCCGCCTTTTGTATATATGTTTTTATATCCTCGCTGTTTTTTACGTCCTCGTATGTTACCATAACTGTCCTCTTTATTATTTATTTGTCTCTCTTAATTCGGATTTTACACCATAAGCTGCCGCCTGTCAAGCAAGGACGTGTAAAGTCTTTGAAAACTTGTTGACATAAGGGGAAAGCGGCGGTATAATAACCGTAGCGCGCAAGCATATCGGTATTGTCGCGCTGAATTTGTTATTGTGCGCCGCGGCGCATTAAGATACTCTGAAAATGAGGTATTTATCATGAAATGGACTTCGCTCAACGATCTCAGAGAGGCGTTTCTTTCGTTCTTTGAGTCAAAGGGACATCTGCGTCTCAAAAGCTTTTCGCTCATCCCCGTAAACGACCGCTCTCTGCTGCTCATAAACTCCGGAATGGCGCCTATGAAAAAGTATTTCACGGGCGAGGAGGAGCCGCCGAGACACCGTGTCTGTACCTGCCAGAAATGCATACGCACGGGAGACATCGAAAACGTGGGCATAACCGCGCGCCACGGCACGTTTTTCGAGATGCTGGGCAACTTCTCCTTCGGCGACTATTTCAAAAACGAGGCTATAGCGTGGAGCTGGGAGTTCCTTACGAAAACGCTTGAGATCCCCGCAGAGCTTCTGTATCCCTCCGTCTACGAAAAGGACGACGAGGCATACTCCATCTGGAGAGACAAAATAGGCGTCAGCGAAGACCACATCGTGCGTCTGGGTAAATCGGACAACTTCTGGGAGCACGGCAGCGGTCCCTGCGGTCCCTGCTCCGAAATATATTTTGACCGCGGGCTGAAATACGGCTGCGGTAAGCCCGACTGCGGTCCCGGCTGCGAGTGCGACAGGTTTATCGAAATCTGGAACAACGTGTTCTCCCAGTTCAACAACGACGGAGAGGGCAACTATACCGAGCTTGCCACAAAAAATATCGATACCGGCATGGGTCTTGAGCGCCTTGCCTGCGTAATGCAGGGCGTGGACAACCTTTTCGAGGTGGACACCATACGCAGCGTGCTTGATACGGTATGCAGGCTTGCCGACTACACCTACGATACCGACGCGAAGAAAGATATATCCGTGCGCGTTATAACCGACCATATCAGAAGCGCAAGCTTTATGATATGCGACGGCGTCAGCCCCTCCAACGAGGGACGCGGCTACGTTCTGCGCAGACTTCTGCGCCGCGCCGCGCGCCACGGCAGACTGCTCGGCATTTCCGGCGCGTTTCTCGGCGATCTCTGCGACGTTGTTGTGGAGCAGAGCGGCGGCGCATATCCCGAGCTTGTACAGAAAAAAGACTATATCAAAAAGATCATCTCCATGGAAGAGGAGCGCTTTGACGCCACCATCGACGCAGGTCTTTCAATACTCTCCGGCTTCATCGCCGACTGCGCGAAGGACGGCAAAAAGGTGCTCTGCGGCGAGGATGTGTTCAAGCTTTACGACACATTCGGCTTCCCTCCGGATCTTACGGCGGAGATCGCCGCTGAAAACGGTCTTGAGACCGACAGCGTGCGCTTCAAAGAGCTTATGGACGAGCAGAAGCAGCGCGCAAGAGCGGCAAGAGCCGATCTTTCCAGCTGGGAGGGCGCAAAGAAGGGCGTTCTCGCAGATATTGCCAAAACAGAGTTCACCGGTTACGGAAATACTGAAAGCGAAGGCTGCGTTCTCGCGCTTCTGGGCGACGACGGCAAGGTAGCTGCTGCCGGTGAGGGCGATGAAATAAGCGTCATTCTTGACAAAACTCCTTTCTACGGCGAGGGCGGCGGTCAGGTAGGCGATGTGGGTTATATCCGCAGCGCCGGCGCCGAGCTTGAAGTAACCGACACAAAGAAAGAGGACGGCGTATATATCCACATATGCACCGTCAGAAGCGGAGATATTCACGAGGGCGACAGCGTTACGGCAAGCGTCTGCCCCGACGTGCGCGCCGCAACGGAGCGCAACCATTCCGCGGCACACCTGCTTCAGGGCGCGCTGCGCAAGGTGCTCGGCAGCCACGTTGAGCAGCAGGGCTCTTATGTGGACAGAAACGAAGTGCGCTTTGACTTTTCTCACTTTGCCTCTCTCACGGCTGAGGAGCTTTCCGCAGTAGAGACAGAGGTCAACCGCGCGATCCTCGAGGGCGTTCCCGTTGTGACCGTTGAGACCGACATTGAAAGCGCAAGAGCAGCAGGCGCTATGGCGCTGTTCGGCGAAAAGTACGGAAAAACCGTAAGAATGGTCAAGATGGGCGAATATTCCACCGAGCTTTGCGGCGGTACCCACGTTGACAACACAGCAAAGATAGGCCTTTTCAGAATAGTTTCCGAATCCTCCGTTGCGGCGGGCGTACGCAGAATATGCGGCGTTACGGGTCTCGGCGTTCTCGCGCTTCTCGATAAGAAAGAAAAGCTCATCTCCGACACGGCAAAGGCGCTCAAAGCGGGCAACCCCGCGGACGCACCGGCGCGCGCGGCACAGCTGGGCACAGAGGTCTCGGCGCTTAAGAAAGAGATAGAAGCGCTGAACTCAAAGATCGCGGGCTCGCAGCTTGACAGTCTGCTCGCTTCCGGCGAGTCGGTCGGCACGCTGAAGCTCTGCACCGCCGATCTCGGAAACGCCGGGGTCGAAGCGGCAAGAGCCCTCGGCGATAAGCTGCGCGACAAAGATCCCTCCGCAGTTGCGGTTCTTGCCATACACGACGGCTCAAAGCTGAACTTTATCGCCTGCTGCGGATCAGACGCGGTCAAGGCAGGCGCGCACGCGGGCAGGATCGTCGGCGCGGTCGCCGCGGTATGCGGCGGTAAGGGCGGCGGACGTCCCGACAGCGCCATGAGCGGAGGCTCCGATGTTTCCAAGGTGCCCGAGGCGCTGAAGGCGGCAAAGGATATCCTTTCCTCCATGCTGAAATAATTCATCCCGAAAATGAAAAGCGAAGACAAAATAAAGCTCGTCACCCCCACTGCCGATCTCAGCGAAGAGATCGAAGATTTCAGACGCGACTTTCTCACGGTCGGCGGCTCAATGGACGGCTGCGGATCCCTGCGCCGCTTTGAAAAAGCCTGCGACTGGCTCGATTGGCTGAAAATGATGAGCAGCGAGGAGACCGTGCCGCCGGGCAAGGTGCCTACGGTGCAGTTTGCGGCAGTGCGGGAGAGCGACGGCAAAATGGTCGGCGTGCTTGAAATACGCAGGCGCCTCAACGATCATCTGGAAAAGTATGCGGGTCATATAGGCTACTCCGTGCGCCCGTCCGAGCGTCGGCACGGCTACGGAACGCAGATGCTGCGTCTCGCTTTGCCCATATGCGCAAGGCTGGGACTTTGCCGCGTGCTCGTCTGCTGCCTTACGGATAACGAGGGCAGCCGCAAAATAATCACAGCCTGCGGCGGAGTGTACGAGAGTACCGTACACGAGCCGGACAGAAATATCGATCTGGAGCGCTATTGGATAGATACCGTCATATAGAGCTTTGAAAGCCGAAAGGCGAGGGCCTTTCACAGAAAAAACCGCCGAGAGGCGGTTTTTTCTTTGAGTACTGTCAGAAGATCGGCAGGGCTGTGCGCAAAATTCGCGAATTCGGGTAAGGTACGTATGCGCGGCGGCGCCCGTGGGACGGATACTGTATTTGCGTATTGTTATCCGCGGAATACTGTGGTATACTGGATATGCAAAACGCTGCGCCCGGCACAGGCGATCTTACCGTTGTCCGCGCTGCAGCGAAACGGGGCAGCTATCGTCACAGCGGTATTATTTTGCGGCACGCCCCGCTGCGTTCGGAGAATATTTCATGGATATAAGAGAAAACGATAAATGGCTGGAGTTTGCGATACGCATACAAAGCATCGCGCAGGCGGGGCTTCAGTACGGCATGGATAAATACGACCGTGAGCGCTATGAGGAGCTGCGGCGCATCGCCGCAGAAATGGCGGCGGAGAAAACCGACGTCAGCGCCGACAAGATCTACGGACTTTTCTGCAATGAATCGGGCTATCAGACCCCGAAAACAGATACGCGCGCCGCAGTTTTCAAAGACGGTAAAATACTTCTTGTTCACGAGAAAAACGGTACTTGGTCGTTGCCCGGCGGCTGGTGCGACGTTGATCAGTCCGTCGCTTCAAACACAGTTAAAGAAGTGCGCGAGGAAACGGGACTTATTGTGCGCGCCGAGAGGGTGATAGCCGTTCAGGACTGGCGCAGGCACAATGCGGTGAACTATCTGTACGGAGTTATCAAAATATTTGTGTACTGTGTATGTGAGGGCGGCGAGTTTTGCGAAAATATCGAAACAAGCGAGATGGGATATTTTGATCGTGACGCGCTGCCGAAAAACCTTGCAATAGAAAAGACCACGGCGGAGCAGATCGGCATGTGCTTTGACTTTCTCGAAAATACGGACGCACCGGCGCTGTTCGACTGACCGCGGCACGGCATTTCGGCGCGTATACGGAGGATCATATGGAGTTTTGCGAAAAATTGCAGGAGCTGCGAAAGAGCAGAGGTCTCACTCAGGAGGAGCTTGCGGAAAAGCTGTACGTTTCACGAACGGCGATCTCCAAATGGGAGTCGGGCAGGGGTTTCCCGAGTATTGACTCCGTCAGGGCAATATCAAAGTTTTTTTCCGAGTCACTTGACGAGCTGTTTTCGGACGATGCCATACTCACCGTCGCAAAGGCCGACAGCGCGGAAAAAGAGCGGCGCACGCGCACGCTTGTTTTCGGGCTTCTGGACTGCTGCGCGGCGCTTTTGCTGTTTTTGCCCCTTTTCGGACAGAGTCGGGCTGACGGCGTCTCGGTCGGCGTATCTCTTTTGTCTCTTTCGGCACGTCCCTATGTAAAAACCGTAAGTCTTGTTCTGACATTTGCCGCAGTGCTGTGGGGCGTTGCCGTTCTTGCGCTTCAGAATATCAGAAACAAAACATGGGCGCGCCTCTGCCCCCTTGTATCCGCGCTTCTCGGAGCCTGCGCCGCGGTTTTCTTTATGCTGTGCAGACAGCCTTATGCGGCTGTATTTGTTTTCGTGCTCCTGATTATAAAGACGGCGCTTCTCTTAAAACGTCGATGATACGGAACGTGTCGCTGCCGTGACGGTGCGTTTCTTGAGTTTTCCTCGTCCTTTCGGCAAAATGTATTCAGGCTATGGCCGAATACTTTCAAAGGACAGAAGAAAAAATGAAAAGATCAGTCAAAAAACTCTTTGTGCTCTCCGGAGCGCTGCTCACTCTCTTTGTGCTGTGGACGGCTGCCGTCTGCTTTATCGACGTGCAGCCTATAGGTCCCGACGGCTCGTCCGTTGGGCTTGCGGCGCTGAACGCTGCGTTTCAGAAGACGCTCGGCGTCAACATGACGCTGTACGAAATTACGGATTGGCTGGGCATAGTACCGCTTTGCTTTGTCTGCGGCTTTGCACTGCTCGGGCTTATACAGCTTATAAAAAGAAAAAGCTTTCGCAGGGTGGATCCAGATATCCTTGTCCTGGGCGCGTTTTACACAGCGGTATTTGCGGCGTATATTGGATTTGAAGCGCTTTCTCCGAACTTTCGTCCCGTGCTTATCGAAGGACGGCTGGAGGCCTCGTATCCTTCGTCCACCACATTGCTTGTGATGTGCGTCATCTCCACCGCAATGATGCAGCTTAAGCGGCGCATAAAGCGCCCGTGGATAAGAACCGCGGTGCTTTGCACCCTCGGCGCTTTCTGCGTATTCATGCCGACGGCGAGACTTATCTCCGGCGTTCACTGGTTCAGCGACATAGTCGGCGCATTGCTTCTCAGCGCGGGTCTTGTCACTTTGTACGCCGCGGCGGTGGGCTGCTTCAAAAAGAGAAGCAAATGATTCTAAGCACCGAAATATAAGAACTGTCTCTTATACACATCTCCGAGCCCACGAGACTAAGG
>ENA-OUQC01001629-OUQC01001629.1-human-gut-metagenome-genome-assembly--contig:-NODE-1629-length-11311-cov-11.736052_pt1 | contig 11311 bp, 10 predicted proteins | sample MGYA00237942_ERZ548815 | MGnify/ENA primary metagenome ERZ548815 (study PRJEB26490, sample SAMN05194722) | human gut metagenome | biome: terrestrial biome; feature: human-associated habitat... | reverse complement strand
TGACGGCGTAGTTGATCTTGCTGAGGTTGCCCATGGCGGGCATCATCATACCGGCGTAGGCCTGCGCCGCCGTGGCGGCCTGACGGTACGTGTCGTTGAGGGTGGTGAACTGACCGATGGCCTGCTTCTCGTGGTTAAAGACCTTGATGACCTTCTGACCCTCGATCATCTCCTCGATATAGCCGTTCACCGCGCCCAGCGCCGCCTGCTGCCGCTGGAAATTCACGCGGCTGCGGCCGCCGATGACCTTCACCACGCCGCCCATCAGCGCCAGAAAGCCGAAGGTGATCAGCGTCAGCCACGGGTTCAGGATGATCATCATCAGCACCGTGCCCACAAAGGTCAGCACATTGGAGATGATGCTGGCGAAGCTGCTGTTCAGCATCTCCGACACCGTGTCGATATCGTTGGTAAAGCGGCTCATCAGGTCGCCGGACTGGTGCTGGTCATAGTAGCGGATGGGCAGCTCCTGCAGGCGGTCGAACAGATCCTGCCGGATGGCGGCCACTGTCCGCTGGGCCACATGCACCATAATGCGGGCGTAAGCGTAGGAACACCCGGCGCTGAGGGCGAACAGCCCGCCCAGCACCACCAGCATTTTCAGTAGGCCGGGGAAGTCGCCGGGGAGGATATAGTTGTTCAAAAGGGGCTTCAGCAGATAGCTGGAGGCCACGCTGGCGGCGGAGCTGACGATCAGGCACACGGCCACCAGCACCAGCGACGCCTTGTATTTCCCCACGTAGCCCATCAGCTTTTGGAAGGTGCCCTTCATATCCTTGGGCCGCTGGTAGCCGTGGGCATTGGGGCCGTGTCCGCCCCGGGGCGCTCTCGTTTTGTCGTCAGCCATCGATGCTCACCCCTTCCTGCTGGGATTCATAGACCTCGCGGTAAATATCGCAGCTCTCCATCAGCTGCGCGTGGGTGCCCTGTCCCACGATGTGGCCGTCGTCCAGCACAAGGATCATGTCCGCGTCCATCACGGAGGTGACGCGCTGGGCGATGATAAGCTTGGTGGCGCCGGGCAGAGCCTCCTTCAGCGCGGCGCGGATCTTCGCGTCAGTGGCGGTATCCACAGCGGAGGTGCTGTCGTCCAGGATCAGCACCTTGGGCCGCCGCAGAATGGCCCGTGCGATGCACAGCCGCTGCTTCTGGCCACCGGATACGTTGGCGCCGCCCTGTTCGATATGGGTATCGTACCCGTCGGGCATTTTCTCGATAAACTCGTCGGCGCAGGCCATGCGGCAGGCCTCGGCGATCTCCTGATCGGTGGCGTCGGCGCGGCCCCACCGCAGGTTCTCCCGGATGGTGCCGGAGAACAGGGTGTTCTTCTGCAGCACCATGGCGCAGCCGTCACGCAGCGCCTCCATGGTGTAATCCTTCACGTTGTGACCGCCCACGTACACCGCGCCCTGATTAACTTCGTAAAGGCGGGGGATCATGCTGACCAGCGTAGACTTGGCGCTGCCGGTGCCGCCCAGAATGCCCACCGTCATGCCGCTTTCGATATGCAGATCGATATCGTTCAGGTTCCAGCTCTCCGCCGTGGGATGATACTTGAAATACACATGGTCAAAGCGGATATCGCCGTTTTCCACCGTCAGGTCGGCGTCCGCCTGACCGTCGGTGATCTCCGGCTGCTCCTGCAAAACCTCCTTGATACGCTTGGCGCAGGCGATGGCACGGGTCAGGAACATCAGCACCATGGACACCATCATCAGGGACATCAGGATCTCGCTGGAATAGGTGAAGAAGGCCATCAGGTCGCCGGACAGCAGCGTGCCCTCCGCCACATCGTGGCCGCCCAGCCACATGACCGCCACGATGGTGCCGCCCATCAGCAGAATCATCACCGGCATGAACATCACCACAAAGCCGAAGGCCCGCTCGGCGGTGTCCCGCAGCTTGTCGCTGCGCTGGCGGAACTTCTCCTTCTCCTCGTCCTCCCGGACGAAGGATTTCACCACCCGCACGGCGTTCAGGTTCTCCTGCACCACAAGGTTCACATCGTCGGTGGCGCTTTGCAGCGCGGTGAAGAACGGCCCCACGTACCGGATGACGATCACCACCGCGATCACCAGCAGCGGCACCACCACCAGAAATACCTGACTGAGATCAAGGCTGATCTCCGTGGCCTTGATGATGGCGGTAATCAGCATCACCGGAGCCCGGACGCACATGCGCATGCCCATGAACAGCGTCATCTGCACCGAGGCCACGTCGTTGGTCAGGCGGGTGATCAGGGACGCGGTGGAAAAATGCTCGATATTGGCAAAGGAAAACCGCTGCACCTGCTCATACTCCGCCTGACGCACCTGCGCACCGAAGCCCATGGAGGCCTTGGCGGCGAACACCGCCGCGCCTACGCCGCCTGCCAGCGCCAGCAGCGCCAGCACCAGCATTTTCAGGCCCATCAGCATAATGTAGCGCCGGTCGCCGCTGGCGATGCCCACGTCCACGATATCGCTCATGGCCTGGGGCAGCTCCAGCTCCAGCACCGCCTCCGCGATGGAGCAGGCCACGCCCAACAGGATCCATTGGCGATAGCCCTTGGTATAGGGATAAAAGGTTCTCATTCTGTGTCCTCCTGTGTTTCGCTGAGATTGTCCGCCAGACGCAGCAGCAGCTGGCGCAGCGTGTCCCGCTCCTCCGGGGAAAAGCCCTGCGCCGCCTGTTGGTTCACCTGCTCGGCAATGGCGAGAAACTGCCGGTAAAACTGCCGCCCGCTGTCGGTCAGCGCCAGAATGCGGCAGCGGCCGTCGCTGTCGCTGGTCTGGCGGCGCACCAGCCCCTTCTCCTCCAACCGGCCCACGATACCGCTGGCGGTGGAGGGCTTTACCATCAGGTGCTGCTCCAGCATCCGCTGGTTCACCTGTCCCTCCGCCTCCTGCAAATAGGTCAGCGTCCGGCACTGCATGGGAGATACGTCATACTGCCGCAGCTTTTTCGTCATCAGCCGGTGCATCTGGTGGTCGCAGTAGCCCATCAGCACGCCCAGATGCCTTACCTCATGGATATCGCGGCATGCCATAGCATTCCCTCCTTTTGTGGATCATATTTTTAATATTTAGTATGCTAAAAATTAGTATGCTAAATACTACCACAACCATTTTTAATCGTCAAGAGGCAGCAAGCCGTACCCCTGTGAACAATTTGTGAATTCTTTGTCATAGTCGTTGACAGCGGCCCCCACTGGATGTATAGTGGTATCAGCCAAAGAAAATGTTTTACATTGTTATTCTCTCTCCTTTCATGAAAAAAGACGAGGCTGATGTCCGCAGCCTCGTCTTTTTGTTTTTTATTTTCCGTCAAAATACGCCAGCAGCAGATCCACCACCGTGCCGTAGTTCTGTACGCCGTCGGTGAGGCCGTTGGACTTGAGGAAGCCGTCGTACACCTTGGTGGCGGCGGTGTTCACCAGCCCGTCGAACTGTGCCCAATAGGCGCTGTTCTGCCGCAGGTCGGCCCGCACCGTGTCCGGCAGACTGTCCCGGAGGGTCTGCCACGTCTCAGGCGCCGCCCGGTACAGAGCATTGGCCAGATGGACATAGCCCATGAGATAGCCGGAGTACTGATAGGCGGGGCTTTCCGCCGTGATGGCCGCCAGAATGCCCACGAAGTTGCACTCCTGCTCGGTGGCGATGCCCTGCTGGTGCGCCAGCTCGTGGCAGATGTTGGCGGGCAGATAGCAGGCAGGGCTTTCGTCATTGAGGTTGGCCTCGCCTGTAAAGGGGAAGTAAAAGCCGCTGAAGTCCAGATAGCTCATGCCCCGCGAGGAAACAAAGGCTTTCGGGGCGGCATTGGGCTTTTTCAGGCAGTCGAACTCCTCCACCACGCCGTCATAGGCGGTCATGGCGTCGGCAAAAATGGCGCTGCGGGGCACGGCGAAGCAGCCGTTTTCGTCCCGCTGTATCTGATTGCTGAGAGCGGATACCTTTTCGGCAAAGCGCTCCGTCAGCGCCGCCAGCTCCTCCGCCGTGCCACCGCGAGCCGTCAGGCCGCTCCTGTCTTGAAAGCTGTCGGCTCCGTAGAACACGCCCCACAGCAGGCAGAAGCCCGCGTAAACGCTCAGCGCCGTACACAGCGCCGTCAGGCCCACGCGGCACAGCCGCCGCCCCTTATGGGGCCGGGTCAGCAGGCACCGCAGCTGCCACGCCAGATAGAAGATAACGATATAGATACCCGATAAAATCAGCACCTCCGCCACGGAGACGGAGGTCAAGCCGCACAGGCGGCCTACCGCCTGCTCAAAGGGCAGAACGATCCGGCCGCACAGCCAGTTCATGGCCGGGCGGCTGTTTCTAAAAGAGAAGTAGGCGGCGAAAAACACTGCCAACCCCGCCAGCCACCACAGATAGCCCCGGTATCTCCGGGCAAACGCCTTCATGCCAGCTGCTTGCCGGTGAAGTACATCACGGTGTGGCCGGTGGTGATGAGCTTGCCGGTTTCGTCACGAATCTCGGAATCGCAGAAAACCAGCTTGCCGCCCGCCTTCTGCACCCGTCCGGTGGCGATGAGCTTGCCGGAGGCAGGCCCGGCGTTGACACAGTCGATGGTGCCGCTGACGGTGACGCAGGCCTCCATCCGCGTGGTCAGGATGGCCATGCCGCAGGCCACGTCCGACAGGGTAAACAGAATGCCGCCGTGGGGGGTGCCCCAGCGGTTCAGCGTCTCGGGGTGGATCTCCACCTCCACCTGCGCCCAGCCGTCGTCCACGGCCACGATCTTCACGTGGTTGTGCACGTCAAAGGGCTCGCTGTCCAGCGCCAGATTCAATAGTTGCTGCTTTCTTTCGTCTGTCATATGTTATCACTCCGCTGCTTTTAATAATTGTTTCGTATATTCCGCCTGAGGGTGGTCGTACACCTCGTCCACCGTGCCCTGCTCCACGATGCGGCCATCCTTCATCACAAGGCACCGGTCGCAGATCTCATACACCACATTGAGGTCGTGGGAGATGAACAGGTAGGAGATGCCGAACTCCTGCCGCAGCTGGGCAATCAGCTGCAAAATCTGGGCCTGAATGGTCACATCCAGCGCCGACACCGCCTCGTCCGCCACGATCAGCCCCGGCTTCTGGATCAGCGCCGCGCCGATGCACACCCGCTGCTTCTGTCCGCCGGACAGCTCGTGGGGATAGCGGTCATAGTAGCTCTCGTCCAGTCCCACCAGCGCCATGGTGTCCCGCACCCGGCGCTCCACGCCGGCCTTGTCGTACTTGCCGTAGATATACAGCGGCTCGGCCAGCGCTCTGCCCACGGTAAAGGCGGGGTTCAGGCTGCCCGCCGGATCCTGAAACACCATCTGGGGCCGCTTGGTGTGGTGCGTCACCGTGCCGGTCACATCGCTCTCCATGCCCAGCACAGCGCGGGCCAGCGTGGATTTGCCGCTGCCGCTCTCCCCCACCAGTCCCAGTATCTCGCCCCGGTACAGGGTAAAGCTCACGTCGTGCAGCACCTGATGCCGCCGCTTGCGCAGGCCTGTGCCGCTTCTGTACCACACATTCAGGTCGTTGACCTCTAATACCGTTTCTCGCATAGCTTCTTCCTCGTGGGTATGGCGGCAATGAGCCGCCTGGTATAATCCGCCTGGGGATCGTAGAACACCTGCTGCGTGTCGCCGGTCTCCACAATGCGGCCCTTTTCCATTACCGCCACGCGGGTGCACAGCTTGCGCACCACGTTCAGGTTGTGGGAGATAAACAGGATGGACATGCCCATTTCCCGGTTCAGCCGCCGCAGCAGCTCCAGAATCTGGGCCTGAATGGTCACGTCCAGCGCCGTGGTGGGCTCGTCCGCCAGCAGCAGCTTGGGCCGGGAGATGATGGCGGCGGCGATCATGGCCCGCTGGAGCATGCCGCCGGACATCTGATGGGGGTACTTCTGATAGACCTCCTCCGCGTTGGGCAGGTCAACGTCCCGCAGGGCCTGCAAGGCCCGCTGCCGCCGCTCCTGCGCCGACAGGTCGGTGTGTACCCGCAGGGCTTCCTCCACCTGAAGGCCGATGCGCATAACAGGGTTCATGGCGCTCATAGGCTCCTGAAACACCACGGAAATGGCGCAGCCCTGCCGCTTGCGCATCTGGGCCGGGGTCAGCGCCAGCAGATCCTTGCCGTCCAGCAGCACCTGCCCGGACACATCCGCCCGGTCATGGGGCATCAGGCCGGACACCACCATGGCGGTCACGGTCTTGCCGCTGCCGCTCTCGCCCACCAAACCCATGATCTCGCCGTCGGCCACCGTCAGGTCAATGCCCCGCACGGCGTCGTGGTCGGCGCCATGAAACCGCACCCGAAGATCCTTGATCTCCAGCATGGTCACGCACCCCCTTTCTCCAGCCCGTCGCCCATCATGCTGACGCCTAAGATCAGCAGCACGATCACAAGGCCGGTACACAGCACGTACCAGGGGGCCTTTATCATATAGCTCTGGGATTCGGACAGCATGTAGCCCAGCGAGATATCAGGCGGCGCCACGCCGATGCCCAGATAGCTCATGCTGGCCTCCGCCAGCACGGCGTTGTTAAACCCGATGACCAGCGCCGGCAGCAGCACGTCCCATGTGTTGGGCAGAATGTGCCGGAAGATGATCCGCAGATGGGAGGCTCCCATCAATCGGGCAGATTTGACATAGTTCATGGAGCGGTGGCGGGCAAACTCCGCCCGCACCACTCTGGCAAAGCTGGGAATGAAGGCCACACCCAGCGCCAGGATCACATTGTATTTACCAAAGCCCAGCATGGCGATGAACACCAGCGCCAGCAGAATGTTGGGAAAGGCCGTCAGCGCGTCGTTGACCCGCATCAGCACCTCGTCCGCCACGCCGCCGAAGTAGCCGGTAAAGGCGCCCACCAACGTACCCACTGCGCCGCCGATGGCCACGGTGCACAGAGAGATGAAGAACGTCGTCCCCATGCCCGCCATCACCCGGCTGAAGATATCCCGGCCAAAGTTGTCAGTACCGAACAGGTGGCGCAGGGAGGGCAGCAGGAATTTCTGACTGCCCGCGATGGCTACCGGATCATAGGGCGTCCAGACATAGCCGATCAGCGCCAGAGCCGCCATGATAACGGCGATGGTCAGGCCGATGCGGAAGGACGTATTTTTCTTTTGCAGCAGCATGCGCGTCCCTCCTTATTGCAGCCGCAGCCGGGGATCCAGCCGCTGGTTGAGGATATCGGCCAGGCAGTTCACCAGCACCACCCACAGCGCCAGGATCACCACAATGGCCTGCACCACCGGGAAGTCCCGGTTGGCGATGGAGGTCAGCAGCAGGCGGCCAATGCCGGGGATGGCAAAGACCTGTTCGATAATGACGCTGCCGGCCACGATGTCCGCCACCGTCATGGCGAGGAACGCCACCGTGGGCACCACGGCGTTGCGCAGCACGTGGCGGTACAGGGTGGCGCGGGGCGAGTTGCCCCGGCTGTAGGCGGTGCGGACATAATCCTTGTTCAGCTCGCCCACGATGGAGCTTTTCAGCATCCGCACCGTCATGGCAATGCGGGGCAGGGCGATGGCTGCCGCCGGATAGAGCAAATAGCCCACGCTGCGCCAGAAGCTCTGGTCCGGGGAGATAAACGCGCCGGGGTCGAACCACCGCAGCACAAGGCCGCACAGCAGCGTCAGCAGAATGCCCACCACAAAGGGCGGCACCGCCATGACCACCTGACCCAGCACCGTCAGGGCGCGATCCAGCCAGCCGCCCTGACGGGACGCGGCGAACAGCCCCACAGGCAGTGACACCGCCACGATCAGCACAAAGGCGATGGCCGTCAGCAATGCAGTGACACCCAGCTTGCCGTGCAGCAGCGACGCAACCGGCATGGCGTACACATAGGACGTGCCGAAATCGCCCCGCAGGGCGTTCAGCATCCACTCGAAATAGCGGGTGAAAAAGGGACGATCCAGCCCCAACTCCGCCCGGAGAGCCGCCACCGCTTCGGCGGTGGCGTCGCTGCCCAGCAGCTTGGTGGTGGGGTCGCCGGGGATGATCTGGAACGCCAGAAACGCGAAGAAAGAGACGATGACCATGGTCAAAAGCATCATTCCGATCTTCTTCACGATGTTTTTCATGGTCATCATCTCTTTCTGTTGGTTGAATGTTGTCATTGCGAGGAGCGCAGCGACGCGGCAATCCGTACCTCTCTTACGGGGAACGGATTCCCACGCCAGTGTGCGCACTGGCTCGGAATGACAGATCGAGTTTTACTCACTATACCCTACAGTGCTCAGATCCTGGGCGTAGATGGGATAGAAGGTATAGCCCGTCAGGCCGGTGCGGATGGCCACCAGATCCGCCATATCCTGCAGGTACAGGTTGGCGGCGGTCTCGGTCAGCATGGTCTCCATCTGCTTGTAGAGGGTGGTCTGCTCCGCGTCGTCGGCACAGGCGCGGGCCTTGGCGTACAGCTCGTCATAGGCCGGGTTATTGTAGTTGACAAAGTTCTTGCCGTTGTCGGAGACAAAGCGCTCCAGCATGGCGCGGGCGGTGATATTCTTGGCGTCAAGGCCGGTGATGGTGGCATCGAACTGGCGGCCCACATACACGTCGTTATACCACGTGGTGGCGTCCACCGGCTGCACCGTGGCCCGGATGCCGATGGCGGCCAGCTGCTGCACCACTACCTCGGCAGTGTCCATATGGGGCTGGTAGTTGGAGGACACGGCGATGGTCATGTCAAAGCCGTCGGGATAGCCGGCCTCGGCCAGCAGCACCTTGCCCTTGGCGGGATCATAGCTGTAGTAGTCCACCAGCTCCGGCAGGAAGTACTTGGTCAGCTTGGGATAGATGCTGCTGCCCACGGCGGTGCCGTGGCCGTCAGCCATAATGTCCATGATCTCCTGACGGTTGATGGCGTAGCTCATGGCCTGCCGTACCTTTTCGTTGTCAAAGGGTGCTCTGGCGTTGTTGAGATACACCGCCTGCACCAGATTCATGGTGCCCTCGGCAACGGTGAAGTCGTCGCCCAGCTGAGCGGTCTGTGCGCTGGTCAGGTGGGCGCAGATATCCACGCTGCCGCCCTTCAGAGCCATCATCAGCGCGGTAGAATCCTCATAGATCTGATACGTTACCTTGCTGACCTTGGCGGGAGTGCCCCAATAGTCGTCAAAGCGCTCCATGATGATGTTCTCCTGGGGAGAGCGGGACACCAGTTGGAAAGGGCCGGTGCCGGGGATGAAGCCGGTCTGACCCTCGCTGCTCTGGGGAATGATGGCCGCCGTCAGGAAGTAGATCAGCTCCATGTCGGGCTGCTCCAGACGGAAGGTCACGGTGCGCTCGTCCGTCGCCTTCAGATCCTGAATAGCAGAAAGCGCCGACACCAGGGCGGAATCCCCGGAATTGCCGGCGCAGCGGTTGATAGAATAAATCACATCCTCCGCCGTTACCGGATCGCCATTGTGGAACTTCACGCCCTCACGCAGGGTGAAGGTGTAAACCAGTCCATCGTCCGAAATGTCGTAGCGTTCGGCTACCGCGGGGATCAATTCACCATCGGGGCCGGTTTTCACCAAGCCCTCGTAAACGTTGAATAAGACCTCTCTGGTTCCTGCCGCCGCTGACGCGTGGGGGTCAAGACTGTCTTCCAGGTCCTGAGCGATGGCCACAACGATCTCGTTGTTGGCTTTCCGCTCGTTTTGTACTCCGTTACTTCCTTCGTCGCCCTGGCTGCTGCCGCCTCCGCATCCGCAGAGTACAGCGCCTACCATTACCAGCGACAGGAAAAGAGATACCAGTTTCTTCATGTTCTTCTCCTTTTCTCCCCGCGTCCTTCCACGGGGACAGAAATAATGGTTTCCATATTCAGTTGTCCGTTGGTTTGAGTCCCGAAAAATGCAGGCTCAACGGGCAGTGTATCATACTTTTTTCCATATGACAAGCATAAATTTGCGGATAAGCGGGGATAGTCCCGCTTATCCGCAAAAGATGGTCATTTGCAGCATGTGCCGCGTCATTTGGCCCCAGCTGAGCTTTTCCACCGTCTCCGCCGCCACGATGGGAACAGTCAGCAGCGCCGCGCCGTCCTGCTGGACGGTCAGTGTGCCCACCTGCTGTCCCGCCTGCACCGGGGCCGCCACGGTCTCCGGCAGCTCCACCGTCTGGGTCAGGCCACCGGAGCGGCTTTTTTCCAGCAGCAGCGTGCGGCCCTCCTCTGGCAGCGTCAGCGTCACGGTGTCTGCTGCGCCCAGCGTCACCGGCAGGACGGGCAGCGGCTCCTCCGGCTGGATATCTGTCAGCGTGTAGGTGGAAAAGCCGTAGTTCAGCAGCATTTTGGCGTCGGCGTTGCGGCTGTCGGAGGTGGTTCCCTTCATGATGACGGCGATCAGCTCCATGCCGTCACGCTCCGCCGTGGCGCTGATGCAGTAGCCCGCCTCCTGGGTGAAGCCGGTTTTCAGCCCCGTAGCGCCCTCGTAGAACCGGATCAGCTTATTGGTGTTGCTGAGCCCGAAGGTGCCATTCCGCAGGGTGTCCATCCAGATGGTGGTGTAGTTCCGCACCTCCGGGTGGTGCAGCAGCAGCTCACGGCTCATCAGGGCGATGTCGTGGGCGGAGGTCACGTGGCCCTCCGCCGTCAGGCCGGTGCAGTTGACGAAGTGGGTGTCCTTCATGCCCAGCTCACGGGCGCGGTTGTTCATCTGCTCCACGAACAGCTCCGTCACCCCCGCCACATGCTCCGCCAGTGCCACCGCCGCGTCGTTGCCGGAGGATACGCACACCGCCTTCAGCAGATCGTCCACCGACATCTGCTCCCCCTCCGCCAGAAATACCTGACTGCCGCCCATCCCGGCGGCGTAAGCGCTGACCGTCACCATGTCGTCCAGCGCAATGCGGCCACTGTCGATGGCCTCCATGGTCAGCAGCACCGTCATGATCTTGGTGACGCTGGCCGGCGGCAGCGCGTCATGCTCATTCTGGGCGTAAAGAATCTCCCCTGTTGTTTTCTCCATCAGCAGCGCCGCGTGAGAGGTCAGCGTCAGCTCCACCCCCCAGCAGGGCCGTACCAGACCGACCGTCAGCACCAATGCCGCCAGAAACCCCACTGCTCGTTTCATACCCCAAGCCCTCCTTTTTCTTTGCTGCTATCCTATGCCGCAGGCGGCTTGGCCTATGCGCGGCGGGGAAAGTGACGGCCGCGGCGATTTTCGCCTTGCAATGGCGGGGAAAGTGTGGTATGATAACTCCACTTGCAGGATTCGTACATCGGTAGTACATCGGCTTCCCAAGCCGAGGAGGCGGGTTCGACTCCCGTATCCTGCTCCAAGTTTACAAACAAGTTTAGATGTCATGCGGTGAAAGCCGCATGACATCTAGCT
>ENA-OUQC01001628-OUQC01001628.1-human-gut-metagenome-genome-assembly--contig:-NODE-1628-length-11312-cov-3.612064_pt1 | contig 11312 bp, 8 predicted proteins | sample MGYA00237942_ERZ548815 | MGnify/ENA primary metagenome ERZ548815 (study PRJEB26490, sample SAMN05194722) | human gut metagenome | biome: terrestrial biome; feature: human-associated habitat; material... | reverse complement strand
GGGCTCGGAGATGTGTATAAGAGACAGCAGGAAGACGGTCTGTATGATACGCTTGTAAAACACCGCAGCCAGTGCGACGGATTTTCGAACGCTTTGGCGCTCATGTACAGGATCACCGGCATCGAATGCGCGGAAAAGACCACATACGACCATACATGGCTCAGCTTTTGCGCCGACGGCGTCTGGTACAACGCCGACCCGACGTGCGACTGTCACTATGAGGACACGCAGAGGGCGGAAGATATTTGTTACGGATTCGGATTTTCGGACGAGTACACACGCGCGAAATTTGACTATGACTATATTGCCCCCGTGTGTACCGAAGATCTGCTTTACAAGAATATCAAAAGCGCCGCGGTCGGTGAGGATGCGGAAAACATAGATAAACTCATGGCGTCCGTCTCCGAACACGGCGGCGAGTACGGCTTTATAAAGGTCTCGAAGAAGGACTACGCTCAGGTCTACGACGGCATAATGCAGCGCTCGGACAGGATCGGCGACCGCGTACCCACAAAGATCTTTTACATTCAGGCGTGGGAATACAGAAGCTGCTACGTTATAGCCTTGTTCGATACGGAGCTGTGGCACTGAAAACTTAAATGTAAACTTTTTATGAACGCAGAATACGCTATTGCAATAGCCTGTATTATATGGTAAAATAATTAGCACGCGCAGTGCGCGATATAACACACATACGGCTTGACCGCTGCCGGTGCCGCAATGCGGCTGCAGCGCTTTCCCGTATGGTGGAAAAACCGAAGGAGGACATAAAAATGTCTGTTGTTTCAATCAAACAGCTTCTTGAGGCGGGCGTACATTTCGGTCACCACACAAGACGCTGGAACCCTAAGATGGCTGAGTACATCTTCACCGAGCGTAACGGCATCTACATCATCGACCTTCAGAAGACCATCAAGAAGTTCGAAGAAGCGTATATGTTCGTTCGCGACACTGCTGCCGCAGGCGGCAAGATCCTGTTCGTAGGTACCAAAAAGCAGGCAAGCGACGCTATCCGCGAGGAGGCTGAGCGCTGCGGTCAGTACTTTGTAAACGTTCGTTGGCTCGGCGGTATGCTCACCAACTACAAGACCATCAAGACCAGCATCGCAAGACTTCAGAACCTTGAAAAGATGCAGGCAGACGGCACATTCGATATGCTTCCCAAGAAGGAAGTTGCCGCTCTCCAGAAGGAAATGCTCACTCTCGAGCGCAACCTCGGCGGTATCAAGGAAATGGGCGGTCTTCCCGATGCGGTATTTATCGTTGACCCCAGAAAAGAGCACAATGCCGTTCTTGAGGCAAAGAAGCTCGGTATCCCCGTTGTTGCTATCGTAGATACAAACTGCGACCCCGATGATGCTGACTACGTTATCCCCGGCAACGACGACGCTATCCGCGCTATCCGTCTTATCTCCTCCGTACTTGCCGACGCGGTTATCGAGGGCAAGCAGGGCGAGCAGCTTACCGAGGACGCTGAGGCAGAAAAGACCGAGGCTGAGGAAGAAGAGGCAGCTGCCGAGTAATTCCGGCACAGCCGCGGACGGCACATATAAGCGGCCGCATCTTGATTTAACAGATAAGGAGATTATATAAAATGGCAGCTATTACAGCAAAAATGGTTTCCGAGCTCCGCGCAAAGACCAATGCCGGCATGATGGAGTGCAAAAAGGCTCTCTCCGAGGCAAACGGCGACTTTGACGAGGCAGCAAAGATCCTCCGTGAGAGAGGACTTGCAGGCGCTGCAAAGAAGGCAGGCAGAATCGCAGCAGAGGGTATTGTTGACATTATGGTAGACGGCGACAAGGCTGTTATCATCGAGGTCAACACCGAGACAGACTTTGCTACAAAGAACGAAGTATTCAAGGAATTCGTCACCGGCGTTGAAAAGGCTATCATAGCAAACAATCCCGCTGATGTTGACGCACTTCTTGCTCTTGATTTTGAGCCCGGTCTTACCATAGACGAAAAGCTCAAGGAGATGATCGGTTCCGTTATCCGCGAGAACATGAGCATCCGCCGTTTCGCTCTTATAGAGGGCACTACCGCCACTTACGTTCACGGCGGCGGCGCCGCAGGCGTTATCGTTAAGTTCAACGCAGACGACGCTGCAAAGTCCAATGCGGGCTTCGCAGAGTTCGCAAAGAACATCGCTCTTCAGATCGCGGCAGGCAATCCCCCCTCTTACGTTACCCGTGACGAGGTTCCCGCTTCCGCTGTTGAAGAGGAGAAGCAGGTCATACTCAACACTATAAAGAACGATCCCAAGAACGCAAACAAGCCCGAGGCTATCCTTGAAAAGATGGTACAGGGCAAGATCGGCAAGTTCTATGAGAGAGTTTGCCTTGTTGACCAGGCATACGTCAAGGACGACGCTATCACCGTAGGCAAGTACATTGCCAACTGTGCAAAAGAGTTCGGCGGAAACATTTCCGTTGACAGCTTTGTTCTCTACGAGATGGGCGAAGGTCTTGAAAAGAAAGAGGATAACTTCGGTTCCGAGATCGCGGAACTGCTTAAGTGATCCAAAAGGGAAAAGTAAAAGCTCCGGCGGCTGCCGGAGCTTTTTTGCGCGTATATAAAAGCGGCATACACGAAGCGTTTCGCGTATGCCGCTTTGAGTTATATTCAGTCCTTTGCCGCACTTATAAGCGGAGAGTATTTGCGGATACGTTTGTTTGATGAGAAAATCGAGATAAGCACCGCGGCGAGAACTATTGCGACCGCTGCCTGCAGTCCGTTTCCCGGCAGATCCGCGACGGCAACTCCGCGATCGTACAAAATCCACTCGAAAACAAAATATCCGCCGACCATAACTGCTTCGGAAGCAATGGCGCATACAACGGTCATGACTGTTCTGACAATGGCCTTTTTATTTACGAAGCAGCGCATAAGAAGTCCGAAGCACAGCGCCACAAGACCTTTGATGATAAATGTGGCGGGGGCGTATACGACATACGAGAGGATAACGTCGGACAGCGCCGAGCCGACGGCGGCAGCAAGCGCTCCCCAAAGGGGACCTGCAAAGAACGCGGTGCACATGACAAGCGCGTCACCGAGGTTTGCATACCCGTTCCCCGGCAGTGGGATGGATATAAGCGTTGCCGCGCAGCAAAGCGCCGCAAGCATAGCCGATTTTACAAGAGTTTTGACGTGCCTGTTCATGAGAATGCCTTCCTATATTTACATTTTTTATAATTATAATAGCTTGACAACCAAGTGTCAAGTAATTATAATTACATTAATAGGTTGTACTGTTTTATGACCGTTTTACAGAAAAATAAACAGGAGAAAAGGCAAAAATGAAAACTATTAAAGACAGACAGGTACTCGTAGCAGCCGATTTTGCAGGCGTTGAACTGAAAAACGCAGTTGTTGAGCATCTTGAGAAGAACGGATGGACCGTTACCGATATCGGCGTTAAAACCGTTGACGAAAAGAACCCCGAAATGTTCCACCGCATCGGTCTGCGCGTCGGCGCAAAGATCGCGGAGGGCGAGTTTGAGCGCGCGCTTCTGTTCTGCGGCACCGGTATGGGCATACATATAGCAGCGTCCAAGTGCCCCCACGTACATGCTGCAGTCGTTGAAAGCCCCCACGCGGCTCTTCGCGCCATCACAGGCAATAACGTAAACGTTCTCGCCATGGGCGGCACATGGATAGGTAAGGGCATGGGCATCGACATCGCGGACGCTTACCTTTACCACAATCTCGGCGACGGCTACGAGTGGTGGCCCAATTTCTACGAGTTCCACAAGTTTGCATATGACGAACTTGACAACTTCGACTACGAGACCTTCAAGAAGAACGGCTTCACATTCCCCGAGGCTCCCGATCTCCCGCTTGAAGCGTGCGAGAAGCCCGATGAGCTTAAGAGCCTTTGATCTCCCCATAACCACATGACGGTTTGCCTCCGCAAAAACCGGCTGCTGCCGGCCTTTTGCGGAGGCTTTTTCAAAAATTGCAGAGGTGTACTTTGAGAGAGTTTGGAAGAATACCCGAAGAAGTTTTTGCCGAAGCTGAAAAATTCGGTGTGCCGAGAGGCGATATAGTCGCGGCAGCAGCATCGGACAGGGACGCGGACGGCACATATTGCGATAACTGGATACTTGTAACGGACAGAGAGATCGTGCTTGTGGGCGGTATTCAGGCGGTCGTTCCCAAAACACGGCGGCGCATGGGCGACCCGCGCCGCCTTACGGTTAAGTTTACAAAGGTTTCGGCAAAGCATATAGACCGCACAAGGCTTTCCGACTACAGAGTGGATGTTATAATGTCCGGCTGCACGCTGAGTGCACGCAGCAGCGAAACGGGAAACAGCGAGATCATAACCTTTCTCACCCGCGACAGGGAGAAAAGCATGGAAAAGCTGTGCGCTTTTCTGAACGGCGGTGAGAAACCGGAAAACGGGCATAAAGAAAAGCATCATGCAGAGAATGCTCCTATGGGTCCCGGAGGACCCGGCGGACCCGGCGGACCGGGAGGACCAGGCGGGGGTCCCGGCGGCGGAGACGATGAAGAGTCGGACGACGGACTGTACTGCCCGAAATGCGGAAGAAAATATCCCGACCCGCACGCAAAGATCTGTCCGCACTGCGCGGGACGCATGAGCGTTATAGCAAGGCTTATGAGCTTTGCCAAAAAGTACCGCATGAGTGTGCTTGCAACGCTTGTAACCATGGGGCTGACAGCCGCCCTCGGCGTCATATCGCCGTACATCAGCTCGCAGTTTTTTTACGATAAGGTACTGAGCGTGGGCGGCGAGTTTTACGGGCAGGTGCTGCTTGTTATTTTCATGATCGCTGCGCTGCGAATAATGTCGCTTCTTGTCGAAATGCTTTCGGGCGTAATAACCGCAAGGGTTGTGCCGGGAATCGTATATGATCTGAAAAAGACCATATTCAATTCCATCGAAAGGCTTTCGCTTTCGTATTTCACAAATCGGCACACCGGCGCGCTGATGAATCAGGTGGACTCTGACGCAAACACCATATATTGGTTTTTCGTTGACGGACTGCCTTACTTCATTGTAAATTTTATTCAGACCGTTGCGGTCGCGGTCATAATGTTCGTGATAGACTGGCGGCTGTCGCTTATAGCCGTGGCGTTCTGCCCGCTGGCGATGCTGGCTGTAAAATGGCTATTCGGCGTAATGCATAAGCTGCGCGCCAAAAGCTACTCCGCATCGCGTTCCATGTCTGGACTTCTGTCCGACGTGCTCGGCGGTGCGAGAGTTGTAAAGGCTTTTTCCAGAGAAAAAGAAGAAATCTCGCGCTTTAATGTGAAAAGCAGCGATTTTGCACTGGCGGACAGACGCTCAAACGGCTTTGAATCCGTCATGTTTCCGTGTGTTACGTTTATCTTTGTTATAAGCTCGGTACTTGTGACCGGAGTCGGCGGCTGGCTTGTAATAGACGGCAGCCTTACATACGGCAAGCTGTTGTCTTTTCTCGCGTACACTTCCATGCTGTATTCTCCGCTTGTGTTCTTTGTGGATATAACTCAGTCCATGACAAGCTGCTTTAATGCCACATACCGCCTTATGGAGGTAATGGATGCAGAGCCTGAGGTCAAAGAGTGCGAAAAGCCGATAGAACTTGAAAATGTCGGCGGCAGCATCCGTTTTGAAAATGTCACCTTCGGCTATGATAAAAGCCGCAGCGTTATAAACGACGTGTCGATCGATGCCCCCGCGGGCTCGAAGATCGGTATCGTAGGGCATACGGGCGCGGGAAAATCGACAATTGCCAATCTTCTCATGCGTCTGTACGATCCGGACAAAGGACGGATACTTATAGACGGGCATGATCTGAGAGAGCTGTCGTTTGACACGCTGCATAAAAATATCGCCATAGTTTCTCAGGAATCCCATCTTATTCCGGGTACCGTACTTGACAATATCCGATATGCCGCTCCGGAGGCGACGGTAGACGACGTTGTCAGCGCGGCGAAAGCTGCCGGCGCGCATGAGTTTATAGTAAAGCTTCCGGATGGGTATATGACAAAGCTGGGCTGGGGACATAAGGAGCTTTCCGGCGGAGAGCGTCAGCGTATATCCATTGCCCGTGCTATCCTCAGAGACCCGAAGATACTTATACTTGACGAAGCTACAAGCGCTATGGATACGCGCACGGAGCGCGCGATACAGGCATCTCTTGAAAAGCTTTGCCGCGGGCGAACGACTATCATGATAGCGCACCGTCTGTCGACTCTGCGCGACTGCGAAAAGCTGTACGTTATAGAACACGGCAGCGTTGCCGAAAGCGGAACGCATGCGCAGCTCATAAGACAAAAGGGAATATATTTCAAATTGTACACGCTTCAGTATGAGGCGCTTAAAAACGCGGGAGTAGAGGAGTGATTGAAGTAATGGATACAGCAAATGAAAAAGTATCGGCACAGGCGACTGTTGCGCTGTCGGAGGCGGCGGGCATAAGCTTTCTCACACCCGAAAACTGCCGCTTTGAAAGACGCGGAGATTTTACGGGCGCAAAACTGTCCTCGGGCGGGGAAGCGAAAGACTGTGACAGAGTGTGGTTCCACCGCTCGTTTCCGTATAAGCTGCCGTGGGAGTATATATCCGTACAGGACGGCGACGGCGAGGAAATTGGACTTATACGCCGCGTTGACGATTTTTCGCCGGAGCAGCGGGAAATCATAAGATACGAGCTCGACCGCAAGTATTACACCCCGAGAATTACGAAAATACACTCGCTTAAGGAAATGCACGGCACGTCGTTCTGGAAGTGTAATACCGACGCGGGCGAGCTGGAATTCACGCTTCAGGATACCTCCCGCAGCATATCGGTAATAGACGGCGACAAAGCTGTCATTGTCGATGCGAACGGAAACAGATATGAAATATCCCCGATTTCGGCACTTGACAAAAAAAGCATGAGAAAGCTTGAAATTTATTTGTAATAATGAAAAACAGAAATGAAACCGTAATTGCAAAAACCGACTTCGATCTTGACCGCGGCTGCGGCAAAACACCGCTGCGCGGCACGGCTGTACTGTACGGCGATCGGGCGGAGATAAAAACAAGCGGTGAGGCTCTTGTACTGGACACTTCACGTGCCGTATCATGCCGTATAAACCGAGGGATCGGCTGCGTTTCCCTTGAAGCTGTAACAAACGGCGGTTATATACTTATCTGCCGCGGCACAATGGAATATCTCGATAATTTCTGCAGATGCCAAAGAAGTATGAACGCTTATTTGAAGCAGAGATCATGCGAGACAGCCGCGGCTGAAACTGCAGATTCGGAGGCAAAGTGCGGCTCTGCTTCGGACTCAGCCGCGAGCACCGCCGCCTGCGGCGATGCCGACTCCGTCGGTGCAGGGCGTATCTGCCCGAAATGCCGCCGTCCGCTACCGCCGGGCAGCACGGTCTGCCCGAAATGCGCACCGAAGAAACAGTATTTAAGGCGTTTGTGGAAAATGGCAAAGCCGTACCACGGATATATATATTCCTCGGTAGTACTGTATTTTATAATAGCAGGGCTTCAAATGCTGCATCCGTACGTCAACCGTATCCTGGTGGACGACTACATCAAGGCTGATACCATGCCCGTTCCGGCGCAGTATATAATTGTCGTTGCAATGCTGCTCGCGGTTCAGGTGGCGGCGCGCCTTCTTACAATGCTGCGCTCATACCTGCAGACCCTGTCTGCAAGCAAAGTTATAGTAATGCTTCGGTCGGTGACCTTTGAAAAAATAGAAAGCATGTCCCTTTCCCGCATATCAAAGCGCACCTCCGGTGAGCTTATAAACAGGGTCACAAGCGATACGGGTCAGATACAGCAGTTTATATCAAGTGAAATAGGCAGCTCTGCCGAGAATATACTCATGCTTGTCGGCATAACCGTGCTGCTTATTACATATGACTGGCGGCTTGCGCTCATGGTGCTGCTGCCTGCCCCGCTTGTCATGCTTTCGCACAGGCTTATGTGGGAATATCTCGGTAAACGCTACGGTAGGCAGTGGATGCTCAGGTCACGTGCAAGCACCGTTCTGCACAATGCTTTTTCGGGCATACGTGTGGTAAAATCCTTCGGCACGGAGGAGTATGAGAAAGAGCGTTACGACAGCGCCATATCGGAAGAGCGCAAAACACAGACTTCCAATGAAACGTTTTTTGCGCTTACATGGCCGGTTACAAGCTTTTTTATGGGACTCGGAGAGTTTTTCCTTTTGTATTTTGTGGGAAACAAAATTCTTGACGGCACAATGACTCTCGGAGAAATGCAGCAGTTTTCCATCTATGTATCCATGATATACGGCCCTCTGCGCTGGATGTCCGGACTTACGAGGCGGCTCAGCTATACCATGACGTCCGTTGCAAAGGTCTTTGACGTTATCGACGAGGAAAGCGACGTTTCGGACAAAGCGGGTGCTGTGGATACCGACGCTTGCGGAGAAATTGAAATAGATAACGTAAGCTTCGGATACGACGGCTCTGCAGAGGTTCTGAAAAACGTAGATCTTACGATCCGCCCCGGAGAGATGATAGGCATAGTAGGCCGCTCGGGTGTCGGTAAATCAACGCTTATAAATCTCATAATGCGCCTGTACGACCCCGACGAGGGAGAGATACGCATAGGCGGAGTTGACATAAGAGATATAAAGCAGGAGTCCCTGCGGCACCATATGGGAGTAGTTCTTCAGGAGACCATGTTGTTTGGCGGAACGCTGTATGAGAATATCGCTTATGCAAAGCCGGGGGCGAGCGCCGAGGAGGTCATAAACGCCGCAAAGCTTGCGGGCGTGCACAAATTTGCCGTGCGGCTCAGCGACGGGTACGATACCGTGATCGGCGAAAAGGGATATACGCTCTCCGGCGGAGAGCGGCAGAGGGTCGCCATTGCAAGGGCGCTTCTGCACGACCCGCGCATACTCATTCTTGACGAGGCGACCAGTGCCCTTGATACGGAGACGGAAAAAGACATTCAGGACGCGCTGCAAAAGCTTATTGCGGGCAGAACCACCATTGCAATAGCCCACAGACTTTCCACCCTGCGCAACGCCACAAGACTTGTGGTGCTTGATAAGGGCACCGTTGCCGAGGTGGGAACGCACATGGAGCTTATGAAGAAAAAAGGACTGTACTACGAACTCGTCATGGCGCAAAGACAGATGTCTAAAATGGTAAGGGTGCAGCCGTCGGCGTGATGTGATGCTCGGACGTAAGCCGCGCTGCGGCTTTACAGTCAGAAAACTCCAAAGAAAAAAGAGCAAAAATTCCGAAAGGAATTTTTGCTCTTTTGTTTTGGCTGAAAAATCAGAACTCGGCTGTGCCGGTCGTTCTGGGGTAGGGGATAACGTCGCGGATGTTTGACACGCCCGTGAGGTACATGATGATACGCTCAAAGCCGAGGCCGTAGCCCGCATGCTTTGTAGAACCCCAGCGGCGCAGGTTGACGTACCAGTAGTAGTCTTCCTCTTTCATGTTGAGCTCCTTCATACGCTCGAGCAGCACATCGAGGCGCTCCTCTCTTTGGCTGCCGCCGATGATCTCGCCGACACCGGGGACAAGCAGATCCATTGCGGCAACGGTCTTTCCGTCGTCGTTGAGACGCATGTAGAAGGATTTGATCTCCTTGGGATAGTCCGTAACAAATACGGGCGCGCCGAATACCTTTTCGGTGAGGTATCTCTCATGCTCGGTCTGCAGATCGCAGCCCCAGCTTACGGGATATTTGAAGTTCTCACCGCTCTCTTCCAGAAGCTTTACAGCCTCGGTGTAGGTAACGGTCTTATAGTCTGCATCGCGAAGCGCGCTGAGACGCTCAATAAGTCCCTTGTCAACAAAGCTGTTGAAGAAGTTCAGCTCGTCCGGACAGGTGTCCATAACATGGTTGATTATATATTTGATCATGTCCCATGCGAGCACCATGTCGTCATGCAGATCGGCAAAGGCAATTTCGGGCTCTATCATCCAGAACTCCGCGGCGTGGCGCGCGGTGTTGGAGTTTTCCGCACGGAAGGTGGGACCGAAGGTGTATATACTGCCGAAAGCCTGCGCAAATGTCTCGCCCTCAAGCTGACCGGAAACTGTAAGACCCGTAGTCTTTTTGAAGAAATCCTGAGTGTAGTCGACGCTGCCGTCTTCGTTTCTCGGCGGGTCGTTTATGTCAAGAGTGGTAACTCTGAACATCTCGCCCGCGCCCTCGCAGTCGCTGCCGGTTATAAGGGGCGTATGAACATACACAAAGCCTCTCTGATGGAAAAACGAATGGATGGCAAAAGCCCCCTCGCTGCGAACACGGAACACCGCGGAGAAAAGGTTCGTGCGCGGCCTGAGATAAGCTATCTCGCGCAGATACTCAACGGAGTGGCGCTTTTTCTGCAGAGGATAGTCGGGACCTGAGATGCCCTCGACCTCAACGCTTTCCGCTTTAAGCTCAAAGGGCTGCTTTGCTTCCGGAGTGAGAATAATGCTGCCGGTAACGGAAACTGCGGAGCCAACGTTAAGCTTGGTGACCTCTTTGAAATTATCGACCTTGCTTTCCTCATAAACAACCTGCAAATTGGAGAAGCAGGTGCCGTCGTTAAGTTCGATAAAGCCTACGGATTTGGAGTTGCGGGAGGTACGCAGCCAGCCGCAAATCTTAACCGGCTCTGCGGCGTACTTTTCCGGAGAGGCAAAAACAAGCCTCAGCTCCGTTCTTTTCATTTCAGATCACCTCAAATAAATAATAATATACACCTTAATATAGCACAGGGACAAAGAATTTGCAAGATAAATATTTGTAAATTTCACGGAATGGGCTTGGCGGGGCAAAATAGCCTTGATAGAATTGCGATTATATGTTATTATAATATAATCTCTTATAATAAATTATAATATAGGGAGGCAAAAAATGGCTTCACTTTCGGATAATCTTAATGCACGCCAGGTGGAGGCGGTTATTCATAAGGACGGACCCATGCTCGTGCTCGCGGGAGCGGGCTCCGGCAAAACAACGGTGCTCATAGCAAGGGTTGAGCGGCTTATAGAGAGCGGCGTTCGTCCATGGAACATTCTTACCATCACGTTTACCAACAAGGCCGCCGATGAGCTTAAAAACCGCCTTGTGGCGAAGCTCGGAACGGAGGCGGCGGATGTTTTCGCTTCCACATTCCACAGTATGTGCGTGCGTATTCTGCGCCGGGACGGCGAAAAAATAGGTATTCCCAAAAGCTTCACCATATACGACGCGGACGACAGCCTTCGCGTGGTGAAAAAATGCCTCAAGGCGATAAATCTTGATGAAAAGCAGTTCGCACCCCGCCCCCTGTCTCTTATACACATCTCCGAGCCCACGAGACTAAGGC
>ENA-OUQC01001624-OUQC01001624.1-human-gut-metagenome-genome-assembly--contig:-NODE-1624-length-11346-cov-4.569303_pt1 | contig 11346 bp, 8 predicted proteins | sample MGYA00237942_ERZ548815 | MGnify/ENA primary metagenome ERZ548815 (study PRJEB26490, sample SAMN05194722) | human gut metagenome | biome: terrestrial biome; feature: human-associated habitat; material... | reverse complement strand
CTGTTGACATACGGGAATGCCGCAAGATCATCATCGATATAAGGATCACGATCTTCCGTTTTTTGGTCAAGCACACGGAAAAGTTCGATAAGCGCGCGCCGCGCATCCCGCTCATGTGCTTTCAAATAGTCGTGGAACATCATCGGCCGTCCGAAAACATCCGCATCCTCCGCATAAAGACAGAAAACAATGCGAACGCAGAGCGCGTTCAGACTGCGCAGAGTTTCGGGGTCATCCGGATCTTTGTATTGCTTCAACAGTGCATTGTAGAGGGCTTGAACGATGTCGCCTGCTTTCAGGGAGATTTCCATTTCCTTTTTGATGTGTTCACTTGTTGTGTCAACCAAAAAATCGAGACGGTGGAATTCCTTTTCAAGATCGCACAAAAGAACGATTTCGGGTTCGTCATTCGGGCGCGTCATGTCGTGAATGTTGAATTGCTGAAAATTGCATACAATTATCCAACGGGGCTGCTCCGGCTGCGGCAAATATCCGCCGTATCGCCTTGCCTGCTGATAGGGGCTGAGCATTGCGCCGTCGGACTGCTTCTGCCCGGCACGGAGATTAATGTCGCGCTTTTTCTGTTCAATCAAAACTTTTGTTGACGGAATGTAACCGTCAATAAATTTTGTTGTTCGTTTGCCTGTTTTTATATCATCGACTTCAACCCGCCGCTCAAAGCTTATGTATTTTTCAGGCTCGTCAACGCCGAAAACCTTTTGAAGCAAGGTTCGCCAAAATGACTGCGCATCCTGCCGCTCGTCTCCGCGGTTTGCCCAGTCTGCAACAAATTGTTTCGCCGCCGCACGGCGTTCGCTTTCGTTCATTTTTCCTCCGAATTAATAGAGCGTTGCTCCCGAAAGCCGCAACATATTAGTATAAGAAAGACTTTCGGGAACAACGATGAAGGTGTGTCTTTTGCTACGCGCGCAGCTTATCGCCTTCCTGCACCGCCGCCGCGCGAACCGCCACCGCCGCCGCCGAAACCGCCGCCGCGACCGCCGCCGAAACCGCCGCTGCGTCCGCCGCCGCCGAAGCCGCCGCCGAAGCTACCGCCGCGAGGAGGACGGGGACCGAAGCCGCCGCCGAAACCGCCGCCGAAACCGCCGCCGAAACCGCCGCCGCGGGGGGGACGGGGAGGACGTCGCCCGCCTCTGCCGATGGAAGCGATGATTTTAAAGAAAACAAACACGATGATGATTACAATAATAATGCCCATAAAACTTCCTCCCGAACACGAGCCGCAGCTCCCGCATGCCGCGCAGCTGAGTGCGAGGCAGGAACCGCATGAAAGACAGGAACTGCCGGAGTTATAATCGGGGTGGTCATCCGGATAATAATTATTGCCGTTGTTGTTCGGAAAACTATCCGAATCACCCGAACCGTTCGGATCTTGACTGTAGTAATTGCAGACAACCTGATTAATCGCGATGAACGTTGCTTTTGCCGCGCTGTCATAATCCTTTCTTGCAAATGAGGGTTCGCAGTCGTCATCTATGATTTGACGGAGAACGCGCTCGGTAAGGACTCTTTCAAGCCCGATGCCGGGCATTATCCAATAGTTGTCGTCATCCGTCAGGAACAGAATCAGCACGCCGTTGTCCTCGGTCTTGCTGCCGATGCCCCAAGCGTTGAAGAGCTCCGTTGCATATTCCTCGATATCCTGCCCGTTCGTGCTGTCCGTCACAACAACACAAACCTGCGCACCTTTGCAGTTGGAAACAAGGTTCAGATTGCGGTCAATGATGTATTTTTCTGTTTCTGCCGAAAGCACGTTTTCGTTATCCAAAACATAAAAGTCGCTGTTCGGCTGAACGACGGCGCCGGCAGGAGCGGAAAGCACAAGCAGGCACAGCACAACGGCAAGGATTATCGATGCCAATTTAAGCTTTGAAGATTTCATTTGTCGGTGTTATTTCCCTCCGATTCCGTAGATTTTTGCAATTGCGGAGGACAGCCCGCCGGAAAGCAGATCGGAACGCGATTTCATGCATTCGGAGTATTTTGCCCCATAGGTGCGTGAAATTCGCGAATCGGCCGATTCGATGCCGTCCATTGCCGTCATAAGGCTGTCGGTAACGCTTCCCTCCGGAACGGAGGCATAAACGCGCTTTGCATCCGCAAGCAAACGTTTGAAGCAATCAAATTTTTCAAATGCGGAACCGCATTTTTCGTATTCGGCAAGATCGTTTTGAAGGCTGCGCACGGCGGGAGAATCCTCTCCCGTGATGCGCGCTGCCTCATCGCAAAGGCTCTCGGCATTTGCTGCAAAAACAACCATGTCGGACTCGAAATTATTGCCGTGTTTATCGGTTTCGGCCGCAAAATGATTGAACTTTTTTTCGATTCGTCCGCAATCCGCCGCAAGCCTTGCGCCGCCGAGAAGCGGCACCGAAAGCAGGGCGACCGCTGCAAGAACGATGACAGCCGTTGAGAACTTTTTGAAAAGAGATTTCATCTTTCCGCCTTCCCGGAGTTCGACTCCGCAGTAATAAAACAGTTTAAAACGATTGATTGGAATGCAGGCTTATTTTGCGGCACTGCCGCCGAGGCCGGTGACATCAACGAGCTTTTTGCGCAGCTCGGATTCGATTTTTGCCATTTGAGCTTCCGCCGCAACCCGCTTTTCGTGACCTTCGCGCTGAATACGGAGCACGTCATCCATGGTTGCAATAAGCTTTTCGTTGGTTTCGGTGAGCGTTTCAATATCCACAATGCCGCGTTCGCTCTCTTCGGCAACAGCAACGGTGGAGGAATGCAGCAGTTCCGCATTCTTTTTCAGAAGCTCATTCGTCATATTCGTGACGGCACGCTGCGCTTCCACAGCCTGACGCGAATGCTCAAGTCCGAGTGCAATGACCATCTGGCTCTTCCAAAGGGGAATTGTGTTCACAATGGTGGTTTGTATTTTTTCGACCATCATCGTGTCGTTGTTTTGAATCAGGCGAATCTGCGGCGCCATCTGAATGGAGATGTTTCGGGTGAGTTCAAGGTCGTAAATCTTCTTTTCGAACCTTGTGCACATATCGGCAAAATCGCGTGCCTTTTGAGCATCCTCGGGCAAACCGCTCTGCTCCGCTTTCCGCACAAGTGCGGGGAGGGTGGTTGCGCGCTCGGTTTCAAGCTTTTTTTTGCCCGCAAGGATGTACATTGTCAGCTGCTTAAAATACAGCAGGTTTTCTTCGTACATTTTATCCAGCATTGAAACATCCTTAAGCAGGGTTATCTGGTGCTTTTCAAGCTCGCCGGCAATGCGTTCAACATTGACTTCGGCCTTGTCGTATTTTGCTTTGAGTGCGGAAACTTTGGCGGATTTTTTGCGGAAAAAGCCCAAGAAGCCCTTTTCGTCCGCAGCTGCATCGAACCCGCGCAGCTCGCCGATAAGGTCCGTTATCATGTCCCCTGTCTGCCCGAGATCCTTTGTGCGGACGTTTTCAAGCGCACCTTCGGAAAAATCAGCCATTTTTTTCTGTCCGTCCGCGCCGTAACACATAATTTGCGCCGAATTGGTGATGTCGATCTGCTTCGCAAAGGCATCAACGGCGGCAAGCTCGTCGGCGGAGAGATTGGAGTTCTCCTGCATGAGTTCATCGCAGGTTTTGACGGGTTCCGCAGATGCGGTCTGTTGTTCCGCCGCAGCCTGTGCGCCGAACGGGTCGAGAGTCAGAGTGGGCATTGCTGTTGTTTTGTCGTTGGTTTCCATTTGTTTTCCTTTCCGCTGAATGCGCTTTGATTTTTAAGTCGGGTTTATTTTTACTGTTCGTTTACGGATGCAGCCTCGCGGCCGAACATCATTCGAACATGCTCGTTTTTGCGTTCACCATTCCGTTAAGAACGTCGATATCGGACGAAATGTCCAACGCTTCTCCGGCATAAAGTGAGTCGAGGCTTGTTTCGAACGCCTTGGCGATCGTTTCGGAATTGTTTTCAATGCCGCGCATGATCTCGGCGGAGTTTTCGCCGCCCGTGGGTGCGGCTTCATGTTCGGCATAAGTCTGCATGAATTTTACGGAAGTCGGCAGATAATATGTCAGGAATCGGCGCAGCTTCCTTGCCTTTTCGGGATGCGCGTTAAGCTCGGCAAGAATTGCGTCGCCGGAGCGGGTCATTCTGTCGATATGCGCACTGACGGCGGGGTTTTTGATGCTGATATTTGCCCGGCGCAGCTGCTCGATAAGCACATTCGCCTGTTCGAGGGATTCGTCAAGCTCCGCGATACCCGTGCGGAAGACAGGTTCGGATTCCTCTTGAATAATCTTATCCTTAAAGAAATATTTCTTTGAGAAAAAGTATGCTGCCGCCGCAATAACGGCAACAAGAACAATGCCGTACACCCTGTACAGCGGGAAAATCAACCCGAAAACGATTATGCACGCCGCCGCCGTATAAGCCGGCATGGGCGACTTTATGCGTTTTTCCGTTATTTGTTTCATATGCATTATCCGTCCTGTATGAATTTGAATACAGCATTCACAAACTTATCATAACATTTTTTTGCAGAAATATCAATTGCCTGAGCAAAAAACTGTACTTCCCGAGCACAAATGCAAAAAAGCCGAACGGCAGGCTTCCGCATCGAAAGCTTTTGCGTTCGGCTTTGCCGAGAATTGTTTAAAAAATCAATCGGAACAGAGGATCAAGCGGGAGAACATCAAATTGCTGCGCGAAGAATGTCAAGCGCATCAACAGTGCTTACCGTGCCGTCACCGTTGAAATCCGCAAGTTCAAGCTGAGCATCGGAAAGTGTTTCAAGCCCCATTGTGAAGCGAAGAACCATCAGTGCATCGGATACGGAAACGCTGCCGTCCATGTTGACATCGCCGAGGGCATATTCCGAACCGGAGCTGCCGAATTTGTAAAATTCAACATTGGCTGCATCCGCAATGCGAACGTAATCAAAAATCACGGAATTGAAATATCCGGTTGTAATGCCGGCATAGAGTTTCACTGCCGTGGGGTCGATTTGTTCGGCGCGGACGGATTTGAGGATGGTTTTGGCTGTTCCTCCGTCGGTATGTTCGAGCGGGAGCCAAAGATCCTCGGTTTGGTTTATTGCAGTCCAGTTGCAGTAGGTGAGACCGGCAAAATACAGGCCGCTGCCGACGGAACGGAAGGAGAAGCCGTTTGTATAATCGCCGTTTGCCGTCCAAAGCAGGTCATCCATTGATTCGGAACTGTCCAGCGGGGAAAGAACATATTCGCCGTCCGCCGAGAGAACGACAGGAACGAGCATTGCGGCAAAATTGTTCGGGGAAGCGTTGCGGTTGACAAGCGCATATGCCTGACCGCCGACGCGGGTGACGATAAGGTAATCTCCGCCGCTTTCAAGCGTGTCAACCCGTTGATAATCGGAACTTGATGCTGCTGCATTGACTGTTACGGTACAGGTTCCGATAATGCCGCCGTCAAGGCTTGCTGCGGTGATAACGGCTGTGCCTGCCGTGCTGCCGTAAACAACGCCGTTTTCGTTGACTGTTGCAATGCCTGCGTCGGAAGTTGACCATGAAACACGTTTTTCGGTTGCGTTTTCAGGCGAAACGGAGGCGGAGAGCTGAAGTGTCAGCCCAACGTCAATGCTTGCTTCGGCGGGTTCGATATCAACGCTTTCAACGTGAACAACGGGTTCACTTTCGGGAACGGCAAAAAGGGACACGACTTCGGTGTTGCCGCCGATAATGCCGAGACGCGAGGCGGCGCCGGTTTCGAGGTTAACGCTGCAAAGCACGCCCTGAGAGATGTTGCAGAGAGCCCAATACATGGTATCGGTGTTGTAATCATAGCACATGCTCTGTGCATAGGATACAACTTGGCCGGTGCTGCCGATGTTTCGTGTTGAGCCGTCCTGCTTGTTGATATGGTACAGGCAGCCGTCCATTGCAATGCCGTAAAGCTCGCCCTGTGCATCCGCCGCAAGAGTCAAAATGCCGGTTGTGATTTGTGCTACCTGAGTGATTTCGTATGTGAGAAGGTCGATGGTGACAAGGAAGCTTGCTTCGATTGCCGTTTCATCATCGCCGGAGTCCCACGGGAGGTTGTATGCAACGGCATACAGCCGGCCGGTCGTGTAGTCAAAAGTCATATCGCTCCAACCGTTATAGCTGCTTGCATCGGCAAAAAGCCTTTCGCGGCTCCAGTCGGCGGTGTTGACACGGTAAAAATACCCGTTTTCGGCAAAACCGTAAACATATCCGTTTACATATGCGCCGCAGTTCATGTTCGTATAGTCATCGAACGCATTTTCCTCAACCTGTTCCTCGGTCACGGCGGCGGGATTGTCTGCCGTGAAGGAAATCCAGGCATAGGACAGCGTATCGTCATCGTCAAACACGCGATAGCCGTACAAACGCCCCGCGCTCAGAGCCTTTTCGGGCACGGAGCTGCTTTGTGCAGCAAAAACGGGAACAACGGTGAATGCCATAACCGCCGTGAGCAGCAGGGCAAGGAACTTTTTAATCGCTTTCATGCAATTACCTCCGTAAAAATAGAATTGAAGCAGGAACGGATAACCCGCTTTTCGCAAAATAGATTTGTATGCACGATTTTTTGCGAAAAACAGTGAAACAGACCCGCCAACATATATATTTTAACAGCGTCGGTATCAAATGTCTATAAGGATGTGACGAATTTTTGCCTTTATATGATATATTAATAATTTAGATTTCCTTCCTGCTCGGCAAAGAGAAAAATGCGCCGTATGAACTTGCGGAAACCCGCCGATAAGGGTATAATGTAGCCTGAGTATATGTACGCATCGACATAAAGAAAAATAATCTGCTCCGACGGCGGACATGCTGAATATACCGAATAAACGCTGATTGATTTTCCTTACCGAAAGGACGGATATAGATTTTGGACAAAAATAAACTTAACAGGCTCATTGCAAAGGTTGAAAAGCCCGCGCGTTATATGGGCGGCGAGTTGAATATGCGTATCAAGGCAGAAGCGGAGTTTCGATTTGCACTCTGCTTCCCCGACACATACGAAATCGGCATGAGTCACCTTGGATCAAGAATAATTTACAATATTCTTAACAAGCGTGCGGATACGTATTGCGAACGTGTATATGCGCCGTGGGTTGACATGGAAGAACAGCTGCGCGAAAACAACGAGCCGCTTTTTTCGCTTGAAACGCGTTCACCGCTGCGTGAATTCAATGTTATCGGGTTTTCGCTGCTGTATGAAATGTGCTACACGAACATTCTGACCGTGCTTGAACTGAGCGGCATACCGTTCCTCGCAAGCGAACGCGGGGAGGACATGCCGCTTATTGCAGCGGGCGGCCCCTGCGTGTGCAATCCCGAACCCGTTGCGGAAATCATGGACGTTATGTTTTTCGGCGACGGCGAGGAGCTTGTGAACGATTTTATGGATATTTATGCGGAATGCCGCCGGAGAGGGTTGAACAAGCGCGATACGCTCATCGAACTTTCAAAAATCGAAGGCGTTTACGTTCCTGCATTCTATAAAGCGGAATATGACGAAAACGGCAATTTCAGCCGAATTGTAAAGACGGAACCGTCCGCACCCGACAGGATCACGCGCAGAATCGTCCGAAATCTGGATGCTGCGGAATTCACGGGTGATCTTGTCGTTCCGTATATGAACATCGTTCACGATCGGGTTGCGCTTGAGATTTTCCGCGGATGCACACGCGGATGCAGGTTCTGCCAGGCGGGATTTATCTATCGCCCGATACGCGAACGAAAGCCGAAAACGCTTATTGATTATGCGGACAGGCAGCTCGGCTGCACGGGCTACGATGAAATCTCCCTGTTTTCGCTTTCAAGCGGAGATTACTCCGAGATTCATGCAACGGTTCCGGAGATCCTTGAACGGTACACAAAAAACCGCGTTTCGGTTTCTCTCCCGAGTCTCCGCATAGATTCATTCCTTAAGGATGATCTTGAAAAAATGCAGAGCGTCCGCAAGGGCGGCCTGACGTTTGCGCCCGAAGCAGGCACACAGAGACTGCGCGACGTTATCAACAAGGGCGTTTGCGAAGAGGATCTGCTCCGCGCCGTCGGTGATGCGTTTGAATCGGGCTGGCAGGGAGTGAAACTCTATTTTATGATAGGATTGCCGACGGAAACGGATGAAGACATTCTCGGCATTGCGGAGCTTGCACGCAAGGTCAGCCGCTTATTCTATCAAATGCCGAAGGACAAGCGCGGCAAAGGGCTGCGCTGCACGGTTTCGGCTTCAACTTTTGTTCCGAAGCCGTTCACTCCCTTCCAATGGGAGCCCCAGATTTCAACCGAAGAAGTTCTGCGTCGGCAGGCATTGCTGCGTTCCGCGCTGAAAGGCATACGCGGGGTTGAGTTCAATTGCCATTTTTCGGAAACCAGCCGTTTGGAGGCATGTTTTGCACGCGGAGACCGCCGCCTTGCAAAGGTCATCATCGGAGCATATAAGCGCGGTGCAAGGTTTGATTCATGGGACGAAAGGTTCAAAAAGGAAGCGTGGGAAGAGGCCTTTGCCGAAAACGGGCTCACCGTGGAACAGTTCGGAAACAGGCGCATCGGAATCGACGAACCGCTTGCGTGGCAGCATATGGATTCGGTCGTCGGCATGGACTACCTCAGGCGTGAATATCTGCGTTCACGGGAAGGCATTGTAACGGGCGACTGCCGCCTTAACTGCAACGGCTGTTTCGGGGACAGGTGCGGCACGCTTTGCGATATGCACAAGCCCGATTCCGTCTGGGAAATCCGCAAAAAGGCTGTCGGGTCGGAACATGCTCAAAATGAAGATTCCCGCAAAAATATCGAAGGAGAGGGACTGTCGGAATGAGAATCATTGCGTCGTTTTATAAACATGAACAGGTAATGTTCGTTTCCCATCTGGACATGCAGCGGCTTTTTCAACGCGCATTCAGGCGCGCCGATCTTCCGCTTGCGTATTCAAACGGTTTTAACCCGCATCCGCTGCTTTCGTTTGCAACCGCATTAAGCGTGGGCTATACTTCCGACTGCGAGTATTTTGATGTTATGCTTTCGGAATACGTTTCTCCTGCGGAATTTAAGCGCAGAGTGAATGCGGTCCTTCCGCAGGGCGTGCACATTGTTGACGCCGTTGATGCCGGAGAGTTCAAAGCCTCGCTCACGCCGCTGATGCGTTCTGCCGAATACGATATTGAACTTGAATTCGCTGAGTCCGTGCCGCGGGAGGCATTTTATGCTGCCGTTGACGAAATTCTGAACGGAGGCGAAATCATCGTTTCCAAAAAGACAAAAGGCGGAATAAAGGACGTGGACATTCGCCCGATGCTGCTTGGTCTTTCGGTTTCGGAATTCGGCGGCAGGACCGCAAAGCTCCGTTTGCGCGGCAAACTGACGGCGGAGGGCGGACTTTCCCCCGAACTTTTGCTTGGTGCATTTTACAAAAAACTCGGCACAAGCGCAAATTCAAGCGTCAACCGCCGAAACATTGAAATGGATTGGACGGTGATAGCATGAAAATAATCGGTGAGCCGGAAATTCCGCAGCCCGTGCATAAACAGACTGTCGATAAGCAAATTGTTATTGACACAAACCCGTACCGCACCCGCGTTGCTCTTCTTGAGGACGGAAAAACGGTCGAGCTTCACATTGAGCAGCGCAGCAACGATATGCTTGTCGGCAACATTTACAAGGGCAGGGTCAGCAATGTTCTGCCCGGAATGGAGGCGGCATTTGTTGACATATCAGAGGATAAAAATGCGTTTTTATACGTCGGCGACAAGCAGAACGAGCAGCTTCCCGGGGGAGCCGTGCTGCCGAAACAAAAAAATCCGCATGTCTGTCCGGATGTTAAGCCCGGGCAGGAAATAATGGTTCAAATTGTTAAAGAACCGCACGGCACAAAGGGCGCAAGGGTCAGCACTCAGATTTATCTTCCGGGGCATCTGCTTGTGTTCCTTCCGATGGTTGATTTTATCGGCATCAGCAAGCGGATAACGAACGAGGCGGAACGCGCGCGCCTGCGCGGCATAATCGAAAAATGCAATCCGCCGGGCACGGGCGCAATTGTCCGAACCGCTGCCGAAGGGCGCGGCGAAGCGGAGATTGCGGCAGACATCCAAATGCTTGCCGAACAATGGGCGGAGCTGAAACGCATTTATAAAGTTTCCCCCGCACCGAAGCTGATTCGAAGGGAGGAATCACTGCTTTCACGCACGATTCGTGATTTGCTGAAAGCGGATATACGCTCGCTTGTGGTTAACGATCGCACTCAGTATTATCGGCTGCTTGAGATCGCGGAGGACAACGATCCCGCACTTGCGGACAGGATCGAACTGCGGGACGGAGAAACGAACCTTTTCGACGTTCTCGGTATTGAAGACGATATAAACGCTGCGCTTTCCCGCAAAGTTTGGCTTAAGAGCGGTGCGTATCTTGTTATCGACCAAACGGAAGCACTCGTCAGCATTGATGTGAACACGGGGAAAAATGTCGGCAAAGCAAGTCTGCGCAAGACCATTGTGGAAACAAACTGCGAGGCTGCCGTTGAAATTGCCCGCCAGCTGCGCCTGCGTGATCTCAGCGGAATAATCATTATCGATTTCATCGATATGGAGGAAAAAGAGGATAAAGAAACCGTGCTTGCAACTTTACGCGAAGCACTGCGCGGTGACAGGATGCGTTCGGTGATACTCGGCATGACGGAACTCGGATTTGTTGAGCTGACGCGTAAGAAGCTCCGCGCAAACCTTGCGGACACGCTGCAAACGACCTGCCCCTACTGCAAAGGCTCGGGCAAAGTGCTCAATGCGGAAACTGTTGCGCTTAAAATCCGCTCCGCGCTGATCGCCCGCGTGAGCGAGGGAGCCGGTGCGCAGCAGCGTTTCACGGTTGCCGCAAGCCCGACGGTTGCCGCACTTCTTCGCGAACACAGCCGCGAGGAACTTCGGCAGGCTTTCCCCGGCGTCACGTTGGAAATCGTTTCGGACGAATCGATGCATTTGGAACATTTTTCGATTCGCACGCAAGCTTAGTATTCGCACGCAGGCTCAGCAAAGGGGAACTCCGGACGAAGCGGTTTGCGGATAAACGGGGCGAATCGGCGGTGACGACAAAAATATGGAAAAAGACGACAAAAATATGGAAAAAAATGACTTGAATGAGAATAAAACTGAACCGCTGCACGGCGGAAAATGCTGCGGGATCCGGCTTTTTGAGTATTTGCCCGCCGCGGACGGCGGCGACGGAACGGATGCCGGCAAAGCCTGCTGCTTAATAAAGCGATTTTGGCTTGAGCACAACGGCGAAACACAGACGGATGCCGAAGCGCGGGCGGATCTTTGCGCATGGACGGCGGAGGGTCACAGGTTCTTTTTTATCCTGCCGAAAGACGGTGCCGAATTAAGCC
>ENA-OUQC01001622-OUQC01001622.1-human-gut-metagenome-genome-assembly--contig:-NODE-1622-length-11348-cov-6.386080_pt1 | contig 11348 bp, 11 predicted proteins | sample MGYA00237942_ERZ548815 | MGnify/ENA primary metagenome ERZ548815 (study PRJEB26490, sample SAMN05194722) | human gut metagenome | biome: terrestrial biome; feature: human-associated habitat; material... | reverse complement strand
AGATCTACACACTGCATATCGTCGGCAGCGTCAGATGTGTATAAGAGACAGTCATAATTGAGAATGTCAGCGTCCTCGTCGGAGGCGTCCACCTCATACACCGTATATTCTTCCTCGGGCTTTAGTCTCAATCGCCGGGAAGTCAGGCGTTCCAGATGGAAGGCGTTTCGTTTACTGTCATGTTCCGCTGTATAGCGGTAGTTGGGATGCTGCTTCAAATCATACTTGGGCGAAAAGAATGGGGGCAGGCCCCGAAGCTGTAACAGGCACTTGTTTCCGGGCATGGTGGTGATCTCGCTGGTTGTCAAAAGCTCCCGGCCCAAACGCTGGGTGTTGAGTCCATAGCTTTCGGACTGGCCCCGTGTGCGGCTGTCCGTCTGCATGGAGATTGTCGCTTTTCCCAGCCAGTTTTCCGAAATGTCCTTTAGCGTGGAAGCCTCCCGGCCTCCCAGAAACACAATACTGTCCATATTGCCCATGATGGTTTCGGCATGGTCTTTATAAAGGGCTTTGCACTGGCTCATAGCCTGATAGAACAGGGTCAGACTGATTTCTCTTGACCGAATAACGGCCACGATTTTCTCCAGCCCCGGCACCTGCCCGGTGTTGGCCGCCTCGTCCCACAGTACACGCACATGGTGGGGCAGACGGCCACCGTATTTGTTGTCGGCCCTCTCGCACAGAAGATTGAACATCTGCGAAAATGCAAGGGCCACGATAAAGTTATAGGTGCTGTCCGTATCGCTTATCAGGAAGAACAGGGCCGTTTTCTCGTCCCCGAGCTTATCAAGCTCCAACTCGTCATAGCTCATAATCTCCCGGAGCTCCGCTATATCAAACGGGGCAAGCCTTGCGCCGCAGGAAATCAGTATGCTTTTGGCGGTTTTGCCGCTGGCCAGCTTGTATTTGGCATATTGGCGCACAGCGAAGTGCTGGGGATTGCGCTTTGCAAGGCCGTCAAACATATAGTCCACAGCGTTTTTGAAGCTCTCGTCATCCTCCCGGACTTCCATGCTGTTTATCATTTCCACCAGCGTATTCATGTTGCGTTCTTCCTCCGGCCCCTCAAAGACGATGTAGGACACAAGGGCGCAGTACAAGAGGGTTTCTGCTTTTGTCCAGAACTCGTCGCCCTCCTTGCCGTCGCCTTTGGTGTTGGCAATCAGGGCGGTAACGAATTTCAAAACATCGCTTTCCGTCTTGATATAGGCCAGCGGATTGTAGTGCATGGATTTTGAAAAGTCGATACTGTTGAACACCCGCACCCTGTATTTCTCCCGTTGCAGAAACCGCCCGCACTGGTCGAGAGTGCCGCCCTTCGGGTCTACCACCACATACGAGGAATGGGCTTGAAGGAGCTGCGGGGTCAGCCAGAACCTTGTCTTTCCCGAGCCGGACGAGCCGATGACACAGGCGTTTAGGTTCCGGGCATTGGCGGGTATCTTCGGACGGGTGTTCATGGTAAGGAACTCCGTCCCGGTCAGAATGACATTGTTCTGAAATTTAGGGTCAACAAATGGCTTTATATCTTCCTTTGTTCCAAAGCGGGCGGTGCCGTACTCCGCATCCCGCCGGAATTTTTTCGCCTGCCTGATCTTTGACTGTATCAGCAGATACATCCCAGCCGCACCGGCAAGGCCCACCAGCAGGTCAATACCTCCCAGCCCCGGCCAGTAGGTTTCAAAGGCTTTGGGGAAGGTATCAAGCATCCCCATGAGCTTTGTCCCGAAGTCTGTGCCGGGGGCGATCCGGTAGGCCGTCCCGATTTTGGAGAAAAACCAGAACACAAAGAGGTACGGCAGGTTTGGGAGCACATATTTTCTGATCTTGTCACTCAACGTCCGTCCTTCACCGCCTCTCTGGTCCGCTGCTTTTCCTTTGCCTGCGTCCTGATCTGCTCCGTGAATTTCCGAAGCTGGCCGAGGATGGAAGCCTTGTCCTGCTCTTTGTTCAGCACCTTTGCGCTGTACTTCTGGAAGGCCGCCGTGATAGCGTCCGCCTGATTGGCTTTGAAAAACAGCAGGTAATGACCGGGGCTCACTTTATGGAAAGCGTAGTCCACATGGAACTCCTTCGCGATCCGGTCAAAATCCTTTGGAGCTCCCACATAGGGCATGGCACTTTTGCCGCCATAGTGGTTCATCAGCTTTTTCACGCTCTGGCGTCCCTGCGGGGTCAGCGCCTTCTGGTGGTGCTTTTGCAGCGCCCGAACCACCTTGCCAAGAGCGGCAGCCAGCACTTTTCCTGTGAGCTTCGTTGTCCTGATCGAAAGGGCAACCGTTTTTTGGTTTACTTCTTCCTGCATAAAACCTCCTTTCCGTCGGGGTTCCCGCTATCCGGGAGGCCCCCGTACAATCTCGGGGAACAGAAAACCTCGGGCCAATGTGGCCCGAGGCTTACCGCTCGGCATCCCTGCCGGACGGAGCTTTCTTTTCCGGCTCCGTCTGGACTTTTTCGCCCTGTTCCCGCATGGTCTGCAAGATAGAGGGCTTCTTTTGAAGCTGGGAGGGCTTTTCGCCGGACAGCGGCTTGATACATTCCAGACGGTCAGCCGCCCGGATGGCGTTGTCCGTGAGCTGCCTCTGCCATGCGCCCACGCTGGGAGCCCAACGAAAGCCGCTGCTTTTCAGCTCGGCCCGGGTGTCCGCGTCAGGCTTTCCGTCAAAGAACACCTGCAAGCGGTTGTCCTCCCGGTTCATTTCCACACGACCCCCATCGAACTCCCAGCCGGAAAATTCCTGCTGTGCCTGTTTGGAAAGCTGTTCGATACGGGCCTTTACCCGGCGGATCTCCGCATTGTTGTTGGTTAGCTGGTAACTTTCAAAGGGCCTCGGGTCGCTTCGCCAACTTGACGCCATGCTTGCTTTCAGCTTTTCAATCTGGTCCGGCGACAGCAGCGCACAGCCGTCCAGCTTGCCATGCTTGCGGTAATAGGCGTTGACCTCCTTCATAATGAGCTGGGAGCGTTCCAGCCCGTCCAGCTTCTTCTGGAGCTTTTCAATCGCTGCCGGGTCATCGGCGCTGATCCCGCCCATGCCGGTGCTGCGTATCTTATCCAGCAGCCCTTGAATATGCCGCCATTCCTCCATGTTGCTGTCCCGCGCCCGGTTCTGTTTTTCCTTCTTTCCCACCGGGAAATTGGCAGGTCCGGCGATCATCACAGAGGGAACCCTTGCGTCAATGGCAAAGCCCTGGTTCATGTTTTCGGCCAGCTTGCGGGCGTAGGTGTCTAACAGATGGTCGATCTTCTCATGGTACATGGGGTCCACCCGGGATTTCTGCTTTTCCGCTATGGCGGCGGCCTTGTCCACCATTGCCCGGTATTCCGCCGTTGCGCTCCCTTCCTTGTAGTCGGAAAAGCTGTTCATTTCTTTTGCCCGGCGGGCGGCTCCTTCATTGATAGGGTAATAGTTGATGGTATGCACCTCCTTTATGCTTCGGGCCATGCTGGCCCGAAGTCTTACCGTTCTTCATGGGAAGGCCCCGCCTTGTCCTTTTTCGGAGCGGGTGGGGCTTCTTGAAACCGTTTGAGTGTAGCGAGAATGGAGTGGACAGGCTCGGCCTTTTCAGGATAGGCAAATATCCGGTGTTCCGGCGGAATGTCCTGCGGCCCGTGGTAATACTCCTTGAAGCCCTCCGGGACTGCCGACACATACCCACCGGGAGCGAATACGCCGCCCTCGTTGATACGCACATCCCGCCCGTATGCCTCATAATCGAAGTAGTTCTGAATGTGCTCCGGTATGTCGATAGTCCCAAGCTCGTCGGCGTAAAGACGGCCCAGCCCTTCATCATCGGAAATATCCGGGTAAAAGCGGTAAAGGTCAAGGTTCTGCGTCAGGTTTATCAAATCCTTCACGCTCCTTGTGTGGTTTCCCAAGACAAGAGCGGCTTCAAAGGTTTCCAGTCCGCCCTTATCCCGTACTTCCAGCAGGGCGTGGCCCAGCTCGTTCAGCTCGTCGATGTTCTCACATTCGTAGAGATAATCGTAGAGCCCCAGCACATCACTGTCAAAGCTGGTAAAGAACACTTCGCTGTACCGTTTCCCGTCTATCCCGATTTTGGCAAGGGCGGCCTGCAACTCCTGTGTCGTCATGGGGAAATGTACCGTTGTCCCTACCTCAATCCCCATTAAGGGGTATAGGGCTGTATTGGTTATATAGGCTTCAAACATGGGCTCATTCCTCCTTTCCGGCCCGGTCAGCCAGCACCTCATAAATCCCGGCCATAATGTAATCGGCGCAAGGGAGGGCAATCGCGTTTCCCAGTGCCTTGTAGCGTTGCAGAGGCCGGATCTCCACGCCGTCCGCCCCGTACTTTGTCCAGCCCTCTGGCAGCCCCATCAGCCGTTCGCTTTCCGTTTCCGTCAGAAAACGGATACAGCCGCCCTTCGGGTCGCCCTCATACCAGAAGGCAAAGGGCGTTACATCACTGGCTAAAAGAGTGGGAAAAGGGTCAGTTGGTAATCCGAAGCTGTTTCGGAAGGCCGTTTCTTCCTGCCTTTTTGCCGCTCCCCGCATACGGAAGCACTGAAAGGGGTGGATGACTGGTATCTGCCGCCCTGTTTCAAAAGAAGCTGTTCGATCTCCTTCGGCGGCGGCCCACCCGCCCTCTCCGCAAGGCGGAGGAAGTGGGAGCATTGGACGGGGCTTAAATAGTATGTCTGCGGCACGTCTGCCTCCAAAATCCGCCACGACGAAAATCCGCTGCCTTCGTGCCAGCCTTCGGGAGCCTGCCCAATACTGGGCGTCCATGAGTCGCCAGCACACATCAGGCGTTCCCCCTCGCACCATTCCGGCGTTTCCCCATCTTCCCGAAGGAGGCATTGGAACTTCGGTGTCCGAGAAGGCGGATAGGACGGCTCTAAAGTCCATCCGGTCATTTGTAGAAAACGCTCCCATGACGTTTTCCCAAACAGCGATAGCTGGATATAGGTTATCAGTAGCATCCCTCATTTCCTGTATGATACGAAACGCCTGATAGAACAGGCTTGATTTTGCCCCGGCAAGGCCGGAGCGGTTGCCGATCAGAGAAAGGTTCTGACAGGGGGAACCGAAGGTAATTACATGAACCGGCGGGATTTTCCCGCCGTCCACCTTCGTAATATCCCCCAAATGCACCATGTCGGGAAAGTGCCTTTTGGTTATGGAGATGGGCGCTTTTTCAATCTCACTGGCCCATACCGGACGGATACCGCACCGGGAAGCAGCCAGAGGGAACACGCCAATCCCGTCGAAAAGGCTTCCCAGCTTAATGTCCGGCATGGCCCGGGGTGCCGTGTCCCTTCACGGCAAGCACCCCTTCCAGTGTGGTCGCCGCAATGCCCAGCCGCCCGGCAACCGCAATATCGTTTTTTACATCCTCGTCCACAGCGCTGCCGCAGACGATCAGGGTGTGGGAGCGCCGCAGCATATCCCGGCGCATATCAATCCCGGCCTTGTGTTCCTCGGGAACGCTGTCATTCAAAAACAGCGGCAGATACAAGAGCGGGCAGATCGGGGAAAAGCCCGCCTCATAAGCAAGACGGCAGTAGTGGGCCGCCAGCTCCATATCAACATCCGGCTCGCCGCTCCATGCGGCGGTCAGGTATGCTAAAGGTCGTTTCATTGGTTGAGCCTCCATTTCTGTTTTGGTTTAGGGAAAAGCAAGAGTTCGCCCAACCCCTCCGCCCCTTCCCCCGGGAAGGGGAACGGCTCTGGAGAATTTATATCCCCGTCGCTTGACCGGGAAAAAGCATAACCGGGAGAAATCCGTCAAGGGTGCCTCTGGCACCGCCTGCGGCGGCGCTGCCCTTGACTGATTTTCCCGGCTATGCTACGGAATAACTGGCGACGGGGAATAATTTATATCTCCAGAGCTTCGGGGCGCGGGGCAGAGCCCCGCAATCCTCGGGCCATGCTGACCCGAAGTTTGGGCTTACTTTTCCTGTTCGGTTTTCTTCTCCGGCTTTTCATGTTCCTTCTGCTGACCCTTCCAGTCGTCCAGCAGCTTGATGATCTGGTCCTTCATTTCCCTCGGCGTAGTTTCCTTGCCGAAATACTTGCTCAGTTCCGCACCTGTCAAAATCACTTTGTCTACCTCCTTTTTGTCCTCCATCATAATGCCGTCGATCACATCCCCGTTGAGTAGCTTCTTTTCGTCCAACTCACGCATACGCTTTGCCTGCGCCTGTGAAGGCGAGGACTGCTGGCTGTCAATGGCGACGGCGATATAGTTCTGGTTCTTCTTGCCGATATAGGAAAGCTCCACCGCCGTAGTAAAGCCCAGCTTTTTTTCATCCATCAGCTTCATCAGGTCGGGAACCAGCTCATTGAGACGGATATATCGCTGCACCTGCTTGACCGCCATCTTGTTCCGCTCGGCCACGATCTCGTTGGAGCGTTTGCCTGCGTCCTTCGGGTCAATCTGGCCCGAAGTGCGGGAGCCCTGGTGCTTGATAGCCTCAAGCTGCATTTTCAAGGCTTTGGCCCGCTCACTGGGGAGGATTTCTTCACGCTGGTTGAGATTGTCCTCGACCATCTGGGTGATGGCTTCATCGTCTGTCAGGTTTCGGACGATACAGGGCATATCCGCATATCCGGCAAGCTCGCTGGCTTTCTGGCGGCGGTGGCCGGACACGATCTCATAGCCGCCATCCTCACGGGGACGGACGATAGCGGGCTGGGTCACGCCCTTGTCCTTGACGCTGGACACCATAGCCCGCATTTCTTCATCATCCCGAACCTCAAAGGGATGGTTCTTGAAGGCGTGAAGCTCGTTCAGCTTGATATAGACGATCTGTTCCTTGCCCCGGCGTGGTGCATCCTTCGGTTTTTCGGGTTCCTTCGGAGCGGGAGCGGCCTGTACCGTTGGAGCCGTTTTTTTCTCCGGTTCCTTTTTGACCGCATTTTCCGGTTTCTGTGCGGGAGCTTCGGGCTTCGGGGTTGCGGCCTTGTCCTTATCTGCTTTCGGGGGACGGCCCCGGCGCTTCGGCTGTTCCGGCTCTTTGGGTTTTTCCTCCGCTTTCTTCGGAGCCTCCGGCTGCTTTTCCGGTTTTTCCGTTTTTGCCGGGGCAGGCTTTTCCCCGCTGGGAGCTGCCGCCCGTTCCTCGACCTTCTTTTCCTTCATAATTTCAGCGAAGTTATAGACGGAAACCTGCGGGTTCTTTACCTCCGGTTCCGTCTTTTTTTCCGGCTCCGGAGAAACGGAAACCTTCTCCGGCTCTTTTGGGGGAGCGGGAGGCGTTTCCTTGCCCGGCCCGCTATCCGTTACCGGCTGTTCCGGCGTTTTTGTGGTTTTATCATCTGCCATAAGCATTTACCTCCTGTTTTTTGGCATGAAAAAAGAGGCTCAACTTTTCAGTCAAGCCCCCGTGGGAAGTTCCTCCTTTCTCCGCCATGATACAAAAATACCGCCCGTAGTCTCGTTTGGGCGGTACTTTGTGTAAGATTGGCAGTCCATTATTAAGTTTTTTATTATGTTCCCTTTGTACACCGTTGCAAGCGTTCCTTAAAAGCTGCTTTTTACACAGCCATACAGGACGATTGTATCCGCAAAAATCCGTTTGACTTCCAGTTGAACACGGTTCTGGAAGATGATACGGAACCAAAGGTACCCTTATCCTCAACACAGGAAGCGTCGCTTTTATCCTTTATGCAGAATGATAAGACCTATCAGAAGTATTCCGACGAGGTTATCATACTGTTAGGGACCGGGCTTCGTATTTCTGAACTCTGCGGGCTGACGGAAACGGACATTGACTTTGAGAAGAAGCTAATCAATGTAGACCACCAACTTTTGAAACACTCCGAAGCGGGCGGCTATTACATTGAAACGCCAAAAACGAAAAGCGGCACCCGTCAAATCCCTATGAGTACAAAGGTTTGTGAAGCATTTAAGCGTGTGCTGAAAAACCGCAGACAGGCAATGCCGGTTATCATTGACGGGTACAGTCGTTTCTTATTCCTCAACCGGGACGGAAAGCCGAAAGTGGCAGCAAACTATGAAACTATGTTCCGGGGGCTTGTGAAGAAGTATAACAAGAGCCATGAGGAAGCCTTACCGAAAGTGACAACGCCGCATACCCTACGCCACACGTTCTGCACCAACTTAGCAAACGCGGGAATGAACCCGAAAGCGTTACAGTACATCATGGGACATTCCAACATCAATATGACGCTGAACTACTACGCACACGCCACGCCGGACAACGCAATGGCAGAAATGGAACGGTTGATTGCTTAGTAGTAAAAGCTGAATTTACTACTTTGCCTACTACCTTTGAACAGGAAAACGTGAGGGGATTTAAGGAGATTTAAGAACATCTTCCGTAACAAGAAATGCCGGAAAGCCTTGAAACATAAGGCTTTGGCGGCATTTAAGAATTTCTAAAAAGATAATCAATTTTCTATAACAGATTTCTGAAAAAAATGCAGCAGTATTGGTTTTAGTTTTGCCGGAAGCACCCCCGGCGTGACCGTGAAGGTCGCGCCGGGGGTGCTGTTTCTTTATTTTGTCTGTGTGACGGTGAAGTCCGTGCCTGTCCACTCGACGCTCACCGTCCCGCCGTCGGTGCGGAAAACCTCCGTTCCCGCCGCGGCGAGAGCCGCAAGGAGTTTATCCTCGATCTCCTCCGCCGGGGAGACCGTCGCCACGGCATAGCGCGGCGCTGTCTGCGCGATGAGCTTCAAAAGCGGCTTGCTGCTGTCGCCGTGGTGCGGGAGCTTGATAAGCTCATAGCTTTCGAGCGCAGCGCCGAGCAGCTCGTTCAGGCGTTTTTTCTTCGCGTCGCCGGGAAGCAGGAAGCTTTTGCCCCGCCATGTGACAGTCGTGACGAGGGAGTTGTTGTTATCGTCGCCATAATCGATGTCGGGCGGATCGATTGTGAACGAGCCGTTTTCCGTCTTAACCGTGAAATCCTCCGTCAGGCGGAGGAACGGTACACCGCGCTCTTCCGCGGCGCTCTCCAACCGTGCGAAATACACCGATTTTTCCTCATAATCCGCCCCGATGATCTGCCCCACCGGGTAGGCACGCACGAGCGCCGCCGCCGAGCCGATGTGATCCTTATCGTAGTGGCTGAGTATGAGATAGTCGATGCGCCGCACGCCGCGGCGCTCGAGGGCGGCGCAGACGGCGTCAAAGTCGTCCTCGTCGGCGGCGTCGTTTACAACGGTAACGCCGTCCATGCAGACGATGATGCAATCGGATTTTCCGGTGTCAAGGATGTCCAGAGAGAAAGCGCCGCCATCCGGCGCGGCAGAGCCGCACGCGCAGAGCGAAAGCAGCGCGCAAAGCGCCAAAAGCGCAGCAAGGCATCGTTTCATGGAAAGCGATCTCCTTTCTCCGGGGCAGAAAACGCGGTTTACTTTTCCCGCGCCCGGAAGTATAATCAAAATAACAAAAACATTTTCGGAGGAAAAACCATGGAGCTTGTCGTAAAACACTATTCCGAACTGACGGCGGACGAGCTGTACGACATTCTGCACGTGCGCGTGCTCGTATTCGTCGTGGAGCAGAAATGCCCCTACGAGGAGGTAGACGGACGCGACAAGCAGGCGTACCACGTGTTTCTGCGCGACGAGACCGGCATCAAGGCGTATCTCCGCGTGCTCGACCGGGGCGTGTCGTTTGAAGAGGTATCCATCGGCCGCGTGCTGACGACCGAACGCGGCTGCGGCTACGGCCACAAAATTCTCGAAGCCGGCATCGCCGCGGCGCAGGAAAAATACGGCGCCGAGTCTATCCGCATCGAAGCGCAGACCTACGCGCGCAAGCTCTATGAGGACCACGGCTTCCGGCAGGACGGCGAGGAATTTCCGGAGGATGATATTCCCCACATCCCCATGATCTGGAATGCGCCGAAGGGCTGATTCGTTACTTATAATGTGTCCCCGGAGGATCGCTTCATGAAGCGATCCTCCGGGGATATTCTTTTATTCCGCCGTCTCCACCGGTTCAATCACATTTTCCTCGTACAGGCGCGGATAGCGCGCCCGGTCGCGGAAAAGGAGCCATACGGACAGCAGGATGGAGATCGTAAGCGCACCGATTGTCAGCCCCCAGGCGGCCGTTGAACCGTAAGCATCGTATGCCTTGCCTTCGGCAATGTTGAAAATGCCGCGCAGAATGGTATACGCCACGCCGGATACGCTGTTGATTCGTCCGCGGTGCGAGGCCGGAGTGCGCGCAGAAAGATACGGCCCGTCGGCAATGGTATTGATGATCTCGCCCCAGGTGAAAATGAGCATGGCGGCATAGTACATCGGGATCGTGCCGAGGAACGTGAGGAACAGGATATATCCCACCAGAAACAGCAGCTTTCCCGTCAGGAGCTTTTTCGTATCGATCATGCGGCGGAAAAGGCGCGTAATGAACGGAGTGAACAAAACGACAACGATGCAGTTTAGACTCGACACCGTACCGTAGATCACCGCGCCGTTCTCGCCGTGGATGCGGCCAAGATCCAGCGGCATAAGATAGCCGTACTGATCGTAAGCCGCACTGCACAGCGCGGATACGGCAAGATACAGCAGAATCGTCGGATTCTGGCGGAGAATGGCAAAAATGCTCTCCCCGTCTCTCGCGCGCTGGTACTCGGCGCGGCTGCCGGTCTGCACCACGGGCGTAATATCCCGCACGAAAAACCAGATGAGGATCGTTGAGCAGCCGATGGCAACGCCGCTGATGATGAATGCGAGCCAAAGATAGTTCTTGAAAAGCAGACCGCTGAGCGTCGGCGAAAGGACGAGGCCCAGATTTGCGCCCCAGTACTGGAGCGAGTAGGCCTTGTCGCGCTCTTCGAGCGGCGTGATATCGGCAATGATGGAGTTGTATGCCGGTCCCTCGATGGTCTGGAAAAGGCTGGCAACAAACATGAGCACAATCGTCCCCATGCCAAGCGGGACGCACCCGCAGAGGATATAGCACACAACCGATACAATGTCGCCGACAATGATGATGTTCTTTTTGTTGAGCCGGTCGGCGAGCTTACCGCCGAAAAGAGTGGCCGGCATCATCAAAATACCGAACACCGCCGTCAGTATGGCAATGTTTCCAGCGCTCATGCCGAGCTTCTGGTTGAGGATCATCGTGAGCATCGGCCAGACCATCGAGCCCATGTTTGTCACAATCCGCCCGAAGAAGAGAACATAGTTCTCCCGGCGGAGCCCCTTATACTGTGAAAAGAAGTGCATAAATGTTTTCCTTCGTAATTCTCCCGTATCTTCTCTCTTTCTTTGCTTCTCCTTCTATGCCGCTACTTGCTCAAAAGCCGCGCGACGAACGAGCGCTGCGCGCGCATCGCCCCCGAGGGGCAGAACTCCTGGCAGCAGAAGCACCGGACGCATTTCTTCCGGTCGATCACGGCG
>ENA-OUQC01001621-OUQC01001621.1-human-gut-metagenome-genome-assembly--contig:-NODE-1621-length-11361-cov-12.508845_pt1 | contig 11361 bp, 7 predicted proteins | sample MGYA00237942_ERZ548815 | MGnify/ENA primary metagenome ERZ548815 (study PRJEB26490, sample SAMN05194722) | human gut metagenome | biome: terrestrial biome; feature: human-associated habitat; material... | reverse complement strand
GCCTCGCGCACCTCGTCGAGCGTGGATTTGAACGAGTCCACGAGGTGGGTCGGCAACTTGCGAATGAAGCCTACGGTGTCCGTGAGCAGGAACGGAAGGTTCTCTATAGTCACCTTGCGAACCGTGGTGTCGAGCGTAGCGAACAGCTTGTTCTCAGCAAACACGTCGCTTTTGCTCAACAGGTTCATCAGCGTGGACTTGCCCACATTAGTATATCCCACCAGCGCGATGCGCGTTAGTTTGCCACGGTTCTTGCGCTGTATGCTCTTCTGCCGGTCAATGTGGCGCAGCTCCTCCTTAAGCCGGGAAATCTTGTCGAGAATGATGCGGCGGTCGGTCTCAATCTGCGTCTCGCCGGGGCCGCGCATGCCTATACCGCCTCGCTGCCGCTCGAGGTGCGTCCACATTCGGGTGAGCCGAGGCAGCAGATACTGATACTGCGCCAGCTCAACCTGCGTGCGAGCCGTCGCCGTCTGGGCACGGCGTGCGAATATGTCGAGTATCAGGCTCGTGCGGTCGAGTATCTTCACCTTCAGCTCCCGCTCCACATTCAGCACCTGCTTGGGCGACAAGTCGTCGTCAAATATCACCAGCCCCGTATCGTTGTCCTCGATATACTGGCGTATCTCCTCGAGCTTCCCCTTGCCCACGTATGTCCGCGGGTTGGGATAGTCAAGCCGCTGCACGAAACGGCGCACCGGCTCTGCGCCGGCAGTACGCGCGAGGAACGCCAGCTCATCGAGATACTCGTTGCACTTCGTCTCCGACTGCTGCTGTGTCACGAGGCCGACAAGCACCGCGCTCTCGTTGCTTTCCTTGTTTATGATGTGGTCCTCTATCATCTATTCCGAGTTTTAGACGGCAAAAATAACAATAATTCGGAGGAAAACAAAGTGGCGTACACGTTTTCAACCACGTGAATACTGAATTTTTTCAGAAATAACGAGGGCCTTGTGCCTCTGCCACGGATAATTTTTGTACTTTTGCGAGACTATATTCATGCTGTGAAAAATGAACAACCCCGCAATTCCCTATACCTGGTGCGCCGACGCATGCCTCGTACTTATGGTCACGTGCTTGGTCTGCGCCATAGTACGCTGGTTTCACGTATGCCGCCCATATCGTGACAACGCCGGCTTCTATTTCCCGGCACGCCGGCAGACCACGTTCTTCTATGCCGGGATACTGATGTACCTCCCCTACTACCTCGACCCTTCAGACCCCGGAGCGTGGCACTACGCCGGGATGTTCGGCATAATGTTCTACCCAGCGATAGTCTCCCTCCTCATAATGCGCTATTTCAGCCTCCAGAAGCTCGAAGCCCGCATCAACCGGCTCCTCTTCATCGTGCCAATGGCGATGCTCGCAGCGATGTTCGTGACAGTACTGATTGACAGCCAATGGTTTGAGCAGCAGATGTGGTGGCTATGGTGGACTATAGGTGCGGTCAGCCTTATGCTGACTGCCCGCCTCGTGTTCGTCACCAGAAAACTGCAGGACAAGATCCGCGAGTTTCACACGCAAAACTACGCCACCGAGGACGACTTCCCCTACGTATTCGCAAACAGGGTGGTATGGATGCCATTGGCGTATATCGCGCTGATGTGGTGCATCGTCATCGCTGACAGCCGAGTGCTGAAATTTGTCCTCGACCTGTTAGCCTCTGTCTGGGCTTTGATATTCCTGTGCATGATACTCAATCCGCAACGGTTCTCCGCCCCCGACAAGATAGCCGCAGACGCCCCCGCAGATGAGGCGGACGCCCCCCGCACAGATATGGGCGAAGCGGTGGCAGAAAGCGGAACGGCTTTGCCTGACAGCACAGCCATGGCAACCGCGCCGTATACAGACGAGGTAAAACGCGCCGTAATCGAAGTCATACTCGCCAAGTACAAGGAGAAACACCTGAAGAAAACCGAGGTCATCGCCGAGATAAACCAAGGGATGATAGCCCCGGCAAGCCGGTTCATCGCTGCAATGGGCTATTACAGGCTCATCAACATGTTCCGTCTCGAATACGCGCGGCAGTACATAGAGGCTCATCCCGAGGCCAAGCAAGCGGAGATAGCTGATGCTGCCGGCTTCGTTTCCAACACCGCCTACTGCAAGGCCAAGAAAAACATCCAAAACATCGATGCCGACATCGTTTCAGGAGTGCATTTATAACCCATCGACAGAAACCGCTGCAATTCAAACAATTACAGACTCACACCACACCTTAGAAGCAAGGCAACTGCACGCTAAAAGAAAAATTCAGTCCCTAAGACACACTCCAAAAGCAAAGATTTTCCTCTTACGATGATACAATAGACGCGAGAGGAAAGTTAAAATTCACAAGCACCTCGTCAGCCGCAACACTTTGTGGCGGCACCATAGTTCTCGGCTCGCCGGCACGTTGTAATTTTGCAGCGTGACAATTATGCGTTGCCTCGTGGGACTTCCGCACTCGACACGCAACCAGTCGCAAGGGAATAAGAATTGAGTCGAAATACTTCAAAAGCACACCCATGTATATAAGGCTGACAAAAGCAGTCCCATATCTTGTCGCCCTGGCCATGACACTGCCCGCGATGAAGACGTATGCCGCCGATGACGCACATACCAGCTGGTATGCCGGCATCGAGGGAGGAGCGCCATTCGCAACAAGCACGTTCAGCAGCTTCGGTCACGACAAGACACGTGCCGGCTGGTCAGCCGGCATACACGGCGGATATCGGTTCAATGCCGCCCTGTCGGCAGAGCTGTTCGCGAAATACTCGTCTGTCGCCACGTCTGCGCGAGCTTGCTGCGAGGCGAGTGAATACTGGCTCGGCAGCGACGGCATGATGTATCACGCGCCGGTACTAAACATGGATGGCTGGAACTATTCCTCCCTGCGCAGCGACATCTCCGCGCAGCGGTACGGCGTGCGCCTCAACGTCAACCTGCTCGGCTTCGCACCGCAGACCCGCGACAGCCGCTGGTCGATTGAACTGTCCCCCATGATAGCCGCCGCCGGGACAAAAGCCACAATCAAGACTATTGAGGGCGAAGAGACTGCACTCAAAAGCGATACCCGCTGGCACTTCGCATACGGCGGCGACATACGTGCGGCATACCGCCTGACAACAAACTTGAGCCTCGGCATATATTCCGGCATAACCTCGTTCTGCGGACAGCGCATCGACGGCATGCCCAAGCATATACACCACTCCAACTTCATCTGGGAAAGCGGCATACGCCTCGGCCTGTCATTCGGCAGCTCGAAGAAGAAAGCCGCCGCAGACACGGCTGAAAGCAGCGAGACAGGCTTCGCCATGCGCCCTGTGGTGACTACCGAATGTTCCGAGAAGCAACCTGAGCCGGCAGCAGAAGAGTCCGCACCCGCTACGGAGACGCCCGCCGCTGATGCCGCAGACGAGGGCAAGAACGCCGTGACAATAGCCGCCGACAGCGACGAGAGCAGCGTGTCATTCCCCGACGTGTACTTCCCCTTCAACCGCACGGACATCACCCCCTCCGAGCAAGCGAAGATGCAGCAGATACTCAACCTGCTCCGCGCAAACCCGGAGATGAAAGTGACCGTAAACGGATGGTGCGACGCCACAGGCAGCGTCGCCGTCAACGACCGCATATCGCGCCAGCGTGCCGAGACCGTCAAGTTGTGGCTCGTCAGCCACGGCATAGATGCCGTGCGTATTACCGCCGCTGGCAACGGCATAGACCACAATGAGACGGAAAACAGCAAGGCACGCCGCGTTTCGACAAGCAGCAGCCGCGCAGACGACACAACTACAAAACAGTGACATGAGACTTATACACGATTCTATTACCCTATTATTGTCCTGCGCGGCTGTCTGCCTCGCCGCTCTGTTCTCCTCCTGCGACAAGGAAGAGCATGACGGCGAGCAGGGTCTCGCTGTCTCGCTGTCCTGGCTCGACGATGACGACCTCGGCACGCCCGTCGGCGACATCAAGCTGTGGATATACCGCTCCGCTGACGGCGTTCTCGTCGGCGAGCATGAATACAACGATCCGCGCCAGCTGGCACGCTCCATCTACCCTCTCCCGGAAGGAAACTACACCGTCGTCGCTGCCACAAACCTGGTAGAACCATTTGCCGTAGACAAATCAGCAGCTAACAGTCTGATAGCATACGAAAACCTATTATTTCGCATTGGCGAACCAAGCTCATCGCCTAAGCATGCCCACTATGGCGTCGCTGCCGTAACTGTAGCCGGCAGCGGCATCACTTCAACGCAAGTGCAGTTGAAACGAATTCTCTCTGAACTGACCATCAGAATCGAGGGAATACCAGAGAACGCAATCCTCTCGGGTTATGTAAACAATTCTTCAACCGGAATATTCCCGGTGCTTAAAGACCTGGAGGGGAATTACGGCAATGCCACCGCCGCCCCCCTCCCCACAGAAATTCAAAGTACAAAATCATCAGACGCTGTCCTGCTGACCACTACCATACATCTTATGCCTACCGTCGCAGGAGCGGACTGGTCACGTCTCACCCTGCACCTTGTGATGGCAGACGGCAAGGGCTATGACTACACGCTCGAGGCTCCGCTCATGAAGCCCGCCGGCAAGTACATCATCGAGATGAAATACCAGGACATGAAGCCCTTCATGCGCCTGTCGGCCATCTCCATCAACGGCTGGACCGAAGGGTGGGTCATCAACGGCGAAGTACTCAACCCGGAGGACTGAGCCTCCTGAGGCAAACCGGGGGATTTATCTCTGCCGCAACACGAAAAAAAATCTAACTCTAAAAATATGAATAACAAACTTGTTCCTTATTCCTGTGGCAGCAGCAGCCCTCGCGCTTACTGCCTGCAGCAACAACTCATAGTCAACCTCGAATACCGCAACCAATGGGGCGGCACGCCGACTGTTGAGAACGTGCGTGTGGAGGACACCGCCAACGGCGCTACCGTCAACTACCTGACGCAGGACGTGAAGGCTTGGACTACAAACAAGGTCGAGCTGACACTTCCCACAATCACTGCCAATGCGCAGTACGCCTCGATTGTTATACCGCAGAAAGGCGTATCCGTAATCCATGTGCGTATCGGCGGCAAGGACTACACATACCGACACAACTCTGACATCCGCCTTGAAAGCGGCAAGTACACCACCGTAAACCTCATCGTAGGCCGTGACGAAATCACACTCGGCGACATCACAATCAACAAATGGGTCGAAGGCGATGAAATCAATGGCGGCGAAGCCATGGACTAACCATTACCACAACTGACAACACAAACACTCATCTATGAAACTATACAAGAATCTTCTGCTCCTGGGCGCATTGCCCGCAATGCTGGCCTCTTGCTCGCAAGACATGGACCCGGAGAACTTGAGCAACGAGATACAGATAGTCACCTCGCTGAACAGCACTCGCGCCGGCATCGAGGACGACTCCGAAATACCGACGTTCATGCTCAAAGTCGTCAGCAACGCCGGCCCGAAATACAGCTACTACGTAGCGATGAAAAACGAGGCTACCGGCTGGAAAAGCTATGCCATAACCGACCAGACGACAAACGAAAACAACGTTGGCGATCCGGTGCAGATGCTTTGGGCTGACAGCAAAACACCCATTACCGTGTCCGCGCTCAGCATGAACGGGCAGCTGCTGCAACAGGACGACTACAACAAGGCTCTGATCGTCACAGAGAGCAGCCAGACAAGCGACAGCTGGGTGAAGCAAGCAGACATACTGTACGCTCCGCCAAAAATGTCATTACAGACAGCTATGGGGGGCAAGGTGAGCCTGTACTTCAACCACCTCAAGGCCAAAGTGAAAGTCAAGATAACAATGGCTACAGAGTTCAACCGTGTCCCGGGGACAACCCAAAATCCGATAGAATACCTCAAGGTGAACGGAACGGCTGTACAGCGGTATTTTGAACCGGATTACGAGCGGTGGTCAGACACTTCCTATACAGGAGAAGCAGAAATTGTCGCATGCCCGACTGCGTTCACCCCTGGCGAGGGCGACAGCTCCAAGGCAACAGCCGAATACGAGGCTCTCGTGATTCCCTCCACGCTCGAGGGCGGCAAATTCGGAATTGCAATCAATATAAACGGCAAGACATATACATGGAACTCTCCCGAAGCCCTCACGTTTGAGAGCAACTACTGCTACACCCTGCTCGTGACTGTCGGCAAGGACTTCCTCACCGTGGGCAATGTGCTCGTATCTGACTGGGAAGAAGGAGCAGCTCTCGAGGACGGCGAAACCGATGCCGAGGAGATGGACGTGTGGGACGGAACTTCCGTGGCCACAGGCCTTACTGAAGGCACCGGCTCGGCGGAAGACCCGTACATCATACGCACCGCAGCACAGCTGCAGTACATCGCACAGCGCGTCAATTCCGGTGCCGGCGAGAACCCCTCGTTCTACAAAAACTATTTCCGGCTCGAGAGCGACATCGACCTCGCCGGGCATGAATGGACTCCGATAGGCTCGTACAACGATGGACACGGCAAGAGCTTCAGCGGTGCTTTCAACGGAAACGGGCACACCATCTACAACCTCGCTGTCAACAAGACCGGCACAGGCGACGCCGCAGGCCTCTTCGGCTTCATCGGTCCGGCCTTTAACAACGAAAGAACCGTCAAAAACCTGACCATAAAGGGCGCAAACATACAGGCTGACGGCCATGCCGGCATCCTCGGAGGCACAATGAGTTCCGTATACCCGAACAACCCTGCCATCTCCAACTGCCATGTGAGCGGAACTGTCACCGCCGGAAACAACCTGGGAGGCCTCATCGGGGACGTGTCTTACGGAGGCATTTACGACTGCAGCGCAAATGCGATCATTAACGGCGGCAATGACTGCGGCGCGCTCGTGGGCAACTCATTCAAGACCGATTTCATCAACTGCTCCGCAGCGGGCAAGGTGTCAGGCACATGGTCTGTCGGCGGATTCGCCGGTTGCCTGTGGTACGGCTCTACGGCTCAATACTGCACCACATCTGCCGACGTCAATGCCACCGACTGGAACGTGGGCGGATTCACCGGCTGGTTAGGCGTGCAAAACGAAGACGACATCGAGAATTACATGGGAGCTATGATAGGCTGCTCTGCAAGCGGCAAGGTGTCACAAGACAACGGAGGAGCCTTCGACTGCCGGCTCGGCGGCCTGATAGGCTACATGTATTACGGCACGGCGTTAGACTGTCATTTCAACGGCACTCTCGACACTTCAAAAACATACGGCAACAGCTATGTCGGCGCCCTGATAGGATATGACGTCAAAGGCAACGAGACTATTGCCTGCTGGTACTACGGCGCGAAAGCCGGAGGCGCAAATGCAATCGGCGTGTCTGGCGCACCGGAGACTTCGTCACACGACATAACCGCAAAATAACATCTGCTGCAACTATTAAATGATTTACCAACAATGAAATATACAAGATATGCCTGCATCATTGCCGCAGCAGCCATGCTCGCCTCTTGCGGCAATGACAACGAGCCGAAACCAAACGGCAACTACCCCGAGGACGGAAAAGTGCGCATACGCGCCGCCATCGCCGAGCCGGAACGCCGCAGCGCGGCTGAATACACCGGCGACAACCTCGGCTTCTTCCTGAAAGCCGCCTCCGAAAGCGTGACCCGCTACAACTCGGACAATGTGATGTGGGTCAACAACGGCGGCAGCTGGTCCTCAAGCACCATGGTGCTTTGGCCGGGAGCTGACACTCCCGTCGAAATATACGCATACGCGCCTTACCTCATAGATGGGACCGCAGCTGATTACATAACATTCAATATCGCCACAGACCAGTCTGCCGGCATTGAGGGTGCTGACTTCGTATACGAATGCAAACAGGATTTCGTGCCGAGCAGAGACCTCGACGCTTCAAAAGCAGTCAACCTGCTCATGAAGCACGCGCTGGTAAAACTCACGCTGAACCTCACCATGGGCGACGAGTTTGAGGGCAAGGACGTGTCCGTTCAGAAAGTGGTAATACGCCAGACTGCCGGCTGTGTGGACATAGACATCACAGAGCCGAACATAAAGAACGCTGTCACACCATCAAACGACGACTATTATGCAGACGTGACCATGCACGGGATTGAGGCATTAGACGGCTACACATACGAAGCCATATTCTATCCCAGCAAGGGACAGACGCCAGGCGAGCGCATGATCACAGTATACATGAGCGATGGAAAAGCGTACTCATACACCGTACCCGCCAGCGGTATCACCCTCGAAGCCGGATGCGCCTACAGCATGAACCTCAAAATCGGCAAGGACAAGCTATCCCTCCGAGGCGTGTACCTCATGGACTGGAACGGCGATGAAAAGAACATCAACGGCGGCGAGGCCGAGTGACTCAAGAAACAAGAAAAGACTGTAAATCTTCATAGACAAGTATTTTAACGAGTAGGCAGTGCCTGACAGGTGCTGCCTGCTCCTTTTTTCATCACCAGCAGAAAGCACGTCGTGTCCTCCGATATGCAGCCGCAATATCACCGGCAGCGTAGCGCGACATTCACGGAAATGCTGTGTTCGCAGCGGTAAATGTTAAATATTTGGCAGTATGGAAACTATGTTGTAACTTTGCACTTACAGGCAGCGAGCGGCTCACCAGAACCGCAAGCCGCTTGCAGACATAATATTGAAGCGTTTATCTTACGCATATTCTTGACCTATAGGAATCTCGCAAATTCTCAAGTCACAGTCAAGGATGTAGCAACGTTAGATGTCTTTTGAGTATGAATATTTTGGCAGATGTTCGCTGTGTGGCGTGCGTTATGCCAAATCATACAGCGTGAGGCTTTGGCGTTGCTCTTTCCACTGTGACGGGCGATGCGAGAGCCTCTATAGGAATGGGAGAGCAACGAGATACAGCATCTCACGCTTTTTTCGTGTAATCGCCTGAATCCGAGATGTTATAAGGCAAGACAAATTCATTCACTCTATGAGCGAAAAAGACAAGAAAGAAGAGCTGCAAAATCGCAGACAGTTCTTCAAAAATGCTGCAAAAGCCGCACTCCCAATCCTTGGAGCAATTGCAATTGCAAACATCCCACTTATAGGCAAAGCCGCTGAAATTCCGGCGGAGGATGGTTGTAATTTTGGCTGCAGCTATGGTTGCTCGGGATCTTGCGGCAGATGCTGCTCTTATGGCTGCACTAACAGTTGTGCAGGTAGCTGTTCAGGAGCATGCAAGGGTTACTGCATGGGCACATGCAAAGGTAGTTGCTCAGGAAGTTGTAGTGGATATTCCTACTAATCTAACCAAACAGACAGGTAAGACGTGGCAGCATGGCATGGCAAAGAACATCACGTTCATTGTCACAAAAGACTGCCAGCTTGCGTGCAAGTACTGTTACCTCGTCGGTAAAAACGAGACGGAACGTATGTCTTGGCAGGTCGCAAAATCTGCCATAGACTACGTTCTGTCTCGAGAGGATGAATACAAGGAGGCTTCCGTCATTTGGGATTTCATTGGCGGCGAGCCGTTCCTCGAAATTGACCTGATTGACAAAATCTGCGACTACATCAAAACCGAGATGTTCCGCATAAATCATCATTGGTTCAATTCGTACCGCTTCAGCTTTTCTACTAATGGCATAAACTACGATTCGGAAAAGGTCCAGCAGTTCATCAAGAAGAACAAGGACCATTTGTCTATAGGTATAACCATTGACGGGACTAAGCGGAAACACGACCTCAACCGCATTTGGAAGGGCAGCGGCCCTGAAAAAAGGTTCGTATGAGGATGTGGTGCGCAACATTCCGCTGTGGCTCTCGCAGTTCCCCTTCGGAGGTACGAAAGTAACGATTAGTTCAGCCGACATTCCTTACATCAAGGAGAGCGTTCTTCATCTGTATTCACTCGGGATACATGAGGTCAACATCAACTGCGTTTTTGAGGATGTGTGGAAAGAGGGCGACGATGAATTGTTTGAGCAACAGCTGATAGAATTGGCTGATGCGATAATAGACAACGGATGTTATCAGGCGTTTTCGTGTTCGTTCTTCTCGGAGACAATAGGGAAGCCGATGGACGCAAAATTGGATAATCAGAACTGGTGTGGCGCGGGCAAAATGTTGGCAGTGGATGCTGCCGGCAATTTCTACCCGTGCACGCGGTTTGCCGGGTACTCCCTGCGCAGCAAGCGTCCGCTGATAATCGGGAATGTGCGTGACGGCATCGATCACAACAAGTTGCGGCCGTTCCTGTCGCTCGACCGCACCACGCAGTCGCCGCAGAAATGCATAGACTGTGAGGTGGCAAGCGGTTGCGCGTGGTGTCAGGGCGAGAACTATGACGCTGCCGACACGCCGACTGTGTTCCAGCGTTCAACGGCTATCTGCAAGATGCACAAGGCCCGCGTGCGTGCCAACAACTACTATTGGAACAAGCTGTACCGCAAGCTCGAACTCGAGAACAGCCGTGCGGAGTATGAAGAGAACCGTCGTCGTACAACCTCTAACCCCTGCTGATATGCTGAAATACATGATTATCCCTCTGGCAGATGACGCTGTTTCATTCTGCCACTATGAGAAAGGCTCATCAACAGACCGCCTCATGCCTCTGGATATCCTCGAGCAAGCCATTTTCTGGTCGATGAAGGAGAACCTTAACGTCCAGTTTGTCTATCCTGACAGCGTGCTGCCCGACGGGTACAAGCAGCTGATTGACACGGTTGACCATGCCGACATAGTCAGCTCGCGGTGCGAGGACACGGACTTGCTCGCGGGTGCAGACGTGGTTGTGCTGGAATCGTGGGAGGATGTCCGCAGCATGGAGTGTGCCGCCGAAGGCAGCTACGTGGTGCGCACTACGCTGAACGGATTCATCGACAATGCGGAGTGCATCATCAAAATGCTGCGGGCGGTTTCGCGCCTCGTCGTTGTGCTTACGGACATAGACGCGCTTACAGACGAGGATTTCGGCAGATACCGCAAGGCCCTCGAGGGGCTTTTGCCTGTCATTGCCGACGAGTATGCGGCTGACCACGCCGTGCAGTTCAACCTGCTCACAGACCGTATCTTCCTCGACAGCATGAACAACTGCGGCGCGGGAGACGAGAGCATAACCCTTGCCCCTGACGGCAAGTTCTACGTATGCCCGGCGTTCTGGCTTGACGGCAGCGAAAGCGCTGGCGACCTCGCAAGCGGCGTTGACATAAAGAACCCGCAGCTGTTCCGCCTCGACCATGCGCCGATATGCCGGAAATGCGATGCGTTCCAGTGCCGCCGCTGCGTATGGCTCAACCGCAAGACTACGCTCGAGGTCAACACCCCTTCGCACGAGCAGTGCGTCGTTGCCCACACGGAGCGCAACGCCTCGCGCACCTCGTCGAGCGTGGATTTGAACGAGTCCACGAGGTGGGTCGGCA
>ENA-OUQC01001619-OUQC01001619.1-human-gut-metagenome-genome-assembly--contig:-NODE-1619-length-11371-cov-5.227024_pt1 | contig 11371 bp, 15 predicted proteins | sample MGYA00237942_ERZ548815 | MGnify/ENA primary metagenome ERZ548815 (study PRJEB26490, sample SAMN05194722) | human gut metagenome | biome: terrestrial biome; feature: human-associated habitat; material... | reverse complement strand
GGACGAGCTGCTGGGTGAGGTTGTTCCGGTGCATATGTACGTCCGCCCGGAATACCTGCTGGTGTGACGGGTCTGCCCGTCCCCGAAAAAAGTGTAAATTTGATTCAGACAGACAAGCATGCAAGGAAGGAAATGGATATGAAAGCTATTATGGAGATCAATCAGGAGCGCTGCAAGGGGTGCGGCCTCTGTGTTTCGGTCTGCCCGCTGCACATCATGCAGATCGACCGCTCCGTGACGAACCAGAAGGGCTACCACCCCGCAGCCAATACGGACATTGCCAAGTGCATTGCCTGCGGCAACTGCGCCGTCACCTGCCCCGATGCCGTCATCACGCTGGAGAAAGAATAAGGGAGGAAACGAGCAATGGCAAGAATTTTGATGAAAGGCAACGAAGCCATCGCCGAGGCGGCGCTTCGTGCCGGTGTAGACGCTTTCTTCGGCTATCCCATCACGCCGCAGAACGAAGTGCCGGAATATCTGGCGCGCGAAATGCCCAAGCGCGGCAAGATCTATCTGCAGAGCGAGAGCGAGCTGTCCGGCGCGAACATGGTGCTGGGCGCCAGCGCCGCCGGTGCGCGCGTTATGACCAGCACCGCCGGCCCCGGTCTCTGCCTGATGCTGGAAGCGATGAGCTCCATGTCCCTGACCCGCCTGCCCGCCGTTTTCGTAGACGTTGTCCGCTCCGGCCCCGGCATGGGCGACCTTGCTCCCGCGCAGGAGGACTGGAAGGTCTCCGGCAACGGCGCATACAAGATCCCCATTCTTCTGCCCGGCAACGTGCAGGAGCTCGCGGAAATGGTCTATGAGGCCTTTGACATCGCCGATCAGTACTGGACGCCCGTTCTGGTGCTCGCCGACGGCATGCTCGGCCAGATGATGGAGCCCGTGGACTTTGACAAGATGCCCGAGCGCCGCACGAATCTGCCGGAAAAGACCTGGCGCATGGCCAGCGTCAAGGAAAAGGGCTACCGCACCATGATGCAGCTGACCTACGGCCGTCCTCTGACGGAGTTCACCGACCGCTTCGAGAACGAGACCATGCCCCTTATCAAGAAGAACGAGGTCCGCTACGAGGCCTACGGTCTGGAGGACGCGGATATCGTAGTCACCGCTTACGGCACCGCCGCCCGCATGGCCAAGGCCGCCATCAAGGAGCTGGATACCGACCTGAAGATCGGCTTCATCCGTCCCAAGACCGCCTGGCCGTTCCCGGAGGAGATCTACAGCCAGATCAACCCCAAGTGCAAGGCTGTTTTCTGCCCCGAGATCAACACCATCGGCCAGATGATCGACGATGTCCGCATCGCCGTGGCCGGTCGTTTCCCGGTGTACCACGTGGGCAACACCAAGGAAGGCCCGCTGAATACCATGAACATCATCAATGCGCTGAACGCATACGTGAAGGGGGAGTAAGAAATGGCGCAGACTGTGTTTAAGAGACCGGAATCCCTGACCGGAGTGGATTATACGTATTGCCCCGGCTGCGGCCACGGCATCATTACCACCGCGGTGGCCAAGGCCATCGACGAGCTGGGCATTCTGGATGAAAGCATCCATGTGTCCTCCGTCGGCTGCGGCGGCCTGACGCCCATGTTCTTCAATTCCGATACCATCATCCCCATGCACGGTCGCTCTCCCGCCACCGCCACCGGCATCAAGCGCATCCACCCCGATAAAATCGTATGGACGTATCAGGGTGACGGCGACCTTGCCTCCATCGGCACGGCGGAGATCGTCCACGCCGCCCACCGCGGCGAGCGCATCACCACCATTTTCGTCAACAACACCACCTACGGCATGACCGGCGGCCAGATGGCCCCCACCACGCTGGTAGGCCAGAAAACCACCACCTCTCCTTACGGCCGCGACGAAGCGACCTGCGGCAAGCCCATCCGCATGAGCGAGCTGCTCGCCACCATCGACGGCGCCAAGTATGTTGCCCGCTGCGCCATCGACACCCCCGCCCACATCCGGCAGACGCAGAAGTGCATCAAGCGCGCCTTTGAATGCCAGATGAAGGGTCTGGGCTTTGCGATCGTGGAAGTTCTTTCCACCTGCCCCACCAACTGGGGCATGACGCCGACGGACGCTATGAAGTGGCAGCGGGAGAACATGATCCCCTACTTCCCGCTGGGCGTTATCAAGGACTTTGAGGACTGAGAGGAGAAAACCATGGTAAATGAAAAACTGATCGTGGCCGGCTTCGGCGGCCAGGGTGTTCTCATGATCGGCAAGATGGCGGCCATGTCCGGCATGGAAAACGGCAAGGAAGTCAGCTGGCTGCCGGCCTACGGCTCCGAGATGCGCGGCGGCACCGCCACGTGCAGCGTCAACATCTGCGACGATCCCGTAGACTCTCCCATGATCCTGCGTCCCACGACGCTGATCGTGATGAACCTTCCTTCCCTTTTGAAGTTTGAGAAGAACCTTGTGCCGGGCGGCGTTATGATCCTCAACAGCTCTCTCGTGGAGCAGGAGCCCACCCGCACCGATATCACCGTTTACAAAGTTCCCTTCAACGATCTCGCCACGCAGGCCGGCAACGAGCGCGGCATGAACATGCTGGTGGCCGGCGTCTACGCCGCCATCCGCGGCATCATCACGCTCGACAACCTCTACGATGCCATCGACCACGCTTTCGAGGGCCCCAAGGCCAAGTTCATCCCCGGCAACAAGGCCATGGCCAAGCTCGGCTATGACTACGGCGTGGAGCACTTCTGCCAGAAGTGAGGTAAGCCGATGTATAAGATCCTGGTTCTGAACCCCGGCTCCACCTCCACCAAGGTTGCCTACTACGAGGATTCCAAGAACATCTGCGAGCGGAATCTGGACGTTGACCGCGCAGCGATCGCCGGAATGAAGAGCATCTTCGATCAGATGGGACTGCGCAAGGCCACCATCGACGCCTTTCTGCAGGAAACCGGCGTAAAGCCGGAGGAGCTGAGCTTCATCGTCTCCCGCGGCGGCGGCGGCGGAAATCTGATGTCCGGTGGGTATATCATCGATGAAGCGCTTGTGGAGCACTGCCACAACTATGAGATCCCCCACGCCTCTTCCCTTGGCCCTGTCATCGCGTATGAGATGGGGAAAAAGCTGGGGATCCCCGCGTTCATCTATGACGGCGAGGGCGTCAACGAGTTCATCCCCGAGGCATGCCTCTCCGGTCTGAAGGAGTTCCCCATCTCTCCGGGCTCGCACACGCTCAACGCCAAAGCGGCGGCGCGCATCGGCGCGGAGAAGCTCGGAGGAAAGCTTTCCGACTTCAATATCGTTGTCTGCCATCTCGGCGGCGGCACGTCCACCTCTGCCCACAGCGGCGGCAAGCTCATCGACTCCACCAGCGACGGCTTCAGCGCCGAGCGCGCCGGAGGCATTCCCTTCCTGGCGCTCACCGGCTTTGTGACCGGGTGCTTCAGCGGCAAGTACACCCAGCGCGATATCATGAAGCTCATCATGGGCGGCGGCGGGCTTGCCAACTATCTTGGCACCAGCGACCTGCGCGAGGTGGAAAAGCGGATCGACGCCGGGGACGAGAAAGCGAAGCTCGCCTTTGACAGCATGGCCTACGTTCAGTCCAAGGATATCGCCGCCATGGCGGCCGTCCTCAGCATGAACGTGGATGCCATCGTTCTCACCGGCGGCATGGCGCACTCCCAGCGGCTCGTGGACGCCATCACCGCCCGCGTGGGCAAGATCGCGCCCATTATCGTGGCCGCCGGTTCCCACGAGATGAACTCTCTGGCGCAGGGCGGCATCCGCCTGATGAACCGCGAGGAAAAATATCACAGATTCGGAAAAGACAGTTCGGAGGATGCTTACGTTGAGTAACGAAAACAGAAAAATCGAAGTTATGCTGGACAACCACCACGCGCACCTGAAGCAGGAGACCGTGGAAAAGCTCTTCGGTGAAGGGTATGTCCTGCCCGTGAAAAAAGATATCGGCGGCGGAGAGTATATCTCCACCGAAACCATCGACGTGGAAGGCCCCAGGGGCGTTCTCAAGGGCATCCGCGTTATGGGTCCCCATCGCCCCTTTGACCAGGTGGAGCTGCTTGTCAGTGACACCGTTAAGCTGGGCGTCACCCCGCCGGTGGTCGAATCCGGGCATCTGGAAAATGCCTGCGAGCTCAAGCTCATCGGGCCTGCCGGTTCCGTCACGCTCAACTGCGGCATCGTGGCTGCCCGCCATGTGCACATCTGCACCAAGCTCCTCGCGGAGCTCGGGCTGAAGAACAAGCAGATGGTCTCCGTCACTTCCGGGGGCATCCGCTCCGTCACGTTCCACAATGTTATCGTTCGCGAGAACGCCGTCAGCGATGTGAACGTCATCCATATGGATTTCGAGGAAGGCAACGCCGCCGGTCTCAAAAACCACGACATTCTGGATCTGGAGTACTAATCATGGAATTCCGCGCTCATCACATCTGCCTTACGGTGGCAGATCCGGAAAGCTCCAGAGCCTTCTATGAGAAGGCTCTGGGCTTTACGGAAACATCCGTGGTGTACCACACGCCGGAGATCGTTTCCCATTTCCTCACATCACAGGACGGGACATTTCATCTCCAGCTGCTGCATTCCCCGCACTGCAAGGCGGAGCACTGCGCTTACGGACATCTCGGCATGACCGTGGCGGACATCTACGAAAGCTTCGCCTACCATGAAAAAATGGGCGTCGTCAGCAAGCCCATCATCACCCAGCCGCACCAGTACGGCTATTTTATTCAGGATCCCGACGGCTACGAGACGGAGCTTTGTCAGCTCCGCACCGAAAACAATTAAGGAGGAAAATGTCAATGAAGATCACGAAAGTTGAAATTTTCAAGGCTATGGTAGACTCCCCCACCCCCGGCTGGTTCCCCATCTGCGTGCGCGTCAGCACCGATGAGGGCATCTACGGCTGGGGCGAGTCCGGCATCCCCGTAATGTCCGGCCGCGACGCCACCATGACCTACATCCGTGAAATGGCTCCCTTCATTCTGGGCATGGATCCGCTGGATCACGAGGTCATCTGGCAGAAGCTCTACCACGGCTGCTACTGGGGCTACGGCGGAGGCCCCATCGCCTTTGCCGCCATCAGCGCCATTGACATCGCTCTCTGGGATATCAAGGGCAAAGTCGCCAACATGCCGGTCTACAAGCTGCTGGGCGGCAAGGTCAACAAGAAGATCAAGGCCTACGCCAGCCAGATCCAGCTTGGCTGGGGTCCGGTGGATCACCCCTGTGTGACCCCCGAGGAGTACGCCCGCGAAGCCAAGCGCGCCGTGGCCGACGGCTTCACCGCCATCAAGGTCGACCCCCTGTGGACCGACGACAAGGGCCTCTGCACCAGCCCCCAGCGCATCTACCGCAGCGACGTTTCCGACTGGGAATGGAAGAAGCTCGACACCAAGTATCAGATCAAGACCGTTTCCGAGCGCGTCGGCGCCATCCGCGACGCCGTGGGCGACAACATCGGCATCGTCATTGAGCTGCACGGCATGTGCGATGTAAACACCTCCATCCAGATCGGCCGCGAACTGGATCAGTACGACTGTCTCTACTACGAAGAGCCCGGCCAGAGCATGGATTACCGCTATGTGAAGGAACTCCATGATAACGTCAAAACCTGCACCGCCACCGGCGAGCGCATCGGCTCTCTCTGGGGCTTCAAGCCGTTCATTGAGAACCGCGCCATCGACGTGGCGCAGCCCGACCTCGGCGTCGTCGGCGGCATCACCGAGATGAAGAAGGTCTGCGATTTTGCCAACGCCTACGACGTGGGCGTCCAGATGCACTGCATGGCCGGCCCCATCGCCTGCGCCGCCACCATTCAGGTGGAAGCCGCTATCCCCAACTTTGTCTATCACGAGTGCCTCCAGTGGAACACCCTGCCGGTGTTCACCGGCATCGGCAAGTATGACGACATGCTGCTGCCCACCAACGGCTCCTTTGATATCCCGGATCGTCCGGGCATCGGCCAGGAGCTCAGCGAGGAAGCCATCGCCAAATCCGAAATCATTGTTGTAAAGTAAGACCGCATCAATCAGCCGGGCTGCTGCGGCAGTCCGGCTGATTGAAAAAAGGAGACAAGCACTATATGAGGATCCATACGGTAACCGGCACGGTAGACTCCGCCGATCTCGGCTATACCCTGATGCACGAGCACGCCGTCACCTGCTGCGACTGGTCCATGCGCATGGGGCTGCGGAGCCAGTTCTGCGAGGACGGCCGTCTGCTGGAGATGGCGGTCACACAGCTCAAGCGCGCCAGGGCCGCCGGCATCGACACCATTGTGGACGGCACGCCCATCAATCTGGGACGGGATATCCGTCTCATCCGCGAGGCTGCGCTGCAAAGCGGCATGAACATCATCGTCTCCAGCGGTTTCTATCACCAGCAGGATCCCTGGCTGGAATGGAAGCCCTACGAGGAGATTCTGGGCTATCTCGACTATGAGTGCGCCCACGGTCTCGAGGAGACGGACGTTCTGCCCGGCATTATGAAATGCGCCGTAGACTACCGGGGCATCACAGACTATATTGTGAAAATGCTGGGCGTCACGGCGGACTGCGCCGTAAAGCACCGCATCCCCATCTTCTGCCACACCATCCCGGAGCTGAAGCACGGCGGTGCCATGCTGGACATCATGGCGGATCACGGTGTGCCCATGCACGCGGTGATCGCCGGTCACAGCGGCGATGTGGACGATATCGACTATCTGGAATCGCTGCTGGCACGGGGATGCTATCTCGGCATGGATCGCTTCGGTACGGTGACGAAGACGCCGGGGACGACGCTTGAAAACCGCTGCAAGACCATTCTCCGTCTCTGCCGGGACGGTTTTGCCGGTCAGCTTCTGGTCTCCCACGATTACGCGCCCTACACCGGCTTTCTGCCGGACTGGAAAACCGCCAGCAGCGAGGAAGCCCTGAACTCGCCGGTGAGCTTCACGTATTTCGAAACGGCTGCCGTGCCGCTCCTGCGGGAGATGGGTCTCACGGCGGAGCAGGAAAAGAAACTCAAGGCGGACAATCCCCGGAGTTTCTTTGAAAATGCATTTGAAGAAGGTGTGTAAGTATGAAAATCGTACATTTCCATAACCCCGGCTCCCCCGATATCGCAGAATATAAGGGGATGTTTGCCGAAAACGGCATCGAGTTTGTCCAGTACATCGGAAGCCGCAGTCCGGAAGAAATGATTGCGGCATGCGAAGGCGCGGACGCCATTGTTACATGCATCTTCCCTTTCACCAGAGAAATTATTGAAAAGCTGCCGGACAGCGTGAAGTGCATCGTCCGCAGCGCCATGGGCTACGAGATCATTGACGTGGACGCCTGTTCGGAGCGCGGCATTCTGGTGTGCAACATCCCCGACTACGCCATGGAAGAGGTTGCCATGCATCAGATCGCGCTCATCATGGCGCTCTGCCGCAAGCTGCGTCACTATGACCACGCCATCCGTCGCGGTGAGTGGCAGAAGTTCGGCTATCTGTCCGGCTATGAGTGCCGCCGCATCTCCTCTCTGACCATCGGCCTGCTGGGCTTCGGCCGTATTGCCAAGCACGTGGCCAAGGCCATGCTCGCCATGGGTGCCGCCGTCTGCACCTATGACCCGTTCCTCAGCAAGGAGACGGTGGAGTCTTACGGCGTGCAGTACTGCGCCACCAAGGAGGAAGTTCTTGAGCACAGCGACGTGATCTCCCCCAACATCCCGCTGATGGAGTCCTCTTTCCACATCATTGACGCGGACGCCATTGCCAAAATGAAGCAGGACGTGATCATCGTCAACACCGGCCGCGGCGGTCTTGTGGACACCGAGGCTCTGGTGGCCGGGCTCGAAAGCGGCAAGATCAAGGCCGCGGGTCTGGACGTTTTCGAAAACGAGCCCTTCCACGACACCGAGCACCCCCTGATGAAGATGGAAAACGTCATCCTGACGCCTCACGTGGCCTACCAGTCCACAGAATCTTCCCGCGAGCTTGAATACAAATCCGCCCTCTATGCGATGCAGGGCGCGATGGGGCAGATCCCTGTCAGCGCCGTGAACCGCAAGTGCCGCGAAAACTGAAACGACCGGAGGACAGCACATGAAAAAATACGACGGCTACGCACTGGTAACCGGCGGCGCCCGCGGTATGGGCAACGATAACGGCCAGCAGGGCACAGACCCCACCGAGGCCGCCCGCCAGGCCGTCGCAACGGAGCGCCAGCGCGTGAGCGACATTACCGCGCTGTGCCGTCAGGCGGGCATGGATCCCGCGGAGTATATCAGCAACGGCGCCACCATGGACACCGTAAGACAAGCGGCGGTGGACTATCTGCTGAAACACGGCGCCCCTGTTTCCAGCCGCATGAACGGCGACGAGGGCGACAACTTCCGCCAGGCAGCTGTGGACGCCATGCTGCTGCGGACCGGTGTGAATGTCCAGAACCCCGCCAAGGGTGCGGAGGAAATGCGCGGCTACTCCCTGCGCGATCTGGCCATTGAGTGCATGGCCCGCGACGGCGTGGGCACCACCACCTCCCTGCTGCGTATGAGCAAGGACGACCTGTGGAACGAGGCTTGCCGCCAGTTCTTCAACCCCACCGCGGCGTTTCCCGCGATCCTGGACAACGCGATCCGCAAGAACATTGTCCAGATGTACCAGGAGATCCCCACCACGTTCCAGCTGTGGACCACCAAGGGCAGCGTGAGCGACTTTAAGCCCACCAAGGATCACAGCTATCTGGCCGGCGGCGCCGGTGAGTTCCTGCGCGTGGGTGAAAACGGCGAACTGAAAGCCGACACCCCCAAGACGGAACTGCTTCCCCAGCGCCAGATCGACACCTTTGGCCGCCAGTTCAGCATGACCCGCCAGGCGTTTATCAACGACGACGTGAGTTTCATCACCGAAATGCCCGGCCTTTACGCCATGAGTGCCAAGCGCACGATCAACAAGCAGGTTTACAAGATCCTGATCGACAACCCCGCCATTTTCGACGGCGTTTCCCTGTTCGACAATGCCCACAACAACCTGATCGCCAGCGGCGCCGCCCCGTCCATTGACACCCTGCAGGCCGCCATGCTGAAACTGCTGCACCAGAAAGACCCGTTTGGTGACTCCATCATGGTGGAACCCAAGTACGTGATCGTCCCCGTGGGCTATGGCTTTAAGCTGGCGCAGATCCTGGAAACCGCGCAGATCGACGTGACCGGGATCGGCAGCCACACCGCAAACGCCCTGTACCAGTACCGCAACAAGCTGCAGGTTATTGAGGAGGGCGCCCTGAACGTCCTGGCCGGTGACGGCAACGCGATCCCCTGGTTTGTCGCCGGCGATCAGCGTTACGCCAAGAGCCTGCAGGTTGATTACCTGAACGGCCAGGAAACCCCCACCATTCGCCGCAGCGAGGTTCCGGGCCGCCTGGGCTTTGTGTGGGACATTTGGCTGGACTGGGGCATTACTGCGGTTGACTTCCGCGGTATCGCCAAGAACCCCGGCACGACTATTTAACAGGAGGTAAGAGAACATGACCGCAAAATACTGGCAGAAAGGCGAGGTGCTGGACTACAAGGCCAGCGCCGCAGTCAAAAACGGCGAAGTGGTGAGCCTGGGAACCAGGATCGGCGTGGCCGGTGAAGATATTGCCGCCGGCGAAACCGGCCACCTCCATGTGGTGGGTGTCTTTGAGATGGAAAAGGCCGCCGGTGCCATGACCATGGGCGCGGCGGTGTACTACGACGAAGCCGCCAAGAAGATCACCACCGTGGCCTCCACTGGCGAGAGTTCCGGCAAGGTGAACAACATTCCGGCGGGTTACGCTGCCGCCCCTGCGGCCAGCGCGGACGAAACCGTACTGGTGAAGCTGCTGGGCTAAGAGCCGGGAGGAAAGGAACATGAAGCGACTGACAGCACAGCGCCCGATCCTGTACGGCGGGCGTATGTATCAGGCGGGCGACACCCTCCCCGCCTATGACAAGCGCATGGTTCAGGCGTGGCTTTCCGCTGAAAGCGCCAAAATGACCGACGACGCGGCGGAGGAGGCCACAATGCCCCCGCAGGACGCTGACGGCGGCCAGGACGGCACAGAGAACGCCGACACCACCCAGGGCACCCAGGAGGTAACAGACGCCACAGAGGGCACCCAGGAGAGCCAGGAGAACCACAACGGCAACCATAGCGGTGAAAGCACCGACATGGTGGAGGGCCACCTGGATCCCGCACAGCTGGAAGAAATGAACAAGGACGACCTGAAAAAGCTGGCCAAGGACATGGGCGTGGATCTCCCGCGCGGTGCTGCAAAGGCGCTGATCGTGGAACGCCTGGCGGCGGCTATCGTCCAGACCCCTGCGGCGGCCATTGTGCCGCCTGCTGCGGATAACGGCGGGGGTGCCCAGTAATGGGCGCCCCTACGTTCAAGGAACAGATCGCGGCGGACATTTCCACCACATTCCTGAACTGCCTGGAGTTCGCGGACACCCACACGGTCAACGGTAAGGAAATGGCCGCGGTGGTGGACGACAACGAACTGCTGGAGCGGGACAAGGCCAAGATCATGGCCGCACAGACGGAGGGCACATACAAGGCCCGGCGCCTGGTTTATGTGGCAAAGGCTGATTTTGGCCCCCGCCCCGCCCAAGGGGCCATGCTGACGCTGGACGGAAAGGCGTACAAGGTGAAATCCTGCACCGAGGAGGCCGGAGTGCTGGCCATTGAACTGGAGGCGGTGAGATCGTGAGCGATCAAAGCATTTTGCAGATCGACACCGACGAAGAACTGGCCAGGGTCATGCGGCAGCTGAAAACGCTGCCCCAGCAGCTGGGGGCGCCCAACGTGCTGAAAAATGCCCTGAACAGCACCGCCAGAAAGGTCCGCCGGCAAATCATAAAGGACAGCAAAGGCCGGTATGCGCTGAAAGAGAAAAAGGCGCTGCAATCAGAAAGCAAAATCCTTTCCGCCAGCGCCTCCACCCTGGAGGCCGCCGTGCTGGCCAAAGGTCCCATGCGGGACATTATGGACTTTATGACGCAGCCGAACACGGACACAGCCGCGGCGGCGGCAAAGGTCCTGAACAGCGGGGCCATGAAACCGCTGGAGGCGGGCGGCCTGAAAGCGTTTATCACCACGTTCCGATCCGGGCACACCGCCATTGTGCAGCGGCGCGGCGCGGAACGCCTCCCCGTCAAAAAGCTGCTTTCACCTGCCGTTCCCCACATGATGGGAAACGAGGAAGTGAGAGCAGAGGCGGAGGCCCTGGCATACGAAACCCTGCAGCGTGAAATCGGAAAGCGGATCGAGCAGCTGACAGGTGCCAAGGCATGAAAAAAGCGGCCCCATATAGGAGCCGCTGCGGAAAATTAGTTGGTTCCAACAATCTGCATATCATGGACGGCAATTATTTGAACGTCC
>ENA-OUQC01001615-OUQC01001615.1-human-gut-metagenome-genome-assembly--contig:-NODE-1615-length-11395-cov-4.181217_pt1 | contig 11395 bp, 7 predicted proteins | sample MGYA00237942_ERZ548815 | MGnify/ENA primary metagenome ERZ548815 (study PRJEB26490, sample SAMN05194722) | human gut metagenome | biome: terrestrial biome; feature: human-associated habitat; material... | reverse complement strand
GTGTTTCACCAAGAAGCCATATAAAAACCGGATATTCACTTTTGTGAAATCCGGGATGCTTTTGGGTCGGTGTAAAATCACAAAACCCTCATAAAAAACCATTGATCTGCCTTTTTTGTCCGGCCTGTGCGCCTTAGAAATCAACGCATGGTTCCGCGCGCCACTCCCGTAGGAGCCGCTCAGCGTATCAAATTGTGTCGCCCGGTTTGAAATCGGACATACTCCACGGAAAAACCGGCATGTCTCAGCCGCAACCTCCCGCTTCATCGCATATCTGTCGCAGTCACGCAAGTATTATTATAACAGGCAAAGTATGAAATTGCAACCCCTTTTTTCGAAAAATTTTTCAGATTTTCTGCGGGTTTTTCCGCTTTTTCAATTTGCGCCGTATCTTGTGCTTTCACCCGCGCGGCATACAACCGACGAAGCAGAAAACGGGACGGCCCGACCGCCCCGTCTTTCTTTCTATCGCACACTTTCTATGCATCTACAGGTTCTACGCGCAGGAAATCCATCGTTTCCGCCGGCTCACGCCCGTCTGCAGAGAACACGAACCGCTTATCCTGCCCATCGTCCATGACCTCGAAAAAGGCGGTCGTGCCGTCGGCGCCGTACACAAAGCGCAGCGTCTCAATTGCGTTTGACGCGGGATCATACCAGCCGCCGTCCGCATGGCGGATCGGCCCGTCCGGAAACGTCAGCTCCCACAGGCAATCCACCGGCTCGTAGATTTTCGTTCCCTGCGCCGTCTCCACCGCAAACGACGCCCGCAGCTCCGTCCTACGCAGGAACCGGCACAGCCGCCAGCCCTTGGCCTCCAGCGCGGCGGGCTCCGCCGCCGTACTGCCCTCCACCCGCACGCCGGAGAGGGAAATATGGAACGGCAGGGGCAGCGGCACAAGCCAAAGTACAAGCGCGAGCAGCACGATGCCCACGCAGACCCGCCCGATAATTTTCCGGTTTAATTTCTTCACAGTAATACCCCTATCATAAGAAACTATCGGTTTAATGTACGGGTAATCTTCACTTCCGATCCATATCTATACCGCACCGGACCTGTTGTATCCTATCTATTATTGTCAACAGTTCATTAATATTTTTTTGAAATATTATCTAACCCCCCTTGATAACCTGTCTCTTGTTATCAAGGGGGGTTAACTTTATTTACCAGCCTGCGCGCACAACGTAGACGATCATATCACGTCTGCCGAATGCGGTGCAGTCTTCCAGCGTATCGTAGTAGAGGTCTGCTACGATGTCGCCGCACATGGCCGCTCCGCCGGTGTCCATGGCGTAGCAGTAGCCATATGTCCACGAGCCGTCCACCGCGGTGATGTACAGCAGCGAACCGTACGGGATGCGGTTTGGGTCTACGGCGACATAACCGACCTGCGGTGTAGCGCCGATGGATGTGACGGCGCCTGCCGGTGCATAGTATGCAGTGCAGGAGCCCGTAAGGCTATACTCAAAGGAGGACGGTGCGCCGGAAGCATCCGTAAAGACGTTCTGCTTCTCTTTTGTACCGCGCAGCACGACCGCGTTCTTCGCTTCCTTTAAAACTTCTTTCGTCTTGACGACGCGGTTTTCTTCCTCGCCGTCCGCATACGTGACCGTGTAGGTAACTTTGGCTTCGCCTTCCACGCCCTCGGTCTTCGTCTCCGTTTCGCCCTCATAGAGCTCTTCGGTATCTTCGTATACCGTGCTGTACGCGACAGCTTCGTTCTCGGTGATCTCTTCGGTGCGGATGCGCACAACGCGGATCACATCGCCGCTCGATACGTTATCCTCTGCCTTCACCTGCTTTTCACCCTCTGCGGTCGCGACCAGAATGCGGTCGTTCTCGCCGAGCGTAATGCCCATGGCTTCTACGGCATCACTGTAATTTTCAGCGGCAACGCTCTTCTCGGTCGTTTTACCGTCTGCCGTAACGGTGAGGTCAAGGTAACGCTGCACGCGGATGCGCATACCGTTTGTAAGTGCGGTATCCATGGCCGGTGTGACGGTGTCGTTTTCGCCGAGCGTGATGCCGGCGGCTTTCAGCGCGTCTTCTACGGTGCCCTCGTTGAGGTCTTCCATACGGCGCTTGCCGTCTGCCGAAACGAACACACGCTTTGCACGGGTGATCTGCACGGCGATGTCTGCCGTAAGCGCGGCGGTGAGATCGGCATCTGCCGTATCTCTTGCGCCGAGTGCAATCTCGTTTTCCGCAAACACGTCGGAAAGCGTTTCGCCCCTCGGGGCTAAAATCATCTGGGAGGCGTTATCCTCCTTGACGGAAACGCGCACAAAGCGCTGCACGGTGAGCGTGCCGTTCTCCGGGGAGAAGTCGTAGGTATCGATGTCCGAAACGGGCGCCATGCCCTCGGTCTGTGCGCGGGAAAGAATATCCTGCGGGTTCTGACCGATCATACTGAATCTGTATGTTTCGGAGCCGTCATATACGGTGATATCGGCGGTATTTGCCATAACCGTAACAACGGAAGAGATGCTGAGCGCTGCAACCAGAACGACGATCAGAAGGATCTTCGGCATCAGGCTCTTTTGCTGTTTTCTAACATGCCGCATAGCTCTTGCTCCTTTCAAAAAACTGTGAAGCGTTTTGCGCTTCGATTTGGCAAAGCTTCGGCGGCCACTCCGCCCTCTTGCTTTGCGTCCACTACCTTTTCTGACCTTTGAAATACGGGTACAAAATGCCCTTTCCAAAAGTCATTTGAGAGTATAATGTGAAAATGATGGTCTGTCAAGTTTTTCGAAAGGCTATTTTTGTGCAATATGCTGAATTACGCATGGCGTTTTAATTTACATAACAACTCATTTGATATTTTTGAAAGCGATTATTTGCCTTTTTTACGGAACTTTTTTGCGGCGCTCTGTGCAATTTGCAAAAATTTTGCAAAGGCAAAAACATCGAACAAATTTTCTTATACCCTGATATTGTATATTCTTGCATATTCATTTCGATGAATTTCGCGAATTTTCTGCGTTTTCCCGTTTTATACCGTATATTGTTCCGAATTTGATACATTTCGAGGCCTGTGTGGCACTTTCCCTTTACAGCAGAGATTTTCGAAAAATCGCGGTCAAAAGGCAGGTATATTTCATAAAAAGCGTGCTGTATTTTGGGCAGCTCTCCGAAAAAATCGCATTTGCGGCTTTGGGAAGCGGGATGTCCGTTTCAAACGGGCTGATTTTGTGTCGAAATGCGTCTCACCGTGTCCGCGGAAAAGATTATCGTCAACCGATGTATAGAATACGCATGTTAAGTTTACATAACCCGCGTTTTGCATAGAGTTTTGTTTCCGTGCCGCGCACGTTTTTTGATTTGCTTCTTATATATAATAGAACATCACGGGCAGCTTTTTAGGGCCGACCGTGATGCTTTATCTTATGCGTTCTGTTTCTTTATATAAGCGATAAGCTCGTTTGCCGCGGTGCGGTGTGCGCCCACACCGGGGTGGTCACGGCAGCCGCGGTTTTCTAAATCATCCGTCAGCGGCAGGAATTCCGCGTTCGTGTCGCCCGTTTCCGCTTTGTAATCGTCTATGGCCTTTTGCAGCGCCGGGGCAAGCTCCAAGCCGAGCATACCGTAGACCCACACAAGACGGGCGTTGGGGTAATACCCACGCAATTGCTTTAAAAACGCGGTCGCGCCGTGCGCAAAACGCGCTTCGTCTTCGGGGTTCAGCTTACCGTCTTCCGTACGGCGGTTCTGAAACGTCTCGCCGGTTGTTTCATCTGTCCAGGCAGGCTGTGAAAACGCACCGCAGTCGTTTGTACCGAGGTTGATGAAGACGTAATTCGGCTGCCATTTTGTGAAATCATATGGCTCTTTCGCGCCGAGGGCAATGTTTTTTTCGCCGCTCAAAAGGCCGCAAAGCTGCCCGTAGATGGGCGGAATGGCGCTGTTTGGGTCGTTGTTCCAGCCGCAGCACACGCCCCAGCCACTCTGCGATGAGACACGGATATCGGCGTTTAAAGCACGGGACACCATGACAGCGTAGTTATTCTCCGCGCTGAAGAACATGGAAATCCAGTCTGTTTCCGCTTTCGCGCCGATGTCGCCCTCGCCGCTCGTGATGCTGTCGCCGATAAATTCGATCTTTAAATTGCGCTCCGGCACGGGCAGGAATTCGCCGTCTGTTTCGACGGCGTTAATCTGCAAAACACTCTCCGGGTCGGCGTTCATAGCCTGCGTATCTTTAAAGATGCGCACGTTCTTGACCTTTTCGGGGTCCATGCCGCGGAACACGCACACGCGCTCCGTGCCCTTCTGCGCCATGCGGCGGGAGAAGAACTCGCCATTCACCATAAAGCTGTACCACGGCTCGTGGATGTCCCAATCCGCCGTAAATTCCACCCACAGCTCGCTGCCGCGCACATTAAGCTCTAAGCCCGCCGCCGTCCAGAACAGCGTGAGCGGCGTTAACGAGCCGTTTGTGCGCCCGTGCACAAGGTGCGGAACTTCGGGTAGGGTATATCGTTTGACTTCGCTCATTTTGCCTCCGCCTCGGCAAGCTCTTTCTTATAAAGATACTTGTCAATGTCTTCCTTGATATTGTCCGGAATCTTCTTTTCCACCGGGAATACCGCCGCATTGATCAGCGTATCGGCATACGTGAGCACAATCTCCAGCGTTTTGCCGAGTGCCTCTGCGGAAAGGAACTCCATGGTATCAAAACGGTTGTGAATATACGCCGCACCTTTTGCACCGTCGCGGGAGAAGTTGATTGCCGGAATGCCGTTATCCGCAAACGGGATGGAATCGGAAGAATAAATGCTCTGGCGCGTCACAGCGGAGAGGCCGTTGATTTTGAGCATGTAATCGGTGTAGTGTACGAGGGATTCCTCGCCTGTGACAGCCGCCGTGTTATAGCCGAGGATCGGCGCACCGACGTCAACGTTAATCATGAAGACGTGATCTTTCAGCTCATCCTTGTGGTCGCGCACGAATGCCTTACTGCCCTCGAGTCCAATCTCCTCGCTGCCGTACCAGCAGAACTTTACGGTACGCTTCGGCGGGTGCTGCGCGAACCAACGCGCCGCTTCCATGTTGATGACGGAGCCTGCGCCGTTATCGTATACGCCTTTAGAAAATTCAACGGAGTCATAATGTGCGCCGAAGGAGATAATCTGCTCCGGGTGCTCGGTGCCCTTGATCTCCGCAATCACATTGTGCGACGTGAGTGTAATGTTCTTGTTCTGTACAGTAACCTTTGCGCGGGATGCACCTTTGTTGACGATCTCCATAGCGTCCACGGTGCGCAGCTGTACTGCCGGTGCATTGCCGAACGTACGCAGCGCACTGCGCAGCTTGCGCTGATGAAGGTCGGTATTCTCGAGGTCATCGTGAATATCGCCGTCCATGGTGACGACAGCTGCAGCGCCCGCTTCCATCAGGCTGCGGTACAGCGGCACGCGCAGGAAGCCGTTGGCGAGCACAATCTTGCCCTTGACATTCAACAGGTCGACCGGAAGCGCATTTTCCACGTAGACAAAATCCGCCGTAAGGCCGTCTGCGGCGGTGCTTTCCGCGCACTGGTAACCGCGCACGGTGTAGCTCTTGCGGTACGGCTCCAGAATCTCGAAGGTCGCTTCCACTTCGGCGGATTCGATCTCAAACGGCTCAATCACGGCGGACAGACCGAAGCTTTCACACTCCGCTTTCAGGATTTTCGCGGCTTTTAATTCTTCTGAGGAGCCGGCCACGCGCGTAAAGCCGATTTTATCGAGCAGTGCGAACGCACGGTTTTCGTCATATTTTTTCAATGTAAACAACTGCCTTTCTCTTTGATTTTATACGGTATTTATTCCTATTATATAGTATACAAAATAAATTGCAAGCAATTTTGCGCTAAAATGAAAGTGTACGACCTTAAAAATGCAAAAAGCAGGGTCATTCTCTGCTTTTAGAGAACGATCCTGCAATCTTGCGTATGAAATTACTTAAAATGCTTGTGTGCAGACGAATTTAATCTCTTCGATCTCCATACCGGTCTGGCCGAAGTAGAGCTTGAGATAATTCGTGCCGCCGAACAGCACGCCGATGTCCTGCTCTGCGGTAACGACCTCGCCGTTCGTGCCGTTGATCATGACCATGCCACGCAGGTTACCGTCGATGAAGATAGACATCGGAATCTGCGCCACTTCATTGGCGTTTGCTTTTACGCGCATGACAAACTTATAGAGGCCGTTTTTCTTATAGCGGATGCCGAGAACGGTGGAAGCGCCTTTTTCCGTATTGACTGCGGAAATGTCGAGCGGAGCTTCGTCATCGATGAACTGATACTCGCCGCTGAAATCGACGTAATCTTCGCTCGTCTTCTCCGCTTCTGCGGCTTCGCGCTCCTCATCGCTCATGCGGCCGAGGCTGCGCTCCATCACAGGCGAGTTCATCACGGTGCGGCAGATATTCATCGCAGAGCGCACGAGCGCGTCACGCGTCAGTCTGCCGTCTGCAAGGGCGTCGTCCAAATTATCGTGTTGGCTGTTCGAGGCGGCGTCCGCGTTAACCATGTTGAGGTCATTCTGCGCGCGCACCTGTGCGGCGACGTTCTCGCGGGTGGCTTCTTCGCCCTCGCGATCGTTGCCCTTTGCCCACCAGTCGGTCATAACGGTACCTGTGAAGCCCCACTCGTCGCGCAGGATGGTCGTGAGCAGGTCGAAGTTGCTGGCCGTCCAAATGCCGTTCAGACCACCGTAGGTGGACATGACGGAGTATGCGCCGCCCTCTTTTACGGCCGTTTCAAACGCGCGCAGGTAAATTTCACGCAGTGCGCGCTCGGAAAGGACGGAATCGATCTCGGTTCTCTTAAACTCCTGGTTGTTGCAGGCAAAGTGCTTGATGGTGCCGGTGACACCGAAGCGGCGCATACCGCGCAGCTGTGCGGCGGCGAGCTTGCCGGTGAGCAGCGGGTCCTCCGAGAAATACTCAAAGTTTCTGCCGTTTAAGGGGCTGCGGTGGATATTGAGACCCGGGCCGAGAAGTGTGTCGACGCGGTTTTTGCGCTGCTCCTTGCCTTGCATGGTGAAAAGCTCTTCATTCAGCTTTTCGTTAAAGGTGCAGGCAAGCAAGGTGCCGTTCGGCAGGCTGAACGCGACGGTGCCGCAGTCCATACGAATGCCGGAGGGGCCGTCTGCACAGCAGGCTGTGGGAATGCCGAAGTTGACGAGGTTTTCCGTGACGCCGCCGAACGCGCCTGCGGTGCCCGCCGTGACCTTCGGAGAGTTCATGCCCTCGCCGCGCATAAGGCAGATGAGGTCTTCGTCGGAAAGCTGCGCTACAAAGTCTTCCAGCTCCGCTTTGCCGTCGAATACATCGCCGAGCTTGATGCCCTTGTCGCCCGTATACGGCTTTGCAGGCTTTAATGCCGCCGCGCTGCGGGCCGCCATATCGTATTCGCGCTGCGGTGCAGGCTCGAATGCGATCGTGTTATTGTGATTCACCATGCGGTCAAACTTCGTGACCGGCGCGCACGCCTGCACACACGTGCGGGTGACGGTATCTTCTTTCACTTCAAAGCTGCCGGAGAGCTTTGCGCCGCGCACGCAGCCGCCCGTGTAGACGTTATACATGCCGCTTTCAAGCACATAGCAGAATCTGTGTCCCGTAACGCCGCTGTCGTCGTAGGACGCAAGATTTGCAATTGGGAACGTGAGCGTAAGCGTTTCGCTTTCGCCCGGCTGCAGGGTTTCGGTCTTTGCGAATGCGGCGAGGCTTCTTGCGGCCTTGCCGAGCTTGCCCTGCGGTGCTTCAACGAAGACGGTGACGACCTCTTTGCCCTGCACGTCGCCGATGTTTTTTACAGTGACTTTCTCTGTAACGGTCTCGCCGTCGAAATCGAAGCTTTCAACCGTGCGGGTGAAGGTCGTGTAGCTGAGACCGTAGCCGAACGGATACAGCACACAGTCTTTTGCGAACGTCTCAAAGTAGCGGTAACCGACGTAGATGTCTTCTTTATAAATGACCCGTGTGGGATCACCGAAGCCCTCTGTAGACGGATAATCACTGATGTCAAGCGCGATGGTGTCGCTCAGCTTGCCGCACGGCGTGACAGTGCCTGTGAGAACATCTGCAGCGCCTGCGCCGCCCTCCTGGCCGCCCTGCCAGACGTACAGCACAGCGGCGGGATCGTATTCTTTCACCCACTTCATATCCATGATATTGCCGACGTTCAGCAGAACCGCAACACGCTTGAACGCGCCGCAAACCTCTTTTAACATCTGATGCTCGGCGGCCGTCAAGAGATAGCTGCCCTCTGCGGCGCTGTTGTCCTTATCTTCACCCGCGGTGCGGCCGATGATGACAACGGCGATATCGGACTTTGCAGCAGCCTGCTCGGCGAGCTCTTTCGTGACGGGCATTTCCTCCTGGCACCACGGCTCCTGTGCCCAACCCATGCCCTTTTCAAACGGATGGTCCTTCAGCCAGTCACGGTAGGTCTGCTCCAGCTCCTCGTTGACGGAAATGTCTTTGTTTTCTTTTAAAGCGTCCAGAATGTTCGTGACGTAGCGGGTATTAACTGCGCCGCCGGAGCCTGTGCCGCTCTTATAATAGTCGAACTGAATTCTGCCGAACACGGAAACGCGCTCACCCTTTCGGATTGGCAGCGCCTTGTCGTCATTTTTCAGCAGCACGCAGCCTTCCGCCACAGCCTGACGCGCCAGCGCGGCATACTCGTTCCAATCGATCTTATACGGATTGCTCATTTTATTTTCCTTTCTGCATGATCTATGTCGTTTACGGTGTATCCTCTTTGTTATAATGATAAACGATTTTGTGGATTTTATCAAGCCGCACAGTTAAGTTTCTGTGAAAAAATCACGTGAACGAAAATTTTCGTTGTAAAACGCTTTAAAAACGGTTATGATACATATAAATAGAAACCCTTTACGGAAGGAGTTACCGTTATGCCTGCTTTTTATACCCATTATCGCTTTGGCTGCGATGTTTTAAAACAGCTGCCGGAGGACATCCGCAGCATTTGCACCGCGCACCGCGGGCTTTTTGACATTGGCTTACACGGACCGGACATCTACTTTTTCTATCGACCTGTTCTGCCGAACAAGGTGAACCGCATCGGCTATGCGGCACACAAGCGCTCCGGGCGCTACTTTTTACAGCGCGCACAGAAGGTCATTGCGTCTGCGCATGACAAAGATGCTGCCCGCGCGTATTTCTACGGGCTTTTGTGCCACTTTACGCTGGATTCTATCTGCCACCCGTACATCCACACGGCGATGAAAGAATTCAACGTCACACACGCGGCGACGGAGACCGCCTTCGACCGCGCTTTGTTACTCAAAGACGGTAAAGACCCACAGCACTTTGACCCGTGCGGTCATTTTGAAGTGAACACGCGCAACGCCGCCGTGATCACGCCCTTCTACACGCCGGAAGCTACTGTGGCGCTGACCGAAAAGAGCATCTCCTCCATGGTATTCTACGGCCGTGTGCTGTTCACACCGAACAAGGCGCTGCGCCGCGCCATTGACACCGGGCTTTACATCACGTTCCACCACGACGCCATTGCCGATATGATGATGACCACGCAGGACGTGCCGAGCTGCAAGCTGTGCACGGAGCACCTTATCGAACTGTACGGCAAAGCACTGAAGCTTGCGAAAACGCTTTTCCCGGCTGCGCAAAAGCTGCTCCAAAACGAAAAAGTCTCCTGTCCGGAGCTTGACCGCACATTTGACGGCTGATTTCAAATTTTTACAAAAATGCCCGCCATGCAGGAACCAAAACGTTCTGCACGGCGGGCATTTTATTTCCCGGGTTTTACCCTATAGCAAAAGCTCCCGTTCACGAAAGCCTGTGAACGGGAGCTTTGATTTTCACTTACAGATCCAATCAGATTTCCGGCTCTACCAGATGGCAGGCGCAGAAATGACCCGGACGAATTTCACGCAGCTGCGGCTTCGACTCTCTGCACTTGTCGCAGGCGACCGGGCAACGGCCGGCAAAGTTGCAGCCCTTCGGCGTGTTGATCGGGCTCGGCACGTCGCCGGAAAGAATCTGGCGGTGCTTCTGCGCTTCTGCACTCGGGTCCGGAATCGGCACTGCGGAAAGCAGAGCCTTGGAGTACGGATGCAGCGTGTGCGCATACAGATCGTCGGAAGAAGCGAGCTCAACGACATTGCCTAGGTACATAACGGCGATACGGTCGCTGATGTACTTGACGATGTTGAGGTCATGCGCAATGAAGAGGAACGTCAGTCCGAGCTGCTGCTGCAGGTCGTGCAGCAGGTTGATGATCTGGGACTGGATGGAAACGTCCAGTGCTGAGATCGGCTCATCGCACACGATGAATTCCGGCTCGATAGCGAGCGCACGGGCAATGCCGATACGCTGGCGCTGACCGCCGGAGAACTCATGCGGATAGCGGTCGGCGTGCTCGCGCACCAAACCAACCAGATCCAGCACCTCGTAAACCTTTTCGTCGATGTACTTTTCGTCCTTGATGCCGCGGATTTTCAGGCCTTCTGCGATAATCTCACGCACAGTCATGCGCGGGTTAATCGAGGCAATCGGGTCTTGGAAAATCATCTGCATCTTGGTCATGATGTTGTCCTTCGCGGCAACCTTCATGTCCTGCTCGTAGCGCGCCTTCCGTTCCTCCAGCGCCTGACCGGACAGTGTCTTGCTGTCTGCCTCAAACGCCGCGGTCAGCTCCGCCTTGCGCTTCTCGCGGTACTTCTCGCCGCACTTGCTCTTTTCCACAGAAGATTCCAATGCGTTCGTACGGGCCTGACGGATTTTCTCCTTCAGTTCCTTGCGCATTTCCTTAATCTTCTGGTCGTATTCCGCCTTCAGCGCTGCCGCCTGCGCCGGATTCTTCTCCGTTTTTTCCTTCAGCGCGGCCTTCATCTGGCGCTGCTTTTCCTCGAAGTCGTTTTTCAGGCTGCGAACCAGCACCGGCAGACCGTTCTGCGTGGACGAAATGCGCAGGCCCTGGAAGTACACGTCACCCTCGGTCGGGTCGTACAGGTTGATGATGGTGCGGCCCGTCGTGGACTTGCCGCAACCAGACTCGCCAACCAGACCAAAGGTCTCGCCAGGATAAATCTCAAAAGAGATGTCATTTACAGCAGAGACGACGCGCTTGGAAAAACGCTTGGCGAACATGCCGGACTCTGCGGGGAACTCCTTGGAAAGGTGCTCGACCTTCAGCAGCGGAGTACGCTCGTTATTGTCTGCCATTTACGCCTCGCCTCCCTTCTTGGAATCCTTGCGCGTACGGGACGTATCAGGAGCGTTCTTGAGGAACTCGGGGTCACCGGAATAATGGCACGCAGAATAGTGGCCGGACTCGGTGACAATGCGCTCGGGGCGCTGCTTGCGGCACTTGTCCGTCGCATAGGGGCAACGAGGAGAGAATACGCAGCCCTCAGG
>ENA-OUQC01001614-OUQC01001614.1-human-gut-metagenome-genome-assembly--contig:-NODE-1614-length-11396-cov-3.346089_pt1 | contig 11396 bp, 9 predicted proteins | sample MGYA00237942_ERZ548815 | MGnify/ENA primary metagenome ERZ548815 (study PRJEB26490, sample SAMN05194722) | human gut metagenome | biome: terrestrial biome; feature: human-associated habitat; material... | reverse complement strand
TCACCATGTGCATGGGCTTCGGCTGCAACGCCTGCGGCGTCACCGGCTGCCGCATTATCGACTCCCCCCGGGAGCGGCTGCTGGCCATCCTGACCAACAGCTTCGTCCCCTGCAACGGCCGGTTTCCCACCCTTATCGCCCTCATCAGCCTGTTTTTTCTGGGCGGTACGCTGGGCCTTGGACGCTCCCTGCTGGCCACAGCTCTGTTTCTGGCGTGCATCCTGTTTGCCGTGGCTATGACGCTGCTGTCCTCCCGCCTGCTGACGGCCACGGTGCTGCGGGGCCAGCTGTCCGCCTTCTCGCTGGAGCTGCCGCCCTACCGGATGCCCCGTGTGGGGCAGGTGCTGGTGCGCTCCCTGCTGGATCGGACGCTGTTTGTGCTGGGGCGTGCGGTGACGGTGGCCGCCCCCGCCGGACTGCTCATCTGGATACTGGGCAGCGTATCCGTGGGCGGCGTCACCCTGCTGACGGCGCTGGCCGTCGATGCTCTGGGCCCGCGCAACGTGATTGGCCTGGTGCTGGGGCGCAACCGCCGGGCGGCGGCTCTGGGTGTGACGCTGGCCTTCCTGGTGGAGGCCTACGACGAAGAGGTGGTCGACGCCGAGAAAAACGACACCCGTGTGGTCATGCGCTTCCACCCGGCGCTGGCGCCCTTCAAGGCTGCCGTGCTGCCCTTGCAGAAGAACAAGCTGGGCGAGGCCGCGACCGAGCTTTACGACAGCCTGCGCAAGAAGTTCTCCGTCGATTACGACGAGACCGGCTCCATCGGCAAGCGCTACCGCCGTCAGGACGAAATCGGCACCCCGCTGTGCATCACCGTGGACTTTGACACTGCCACCGACGGCTGCGTCACCGTTCGCGACCGCGACACCATGCAGCAGGAGCGCATCGCCATTGCAGACCTGGAGGACTACATCGCCAAGCGCCTTGTGTTCTGATTTTCACTGAAATAAAAAGGACCTTCCGCGGGAAACTCTCCTGCGGAAGGTCTTTTTTGCGTTGTTTTTCTTATTCTCCGACAAGGGCGGTCCAAAGCGCTATCATTTCGGCACAATCGTCCTTGGACACAGTCACGGCAGCGCTGCCGTTCTTTTCCACCGTATAGTTGTTGATGCTGGCGTCGAGATAGCGCACGACATAGGGCTCTTCTTCGCCCGCAAAGGCATAGGTCAGCGTCAGCGCGGCCTCCGCGCCCTCTTCCTTTCCGTCCGCAAAGCCGTTGATGGGCACGATGTTCATGGCCTGGAACGCCGTTTTAAAGGTCTCTGCATCCATTGCCACACCATCGCGGAAATAGGTGGGATCGTCGCCGCTGCGGTCAATCGTAAACACCGCGGTTTTTCCGTTCATCTCCACCGTCAGGCTTTCCACACTGTTGATGGCGACAATGTTGGCAAATTCGTTGGCAAGGTTTCGGAAGGTCAAACCGTCCAGGCATTCCAGACTCTCGCCCTTGACGAGATAGACATCGCTGCTGCCGTCAAAGGCCGCATAGACATTGCCGACGCTGTCCGTATCGCCCAGCGCCATGACGAACTGTGTGCCGTCAGCATATTCGAGCGTCAGCGTGCGCTCCGGGTTATCCAAACCATAATCGCCCAATTCTCGCGCGGTTTTGACAAAGGAATTCAGGCGAATCTGCTCAAGCTGTGCAATCAACTCCTCGGTCTTTACGTTGTCCACGTTATCTCGCTTCGGGCTTTCGATCTGCCACTGCGTAAACACCGCGCCGCCGATCTTGTCATAATGGCGGAGCGTGAACATCTCGCCCTCCTGCTCAAAGCTCAATGCAGCAAGGTTTTCGCTCGTGACGGCAAAGCCGGAGATATCGCGGTAAGCCGAAATACCCGCAGAATACATATCGACGATCAGCTTGCGCATCAAATAGACGGTATCGCCGCCGTCAATGCGGACATAGTAGTGCTGCGAGGCGGGCGCAAGATCGCCGATTTCCAGCAGCATCTCCTTATCCGTATAGGTAATATTGACGGTCGCCATCGGATCGTCCAGGCCAAAGTCGGTAAAATCGGTGACGTTTTCCGCTGCAATACCTTCAGCCAGCAAAGTCGCCGCATTGGCAAAGGCGGACTGGCAGGCAGACTGCGATGTAACGGCGGGCGTCAGCTCGCGGACGGAATAGGTATCACCCCTGCGCGTGATGGTGACGGCGGTCTTGCCCTTGATCTCGATGGCTTTCACCTGATCCTCCGTCGTATCGGTCAAGTGAATGGTATGGTCGGTATTCAGCTCCACATAGGTTTTAATCTGCTTCGTCAGCCAGATCGCGCCGAAAACCAGCGCCGTCAGCACGACAATTCCGGCCAGCGCAATCAGCAGCAGCCGGCCAAGACGCGCATCTCCGTGGCGGACGGGCTTTTTCAGCTCGTCAGACGGTTGCAGCTTGATCGGATCTTCCCTTTCTTCGTTCATAGTTCCTCCATTTTTCTGCTCAACAGACTACAAGCCGGGGAGGGCGTTACGCGCCTTCCCCGGCTCTAAGGTTACACGGAAATGCCGCTTTCGTAAAGAGGATTTTAGCCCTTGACCGCTCCAAGGGTCATGCCCTTGACGAAGTACTTCTGAAGGAAGGGGTAGACGCACGCGATCGGGACGACCGAAATCACGGTCATCGCAGCGCGGATGGTCTGGGTGGTGACGCGGCCGGAGCCTTCAGACGCAGAGCTTGCCGCAGCGTCGGCAGAGACCGAGTCGCCCGTCATGGAGCTTGCGGTATCGAGGATCTGCTTCAGCTTGAACTGCAGGGTAAGCAGATTCTTTTTAGAAGAGCAGTAGAGCATGGTATCGAACCATTGGTTCCACTGGCTGACACAGACGAACAGGCCGATGGTGGCGATAACCGGCATCGACAGCGGGAAGATGATGCCGAAGAGGATGCGGTATTCGCTTGCACCGTCGATCTTGGCCGACTCGATCAATTCATAGGGCAAGCCCTGAATGAACGAGCGCATGACCAGAACGTTGAAGGCGGAGATTGCGGTGGGCAGCACATAGACCAGGAAGTTGTTCATCAGGCCGTATGCGCGGTAGGTCAGGAAGGTCGGGATCAGGCCGCCGCTGACATACATCGTAAACAGCACGATCTTGGTCACGGCAGAGCGCAGCACGAAGTCCTTGCGGCTCATGACAAAGGCGAGCATCATCGACAGCGGAATGCTGATCAAGGTGCCGATGACGGCGCGCAGCGCGGAGATCATAGCTGAGTGCGGCACATCGGAGCTCTTGAGCAGGATGGTTTCATAGCTCCTGGTAGAGAATACGCGGGGCCAGAGGTAGATTCCGCCGTAGACAGCGTCAGTGGAATCGTTAAACGAAATGGCCAGCGTGTTGAGGAAGGGATACAGCGTAATGATACAGACCAACACAAGCAGGATGGCATTGATGGTATCAAAGATGGCGTTTTCCGCCTTGGTGGACAGAAGGCCGAGCTTCTGCTTTCCGGGTGCAGCGGTTTTTGCAGTCATGTCATTCAACTCCTTTCCCTTATCCGTTACATGATGCCCTCGCCGTCCATGCGCTTGACCAACATGTTGCAGCCAACGATCAGAACGACGGAGACAATGGAGTTGAAGATGGACATCGCGGAACCTTTGGACCAGAGTCCATACTTCATGGCGTAATCATAGATGTAAACCTCAAGGGTGGTTGCGGTCTCGGTGGTAGAAGCAGACTTCAAAACATAGACCTGCTCAAAACCGACAGCGAGCAGACGGCCGATGGAGAGCACCAGCAGGATCTTAATGGTGGGCATGATCGAGGGCAGCGTGATGTTCCAGATCTTGGAGAAACGGCCCGCGCCGTCGATATCCGCAGATTCATAAAGCGAGGGGTCGATTGAGGTCATCGCCGCCAAGTAAACGATGGCGGAATAACCGGCATTCTTCCAAACCTCGGTCAGCGCCACGATCAGCCAGAAGAGGTTGGGCTTACCCATGAAGGAAATGGGGTTATCCACAATGCCGAGCTTAAGCAGAATCTCATTGACGATACCGCTGTCAGGAGACAGAGTGACGAACACGAGGTTCGCGGCAACAACCCAGGAGACGAAGTGCGGCAGGTAAGAAACCGTCTGCACCGTGCGTTTGAACCAGGTCGCCTTGACCTCATTGATCATGACGGCCAGCAAAAGTGAAAAGACGTAGGAGAAGACAATCTTCAGCACACCGATGCCCAGCGAGTTTTTCAGTCCGCGCCAGAAATATGCGTCGGTAAAGAGCTCCTGAAAGCTCTGCAAGCCGATCCAATCATTGGCAAAGACGTTCAGCCCCGTCGTGGGCTTGTAGTTGAAGAACGCAAACGACCAGCCCCACAGCGGGACATAGGAAAAGATGATCACCATCAGCACAGGCAAGGAGAGCACCACCAGCTGACGCTGACGCCACACTTTCTGCCAAAAGCCAAGTTCCTTGGTTTTGCGCTTGGTTACCGCACTGCTTTGTACGCTCACGGGAAATCCCCCTTCTCTAAAAGACTCTTACGGCCTTTTTTATAGTCTCGTGTTGTTTTTGCCCTTTCGGCAAGCGGAATCTTCCCCCCGCGCCTGTGTAAAAAAGGTGGGCAGCGCTTCGGACCGGAGCCTTCTTCACCGCCCAACACAGGAGGCAATTTTGAAAAGTGCTGCAAAAATCGTCCAACACATGCCCGTCGCACTTGCTTTGAGCACAATTCTATCTTAAACAATTTTCCATAAAAAATCAATACTTTCTTCGCTGCTTTTTTACATTTTCCCGTATTGTGAAACACGTATTTCTTTTGATTCGCACGGTTCATCGCTGAATTGCTGTGCTCAGAATCCCTGAATTCAGAGCAAAAACTGGAAATTTACATGCATCTCCTGCATCATCGGCACATTCTCTTTTTTCTATCAAAAAAGACCCATGGGCGCATCGTGCGCCACACGGGTCTTAACCTTTTTCAGTAAAACTTTACTTTTACTTGTAGTTCTCTGCACCGGCCTGAAGCATCTCAGTCGCCAGAGCTTCGTACTCGCGCAAGGGCAGGTCAGCCAGCTTGCCGGCAAACTCATTCCAAACGTTGTCGAACTCCTCAGGCTTGCACTGAGCCAGCTTCGGCACGTACTCCAGGGTGATCTCCAGAGCGGTCTCACCGGCGATCTTTCTGGGATCGGTGGTGTCGATGCGCTGACGGATAGAGTAGCCGGGCTCGTACATCGCGTCGTAGGACGGGTTGAACCAATCGCAGAAGGTCTTGGCGTTGTAATGCGTCAGGAACTCCTTCTCGTAGTCTTCATAAGCGACAGAAGCGAACTCCGCGGTATTGGAGGGCGACAGGATGGTGCCGCTGGTGGGCAGCGCCTCCAGACCGGGACGGAAGTAGAACCAGCTCAGCTGCTCGATGCCGGAAGACTGCTTGTAGTTGATGTCGTTGTACTGCTTCCACTGGTCGTCGGTCTTCACCAGGCCGCCATCCTCGCCAACGCTGTAATCGGTGCCTTCGACACCCCAGCGCAGCACAATCTGGCAATCCTCGGAAGCCAGATCATCCAAGAACTGGAACGCACGATCGGGATCCTTGCAGGAAACAGTGATGCCGAAGCCGGCACCGCCGGCAAATACGCGGGGACCGCGGTAGCGCTCGGTGGTCACGCCCTCGAGCACCACGGGGAAGGCAACCAGCATACGGCTGGGATCAGCAGCTTCCAGCGCGTCCAAACCAACCTGGATCATGGAACGCTGGTCGTACAGACCCGCGATACGGCCGGAGCCGATCTTCGCCTGATACTGCTCATCCGTCTGCATGAACATTTCGGGGTCCGCGATGCCCAGGTTCCACATGGTGTTGAGCATCTTGCAGAACTCTTTCTGGAAATCCTGATCCATGATGACCTTTGCTTCCAGAGTGTCGGGGTTGACGATCGTCAAACCGTCGTTCTGATAGCCTACCAGGAAACGGGAGCCGCCGTATTGGACAGCGGAAGCACGCCAGGCCTCAGTGGGCTCGGACACGCCGATGGTGGACTGGCCGTTATAGGTCGGGTTCGCCGCGACGTAGTCGATGATCAGCTGCTGCCACTGGTCAAAGTACTTGACCTCGGGGTAATCAGCCTGCTTGAGCAGATCCATGTTCAGGTAATAACCGGCAGAGGGATACACCGCGTTCTCAGAAGCGTGAGAGCCGAACCAGTAGATGTTGCCATCTTCCTGCGTCATCAGCTTCATCTGAGAATTGGTGAAGCAATCCTTCATGTTGGTCGAATTGGCAATGTAATCATTCAGCGGAATGAAAGCGCCGGCCGCCTTGAAGTCGCCGGAAGCATCCTTAGTGGTCATCATGTCGGGATATTCACCGGCGGCGATGAGCAGGGAAGCCTTCTGACGGACGTCGGAACCGACCAGATACTCGATCTCCAGATCGACATTGGTCTTCTCCGCCAGGTACTTGCCGACGGGAGTATCCTTCCAGGGGTCAACCGTAGTGGTCGCGGCAGACATGTTCAGCAGGGAGAACGTAGCGTGCTCTCTCTCGGCGGACGTTTCTCCGCCAGGAGTCTTGTCGGCGGAAGTTTCAGCGTTCTCCTCCACAGACGCGGGAGCCTTGGTCGCCTCGCCGGGGGTATTCGTCTTGGTGGACGAGCAACCGGCCAGCGCAGACAGCACCATCATCAGCACGATGATGAGTGCAACGCTCTTCTTCGTGGTCATTTGCGATTCCTCCTTAGTAAGTTTCTATACGGCTTAGATGATATCCAAACCTTTAAGTTAATTTTACACATTATTTTCAAAAAATTCAATACTTTTTCATGCATTTTTCGCTAGTTTTCCACATTGTGAAACATTTTTTCTTTTCTTTCGTTCTATCTAAACGGATTGCTTGTGTTTATGCTTGAATTTTTTTGTTTTTTGAATTCGATATTCATTGTTTTGTTCTCTCTTTTTTACTCAAGATTAGCAGCAATACGCATTCCCTTAACATTCTCTATTTCGCTGTACATCCCCTTGTGCCTCTGTTATAATGACTAAGAAAAAATGATGGCAGAAAGGAAAAGCCGCCATGATGGATTTTTCTGCTCTGGAAATCGCGTATCTATGCAATTTTTGTTCGGCAGAATCCGTCGGGCATGATGTTCGGCTGCGCGATTCTGCTCTCCGCGATATGTATTCCCACAATCTGACCTATCTGACGCAGCCATGTTCGGATAAGGACTTTTTATCGCTGTTGCAGACCGAAGCTGAGATCCGCCGCATCGAAAAGATGCCTTTTTTAAACCTGACGCTGGAATTCGAGCCGACGGAGGCGATGCTGACCCGGCTGCGGCAATCCGCCGGAGAGCACACCGTATACGATTACTATGTCTTTGGCGGCAATTCTCCCGTTGCGCGGCCAGACTGCGCCGCGTCGCCCATGACCATCGAAACTGCGCCCGCTGCCCTGGCGTTCGACTTGCGTTGTAACGGAAAGGACTTCGGCACAGACTTTATCCGGCGTCGCTTTTACCGCCGGGCGCAGGTTTATCTTGGCGGCGAGATTCTGCATATGCTTTGCTGGCACGCAGGACGTATCATAGGAACTTGCGATTTCTTTTTGTATGGCAATGTGTTGAAACTAGAGGATTTCGACGTCGCGCCGGAATGGCAGCGCCAGGGATTCGGCACGGCGGTGCTGCGCCAGCTCATTGCCCGCGGGCAGAATCTCGGCGCAAAAGCCGTTTACCTCATCACCGACGCAAGCGATACAGCCGGAGAAATGTATCAGAAATACGGCTTTCTCCGTGTCGGACGCAAGCATGAGCTGCTCTTCCCCGTATGAAAAAGCGGAAAGCCCCGTTGCCGGGATTTTCCGCTTTCTTTTTATATTGGATATGCTTTCAGATGAATCATCTCGTGGGGTCGCAAAACGTCTTGATACAGCGCTTCCGCGTCGCGGGCAGCCTGCGCCGCATCCGGGTACTCTGGCATGCTCAGCGGTTTGTAGAACAGGTGCATCTCCACGCCGTAGATGGAGTAATACAATCCTTCTACGCGACGGAAGCCAAGTTTTTCGTAAAACGCAATGCGGTTCAGCCGGGTTTGCTTATCTTTTTCGCTGCGGGCATGCTCGACCATTTCCACCTCGGCATATAAACCGTCCTGCGCGGCATAGTTCGCCAGCAGCTCCCGCAGGAACTCGCTGCCCACGCCCTGCCCGCGCATCTCCGGCTCTACGGCATAGAGATAGAGCATGGCGCGCGGCGTGTTCCCCGACCGCAGCACAAAGGCATATCCCGCCTGCGCGTCCTCTTCTTCATAAAGGTGCCCGTGCATTACGCCGCAGCGAATATGCCGGTGCAGCTTGTAAAGCGGCGGCCGCTCGATGGGCGGAAAATCGCGCATCACGCGCAGATAGACGCGGTTCACCTCCCGTTTTTTCAGGGGACGAATGGCTCGCATAAACGTTATTTCCTCCTCATTGGGGATAAAGCGGAGAACCCGCTCAAAAGGGTTCTCCGCTTTCCTCATTCTTCCCGTGTACCGCGCACAAAGAGCTGATCGGTCGATCCGTAGACTGTCCGGTAGTCGCCCAGCTTCACAAAGCCGTATTTTTCGTACAGGCCGATCTCCCCGCTCATCAGATAGATCTTCTCCCAGCCGTTCCGTCCCGCCCAGCTCAGCGCCGTGCGGATTAGCTTTTCCGAAAGCCGATGCCCGCGGAAGCCTTCCTCCACAAACACAAAGCCGATAAACGGCGTGAAATCATACCCTTCCGGCAGCTCGTCCTTTTCCGCCACCGTGCAGAAGCCCGCAATTTTACCGCCGATTTCGGCGCAGAGCACGCGCTCGTTTTCCGTAAAATCCTTCCGGCGCATCTTATCAGCCAGCTGCGGTCCCGCGCGCCAGGAGCAGGTTTCCGCGCAGCGGATCGTCGCCTCCCAGCGCGGATGCTGCTGCGTCATGACGTGAATGATTGTTTTCGTCATTCCCACTCCACCAGGCCGGACTGCTCCATGTACTCCTCCTGGAGGTCCATGTAGTCGTCCACCAGCGCGCAGATGCGCATCGCGGTTTCATCGTTTCCGCCGAACACTTTGCAAAGGTTATCAGAGATGTATTCAAAGGCCTCGTCATCGTCATAGAAGCTGTCTCCCGCTTCGCCCTCCGGGCCGATGACGCCATTTTCCTTCATATACTGAAGGTCGTATTCCACCGCCTTGCGCAGCAGCGAATCAATCTGCGAGGGCGAAAAGCCCTTGTGCGCCGAACGGTCAATCTTGCCGGTGATATAGCGCACCGCCGCTTCCTGATCGTATCCCTGCATAAGACTTATTCCTCCATCAGCTTTTCGAGCTGCGCCAGCGTCTCTTCAAAGGTACGCAGGCACTCTTCGACGGTTTCGGGGTCTTCCATATCGACGCCCGCCTTGCGCAGCGTCTCCAACGGGGGCTGAGAGCCGCCCGCAGCCAGGAAGCCCAGATACTGCTGTTTTTTCTCCTCGTCGCCCGAAAGCACACGGCGCGAGAACGCCACCGCGGCAGAGAAGCCCGTCGCATACTGATAGACATAGAACGCGCGGTAGAAATGCGGGATGCGCATCCATTCGATGGCAATGTCGTCGTCCACTTCCGCGCCTGCGTAGTAGCGCTCATTCAGCTCACGGTAGACCTGCGTCAGCTTTTCGCCCGTCAGTGCTTCACCGCGGGTCGCCAGGCCGTGCACCTCGCGCTCAAATTCCGCAAACAGCGTCTGGCGGTACACCGTGCCGCGGATCTGCTCCAACTGATAGTTGCACAGCGCCATCAGCTCTTCCTTGCGGGCGGTGGTCTTTTTCAGGCCTTCCAGCAGAATCGCCTCGTTCGTGGTCGAAGCGATTTCGGCCAGGAACAGCGGATATTCGCTGTTGACAAAGGTCTGATTCTTATTGGAATAGAAGGTGTGCATCGAGTGCCCCAGTTCATGGGCGAGGGTAAAGATGTTGTCCAGTGTCTTTTCGTAGTTGAGCAGCACAAACGGGTGCATTCCGTAGGCGCCCCAGGAGTACGCGCCGGAGGTCTTGCCCTGGTTTTCGTAGACATCAATCCAGCCGTCGGTAAAGGCGTGCTTGAGGTCCTCAACATACTGTTCACCCAGGGGCTTGAGGTTCTCAACCACGATCTTGCAGGCGGCTTCATAATCCACGCCCATGTCCACATCGGGCACAATCGGGACATAGATATCATAGAAATGCAGCTTGTCCACACCCAGCGCCTTCTTGCGCAGCGCCAGATAGCGGTGCATGGCGGGCAGGTGACGGTGCACCGCCTCGATCAGCGCGTCATAGACGCTTTCGGGAATCTCGTTTTCAAACAGGCTCATCTCCCGCGCGCCGGAATAACCGCGCGTCCGTGCAAAGAAGGCGTCCTTCTTGACCGAAGCGGCGTAGGTCGCGGCAATGGTGTTGGAAAACTCGTGATACTTTTTGTAATAGGCTTCGTAAGCATCACGGCGCACGCGGCGATCCTTGCTCTCCAGCAGCGGGATGAATCGGCCGCTGGTCAGGGTCACGGGCTTGCCGTCCTCGCCCTCGATGGTGACTGCATGGTCAAGGACAATCGGGAACGTCTCCCGCTCGCCGTACACGCCCGCGCGCAGAAAAATCGTGTCGCCCGCGGAGGACGCTGCAGCTGCTTCCGTGAGCGTCTGGAAGTCCCCCGTGCCGTCGACGGCAACGACATACGTTTCCGCCTGCGCAAAGCCCGCGCAGAGTCCGAGAATCATCAGCAGTCCGATGAGCCATTTTCGCACGATGGAATCCCCCTTATGGTGATAGAAAACAATTGGTTGTTTACGGAGTGAAAAAGGCGGGACGCATTGTGCGCCCCGTCTGTACCTCATGATGAGGCTTTTTGTTCTGCTTACTCGAACACCAGATTGCCCCACAGGCTGGGATTGGTGTTGATTTCAAGCGTACCCGTCCAAGCCATCTGCGGGATGTACTCCGTGCCGGGGCAGGGATAGGAAATGTCGGTAATCGCCACGTTGAACTTCACCACGTCGCCGGATTGCGGCTGATAGACCGCAATCTTGTTGTTCGCGAAATTCGCCCACGCAATCTTGACTTCAAAGATGAAGCCCGTAGAGGTTGCCTGCGTCGCGCGCTCGTAGCCTTCGGTCAGCACGTCTTCGCCGCCGTCGATACCCTTGCTGATGAAGCGCTGGCGATATTCCTTGGCGACCATCGTGCGGTCAAACGCGGTATCGAAGTAGTTGTTGTCGCAGATGAGGAACAGCAGGAAGTCGTTGGTGTGGTATTCCGTGCGGTTCGGGTCATCCGTGGGATCGGTGGAGATGAAGACCTTCAGGTTGTCTTCGCCGTCCAGCGGCAGCATCTCGATAGCGCCGTAGGGCGTATCTTCGGTCACGTCGAAGGCAAGATACAGGTTCTCTTCGTCGTACGCGGCGTAGACC
>ENA-OUQC01001612-OUQC01001612.1-human-gut-metagenome-genome-assembly--contig:-NODE-1612-length-11409-cov-4.759468_pt1 | contig 11409 bp, 10 predicted proteins | sample MGYA00237942_ERZ548815 | MGnify/ENA primary metagenome ERZ548815 (study PRJEB26490, sample SAMN05194722) | human gut metagenome | biome: terrestrial biome; feature: human-associated habitat; material... | reverse complement strand
GCGTATGCTCCATACAGCGAAAGTCCCGAATCCGCCCGGTGGAGGGGAGAAAATGGACTTGCGTAATAAATATAAAATTAACATAAAATGAACGCGCCAGGTGTTTTTTGCCATGAAAAGAAGACGAAGGCAGGTATTGGCAGGCGTATTTGTTTGTTTTTTGATTTGTGATTTTGCACAAATATAAATGAAGCATATAGTGAGAAGTTGTTTAAAACGCAAACAAAATCTTGACTTTATGTACAAGGCATGATATCATCGTGAACAGAAAGTGACCGCGGTTTGGACGGCTTCTTACGCCCGACGGCGTCGGGGTGTGCCGTCTCTCCCTGCTGGTTGGTTTCGAAAGTACAAAAGTACAAAATAAAACTGAATGGAGGAAACACAATGAAAAAGATCATGTCTCTGGTTCTCGCACTCGCACTTTTCGTCGGTTGCGCTGTTAGCGCTTCCGCCCTGACGATCGGGTTCTCTCAGGTGGGTCAGGAGTCCGACTGGCGTACTGCCAATACTGACGATATGTGTGCCGCCATTGAAGCGGAAGGATGGACTCTGGTTTATGACGATGCACAGCAGAAGCAGGAAAACCAAGTCAAGGCTCTGCGGAACTTCATCACCCAGGGCGTTGATTACATCCTCTTCACCGGCGTTGTGACCACTGGCTGGGACGAAGTCCTGAAGGAAGTCAATGAGGCTGAGATCCCTCTGTTCCTGCTGGATCGTATGCCCGACTGCATGGATAAGATCGATTATGTTGCCGCATTCGGTGGCGACTTCCTGGAGGAAGGCCGCCGTATGGCCCGCTGGACCATCAACTATCTGGATTCCGTTGGCCGTGGCGATGAAGAAGTCAACATCGTCATCCTGGAAGGTACCACCGGCGCTGCTGCCGCTACCGACCGCACCAAGGGCATCATGGAGATCCTGGACGGCAACGAAAAGCTGAAGGTCGTCGCTTCCCAGACTGGCAACTTCACTCGTGCTGAGGGCCAGGCCGTTATGGAAAGCTTCCTGAAGGCTCACGACAAGATCGACGTTCTGCTGGCCGAGAATGATGACATGGCGCTGGGCGCGATTGACGCCATCAAGGCTGCCGGCAAGGTTCCCGGTAAGGATATCATCATTGTTGGCTGCGACGGTGTTAAGGCCGCTTTCGACGCCATTGTTGCCGGCGAAATGAACTGCACCGTTGAGTGCAACCCCCTATACTCCGGCGCGGTCATCCCCATGATCAAGGGCATGGAGGCCGGCGAGACCTTTGAGAAGGGCATTGTCCATCCGGAAGAGGGTGTCTTCTGCATGGACGGCGGCATTGCTTACGACGAAGCCGGTGAGATGCTGTCCGTCAAGGCTGCCGATGTGATCGCTGAGCGCAAGTACTAAGCTGGAGCCGGATCCGTTGACCGTTGACGGATAAATACTGAAACCAATTTGCAGCGGATGGGAGAATTTCTCCCATCCGCTCTTTTGGAACGAAGGGATGATGAAATTTGGATCATGATGTGATCTTGTCTATGCAAGGCATCGAAATTCAGTTCCCCGGCGTAAAGGCGCTGGACGGAGTTGATTTCTCGCTGCGCCGCGGCGAAGTTCATGCGTTGCTGGGAGAAAACGGCGCGGGTAAATCCACCCTCATTAAATGCCTCACTGGCGTAAACAAAATGGATGCGGGAAAAATCATACTGGAGGGAAAAGAGATTCGTCCCACCAATCCCCAGAATGCTGTGGATATGGGCATATCTACTGTTTTCCAGGAGATCAACCTGTGCGACAATCTCTCTGTGGCAGAGAATATTTTTATCGGCCGCCAACCGATGAAACACGGAGAAATTGATTGGAAAACGATCAATAAGCGCTCTGCGGAGCTTCTTGAGCGCTTCCGTGTACATATTGATGTGACCCGTCCGCTCGCCCAGTATTCCACCGCCATTCAGCAGATGGTCTCCATCGCCCGCGCGGTGGATGTGGATGCAAAGGTGCTGATCCTGGACGAACCCACCTCATCTCTTGACAGCGACGAGGTGACAAAGCTTTTTGATGTGATGCGGGATCTGAAAGCGCGAGGCATCAGCATCATCTTTATCACGCACTTCCTGGATCAGGTGTTTGAAATGAGCGACCGCATGACCGTCCTGAGAAATGGCCGGTTGGTGGGCGTATACAACGCGAATGAAATTACGAAGCTGGAGCTGGTTTCCAGCATGATCGGCAAGGACCTTGACCAGATTTTTGACCTGAAGCGCGCCGCGCAGAGGGAAGATGCGCCCCAAATGCTGGAGGCCGATCATATCGGTGTCCCCGGCAAGGTGGAGGATATTTCTTTCGATCTGAAAAAGGGCGAGCTGCTGGGCTTCGCGGGACTTTTGGGTTCCGGCCGGACCGAAACCGCCGAAATGCTCTTCGGCGTTACCAGGATGCACAATGGCGATTTGAAGATTGCCGGCATCCCCGTGAAGATTGGAGAACCGATGGACGCGATCAACCACAAGATCGCGTTTTGCCCCGAGGATCGTAAGCGGGACGGCATCATCGGCGATTTGACCATCCGGGAGAATATCGCGCTGGCGCTGCAGGCCCGCCGGGGCATGATGCGACCCATGAGCCGCAAAGAGCAGGACGAGCTGGCGGATAAATACATCAAGCTCCTTGCTATTGCCACCCCCGATGCGGAAAAGAAAATCCGGGAACTCTCCGGCGGCAATCAACAAAAGGTCATTCTGGCCCGCTGGATGGCCACTGAGCCGGATCTGCTGATCCTGGATGAGCCTACCCGTGGTATTGACGTGGGTGCCAAGGCTGAGATTCAGCGCCTGATGCTGCAGATGTGCGGGGATGGTATGTCCATCATCTTCATCAGCTCAGAGCTTGACGAGATCATCCGCTGCTCCAACCGCATCATTGTTATGCGTGACGGAAAGAAAGCGGGCGAATTGGATGGCGCAAGCTGCACACAGGCGGATATTATGAGAATAATCGCTGGGGAACAGGACGGTGAAAGCGCGTGAAAAGCAAAGAATCCATCTTCAAAAGTAAGCTGGCATGGGCCGTGATCGCCGAGCTGGCAATTCTGGCCGTAGCCGGGATTCTGCGGCCTGATTTCTTCCGTATTGAGTATAATGCCACCACAGGTATGTTCTACGGATCCATGGTGGACATCATCAACAGAAGCTCCGAGATCACCATTATTGCCATGGGTATGACCATGGTCATTGCACTGGGCGGTACGGATATTTCCGTCGGTGCGCTCGTAGCCGTGGCCGGTGCGTTTGCGCTGAAGCTGCTTCGTTGGGATGTGACTGAGTATCCCACCCCTGGCGACTATACCATTTATCCGTTTGTACTGGTCATCCTGGTTCCGTTGGCCGTATGTACGCTGATGGGCCTTTTCAACGGCATCCTGATCGGGAAATTCAAGCTTGAGCCAATCATTGCCACCTTAATCCTTATGGTGGCAGGCCGCGGTATAGCCCAGATCGCCACCAATGGCAAGCAGTTCACCACCGGCTATACCCCCTTCCGCTTTATCGGCCAGGGAAGCCTGTTTGGCCTGCCGTTCCCCATTATCCTTGCCGTTGTGATTTGCACGGCTGTGATGATTTTCGTGCGGAGGACCGCCTTTGGCACCTTTGTTGAGTCCGTTGGCATCAACCCCAGCGCATCCCGGGTGACGGGCCTGAAATCCGGCAAGATTATCATCATCGTGTATACCCTCACCGGCTTCCTTTCCGGCGTGGCCGGCCTGATCTACTCCAGCCGTATTTCCTCCTGCGACTCCAACAACGCGGGCGTGAACTACGAGATGGATGCCATCCTGGCGGTGGTGCTGGGCGGAACCAGCATGACCGGCGGAAAATTTTCGCTGACCGGCACCATTATCGGTTCACTCATTATCCGCACCATTACCACTTTGGTGTATTATTTCGGCATCACTTCCGAATCCATCATGGCTTTTAAGGCCGTAATTATTCTGGTGGTAATCATTATTCAGTCTGAGCCGGTACGCAAGAGACTGGCCGTCAGAAAATCCCGCAAGCAGAAAGCAGGTGCGTTCCATGGATAAAAGGAAAGACAGAAAGCTCCTGAATTTTGTATCCAATCCCAAATATCTGATGGTGCTGGCAACAATTGGTATCTTTCTGGTGATTTATGCATTTGGTGCCATCGTCTACGGTGCCAAGGGCTTTACTAAGCTACGTACTTTTACGATGCTATTTGTGGACAACGCCTATATCGGGATATCCGCCGTTGGCATGACCATGGTGCTGATTACCGGCGGGATCGACTTGTCCGTGGCTGCGGTCGCTTCTCTGACTGGCATGTTCCTGGCCTATGGCACTACGGTGCTTGGGCTTAACCCCTGGCTGTGCATGGCGTTCTCTGTTTTTGTAGGCATAGCGCTGGGGCTGGGCATGGGTGCCCTGGTTACCTATTTGAAGATCCCACCATTCGTTGCTACGCTGACGGGTATGTTCCTGGCCCGTGGCGTGTGTTCGCTGATCAGCCGGGAGTCCATCTCCATCAACAATGAAGTAATTGATGCCCTGGCGGGCTGGAAGGTTTACTTCATGAAATACTCCGGGGGCGAATGGGTAAAGATCAAGCCCGTTGCATATATCAATCTGAATGTCGTGCTGTTCATCGTCATGATCCTTCTGGGCACCTATATTCTGCAAAAGACCCGCTTTGGCCGCAACGTCTACGCGATTGGCGGCAACGAGCAGTCTGCCCGGCTGATGGGTTTGCCCGTTGATCGGACGAAGATGATGGTTTATGGCTTCAATGGCCTGTGCTCCGCGCTGGCCGGCATCGCTTACGCGCTGTATGTTAAGTCCGGCTGGAATCTGGCGCTGCAGGGCGGTGAGCTTGATGTGATTTCTGCCGCGGTTATCGGTGGTGTGCTGCTTTCCGGCGGCGTTGGCTATATGGTGGGCACTTTCTTCGGTGTTCTGCTGAAGGCTGTGATCCCCTGCCTGATTACGTTCAATGGCACCCTCTCGTCCTGGTGGGGCAAGATCATCACAGGCCTTCTGGTGCTTTTGTTTGTCGCGTTGCAGCAGATTGTGATGTCCCGCAGCCGTCACGGGAAAAAAGCCAAAGCAAAAGTCAAAACCCAAGGCCGTTCTTAGAAGTGTGAATGGGGCTGCCCCACTGAAAATGGAAGGGAGGCCCCGTTCAAGACCACCGGCCCAATGGGGGCAGACGCGGCATTTTAAAATAAAGTAATTACCGCCTCCCCATTTCTGATATGTACCCCCAATACCGGACACCCGGTATTGGGGGTACATATCATTTCCGAAGAGGCGAATTTTTAATTCTTAGTTTTTTCTTAGGTCTCTTGAGAAAACCGCCGATTCATGGTAGAATGGGTCAAAATGGAGGGTGCCGCTTTGCCCGCAGGGGGAGGGCGGATGCTTCCCGGCGCAACGAAATAAAGGAGGCCTTTTTATGAAATTTCTCGCAAATATGCACCCCGTCAGCGTGGTGGTGATCATCATGATCCTGATGCTGTTTGCCGTGGCTGTGATCATGCTGTTTGCCGTCAGCTGCGCCTACCGCCGCCAGACAAGACTTGCCATGGTGGGCGATACCCACCGCAGCCACCTGGTGCGCGACGCACTGGAGGAATTCACCACCGCCTACAATACCTTCGGCCAGGAGACCAATACCCCCGCCATCGTCACCAGCGCCATCCACACGGATATGGGCTTCTGCCTGTTCTGCGAGCGGTTCCTGGGCAACGCCGTCTCGCTGTTCGTCACCATGGGCCTGCTGGGCACCTTCCTGGGCCTGAGCCTGTCCGTCACCTCCCTGTCCCAGCTGCTGGGCAGCACCGCCGACTGGCAGAACGCCCTGAACAACATGGGCAGCGGCCTGCTTTCCGCCCTGTCCGGCATGGGCGTGGCTTTCTATACCTCCCTGTTCGGCGTGGGCTGCTCCATCATTCTGACCATTCTGCGCTCCATCTTCAGCCCGGAGTCCATCCGGGAGCAGCTGGAAAACGAGCTGGAGCTGTGGCTTGACCACCGGGTCGCCCCCCGCCTGGCTGCCGAAGCGCCGAAGGATGACGCCGCCCTGGTGCGCCAGATGATCGGCGGCCTGAACGCCGCCGCCGCTGCCATCGACGACGCGCTGAAGGGCTCCACCGGCGCGCTGCAGCAGAGCCTCACCGGCTTCAACGCCACGGTGGACTGCTTCAACCAGGGCGTGCGGGACTTCTCGGAATTTGACTACAATCTGCGGGGCACGGTGGAAAGAATGGATGTGGCCGTGCGGGACCTGACCGCCGCCATCCGCCGGGTGAGCCGCAGCTCTGAAAGGGGCGACAACTGATGAGAAGAACCAGCCGTCGCACCCAGACCGGCACCTCCAATGGGGAGCAGGGCTTCTGGCCGTCGTATACGGATATGATGTCGGCGGTGGCGCTGATCCTGTTTTTCCTGATGCTGCTGGCCTATATCCAGAACATCATCACCAACAATGACCTCTCCCACAAGGAAGAGGAGCTGCGCGACACCCTGAATCAGCTGATCGTGGCCACCCAGCAGGTGAAGGACAAGGAGGCGGAGCTGCAAACCGTGTCCGATAATCTGGAGACCGCCCAGCAGGATCTGAACCAGCAGAAGATCACCCTGGACCAGCAGGCCTCCAGCATCATTGAGCAGGCCAATTTCATCATGCAGCAGCAGGCGGACATTGCCGCCCAGAAGGATACCATCGCCCAGCAGCAGGCCCAAATGGCCCAGCAGCAGCTGTACCTGGACAATACCCAGGCAGAGCTGAGCCAGGTGCGCGCCCAGATGCAGGCGGCGGCCTTCCTGCGGGTGGACATTGTGGAAAAGATCCGGCAGAACGTGGAGCAGGTGATGGGCAACGCCAACACCATCTCCATCAGCGACACGGGCAGCCTGGTGCTCAGCGAGAGCGTGCTGTTTGACCAGGGCTCCGCGGAGCTGAAGGCCAACAGCCGGGTGCTGCTGGATCAGCTGGCCATCGGCTTTGCCAGCTTCCTGGAAAGCAGCGACAGCATCGGGTATGTGGACACCATCGTCATCGGCGGCCACGCGGACAGCACCGGCTCCGATACCCTGAACCGCAAGCTCTCCACCGACCGGGCCAATTCCGTGCTCACCTACCTGATGACCACCCAGGGCGGCATCCTGACCCCCTATGCCCAATACTTCTGCGCCGCCGGTTACAGCTCTACCCGCCCGGTGGCCACCAACGAGACCGTAGAGGGCCGGGCGCAGAACCGCCGCATTGAGATAACCATTACCCTGAAGGACGAGAGCGTCCTGGACGCCCTGAACCAATACCTGGCCATCCAGGTCCCCGGCGAGACCCAGGGCGAGTGACCTGCGGGAAAAAGCTCCCGTGAAGAGAAAAATGGCATCACCGCATCGGATGGATCGGTGCGGTGATGCCTGATACTATTTCCTGATTAAAATCTTAATTTTAATCAGGAAGGCATCGCCTGTGGCGCTGCCTGTTTTGTGATTTATAAGGAAAGAAATCACAAAACAAGTCTCATATGAACTCCATGCCCTTCAGGCAATTAAAATCTTTTTTAAAGATTTTAATTGGAGTTCAGTATGAAAAGAAAAAGAAATAACCCCTGATCTTTCCCTCACGGTTCTGGGATCGATCAGGGGTTATTTCGCGAAGTCCTTGGGTTCCGTCATTTGCTTAACCTCTGCTTTCTGCGGATTTGAGAAGTGGCTTAGTACATTGGACTCACTCCTTTTTGTGCTTTCAATATACACCCTTCCAGCGCGGATTGCAAGATGGGATATTCCACACAAATTGGCGCAAAAGCTTATGGAAAAAGCGAATGGACGGTGGGGCCGGATCTATGGTAAAATAATAATGTTGAGCGGTTTTCCCGCCTCTGCCATCACAGAGCGCCGGCGGAGGCGTCGAAGTAGGCGACGATCACGGCGTTGGGCCCCAGGTGCGTGCCGATGGTGGGGCCCACGGGACAGATGGGGAGCGCGGCGATCCTGCCTTCCCAAAGCTGGGTGCTGTCGGCAATGTAGCGCTGAAGGAGCGTATCGCTCAGACCGGTGTAGCCCAGACACAGGGGCTTCTGAAAATCGATGCCGGTTTTGTTGACCTCCTGGATCAGATAGTTGTTGCCGTTCTTGGAGCCGCGGGCCTTGCCGATCATGGTCACCGCGCCGTCCACCATGCGCAGCACCGGGCGGATGGAGAGCGCGCCGCCCAGCACCGCCGCGGTTTTGGAAATGCGGCCGCCCCGGTGGAGGTATTCCAGGGTATCCGGCATGCCGATCAGGTTGGCGTGGGGCCGGATGCGCTCCAGCTCCGCCGCGATCTGTCCGGCGGCCATTCCGCTTTGCGCCAGGCCCATGGCATACCGCACCAGGATCTGCTCACCCAGGGTGGCGTTCAGGCTGTCCACCACGTATACGTCCTCAAATTCCTGCGCGGCCATCACGGCGCTCTGGTAGGTGCCGGAGAGTCTGCTGGAAAGGGTGACGGCTACCACCGCTTCACCTGCCTCCTGCGCCCGGCGGAAGGCAGCCTCGAATTCCCCCGGCGGCACCAGGCTGGTGGTGGGGAAACAGGCATCGGAGGCCAGCCGCTCGTAAAAGGTTTTGTGATCGATGGTCTCCCCGTCCCGGAATTCCTCGCTGCCAAAATGGATGGTCAGGGGCATGACGGTGAGACATTGAGGGAACGGCGGCTGGAGATCCGCGCCGGAATCCGTAATAATGCGCACTTTTTCCATGGTTTTCCTTTCTATTCCTCCCGCTGCGCCAGGTAGCGGGAGAGATTGTCGATGATGATGTTCATGGCGGCGTACAGCGTTTCCCGCTGCTGCGGGGTCAGACCCTGGCCGCCTCCGGCCACAGCGGAATCCACCCGGCAATAGAGCTGCTCTGCCAGGGCGCGCCCGGCGGGGGTGAGGGTGAGCTTGGCGCGGTAAAGCCGGTGCGCCTGGGCCTCGGCGGACACGAGCCCCCGCTGGGTCAGCTGGGCAATGCAGCGGGAGACGGCGGCCTTGTCCTCCCGGCAGGCGCGGGTCAGCTCCGCCGCCGTCAGGCCCTGGGGAGCCTTCCCCAGGTGATACAGGCACATCACATGGTTCGCCCGCAGGCCCAGGGGCTTCATTTCCGTTTCCTTCAGCCGCTGCAGCAGCCGGTTCAGCTCCAAAACCGAGCCGGTAAAGGTATCAAACCGATCCAATTGATTCAGCCCCCTATGCGGTACGAAATGCAGAAGGAATTATAGCATATACTTGTTGATTTATCAACAAGTTTGTGATAAAATAATTTCCGTGAGGACGCCACAGAAAGGATGACACCACATGACCGAATTCCGATATGATACCCAGCTCCTGATCGAGGGACACGACCTGGATGAGGACGCCATCAACGATTATTTTGTAGAGCACTTCAAGGGGGACTGCCTGCTGGCCGTGGGGGATGAGGACCTGATCAAGATCCACTACCACACCAATGAGCCGTGGAAGGTCCTGGAATATTGCGCCGGTCTGGGCGAGATCTACGACATCGTCGTCGAGGACATGGACCGCCAGTCCAGAGGCCTGAAGGGCTGAGCGCACCCCTCTTGCTGCCCCCTTTGGGGGAAGTGCCGCGAAGCGGCAAAGGGGGTGTCGTTGGATGGTTGAGAAATGTACATTTTGCTACCCGACCGGGGACACCCCCTCTGCGACTCGCTAAGAGCCGCCTAGCGGCGGTTGCTCGCTTGCATGGCGCCTGCGGGCGCACAAGTCAGCCCTGCGGGCTGCCAGCTCCCCCATCGGGGAGCCAAGAACGCCCCAAGCGCCCCTGAAAGGGGAGCCAAGGACGGGGGCACCAAGATATATCCGTATTGACGCGGCCTGGGCCGCTCAAGAATAGGGGGGCGTTGTGCCCTTCCCAATATCAAAAAACTAGGAGGAACACCAATGAAGAAGATTCTCGCTATGCTCCTGGCAGTCGCCATGATTGCCACCCTGTTCGTCGGGATCGCTCCCGCCGCCAAGGCTGACGACGTGGTCACCCTGAAGTGGGTCACCGTCGGCTCCGGCATGCCCGCCAACTACGACGCATGGAAAGACAACCTGAATGCTTACCTGGCTGAGAAGATCGGCGTCAACCTGGAAGTGGAAGTCATCGGCTGGGGCGACTGGGATACCCGCCGCAACATGATCGTCTCCACCAACGAGCCCTACGACATCATGTTCACCAACAACGGCACCTTCTACAACGACGTGACCGTCGGCGCTTTCGCTGACATCGGCGGCATCGTGGAGACCGCCGCTCCCGAGCTGTTCCAGTTCATCCCTGAGTCCTACTGGGATGCCTGCAAGATCGGCGGCAAGCTGTACGGCGTGCCCACCTACAAGGATTCCTCCGCGACCCATTACTTTGTGTATGACCTGGCCAAGGTCGAGGCCACCGGCCTGGATTACGCCTCCGCTCACACCATGAACGAGGTCACCCCCATCCTGAAGGCCATGTACGAGGCCGAGCAGTCCGCCGTGTTCATCCTGAACAAGGGCGGCCTGGATGCCATCTACGGCAGACAGTATGACGATATCTCCGCCGGTCTGCCCGCCATCGGTGTTTCCTATGCCAACGGCAAGGCCGAGGTCGTCTCCGTGTTCGAGCAGGAAGACGTCCTGGAAGACCTGAAGACCCTGCACGAGTGGTATGAGGCCGGCTACGTCAACGCCGACGCCGCCACCCTGGCCGAGGCTCCCACCTACCGTCCCTGCTTTGTGGCTCAGGGCTGGCCCGCGGCCGCCAAGACCACCTGGGGTCCCAACATGGGTGTTGGCGATCAGTGCGTCGCCATCCAGTGGGGCGACACCGTCCTGTCCAACGCTACCGTTCAGGGCTCCATGAACTGCATCTCCGCCGCCTGCAAGAATCCTGAGAAGGCTTTGCAGCTGCTGCAGCTGGTCAACACCGATTCCAAGGTCCGCGACGCGCTGTACTATGGCCTGGAGGGCGACAACTTTGAGTACACCGCCGACGGCCGCGTGCACAAGCTGAACACCGACTGGACCATGGCCGGCTACACCCAGGGCACCTTCTTCCAGGTCACCCAGACCGACGATGTGGACTTCAACCAGTGGGACGAAGTGAAGGCTCTGAACGAGCAAGCCGTTGCCTCCCCCATCCTGGGCTTCTCCCTGGACAGTGAACCCATCGCCGACGACCTGGCCGCCTGCATCGCCATCTATGCCGAGTACCGTCCCATCCTGATGACCGGCACCCAGGACCCCACCGAGACCGTCGCCACCATGCTGGACGCCATGCGTGATTCCGGCCTGGACGACATCATCACCGAGATCCAGAGCCAGATCGACGCTTGGGTCGCTGGCTGAGCAAGCAATCACATTCCATCTCCCCAACACCCGCGGGGTCGGTGCAGCCGCAC
>ENA-OUQC01001611-OUQC01001611.1-human-gut-metagenome-genome-assembly--contig:-NODE-1611-length-11415-cov-2.691285_pt1 | contig 11415 bp, 8 predicted proteins | sample MGYA00237942_ERZ548815 | MGnify/ENA primary metagenome ERZ548815 (study PRJEB26490, sample SAMN05194722) | human gut metagenome | biome: terrestrial biome; feature: human-associated habitat; material... | reverse complement strand
GATGAGCCCCGCGTGCAGGCACTGCCCATGCAGCTGCGTGATGACTTTTTTCGGTCCGTAGACCGGGTCGCCCGCGACAGGATGCCCGATATACGCCATGTGCACACGGATCTGGTGCGTGCGTCCGGTCTCAAGGCGCAGGCGCAGCTGCGTAAATCCCGTAAAATTTTTTGTGACAAAATAGTGCGTCACGGCGTTTCTCGCGTTCGGCGTGTTTTGTACCGCCATGCGCTTTCTGTCCTGCGGGTGGCGCGCAATGGGCGCATCCACCGTGCCGTCCTCGCGAATTTTCCCGTACACCACGGCGCGGTATTCGCGCGTAAAGCTGTGCGCCTTGATCTGCTCCGCCAAGTGCCGGTGCGCGGTGTCGTTCTTCGCGACGATAAGCAGCCCGCTCGTGTCCTTGTCAATGCGGTGCACAATGCCCGGGCGAATCACGCCGTTGATGCCCGAAAGCGAATCGCCGCAGTGGTATAGAAGCGCGTTCACAAGTGTGCCGTCATAATTGCCCGCTGCCGGGTGCACCACCATGCCCTTCGGCTTGTTCACCACAAGTAGGTCGTCATCTTCATATACGATGTCAAGCGGAATGTTCTCCGCCTTCACGTCGAGCGGGCGCGCTTCGGGAATCTCCACGCACAAAACGCTCCCCGGCGCAAGCTTCGTGCTTTTCTGCACAATCTTATTATCGCAGGTCACATGCCCGTCGCGAATCAAATTCTGCACCGCAGAGCGGGAAAGCTCCGGCAGCGCCTCCGCAATCAGCTTATCGGCGCGCTGGCCCGCCGCTGTGACCTCAATCTCATGCAGCTCCGCCATACTTATTTCCCGACCCCGTCGGCAGTCGTTTCCGTCGGCTCGTTCACTTTTTTATCTGCCGCTTCTTTTTTGTCTTTAAAGAATAAGTACCACACGGCAAACAAAATCGCACCGATCACCACGCAGCAGTCTGCAAAGTTGAACACATACGGAAAAAACAGCACATGGATGTAATCGACCACATAGCCGAAAATAAAACGGTCAATGAGGTTACCGATGCCACCCGCGATGATGAGCACGCACGACGTGCGCGACATCCATGTGTGGTGCTTATAGCGGAACAAAAACACGAGCAACGCTGCCATAAGCCCTATCGTCAGTATGATCAAAAGCCACGAAAGCCCGGCAAAAAAGCCGAATGCCGCGCCGTTGTTTTCAAGGTAACGGAACTCCAAAAGGCCCGGAATGCACGTCACGCTGCCGATGGGCTTTAAGTTTGTGATAACCGTCATTTTTATAAACTGATCGACAGCCGTCAGCACGGCGATCAGCAAAAGAATGAGAATGGACAAAAGAAATATCCCCTTATAACCCGAAAAAGGCGCAAGCCGGGCAAAACCGGTTTGCACCTTGGTTCGGTTCAATTATTCAACAGCACGGCGTCATTAAGCACGTACCGTTTAAAACAAATTCAATGTGTCCGAAATTATTCGGAAAGTGCTTTTGCGCAGCGCTCGCACAGATCCACGTATGCCGGATTTTTGCCGACCGTGGAGGAATATGTCCAGCAGCGCATGCACTTGCAGCCTTCTGCCTTAGCGACCTGCACGGAGAGGCCCAGTGCATCGTCGGAAAGTGTGCCGCCCTCGCCGTCCACGATCTCGACCTGAGATACGATGAACACGGTTGCAAGCTCGTCTTCCACAGACTTGAGGAACGCATACAGCTCGCCGGTGCAGAACAGCGTGACCTTCGCATCGAGCGATGCACCGATCGTCTTCTCTGCACGTGCGTTTTCAAGCGCCTTCTTCACAACATCGCGGATTGCATGGATTCTATCCCAGCGTGCGATGAATTCTTCCGTCACGTCGATGCCGTACTTTTCGCTCGTCGGCTTCGGCATCTCGTTGTAAACAACGTGGCGTGCATCGCAATCGGAAGCGTGCGGCATGCTCTGCCAGATTTCGTCGGAGGTGAACGCCAAGATCGGCGCGACCAGGCGGGTCATCGCATCGAGGATGATATACATCGCAGTCTGCGCGGCGCGGCGTGCAGCGGAGTCCTTCTTCTCGGTGTACAGACGATCCTTGATGACGTCGAGATAGAAGTTCGACATATCCACAACGCAGAAGTTATGGATGGCGTGGTAAGCCTGGTGGAACTCGAAGGACTCATAGCCCTCGCGCACCTTCACCATCAGCCGATCCAAACGGTTCAGCGCCCACTTATCGATGGAAAGCATCTCAGAAACCGCTACACTGTCGGTATCCGGATTAAAATCGGAAAGGTTGCCGAGCATATAGCGCGCCGTGTTGCGGATCTTTCTGTATGCGTCAGAAAGCTGTTTGAGGATTTCCGGGGAGATGCGGATATCGGCATGGTAGTCGGAAGAAGCGACCCACAGACGCAGGATATCTGCGCCGTACTTATCCACAATCTCCTGCGGCAGAATGCCGTTGCCGAGGGACTTACTCATCTTTCTGCCCTGACCGTCTACGACCCAGCCGTGTGTGACGACAGCCTTGTACGGCGCTTTGCCGCGCCATGCAATGGACGTGAGCAGCGAAGACTGGAACCAGCCGCGGTACTGGTCTGCACCCTCAAGGTACAGGTCAGCCGGCCAATGGAGATAATCGCGTGTATCGCAAACGGCAGCATGGGTCACGCCAGAATCAAACCAAACGTCCATGATGTCGCGCTCTTTTGTAAAGGAGGTGCAGCCGCACTTCTTGCACTTTGTGCCTGCGGGCAGAATTTCTTCCGCTTCCTTGATGTACCAAGCATCGGAGCCCTCTGCGCGGAACAGCTCGGAAACTGCGTGCATCGCGTCCTTCTCGATGAGCGGCTCGCCGCAGTCCTTGCAGTAGAAAATCGGAATCGGCACACCCCAGCGACGCTGACGGGAGATACACCAGTCGTTGCGGTCACGGACCATGGAGGAAATGCGGTCTTCGCCCCAGCCCGGGATCCACTTTACGCCCTTGATGGCTTCAATAGCCTGATCCTTGATAGCGTCCACGGAGCAGAACCACTGCTCGGTCGCACGGAACAGAACCGGCTTCTTGCAGCGCCAGCAGTGCGGATACTGGTGGATGATCTTCTGTAAAGCGAACAGTGCGCCTGTATCCTCAAGGTGCTGTGCAATCGCCTTGTTCGCTTCCTCGGTCGTCAGGCCTGCAAACTGACCCGCTTCCTCGGTCATCTTGCCATGGCTGTCTACCGGCACAACGATCGGAATTTCGGGATAGTGATTGTGGCAGACGTCATAGTCTTCGACGCCGTGGCCCGGAGCCGTGTGAACGCAGCCGGTACCGCTTTCCAACGTAACGTGGTCGCCCACGATGACGAGAGATGTGCGATCGATGAACGGGTGCGCCGTCTTCATATACTCAAGGTCGCTGCCCTTTAAGGTGCCAAGGATCTCGTAATCGGTCTTGCCCGCCGCCTGCATGGCAGATTCGGTCAGGGCCGTTGCCATCACATAGTATTCGTCGCCGGACTTTACAAGTGCATATTCAAATTCCGGGCCGACGCAAATCGCAACGTTCGCGGGGAGCGTCCAGGTCGTCGTCGTCCAGATTACGAAGTAGGTCTTGCTCAGGTCTGCGCCCATCGGGGTCAAAAGGCCCTTGTCGTCCGTCACGCGGAACTTCACATAGATAGAGTGGCAGGGATCCTCTGCGTATTCAATCTCGGCTTCCGCCAGTGCAGTCTCGCACTCCGGGCACCAGTAAACCGGCTTTAAGCCCTTATAGATGAGGCCTTTCGTCGCCATTTCGGAGAAGATCTCGATCTGCTTTGCTTCAAATTCCTTGCGCAGGGTGACATACGGGTTGTCCCATTCACCGATGCCGCCAAGACGCTTGAAGGAGTTGCGCTGCTCATCGAGGTAGCCGAGGGCAAACTCGCGGCAGAGCTTGCGCAGCTCGATGTCGGAGATTGCAGTGGAATTCGAAACGCCCGCTTTCTTTCTGGCCTTCAGCTCGGTCGGCAAGCCGTGGGTATCCCAGCCAGGAACGTACGGTGCCTTAAAGCCGGACATATTCTTGTAGCGAACGATAAAGTCCTTCAGCGTCTTATTCAGCGCCGTGCCGAGGTGGATATCCCCGTTTGCATACGGAGGGCCGTCGTGCAGAACATAAAGCGGCTTACCGTCGTTCTTTTCGAGAACGGTCTCGTAAACCTTGTCTTCATACCACTTTTCGAGCATTACCGGCTCGCGCTTCGGTAGGCCGGCCTGCATGGCAAAGTCGGTCTTTGGGAGGTTCAATGTGCTTTTGTAATCCATATATTGATCCGTGCCTTTCTGCTGGTTTTATCTTCTCTTAAATTTACCCTTTTTCTTGTCGCCTTCGTCTTCAACGCCGAACTCCAGCGTGCTGAAAAGGGCCTCCTTTTCTTTCTGCAAAGATTCCGGGATGTCGGCGTAAGCGTTCAGATCAAGACCGATGCCGCTGAATTGCTCCTTAATATAAGAGTCCTTGTCGTAAACAGGCTGCGGCTGTACCGGCGCCGGTGCGGGGATCGGCTCTGGGACAGGTGCGGGAGCGGGCTTCGGCTCTGCGGGGGCCGGTGCGGGTTCCTCTTCGACCTGCTGTGCCGCAGGCACCGGGATCTCTTCTTCCGGCTCCTCAATCACTTCGGGCTCGGTATATACCGGCGTCGGTTCCTCGGCGGGCGCTTTTTCCTCCTGCTCTTCCTCCGGCAGGTCAAACGTCGGAATCTTCTCAATCACGGCAAGGTGTTCTTTATAGATGCCGTAGAGCGATGCGCGGAAGTTTGTCACCTCGCGCTTCATGTTCTCCAGCTCTTTCTCTTTTGCGGCGATCTGCTTTTCATAGGACTTCACAAGCGTTTCGGAGCGGCCCTTCGCATCTTTTACAAGAGCGTCCGCCTTCGCGTTTGCGTCGTTCACAATCTTCTCGGCCTTCGCCTTTGCCTCACGGATGGAAGCATTGCCAAGGCGCTGTGCGCTGAGGATTGCGTCCTTAATACCGTCTTCCTCTGCACGGTAAGATTCAATTTTTGCAGCCAAAATAGAAAGCTTCTCCTGCAGCTCGGCGTTTTTCGCCTGTAACTGCTGCACAGCGGCGGAATCATCCGTCTTGCGCGTTTTAATCTCTGCGTTTTCCTTTGTGAGCGCCGTTACGGTCTCCAAAACTTCATCAATGAATTGATCGACATCATCAGAATTGTAACCGGAAAAATTTGATTTTCTGAAGCTGACTTCATTGATGTCTTTAATCGATAACATGTGTGTAAGCCTCCTATATGTATTTTCTGCATTTCACAGATAAACGGCCCTTTTTCGTGACCGGGCCGAGCATATCAACAATAAATCGCCCGCAGCGGCGTATGGAAATGATGTCTCCTTCATTTACACGGTGCGAAACGGAATCCGTCTCCCTGTGGTTGACGGAAACCAAACCCGCGTGCACCATCTGCGCGGCTTTTTCCCTGCCGGTGCCCGCCAAAAAGGCAACCAAGCAGTCTAAGCGTTCCGAAGCGACCACGCCGCCCATCGGCTGAAAGCTGTGCGCCTGCGGCAGCGGATCTGTAAAGCCCTTTGTAATCTGCACCCCCACCCGACCGATCTTATCGATCTGCGAAAGAAAGTGCGGCGCAAGCTCTGTTTTCACAAACAACACGGCGCGCCCTTCTTCGGCCAGAATATCGCCGAGCGATGCACGCACCACGCCCTGTGCCAGAAATGAGCCCATAAAATCGCGGTGTGAAAGCGCATCCTGCCGGCGAAACTTCACCGTGAGCCCCGTCACCGGAAACTCCTCATCTAAGGGCTCCATATAATCCGGAAACACGCCCAAAACCGTTCGCTCCGCTTCAGGAAAGCCACCGAAAAATCGGTAATTTTCCGCATGTGCACGGCGCAAATATTCTTCTGCATACGCGCGCTCGGAAAGATCCAAAAAGTCCAAAAACGCCGGCCTTTTTTCGCCAAGGCGCAGGCAATCCTCTATTTTCGCTTCAAAAAGCCTGTCTTCCTGTGCGGCCATATCAGAACGTTACGCCGTTCTGTGCAAGATCATCGCGAATCTCCGCACCGCTCAGGCTCACGCCCGCAGGCGTGAAAATATACGTCTTCGCGGCGATGGGTCTCACCTCGCCGTGGTTCGCGTAAGAAGCGCCGCTGAGGAACGCCAGAATATAGCGCGCCTCGCCCGCGTTCGTCTCTTCAAAATTCACAACGACCGTATGGCCCTGGTTGATCTCATCCGCAATGCTATTTGTGTCGTCACGGAAAGAGTTCGGCTTAAACACAACCACCTGTGCGCCTGCGCGTGCGTGGTTAATGTTCACAACGCGGTTCGAGCTTGAAGAGGAGAACGAACGGCGTGCGGAAGGCTGCTCCTCGCGGCTGTCTGCCGTGGGCTCCGTGGCCTCGTCCTCGTAGTATTCATCATACTCGTCATCGGGCGGGTTCCACATTTTCTGAAGCTTCTCTACAATGCCTGCCATATATTATACCTCCATTTTCTGCATAACAGGGTCGGTCAGCGCGTGTAGTCGCGCGGGCCGAAAAGCGAAGAGCCGATGCGCACCATAGTGGCGCCGCACTCGATGGCCTCCGCGTAATCGGAAGACATACCCATCGAAAGGCAATTCATAAATACATTATCTATTTTTTTGGCGCGGATGTCAATAAAAGATTGATGCATTTGGGAAAAATAATTGCATAGCACGGATTTTTCCGCACAAATTGGTGGAATTGCCATCAATCCATTCACCTGAATGCCCGGCAGCACGGCAATTTCTTCCAATAACGCGGGCAGCGCAGCTTTTTCGATGCCGCCCTTGCTTTCTTCCCCGCCGATATTCACTTCAATGAGCACCGGCATTTTGCGGCCTATTTTCTCCGCAAGGCGGGAAATTTCCTTTGCAAGCTTTACGGAATCCACCGACTGGATGCAGTCGACCTTATCGATGATATATTTCACCTTGTTCGTCTGCAAGCGCCCGATGATCTGGCCGGAAACGCCCTTGTCCCAATCGATCTTTTCATATTTGTCCATGAATTCCTGCACGCGGTTTTCGCCGATGAAGCGCAGGCCGCAGCCGATGGCGTGGTTGATGACCTCCGCCGGCACGGTCTTCGTCGCCGCAAGAAACGTGATGTCCTCGGGCTTTCTGCCGGAGCGCACCGCTGCCTCCGCAATGCGGTTCGTGATGACCTTATAGTTTTCCTCTACGTCTCTAAAACGCTCCTCAAAGCATTTTTCCGTCATAAAGATCCGTCCCTTCCACAATGACTTCATCGTAAAGCTGTATCGTTCTCGAGGTGACGAGCTGCTCTTTTTCCGAGGAGGAAAGGTTCAGCTTGCACACGGCATAGCCGTCGATCGTCGCATCGGAGAATACCTGTACAAAGCGCACGCGGCTGCCGGACTTGATGTAAACACCCTTCACGTTCTGTTCCACATGCTCCGTCACATTGCCGTCCGTGTCCGTATCCGTCACGGTCACATCCGCAAAGTGGATGGCCTTTTCGTTCACGAGCACACCGGCATACGACTGTAAATCGATGCGCAGCGGCTCTTTGCGCGCGGCGGCAAGGTCTGTGCTCATGTAAGAGCACTTCAAAATGACCACTGCGTCCCCGCTCGCTTCGTCCCTATTGATCTTCACGACCTCGGCCGGGATTGTCTCCGCCGTCGCAAACGGCATCTCCACCTTCACATTCGTCGTGCGGTCAAGCCGCACAAGGTCGTTTTCATCGATGATGCACGCAATGTACCAGTTGAATTCCTTTGCCACCTTGCCGATGACCGTGCTGTCCGCATTGCTGCCCGCTTCGCCTTCTTCCAGCGCACGCACATCGCTTACGGTCAGCTGCTCCACATCGTCGGTGTCCACCGCGTTTTCGTAGCCGTCCACCGTGTGAATAAAATAACCGGAAGCCGGCGACGTCACCGTGCCGGTGCTTGAAGAGGTCGTCGTCTCCAGCGTTGCACGTTCCGATTTCAAATTCTCAATGTGCGCCACATAGCTCGCGGAATCCTCCGCGCCCGTCACGATCTGCTTTTGGCCCATCAAGAGGTACAGGTCGTTTTTATCGTTCGAGATCGACGAAAACGCACCGGATTTCAAATCGGAAAGCAGCCCTGTGACCGTTTTATTGATCTGGCTGCCGATGTTCTTCGGGTTCGAGGACGCGACTTCTGTGGGGTTCTCCAGCACGGCTAACCGCGTAAGCTCCTCGTCGATGCGCAGCATGCGGTTGTGTGCGGCGGCGTCCTCTTCCGCGGGGTACAGCTCTGCCACCGTGCCGCCGAACGCCGTTTTCTCTCCGTCGTCGAGCGTGTAGTTCAAAACGCCGTCGTACCGCGAGTACACAAGCTCCTCATTGCGGATAATAAAGCCCGTGGTGTCGATGGATGCGGAAAGGTCAGCGTACATGGCCGTTTCCGTTTTAAAGCCGGTGTATTGGCTTCTGTAAATCTGGTAGCCTACATATATCAAAAGCAAAATCGCCACGGCGATCGAACTGATTTTACGAAATAATGTGTTGCTTCCCATAGCGGGGCTTCCTTTCAGTCTTCAAAATGCGCGCGGGCTATGTCCTCTGCCGCGCTTATCAGGTCTGCCGGGGCATCATAATCATCCGCAAAAAGCCACACGGCATCTTCCTCCCGGCGGAACCACGTCAATTGGCGCTTGGCATAGCGCCGTGTTTCCCTTTTTATATTTTCCTTTGCTTCGTCTAAGGAGCACTGCCCCTCAAAATACGGGAACAGCTCCTTGTAGCCGATGGCCTGCACGGAGGTCTGCCCCGGCGTGCCATACCGCTTAAAATAATCCTCGGCTTCTTTTAATAAGCCGTCTGCAAACATCTGCTCCACGCGCAGGTTGATACGCCCGTAAAGCGTCTCGCGGTCTCTGAAAGACAGCACCAACATTTTCCCGTCATACGGCGATTCCACCGCTTTCGAGTCCTTCGCCTGCTTCGAGAACGGCTCGCTCGTCACCATGCAGTATTCAAGCGCGCGGATGACCCTGCGCGTATTATTCGGATGGATACCCTCGGCCCCCTCGGGGTCAAGCGCCTTTAAACGTGCATAAAGCGGTTCAATGCCGTCTGCCGCAAATTCCGCTTCCAAATTACCGCGGATTTCATCGTCACGGCTGTTTTCCGTAAACGGCACCGCCTTTAAAAGCGAGCGCGCATATAAGCCCGTGCCACCGACAAGCAACACGTTTTTGCCACGCGCATGTATGTCTTCGATCACCTTTCCCGCAAGCGCCACATAGTCGCTCACGCTGAACGGCTCCGCGGGGTCCTGAAAACCCATCAGGTGGTGCGGCACACCCTGCATCTCGTCCGCGGTCGGCTTTGCCGTGCCGATCTCCATGCCCCTATAAATCTGCATCGAGTCACACGAAACCACCTCCGCATGGAGCTTTTTCGCAAGCGTTACGGAAAGCGAGGTCTTGCCGGAGGCCGTCGGCCCGCACACCGCGAATACCTTGATTTTCTCTTGTACTTCCGTCATTCCGGCGCCTCCTTTTGTTTACATAACTTTATAATAACACAACTTTCGCCCGTGTTTGTGAGCAAACCGTTAAACTCTGCCGAATTCTTTTTCCAGCGTTCGCTTTTTCAGCATCACGTAGATCGGCCTGCCGTGCGGGCAGTAGCGCACATCGGGGTTCGCTTCCAGCTCTTCCGCAAGTGCAATGAGTTCCTCTTTTTTCGAGGCGTTCCCACCCTTAATGGCTGCGCGGCACGCAATGTTGTGGTACAGCCAGTCCATGTGCTCCGTCGTCGCGTCGGTCTTGTTTTCTTCAAGGTATCCCGCCATTTCGAGCACGGAGTCCTTGATGTCCGCACCGTTCAAATTAAGCGGCGCGCTGCGCACCAAAACGGTACCGCTGCCGAAATCCTCCACGTCAAAGCCCGCCTGCTCAAAAACACTCAAATTCTGCAAAACCGCCGTGTACTCGTTTTTGTCCATCGTCACCGTCACGGGCACAAGCAGCGTCTGCGCCATAGCAGCTTCTTCGCGCCGTTTGAGCTTTTCGTACAGCAGTCGCTCATGCGCGGCATGCTTGTCGATAAACATCAGCGTCTGCGCGTCGTATTCAAGGATGATATACGTGTCAAACACCTCGCCGATCACCTTATGCGCCATGCGGGGTAAATCCCGCTCCGTCTCCGGCACAATGCGTGTTTCCGGCTGTGCGTTGCTTTCCGGGTTTTCCTGCACCGCTTCCGTCTGCACGGGTGTTTCCTCCCACGCCGGCGGCACGGGCTCCGTCTCGGGCGGCTGCGGTAAGGGCGGTTCTTCCGTTATCACTTCCGGCTTTGTCACCGACTGCGGCTCCGCCTCCAAAACGCGCTCGATCGACGTACGAATCCTTTCAAGCTGCGGCTTTTCCTCCCGCTCTGCGCTGTCCGAGAACGTATGCGGCATCGGCGGCATATCGACGGGCGGCTCATACGGCGCTTCCACCTCTTTTTTGCTCGTGTTGATAACGGGCGCAGACTTCACGGCCGGCGCAGGCATCGGCTTCACCGTCTCCGTTTTCGGCGGCTGATTCAGCACCATCTGCTGCGGCTTTACAACCACATCCGGCTTATACGGGTCGACGGGCCGCCTTGCGTGCTGCGCAAGGTCAACGGATTTCATATCGCGGCTCGCCGTCACGGCGGATTTCACCCCGTGGTACACCGCATCAAACACCGGGCGCTCGTTCACAAAGCGCACCTCCAGCTTCGCCGGGTGCACGTTCACGTCAACGACCGACGACGGCAGCTCGATGTGCAGCACGCACGCCGGGAATTTACCCACCATAATCGCGCCCTTGTACGCTTCCTCCAGCGCCACACACGCCGTGCGGCTGCGCACAAAACGCCCGTTGATGAAGAAATTCTGCATGCTGCGGTTCGGTCGGCTCGCAATCGGCGACGAGATATACCCGTGCACGCGAATGCCGCCCAAGGTATAATCCACCGGCAGCAAAGCGCCGGAAAACTCCTTGCCGAACACCGCATAGATCGCCGAGCTCAGCTTGCCGTCGCCCGGCGTGTGCAGCACTTCCTTGCCCTCGCGAATGAGGCGGAACGAGATTTCCGGATGCGAAAGCGCAATTTTGTCCATCAGCCCCGCCACGGAGTTGCCCTCTGCGGTGTCTTTCTTCAGAAACTTCATACGCGCCGGCACGTTAAAAAACAGGTCGCGCGCCGTAATAGTCGTGCCAAGCGGGCAGCCCGCGTCTTCAATCTCTACGTCGCTGCCGCCCTCGGAGGAATAATGCGTGCCGATTGAACTGTCCGCCGTGCGTGTGATGAGGTCAACGCGCGACACCGCCGAAATGGACGCCAGCGCCTCACCGCGGAAGCCGAGCGTCAAAATCGCGTCTAAGTCATCCTTTTCGCGCACCTTGCTCGTTGCATGGCGCAGAAACGCCGTTGCCACG
>ENA-OUQC01001608-OUQC01001608.1-human-gut-metagenome-genome-assembly--contig:-NODE-1608-length-11422-cov-3.610363_pt1 | contig 11422 bp, 11 predicted proteins | sample MGYA00237942_ERZ548815 | MGnify/ENA primary metagenome ERZ548815 (study PRJEB26490, sample SAMN05194722) | human gut metagenome | biome: terrestrial biome; feature: human-associated habitat; material... | reverse complement strand
GTTATGTTTGAACAAGATTAATTTTTACCCCGTCCAACTTTTGGGGTGCAGTTCAAGACACGAAGCCTCCCCACCGCCTGGTCATCGACCTGGGCGAAGAGACGGTCATCGGAGGTTTCGGGTATCTGCCGCGCATGGAGCGCGGCGCCCCCGGCGCACTGTCCAGCTACCGCCTCAGCACTTGTGGGTCATGATCTCGAGTATCTGCTTGTCAGTCTCGGTCATTGCCTCGCGGCCGATGCTCGTCAGGTTGTGGATGGAGCGGTCCACGTCGTCGCAGACAATGCCCTCGGCCTGTGTCACGCATTTGCCGTTCATGGCAAGCATCGCTGAGAGCACGGCGGTGTATACGCCTGACGAAATCTTCATCGAGCATGAGGGTTTCGCGCCGTCGCATATCATGCCGGCGAGGTTGGCTATCATGTCCTTGATTGCGGAACATACCTGCGTATAGCCGCCTCCCATGAGGTAGACGATGCCGCAAGACGCGCCGGTCGATGCCACGACACAGCCGCAGAGGGCGGATAGGCAACCGAGGCTCTGCTTGATGTATATGCTCGTCAGGTGTGAGAGCGTGAGAGCGCGTATAGTCTGCTCTTCCGTCGCGCCTGTCTCCTCGGCATATACCACGACGGGCATTGTGGTGGTGATGCCCTGGTTGCCGCTGCCGGAATTTGACATGACAGCCACGGGCGCACCGCCCATGCGGGCATCGCAAGCAGCTGACGTATAGCTGATGACGCGGCTGAGCACACTGTCGCCGAACACGGGTGCGCCGTGGCGGAGTATGGTCGAGCCTACGCAATGGCCAGACTCCTGCTTGAGGGCATAGTCGGCTGCCGCCTTGTTGTAGCGGCGAGCATCGAGTATGAATGAAATCTCGTCAACCGGTGCTGTAGTGGCGAAATCGAACACGGTCTTCATGTCAAGCTCGATGTCCTTTTGGCACGTCTCACCGCCGCCCTTCTCTGCACACTTGTCAGTCAGCACCTTGCCGTCGGCCTCTGTATACACCACATTGGTATGCGAGCCGGAGATGACGGCACGCGCAGAGTGTTCGCCGGCGGTGACAGTCACTTCAATATGGAGTATCGCCGGGGGATTAGGGAACAGGGAGATGTGGATGCGCTGCTCGTCTATATAATTGCAACCGCGCTTGACGGTTTCCGGAGTGACGTTGGAAAGCACCTCGAGCTGGTCAGCGGGGTCGCCGGTGAGCACACCGAGGGCGACAGCTATCGGCAGGCCTATCATGCCGGTGCCGGGTATGCCCACGCCCATGGCGTTCTTGATGATGTTGGCACTGGCACGCACGTCAACCCTATCGGGGACAGTCCCCTCGGGGAGCAGCTTGGTGGCGACGGCAGCGCAAAGGGCAACTGCCGACGGCTCGGTGCAGCCGATAGCCGGAACTATCTGACGGTGCATCAGCGCAATTATCTGTTTTCTTTTCTCCTGTTCTATCATGGGTTGGATTCGGTTAATAAGGTTTTCAAATGAGAGGTGTGTTCGGGCGTCGCTCCGCAGCAGCTGCCGACTATCGCCACGGCATCAACGGCAAGACAATCCGCTATGCACTGCGCAAATTCAGCAGGAGGCACGACACGCTTGCCAGGGACAGACGCGGCAGGGCGCACGGAGAGCGGCAGCGAGGACGACACTTTTGCCAGACAACGCACGACAGCCGCAATGCCAGCCGGGGGGTACAGGCAATTTATTCCTATGGAAGCGGGGCTGTATTGCAACAGCGAGCAAGCGGCAGCGTCCAGCGGGATTCCGCCGAGCAGCCGCAGCCCCGTGACCGGTGTAAGCGATATGTGCAGCGGCGTTTGTGTGCCGCAACGCACATCGGCCTCAAGGGCGCACTCTGTGAGCATACGCGCAGCGTCCTCCGCCACAAGCGTCTCGAGGAAGTGCATGTCCGCTCCGGCATCTGCGAGCGAGCAGAACTGCTCAATCAGCATCTCCGCCGTATGGCGTGACATGTCATCAAGCGTAGGCGACGAGACCATCGAGGCGACTTTTCTGCCTGGGGCAACGCTCCGCACAACGGCGACAGCGCGGTTGTTGGCACGCCGCACTTCTTCCAAGCTGTGCAGCCACGGGTACAAACCGTTGGCAGCGAGTGTGGCAGCGAAAATTATGTCCGCGCCGGCATCGGCATATTCGCGGGCTATGTCAGCATATATTTCGGGAGTCTCCACAGAAACGCGCATCGCATCACGAGGAGAGGCATCAGCATGGTCACGTCGCAACCGCCCGAGTATCATCGTCCCTATCGGGCCTGACGTGAGTAGTATCTGCCGCTTTTCCATGGTACAATGCTGCATTTCATTCAGATTCAAAGGGAAGCCTGTCGCGGCTCACCGACTCGATGCGCTTGTTGCGCCAACAGGTGCGGCATACAGCCATATAACGGTCGTTGCCGCCTATTTCCACCTGCGCACCCTCGGTGACGATATTGCCCTTGGAGTCGATGCGGGCGTTGACAATGGTCTTGCGCCCGCAGGAGCAGGTAGACTTGATTTCGTCTATAGTGTCAGCAATCTCGAACAGGCGGCGCGACCCCTCGAAGAGGTGCGTGCGGAAGTCGGTGCGCAGTCCGTAGCATATCACATTAAGCCCGAAGTCGTCAACTATCATCGCAAGCTGATCTACCTGCTCGGCAGAGAGGAACTGAGCCTCGTCTATGAGCAGCCACCCGGGAAGCGACACGTCGCGGTCTGCCATTGCGCGTACCTGGGCGTACAGGTCGGTATCAGGGTATATCCACTGGCAGGTGCGCTCTATGCCTATGCGTGAACGGATCACGTTCTTCTTCTCCCGTGTGTCCGTGACCGGTTTGAAGCACATATAGCCCATGCCGCGCTCCTCGAAATTGTATGCTGTGGTGAGGAGCAGTGCCGTTTTGGCAGAGCCCATGGTGCCATATCTGAAATAGAGTTTGCCTCGTCGAGTGTTCATGATGCTGTATTAGTATGCCGGACCGGGACAAACGCCCCTCGCCGTTTCAAGATGCGAAGATAGTTTATTTATTCCTTATACGCAAATCTGATTCACCCCTCCGCACCATGTAGAGTCTGTAAAGTCAAAGCGGCACGTGCAACGTTAGTGCATTCTTTGGCAGAACTCAATTTTGGAACAGGAATAGTTAGTCCCCTCGGGCAGGCGATTATCTTGCACTAATCTGACAGCCACTCATTTAATATGTCTATAAAGGACATGTCGCTCATTTGTCAGCTGTTGGACGGTATATGTCTTCAATTTCTTCCCAGCGAGGGATGGAGAGTTTTATCCCATAGAAATCCTGATAGGCGGCAATCATTCTGCGCCGCCAGCCAGTTGCAACAGCGTGTGTGTCGGGGTATCCGAACAGCGTTTCTTCAATCGCAGACAAGTAGTGTTCCAAGGAGTTGAACAGAGGAAATCTGCGGTTGCTGCTGTACCATGTTGCAGGGCGTATCTTATGAATTACCTTATTCTTATACTGCACGTTAAGTGCCCAGCTTTCCATAGAACGGCATATTTCCCACACATTCTTGAGCCACAGTCCGCGTATCGTGACTATGCCGTCATCGGACATTTTGTAGCCGAATATCAGGTATTTCGTATGCAGCATATACGGCGAAGCGACTATTTCTCGTGCGTATGCCTTGAAGTCGGCAATGTCAAAGCCAGGCGAGGCATCTCGGTTGAACGCCTTCACCTCGAGCAATTCACGAGTATGGTCTTCCGGGTCGAGGAATATGTCTGGCGGCATCTGCGAATTGACATTGCGGTCAAATGCAATGTCGTTCTTTGACAGCCAACCCTCGAGCCATTCCTGTATAATGTTGCCAACAACATCCTTTTGCCGGACTATTATGTCTACGTTCCCCAGGAAAAAGCGGATTTGCCCCTCTTCTTCCATTATGTTGTCTTCTTTAAGCAGCTTGTTGTAGACTTGTTCTGCTGTCAGTTTCATGAGGCTGTTCATGTCGTAGGTATATTTAGTGCTGTTATCAGGCGTGATGACACTGCTTTTATTACTGGCACGACGACTGTATTGCCAAGCAGGTCAAATCCTTCTTTCTCAGACACATTAAGACTCATTGTTTCTGGGTAGCCGAACAGGCGCAAACCCTCGCGCAACGTGAGCCGCCGCAGACCCTCGCCGTCAGGCACATATAGTTTTTGCATGTCTGTTGCCACCAGCGTCGGCGCAACATCAGCAGGGTCAAGCACCTTGCTAATCTCGAAGCTCAGCTTGCCCGCAACTATGTTATACCCTTTGGGCAGTGATGTGTCTGGTTCGCGAACGGCGATAGACCTGCCAAACAAGTCTGTATGTGTCTTCTTTTGTTTGGGGTGTTCATATTTCAAATACCCCTTGCAAGCGAGATCCTCGAGCATCTCGCCAAGTTGAGGGTGTGGAAAGAATGTACGTATTTGACTAAGTGTCAGCGGCATGCCATCCATCCATTCGATGCCTATTTCCTCTGCCCATTTCTTTTTCCTACGCTCGCGCAGCATGCAGTTAAGCAACATCTTTTGGTCAGGAGAAACTGCCCCTTTTATTTCCAAGTCCCAAGAGTGGATATTGCTTCCCCCTCCTCGCTTATCTTTGATTGACTTGCCATAGAGTTCAGGCACAGAGTAATGGCTGAGCAGCGAGTCGATAAACGGGCTACTCTCGGTGGGCATTCCCTTCTCGAGTATATCGCCAACCGTCTTTGACGAGCCTGAGAAGTTGTCTAGGTTGGGTTCTGTGCTGAAAGTTCCTACAATGTATATGCGTTTGCGCTCTTGCGGCACGCCAAAATCTCGAGAGTTAAGAACGCGGTATGCCACCTTGTAGCCCAATGCTCTTAGGCTTGTCAGTATCACATCAAGCGTCTTGCCGTTGTCGTGAGAAACAAGCCCCTCGACATTTTCGAGGAAGAAGCCCTTGGGCTTCTTCTCCCTCAATATGCGTTCCACCTCAAAGAACAGCGTGCCGCGTGTATCGGCAAAGCCATGACGTTTGCCTGCAGATGAAAATGCCTGACAAGGGAATCCAGCACACAGAATGTCAAAATCAGGAATGTCGGAGGTGTCGAGTTGCGTCACGTCGCCGGCAATCGATTCTTGGGGGTAGTTGTCTTGCAGCACTCGCGTAGCGTATGGCTTTATCTCAGATGCCAGCACACACACCGCAGTGTGTCCCGCATCTTCCAATGCCTGTGACAAGCCTGTGCGAATACCGCCTATCCCAGCGAAAAGATCTATGAATCTTACCGTCTTGTCGAGCATGACGCCTTGCTGTTAGATTTCTGTTTGACGCAAAGTTATAAAAATAATCCTAATCCGCAAAATGTAACGCTCCATGCGTTCAAATCCGATTATGCGCTTCGGACTGGATTCGTTCCGTTGCCGCACCGCCGTCGAGCAGCGCGACGGCGCGGTCAAGGGCGGCATAGAAGTAATGACCATCTGCCATCAGGGCAGACACGCACTCCACATTGCGCTGCATCTGCTCGTATTCCTCCGGGGTGACAGCGGCAAGCCGCTCTGCTATGTCCTCGAGCGTATCTACTGCGATGCCTATGCCCTCTCGCCGAACAAACGGAGCCATGCCCGACTCAGAACTGATAATGACCGGACGGCTGCAGCGCATATACAGCGACAGCTTATGCGTGTTGCAGTATCTGATGTATTCGCCGATAAAACCATCCGTGCAATTCAGAGAGTTGCCGTACCAAACCAAAGCAAACGAGGCTGTCGCATTGCGGATTATCTCACTGTCGAGGGTATGACCATATACGAAATGCTTATCGTCAGGCAGGGCATCGCCCTTGCCGTACAGGTGCATCGGCACACCTTGAATTTTGTACAGGAAGCCGTTGCTCCTTTGCCACACGTTGCCGACATACATCAGCGAGGGGCGCGCCACTGCCTCTTCGGGGTCGGGGACGTGCTGCGGCTTGCTGTCGGAAAGGTAGTCCCAAGCCACCTGCGGTGTCATCGGCACGCGGCAGCCGTGGTCGCGCAGCCAGCCGATTTCCGCCTCGTTGGAGATGATGAGCGCATCTGTCAGCGACAGCTTGCGCACCTCCTCGTCTGGCGTAAGTCGGTGGCGGCGGAACGAGCCGAGGTCATGCACCAGAGTGACGGTTTTGGCTCCGCGCATACGTGCCAAGCAGCACAGGTAGCGGAAATATTTCTTGACGGGATATTGCAGCACCACCACATCACCGCGCCGCAGCCGCAGCGTGTATGCCATCACTCCGGCGAATGTCAGGAAAAAGTCAGCGACCTTGTTGCGGCAGCGCGTGGTCCGTATGCCCAGGTTGCGGCAGCCGTGGCGGCGCATCAGCTGCTCCATGTCCTGCCGAGCCTTGCCGCCTCCGTGGCGTGCTGTCTTATAGTTGCGTGTCAGGTAACAGATTCTCATTATCGTCAGGTATTGCTCACCGCATCAGCCCGAGGCGGTACTGTATGACATGGACTATATGCTTGGCAGCAAGCTCGACTCGCCGTCCGAACTTGCGCTTGCGCCAGCTGCCGTAGATGGTATGCCGCGCCACCGCACCGGGGTAAACGTTGTCGCAACGGTTGCAAGGCGTGACATATTTCCCTTCATAGATATAAGTATTCTCTTCGAGCGTCACATCGCGGTCGCCCGGGGTGTAGCCGAACCTCTCCGCAATGTCGAGCATCACCACCGGAGATATGGTCATATCGGGACTGCCGTCAGCTGCGATGAACGGACGCGAGGCATAATAGGCGTAAGCCTCGCGGCAGAAAGCGTTGCCGGCACTGCCGATCAGGAACGCGGCCTGCAACTGTACATGGTCGCCGATATGCTCGTGAAATGTCGCGAAACCCTCTTGTGGGATGAACCTGTCGAAGCGCCGTTGCAGCAGAATGTCGCTGTCAAGGTATACGCCGCCCTCCTTCCACAGGGCATAGAAACGGACTGCGTCTGCGGCAAATGCCCATTTGCGCATCTCCAACGCCTGATCGATGTATCGGCAACCAATCGCACGCGCATCATCAGCCGTCCACAGCCGTATGCGGTAGTCGGGCAGCACTCGCGCCCAGCTGTCGAGGCACCGCTGTATCTCTACAGGGTACTTGTCGCCGCTGAACCAGCAGAGGTGCAGCGTCTTCGCCACCTGTGTATGCTTGTCGTCTATGTCTTTTGCCATATCTGTAATGCTGGAAAAACCGCGCAAAGTTAACTCAAAATTTTCATTCCTGCGCCGGGTTCTCCTCGTGGATTATCTTCTCGATGCTATCGCGGTCCGACTTGCGCTTTAGACGTTGCAGCACATACATATCATAGTATGACAGCACCAGCGTTGTCAGCGGCAGGGCAATAATCAGTCCCATGAAGCCGAGCAGCGAGCCCCACACCGAGAGGGAAAGCAATATGATTGCCGGGTTAAGCCCCATGGCATGCCCCATTATTTTCGGGGTCAGTATGAGATCCTGTATGCACTGCACCACCAGGTATACGGCGATGCACGCGCCCAGTATCACCCAGAAATTCGCTCCGCCGGCAGTCGCGACTATGCACAGCACCAGCGCGATGGGCAGCGAGATGAGCTGCAAGTAAGGCACCATGTTGAGCATGCCTATGAACAAGCCAAGCAACACGCCCATCGGCAGCCCTATAATCCAGAACCCGATGGCGAAAAGCACGCCCACAGACATGGCGATGATGAACTGTCCGCGGAAATACCGGTTCATCGCGCTCTTGACATCATCAAATATCTTGAAGACGCGGTGACGGTGACGGCCCGGCACCAGGTGGCGGAACGACTGCGACAGCCGCTCGTAGTCTATCATTATGAAAATCAGGTACAGGAAGACTATCAGCCAGCTGAGCAGCTCGAGCACGAATGTAAGGCCCGAACTCAGCACATTCCACGATGAAGTGGCTGTCTCCTTAAGCAACGCAATCCACTGCTCCCGGCTTAGGAGCGAGGCAATGTACTCGAAATTGACGTGTTCCTTGATGAAGTCGTGCACCTGCTGTGCCACCCACGGCAGGTGTATCTGCGTGTTGGCGTATGTGCGCAGCATCTTGCCCATATCCGAACACTCGCTCACGATGTAAGGCACAGTGACAGCGAGTATAGCGCCGATAACCACTGTCACTTCGACCAGGGTGAAAACCACAGGCAAGAACCGCTTGCGGCAGTGCATCCAGCGGATGTTCCATTTCACCACCGGCTCGAGCATATACGCTATAAGCCACGCCACGAAGAAGGGAAGCAGCACCCCCTTGAGGAAATTTAGCAGGTAAACCGCAACACCCAGGAGCAGCACGCCTCCGAGGATGCGCACCACGCGGTCAAATGTGTACGGCGTATTGTTGCCGATTTCAGCCATAATATAGTCTTTTGCGCAGCGAGCCAAGCCGCCGCATCGTTTTCATTACGCAAATTTAACCACTATTTCCGTCCCAGCAAAACAAAAATCACCCTTGCCGCGATTTCAGCACACTTCAGCAGCTGCATTGCCCTCCTCCTGCTACTTTTGCACCTCATTCATCACTTACATCATCCAAAAGAAATGACAACCACTCCTACCACCCCCGAAACCGTTCGGGACGAACCGCAGATGTCGCTGTTCACATTCATGCGCCAGGTCATACGCGAGATGCGTTCTGTCGGCAAATCGCGAATATCCGAGAAATACAACACCGCCCTCAACAGTTTCCACCGCTTCCGCAGCGGACAGGACATACTTCTGACGCAAATAACCTCGCAGACCATGCTGGCATACGAGGCGTACCTGCGAGGCATCGGACTGACGGACAATACATGCTCTTTCTATATGCGCAACCTGCGGGCGGTATACAACCGAGCCGTAGACCGCGGCCTCGTAAGCCAGGCAATGCCTTTCCGCCATGTGTACACCGGTGTGGACAAGACTCTTAAACGAGCCATAAACGTCGATGCCGTCCGCGTGATAAAACGCATCAACCTGTCGAAATACCCGATGGAGGCATTTGCCCGCGATATGTTCCTGTTCTCGTTCTACACACGCGGAATGTCATTCGTCGACATGGCGTTCCTGCGCAAGTCCGACCTGCGCATGAACACCCTTTCCTACCGGCGGCGCAAGACCGGCCAGCTGATGTCTATGAGATGGGACCGGCGCATGCAGGCGATATTGGACCGCCACCCAGCGCCTAAGGACTCCCCTTTCCTGCTGCCTATAATCAACAACCCGACAGGCGACCGGTGGAGACAATACAAGAACGCCATGCACAGCGTAAACCGCGCCCTGAAACACGTGGGGCTGATGACAGAACTTGAGGAGAAGCTGACAATGTATGTGGCTCGGCACGCCTGGGCAAGCATCGCCCATACCAACAACATACCCATTGCCGTGATCAGCTCCGGTCTCGGACATGACTCGGAACGCACCACACGCATCTACCTCGCCTCGATAGACACAACGGTCATCGACAATGCTAACGAGACCATCCTGCGTCTGCTCGACTGACCACACGCACCATACAACAAGACAGGGCAATCGCCGTTATACATTATAAAAAGTATGACCACAGCCGGGGATTAAACTTTCGGCAGAAGTCATGATTCTAACTGATATGAAAAGGATAATTTCCCTGGTCGTCATCGCCATGGTGGCGGTCTTCTCCACAGCCCTGTACGCAGGAGGCAATGGCAAGGCAAAAATCGTGTTTGAGGAGGTCAAGCATGATTTCGGCAACATTCAGGAGTCGAAGGGCGCAGCCACACATACGTTTGAGTTTGTCAACGAGGGCAACGCCAACCTGGTGATAATCGACGTGACAGCGCAATGCGGCTGCACCCGGCCGGAATACCCCAAATCACCGATTGCCCCCGGCAAGAAGGGGAAGATCAAGGTGACGTTCAACCCCAACGGCCGCCCCGGAGGGTTTGAGAAGGTTGTCACCGTGCGCACCAACGGCTCGCCGAGCAAGGTGCGGCTGAAGATAACAGGCAACGTCATACCAAAGGCCCAAAAATGAGCGGCATACTGTTCAAGCACATTGCTGCCGTGACGCTCACGCTGCTCCCCTCGCTGGCGACGCTGGCGCAGGTGGAATGGCTGGAAGAAGAGTATGATTTCGGCACTTGGCGCGAGGCCGAAGGCCCGCGCCAAGGGTTTGCGCGGTTCGTCAACCGTGGCTCGGAAGCCGTCACCATACGCCGTGTCAGGCCGTCATGCGGCTGCACCAATGTGGACTGGCCCGAGACCCCCATTGCGCCAGGCGACACCGCCACCGTGCGGTTTAGCTACAACCCTGCCGGACGCCCCGGCAAGTTCGGCAAGACGGTCAAAGTATATCTCTCCGACTCCGACACTCCCAAATTCATACGCATAACAGGCACGGTCATCGGCACTGTCAACTCGCTTGCCGACAAGTACCCCGTTGCCGTCGGACAGATGCGCCTGTCTGAGCGCACCGTGGATTTCGGCGACGTGGTTCACGGCAAGTCCAAGCACACATACATCTCGGCATACAATGCCTCGGAACAGCCTATGCAGATAACCCTCCGCGCAAACGGCGGCGAGGAGTACCCGATGCCGGACTATGTCACCATGACTCCAGGCACTGTGCCGCCGGGACAGGTGCAGACCATAAGCGTATACCTCAACACTGCACAGGCAGAAACGCTCGGCCCGCTCCAAAGCACATACACCTACTGCGCCGGCGACGATTGCACCGAACTGACCGTGAAGGTCAACATTGTCCCTGACAGGTCAAAATACCCCGGCGGCGACCTGAGCCTCGCCCCGCAAGCCGACACACGCCCTGACATACTCGAAATAGGCGAGGTGAAACGAGGCAAGACCGCACAGCTGACATTCGAGGTGCGCAACACGGGCAAGAGCGACCTGCACATCTCCCGCGTCTATTCTCCATGCAAGGCATTGTCAGTAACGAAGATGCCGCAGCGCATCGCCCCGGGCAAGAAGCAGAAAGTGAGCGTAGAAATAGACACGGACAAGATAAGCAGCGACATCATCACCGGCGAAATCATGGTGGTGAGCGACGACCCGCTGATGCCGGTGCGCAAGGTGCGTTTCGCCGGCAAGATGAAATGACATACCCACTCGCACAATGACTGACAAAAAACTGATAAGCACTGTCTCACACGCCCGCGACTTCTGCATGGCAGCGGAAAACTGCGGCGAACTGGGCAAGGAGGAGTTCATCGACGCCATGCTCACGCTGCTGCCGCAGCTGTACATGGACTTCAGCACCGGCGATACAGAAGCAGAGGAGATATACATACACCCGTATGTAGACGAAGAGTATTACGAGAGCATACGCCGCCGCGTGGCTGCCCTGCTGGGTGAAGACGACGTTTACCTCGAGACATTTGAGGAGGACATGACAACCTTGTATATGGGTGCAGTTAAGCACCCATATACCTCTGGCCTGAAGACCTTT
>ENA-OUQC01001604-OUQC01001604.1-human-gut-metagenome-genome-assembly--contig:-NODE-1604-length-11439-cov-3.184382_pt1 | contig 11439 bp, 17 predicted proteins | sample MGYA00237942_ERZ548815 | MGnify/ENA primary metagenome ERZ548815 (study PRJEB26490, sample SAMN05194722) | human gut metagenome | biome: terrestrial biome; feature: human-associated habitat; material... | reverse complement strand
CTTATTATACTATATACGTACGTGTATGTCAATAGCTTTTTGAAAAAATGTAAAAAAATTTACCCCGACGGGGAAGAATCCCGTCGGGGTTACTCTATGCCCAAAAGCCACAAAACAGATACGCCGAGGACTTTTGCGAATATCGGTATTTCATAGTCAGGAACAAACCGCGTCCCGATCTCAACGCGGCTGATCGAATCGCGCTCCATAATTACGCCCTCGACCTGAACGCGCGCCGCGAGGTCTGATTGTGATAGCCGCTGTTTCAGCCGCGCTTCCCGGATGCGTTCACCGCAGATATTCTTTTTCCCGTTGTAATCGTATATCTTCATGCGCTGCGCGCCGCCCTCCTTGTGCTAATGATCTGCATTATTCTTGACTTTAACACGCGGATGAATGATAATTGTGTTAAAGGTCAGCACGACCGAAAAATATCAGGAGGGCTACTCATACCATGAAAAAACTGAAAACGTGGCAAATCGTTCTTCTTGTGATCTTCTATCCCATCGGCATTTGTGTATGGATTTATCGGGTCTGGAAGAAAAACAAGCTAAAGCGGGACGCGGCTACGGCTGCTGTCGCCCGCCGGGAAGCAAAAGAACGAGAAGATGCGGCACGTCTGGAAGCGTGGCGCGCAGAGCGGGCAGCGCGGGAAACGTTGAAATTCAAGGTTGTCGGCGTGACGTTCAAAAACGAGGACGGGAAAAGCCGTCAAACGCTTCTACGCAAGCTGCATTTCGGGGACGCGCCCTTTAACAGCGACGATGGCGTTGACATTACGATTGAACGCGGGGCATATCAGGGCGAACCGGCGTTTTCCGTATTTTCCGAAGGTCATCAGGTCGGCAATATCAGCAAAGATGACGTGCCGTTTTTCGTGCGGCGTTGGAGCGATTTTGTCGGCGTGACTTCCGCCGAAGTCTACGGCGGCGGAACGGATGACGAGGGGCATTCGATCAACTACGGCATGAAAATCAACTGCGAGTTCCGCAAACAGGCGTAACGAAAACGAAAAGAGCGGGCGGGGAATCAAACCCCCGCCCGCTCAAATTATTTTTTGTCCGGGATAGCGTCAAGCATACCCGCGCTTTCAAAAGCGTTGTAAAGAATCTGCGCGACGGCTTCGCGCGTAATGGGCTGCTGCCACCCATAATTGCCCGCGCCGTCTCCGTTGAAAATGCCCTTTCGCTTGCAGAATTCCGCCGCGTCGCGCGCCCATGCGGAGGGCGTGTCGCCCGTGTCGGCGCAAGAGGTCAACTGTTTCCGTGCTTCTTCAATGTTCATGTCCAATTCCTCCCCGGATAACCGTTCCTTGAATTTCTTCCATTGTTCATTGCCGGACGTGCCGTAATAGGTGTTCGTATCGTCGCCCATCCACGGACGCGGACACCATTTCCCCGTAACGTCGTAATGCCGCACGACGTTTTCAAGCGGGACGTTGTATTTCTGCATCAGCATTTGCGTGAATACAACAAGGTTGTCCACGATCTCCGGCGGGAAATACCAATCTGCGGGCGCTGCGGAACGCGCCGTAGATTTGTCCAGCTTATACGGTCGGACTTCAATGCCGATACTGTTTTCATTCCTGCATCGCGGGTGAACGTATGCGCCGGATGTGCCGCAATGCCAAGCAATATTGTTGTCCTCGACGCACTGATAGACCGTGCTTCCTTCGTCTAAGCAGTAATGCGCGGATGCCTGAATGCCCGGCGTATTGAAATAGTTTGCAACTGCTGCCGCCGTACCGAGCGAACCGAAATAATGAATCACGATGTATTCAATTTTCCGCTGCCCCGTGCATCGCCTGAAATTGCGGCTGATAAGCCGCTGTTCAACTGTCAGGGGCATTATTGCGCCCCCTTGCTTTCTACTGCGTCGCTGATCTTCTGCGTCTGCGTGCCGAAGTAGAACGCAATCACGACCGTATAAACGACCATGAATTCCTGACTGATCTGCTTCGTAACGGCTAAGTACGCGAATACCGCCGTCAGCGCAAGCGTCACAATGCTTTTGACGCTCAAAAGCGCGCCGATTCGTTTCAGAATGATTTCGTTCATGTGTTTTCCTCCTTTTAACAGTCCCGTTTCAGTGTGGTTTCGTACACGATACCGCCCGCCGTGTTTTCTGCCTTGCTTTTGTTCAGGGCAAAAGACAGCACCGTAGCAGTAGCCGCCTGCAATAACGCTATCAGCGCAGTCAAATACGGCAAGCTGCCCGTATAGTTGTTTGTGACTGCGATATAGCATAAATCCAGCGTTGTCGATGTCGTTTTATAGTCAATCAACAAAACGCCGTAGCAAAGAAGTTTGCTGAATGACAGATAGCCTTTTACAAACTCCCATGCTGCGGCAAACGCTGCTTTGATCTTCATGCGCCGTAGGGCGCGCTTTCTGGTCATTTGCTGCCCCCGTAATCGTGGGACTCCAGAATTTCAAGCCGCTTGTTCGTGCGGGCGCTGTCGCCCTCCAGCTTCACAACACGTTCTGTCATCTTCACAAGCGTTTCGTCCTGTTTTTCCTGCTTGCGCTTAATGTCATCCGTGTTCGCCTTGATATAGCCGATTTCGGTCAGCACCGTCCCGGACTCCTTGCCCGCATCGGCGCTGTCTTTTTTGCTGTTCCTCGCAAACGCAAGATATGACAGCGCAAACCCCGCAAGCGTTCCAAAAATGCCGATAATCACGCTCCAATTCATAATGCACCCTCCGTTATTGTTCGATGTAGTCAAGCGTCACGGTTTCTTTCCCCGGCAAAATGGGACAACCGCGCACGTGGTAAATCGTTCCGTCAATCAGAACGCCCTCGCCGTCCGCTTCTCCGCAGACGGCATACATACCGGGCGCGGTCAGCCGCACCCATATCAGCGCGTCGCGCTGCGCAATAACCTTGCCGTCCTTTGCGGCGGTGTAGATTGCGCGGGTCATGCCGTGACCTCCTGCCATCCGGCGGGGTATTCTTCGGGAGTCCATGTGTTGCTGTCAAGCAGCGATTCGTAAAGCACGTCGCCCCAATAGCCGCGTTCACCCTTTGAAAACGCAAGCCCCGCCGTAATGGGTGACGGAATAACCCGCACGCCGTTTTTATACAGCACGTCTTCCCACAAGTTCGGCGCGGCTTCCGGCGTGTTTTCCGCCGTGTCCCACAAATCGACCGCCGCACGCTTCAACGCGCCTTTCCAGTTGATGCGCGTGCCGGACCTCACAAGCGCCCCGCCGCCGGTCAGCGTCGGAAACAGTTCTACGGCGGTCGAACCGTCTTTGTTGTCAAGTCCCGCGCCCGCCGCCTTTTCGATCATTGCGCGCAGTTCCCGCGCCCGCTGGACAGTAATCATTCGTCTGCACCTCCTACCAGAACGTCAACGACTTTATCGGCTTCGGCAATCATCAACGCGCCGCTGAATTGCTCCACGGTCGCCGTCGGTTCGATGCCGAGTAGATCATCGTCAGAAAACTTATACACGAAATCTTCAAGGCGTGTTTTCGTTTCCCCGTTTTCTTCTGTGTAGTCAACCGGGACTTTCACACAAAAGCCGCCTGCCTGCGCCCGCTCACACGGGACATAGCACCCGTTTTCATGCAGGCGGACAAAAATAACGTCATCCGAATAACCGATGACGCTGCCGTTCTGTTTGATCTGATACATAGGTTATCCCTCCATTTTCGGCGGCTGTCCGAGCCGCGCAGAATAAAACGCCGTCAGCTTCGGCGTGGGCATTGTGCGCAAGAGGTTTTTCCAGTAATAATTATCAGCGTCCGGGAAGCGTTCGGCGGTAAAATCCGCCGCCGCGTCGCCCTTGCCGCTGATATAGAATCGGTACAGCTTGTCAAGCAGCTTTTGCCGGTATGCGCCCTCCGGCGTGTCTGGTCTGAAATGTTCCCAGCCGTCCTCGCTGGTCACGGCGCAGATACCGCGCCCGTCCGGGGCGTGAAGGAATCCGCCGTTTTCCGTTACCTTTGTGCCGTGGCGAAGGTTGAAATAGCCGCCGATTCCGCTGCCCTTATACCGTTTGTAAGTGATGTAGTCCATACGTACCTCCCGGAAACAGTTGATTGTACTGCCGCAATACCTTTTGTACGGCAAAGTAGGAGTGAAATCTTCTCATGTGACCGAGCCATGATGTGACGGAAGCTGCTACGTCCGCCGCTGCCATCCTGCCCCGGTCTACCCATCTTCGGAAAATCTTCAATTTCTGCATCATGTGCCGAACGCCCTGATACGTCGCTTTGCGGACGATCTTGCCGGTTCTTCCGTATCGAAAACGGACTTTTACAAAAGAGAATCCGCGCGTCAATTTGATGATCTGCGTTTTCTTTTCGTTCAGGCGGATACCGTGCGCGGCGCAGAGCCGCCGCAAATGATGCAGGCAGTTTTCGAGCCGCTTCTTTGAACGGTCGATAATGCAACCGTCATCCATGTATCGGACGTACTGTTTCATGCGCAGAACGTCTTTTATGAAATGGTCGATCTTGTTCGGCAAGGCAAGCGCGGCAATCTGTGAAACCTGACTGCCAAGCCCTAACCCCACGTCCCCGAAGTTTGAAATAAAATATTCCGACAAGCGGACGAGGTTTCCGTCGATTCCGCTGCGCCGGAATTGTTCAAATATCGGTTCGTGATGCGCTGTGTCAAAATACTTTGAGAAATCGAAAATCAGGGCATAGCCCTCGTTTCCGTACCGGCGGTAATGATCTGCAAGAAACCGCGTCACGCGGGATACGGCGAAGTCATAGCCTTTTCCGGGCAGGCTTGCGCCATTGTCGTAGATAAACGACTTTGATAATGCAGGGACGAGGCAGTAATCGCATAAGCAGCGCTGTACGACACGTTCGGAAATGTGAACGCTTCGGATGTGGCGCGGCTTGCCCCGTTCTACAAGATCAAATTCGTAAAATCCACGCGACCGATATTTTCCGGTCAGTAATTCTTCCTGCGTCCTTGCGATGTGGGCGAGGGCAGACGATTTATAACGCTGTGTGCTTGCTTTCCACCCAACGCCCTTGATAGACGCGCGGTATGATGCGTAAAGATGGTCAAAAGAAAACACCGCGCCGAAATCCCCGAATTCTTTCAACGCTGTTGCTTTCTTTTCTATGCGCGCGGCTTTGCGCCGCTGATACCGCGCTTCGTGCCTTTCTGTGCTGTTCATGGGAAAATGATACCTCGTACATTTCTTTCTTGTCGCGCTGTCTAAAATGCGTAACGTCGTAGCCATGAAAACGCGGGGAACGCGCGCCCCGCGTCCATGCAAGTAGCGTCCGGCTTTCCGTATCGTGGTATATGTTTGTCCGGCGGCGGATGCCGTCAGAGGGGTTATATTCCCCTTTTGTATAGGGACTGCTTTTGCCTGTCGGCTAATCGGTCTGCCCTATGTCCATACAAAATCCGGGGGCAAAGCCATTCGAGTAGTTCGCGTTGTTGTTGTTGACCGTGCCGTCAGTATTCACATTCACGAAATTCGTGGAATTGCTGGCATTCGGGGAACGGAGCCACCAATTAACGGCTGTACGGAATATAACCCAAATCATGCAGGGCGGCGCGCTATCGCGCTTTGTCGCTCCGCTTGATCTTTGATATTTGTGCGAGTTCGTCGGTTATCAGCTTGACCCATTCTTTCAGGACGTTCGACGGCAATTTTTCATGGTTGACATTCATATACGCAAGGTCAAGCACGTCCAGCATGGAATTGTAATAGCCTTGCGCCCGTTCGTACAATTCCTTGCGGTTCTGCTTGTCTGCGTCGTTGTGAATGTAAATCAGATTTGCCGTCTTGATAAGCCGGTACGCCTCGCGCGCCGCATTGTAAAGCGGCAGCGAGAAATAGAACGTGTAGCTTTTCGGTAAGATTCTGACGCGGTTGTACGTGAAAACATAGATTTCGCGGGCGAGGTTGATATACTCCGCCGGGCTTTCTCCGCGTCGTGACTTCGGTACTGACATTTCGTGACCTCCTGCCGCCTGTGCGCCCATTGAGGGCGCAAGGCTTGAATTCCGAATTATACACAAAAGCCGGGGGCAAAGCCATACGAGCCGTACGCGTCGCGGACGCTGACCGTGCCGTCAGGATACACAAGCACGAAACGCGTGGAATTGCTGGCACGCGGGGAGCGGAGCCACCAACCAACGGCTGTACTTGTCGCGCTGTGATTGTATTTGACCTTGCTGTTTCCGGCGCTGTAATACGAATACTGCGCCTGTTTGCCGGATTCGTATGTATTCCCTCGGCTGATCGTCCCGAATACTTCGTATTCAGACAGCAAAAAGAAATAGTCCGTTGTCGCTGTCACCTCGCTTGCGGCGCTGCTGTTGCCTGTGTTGTCCGTGTACTTCGTCACGGATTTCAGCACCGCGCGGAGGGCTGCCGGGATGACCGCAATGATCGTGCCGGAATAGCTTGACAGGCTTGTACCACAAATTTTTGTGCGCATCTGCGACGAGTTCCATCCGCCGGAGTTTGAGTTGCTGGTATTCATGCGGAATCCGCCGCCGGTATTGTTGTAATAGTTGTCGCATAGCGCAACATCTGTGCCGCCGGACAGCGCCGTTTTGCCTAACTGGAAATGAATGCGGTTTGCGCCCTCGACGCTGGAATTGTGATTGAATCCGATGATGAACACATACGTCGTGACGTTGGATAATGTCAACGCGCCGACTGTGCCGTTCAGCGTGACCGCCTTGCGGTCACCAATGCTCCAATAGGACGCGCCCTGTCCTGCATCAGATACGGACTTGATGACGCTCCATTCGTTATTGTTCAGCGTAGACGAAACAAAAGAGAGGGTCAGCGCGTACGTGGTCGTGCTGGATACGACGTTGACCGTGCCGCTGACGCTCTGCCCGCTCTTTGTGGCGACGATTGTATATGTGCCGGTTTCCGTTACGGTAAACACCGCCGTCCCCGTGCTGGTCTTTGTCTGGACTGTTACGCCGTCTTTTTTCAACGCGACGGATGCGCCGGAATCGACCGTTACCGTGATCGTCGCGCTAAAGAACGTCAGGGACACGGCGTAGCTGTCTTTTACGGACACGCTCTGCGTGTTGGAAGTCTGTCCGTTTAGCGTTGCCGACACGCTCCACGTACCCGCCTCCGGCAGTTTCAGAACGCAAGAGCCGCCCGCCGCCGTGCCTGTGACGGTCTTGCCGCTTTTCGTCGCGGTTACTGCCGCGCCGGATGTAACAGAAACGACGAGGGATAATTCCACCCCCGCCGCCGATAATGCGTTTGTTTTTCCGATCATGTTTTACACCGCCTTAATGCACAAAATAGATTGCAGCGTGATCGCCGCCGCCGGTTTCGACGCGGCGTAGATTTTGACCGTACCGCTGCCGGACAGCGCGACGGGCGCGTAGATGCCGGATGCGGCTTCCGTTGCCCCGAACGTAACCTCCGGCACGTGGCTTGCGGTCACGCCCGTCAGCGTCAGTGTCGCCGCGTACGGGTACGCTGCATACGTGCTGTCGCTGCTCCACGCGGACGCTGCAACGCTGACGTTCTGGAAAATAAGCGCCTGCGCATATCCGCTGTGTGAATGGCTGGCAGCGGCAAAATCTCCCGGCTTTTTGCCGCTGTCCTTTTGCTTGCCGGTCGTGCCGTCGAACGCGACGAGGTTGCCATCCGTCGGGGATGTGACCTTTTCCGTTTTTCCGTTGTTCAGGGCTGTAATGTTGTCCTGCATTGCTTTCTGATCTGCCGCCGTGAAATATCTGCCGATAACGTCGCCCGCAGACCACGCCCGCGCGGTCGTGCCGTCCTGCCCGCGTACAACGGTCAGCACGTTCCCGTTCTTTTCGGTCATCAGCACAGTTTCCGCCGTAGACCCGTCTGCACCGATTGTCAGCAAGTTCGGCGCATCCGGCAGCATTGTCCCGTCAACGACGTTTACGGTCGTTCCCGCCGCCGTCAGCGCGCCGGACAGGGACGTTTCCGGCGTGTTCGCCTGTGGCGGGTACATTTTTGCAAGTTCTGCCATTGCGTAACCTCCCGTTTTAGTAATCGCCGCCGCCGCGCGAATTGCAGAACGTCTGCATGAATACCGCGCCGACAATGCGGCTCATGGAATTCGGTAAAATCTGAATCGTATGCCATGCGTTGCGCTGAATCTTTCCGCTGCCGTCCGTTTTCAGGTACTCGACAATATCCAGATTGTCATACGATGCCGGGGCAGGGATTTCCACGCCGTCAACCTTGATCGTTGCCGAAGATGCCCGCGCGCCCTCATAGATGCCGAATTCGATTTTGTGTGTATGATCTTGAACCGTGTGCGTGTGCGCCTTTACCGTGTGCGTATGGGCGCTGACTCTCTGCGTATGCGCGCTGACGCTATGCGTGTGCGAACCGACGGTATGCGTATGCCCCGGATGCGTATGCGCGCCGGACGGCACGAAATTCACGCCGCCGATGATATTGTTGTTGTAGTCTATCAGCGCAAGGCGGTCGCCGCGCGCAAGACCGTGATTGTGATTTTCGCCGCCGCTGCCGCCATTATCCGAAGAATTGATTGTGTTGCTGCTTCGCAGACTTGTTGACGATGACGTTGTTCCGCCGCCGGACGAGGTTGTAGACCCGCCGCCGCTGGATGTGGTCGAACCGCCGCCGGATGACGTTGTTTGTCCGCCGCCGCTGGAGGTTGTCTGCCCGCCACCGCCGCCGATCGCTTTTTCATACGCGCGGAATGCTTCAAACTGGATGTTTAACAGCATTTTGTTGATACGCACGACGGAATCAGAAATATACAGTTTCAGCGTCGCCGGATGCGTTGCGTCGGCGTTGTCCGTGAAATTGTAAATCTGCTGATTCGTCGCGCCCTGCGCATACGTTTCGTTGATGAGGGCGCGGTTTTGCAGTTCCGAAATGCTGCCCGCAATGTCCTTTGACTTGTTGGCTATGGTCACGGTCACGCTTCCGGGGTCGCCCTGCGCGTCGCTTTTCTCCACGCTGACAATGCGCGTGCGGAGGTTGATGCCGTCGGCTTCATCCACGACGCGGACGATCTCGCCGGGGCGGAATTTTGAAAACGTGTCGCCGGTCAGCCTGTGAAGGTCGATTGCGCCAATCTCATAGCTGACATATGGGTTTTTCAGTTCTGCAAGTATCTGTTCCGCGTAGCCCTTGAGGTTTTCCGCGACTTCATACCGGCTGTCTACAAGGATGGTTGAACATAGCCCGTACTGCTGAATGCTCATTGCATCCTCGACATACGGCTTGCCGCCGTTCACGCCCGCAATGGTCAACTGATTCACGCCCTCGCCGTAACCGAGGGCATAAATGCGGTTTGCGATGCCGGATGCGTCCACGGTCTTTTTCATCGAGGTCATGTTCTTCGCGTATCGGACTTCGCTTTTCATCGTGTCCGACGGCGCTACAAGCGAAATCGTCCACGGGTAAACAGTCGTGTCCCATGTCCACATATATTCGCTGTCAAAGCATTCCGGCACGGCGAACAGCGCCGCAAGCAGCGTTGAATTTTCCCAGTTGTACTCGAAATACCGCTTGAAATCGCAATCGCCCAAAACCCAGTTGCGCGTTGTCTGCCGCGCAAGCACGTAGTTCAGCACGTCGGCGGTCTTGATGCCGCCCCCGCCGTATTGATGGTACTGAAACAGCACGTCGGACAGGAGCGTAGCAAGGACGTGTTCGCAGTCATAGAACCGCGTCGCGCCGTTGCTGCGCTCCAAATCTTCCCCGATGATGCGAAACAGGTCAATTCTTTCGTCGCCGTCAAAGATTTCAACGAAATTCAACGGCTGGCAATAGGCGTTCTTGTCATCGTCCGCCGGAAGCGTAAACGTCGCCGTCCATAACGAATTGATTTCCAGCGAATAGCCGACGGAAACGGCGTTGTCAAGGAACGCAAGGCGCTTCATATTGCGGTCAAAAATCTGTGGGACTTTCATTATAGCCACCTGTCTTTCCACAAAACTTTAATGTCCGCCGTCGTGCCGCCCTCTACGATAATGTCGTTTTCGCCCGGTTTCAGCTTGAAAAATTCGCTGTCATCGCTCAGAAGGTCAATGACATTCGCACCGTTCAGCGTGATCGTCATGTGTCCTGTGTCAATAATCAGTTCGTCACCGGCTGTCATGGTCAGACCGGGGAATTGCATCGTAATCGAACCGTACGTTGAAACGCCTGTTGCGGTCGCCGTCGCTACGGCTTCCGCCATCGCGTCAAAGAACAGTATGCGGATGTAATCACCCACGCTGGATGATTCTGCTTCTGCAATGGCAGACGGCAGCACGACGCGGATAATCACGCCGCGCGCTTCTGCAACCGCTTCGACCGCTCCGTTCAAATGCCGGATGATCTTGACCGCCGCTGACGCATCCGTTTCCGCGTTCGCCGTCGCAAGCCATTCAAAGACGATGGACGATGAACGGTTAAACGATGTTCTGTTGTATGCAGAGCGGTTAAACATGGTCTTGCCCCCTTATGACAGCGTACAGACGATTGCCCCCGTCGAAACCGTGATTGCGTCGCCGCTCAACACATTCTTGCTGCGCGAAAACGAGCCGTACCAAAGCAGATTGCCGCTTGACTGTGCATCGTAGATGCCCCAATACGCGACCGTGCCGAGGTCTGCGGTCATCGTGCCGAAATCGACGGCAGCGCTGTTTGTGACCTGTTCTTTGCCGGACACAAGCGACGGCGTACCGAACGTGATGATCTTGCGGGCGTATCCGCCGCCGCTGACTTCCGTGCCGTTTCCGCTTGCCGTCGGGTCAGTCAGAAACAATGCAAGGTAGTACGTGCCGCTGCGCAAGGATGTGTTCAGTAGACTTGTCGCGTGGACGTTTGATAATGCGCTCATGTTGAAATACCTCCGTTCTTTAATTCACCTTTAACCGCGTAACGGTCAAATTCGTAATTGTGCCGCGCGCTGTAATGTAAATCAGCCCGTCGGTTTCCTGCGTGCCTTTTACGTTAATCGTGACCGTATCCGGCAGGGAAACGGACTGCACGGCTTTCTGGTTGTAGCCGATGGATTCCGCGAACGGCTCACACAAAAACGTAACGCTGCAATGCCCGGTAACGGCAATCTGTTCAATGCCGATGCCGTCAATGACCTTTGCGCTGTACGCCTTTTCTGGTTCGTCATCGAAAATAAGCAGACCGTCGCCGGAGAGCCATTCCGCGACGGCACGCGCCGTCTGCCGAACGCCCGCGTATGCGTTGCCCGCTCCAACAAAAGCGACTGTGCATGAAATCTGCCGGTTGTCGTAGCCGTCTGCAATGTCATACGTGCCGGACTTGCCCGGAATCTTGTATTGCGTGATTCGTTTTGCCGGAAGCAGCGTCCTGTCATCGGACTTGAATACTACGCCCATGTCCCGGCTGTGGACGTTGTTGAATGTAAATCCAATCATTACGTAACGACCCCCTTGCTGCGCGTTTTCGTTTTCTGCATATTGTAGAGTTCCTTTGCAACCTTCTTCACGTAGGCTT
>ENA-OUQC01001602-OUQC01001602.1-human-gut-metagenome-genome-assembly--contig:-NODE-1602-length-11443-cov-4.842378_pt1 | contig 11443 bp, 7 predicted proteins | sample MGYA00237942_ERZ548815 | MGnify/ENA primary metagenome ERZ548815 (study PRJEB26490, sample SAMN05194722) | human gut metagenome | biome: terrestrial biome; feature: human-associated habitat; material... | reverse complement strand
CCCTGGACACCCTGATTAAGAGTCAGGTGCTCTACCAGCTGAGCTAAAGGTGCATTCACTCTTTCAAGTGCATATCACATTATACTCGGATTTTGTACAAAGTCAAGACCGTTTCGGAGAGGATTAAAGATATATTTTTAATTCCGTCTTCAACCGTATTTGTGCCTCACCGATAGGGCGTATTTAAAAAGTTGAAGAGAGAAGAAACGTCATCCGTACAATACGCCTGGGTGCGGGTTCAGCACATCGGTAAGTGGAGAAGCCGCACCCTTCGCTCTCCGCTCTCCACTCTCTTAATCAAAGCCCCTCCACCGCTCTGCGGCCCCCCTCCCCTTGCAGGGGAGGCAAACGAGTGCCTTCAGCTCCACTCTCCACTCTCCAAACTCCGCTCTTAACCTTCCACACTCCGCTCTCCGCTCCTGATTTCTCATTTCTCCTACCTATATAAATGTACCTTTAAATGCGCCTTTCGGGCTTGCCGAACTCCTTAAAATATGGTATAATAGAATGAAGGTAATAATGCCGCATAATGCGGCAGGGCGGAGGCTTTGCGTGTACATCACCGCCGTAAGACTTTATTGTTTCAGAAGTTATACGGAGCTGCGGTTTGAGCCTGCAAAGGGGCTTAACGTCATTGTGGGCGCAAATGCGGCGGGCAAGACGAACATTCTGGAATCCGTTTTCCTTGCTGCGTTGGGCAGGAGCCACCGAACGCGCCGCGATGCGGAACTTATCAACTCCCTTTCCGACAAGGCATATGCGGGCATTGAGCTTGTGAGTGCAACGGGGAAGCACAGCATTGAACTCAAGCTGTTTTCCGGCGCACCGAAACAGGTTTTTATCGACGGGCAGCGCATCAGACGCATGGGCGAACTTATGGGCGTTCTGAACGCCGTAATGTTTTCACCCGAGGATCTCTCCCTCGTCAAGGACTCTCCCGAAACCCGCCGCCGCTTTATGGACATGGAGCTTTGCCAGCTTCGACCTGCATATTTTTACCGTTTGCAGCAATATAATGCCGCCCTCAAGCAGCGCACCGCGCTTTTGAAAACAAGTTTTCCGTTCGAACCGAACATTGAACTTCTCGACATGTGGGACGATAAGCTTGCGGAGCTCGGCGGTTCGGTCATGCTGCTTCGGCGCGATTTTCTTGACAGGCTCAGCACCGCTGCGCGGGATCTGAACCGCAGCATCACGGGCAATTCCTCTGTCGGGCATGAACCGGAAGAGCTTTTTACCTACTACAAACCCTCCGTTCCCTTCGAGTGCGACGGCGCGCGCGCCGCACTCGGGGATGCACTCTGCAAGGCACGGGCGGAGGATATCCGCCGCGGCTGCACAACCAAGGGGCCGCACCGGGACGACATCGGCATTCTGCTCAACGGGCGCGACGTCCGCGTTTTCGGTTCCCAGGGGCAGCAGCGCACGGCAGCGTTGAGCCTTAAACTGAGCGAGCTTGCGCTTATGCGCCGCGTTCGGGGCGAGGCACCGGTTCTGCTTTTGGACGATGTTCTGAGCGAACTGGACGGCGACAGGCAGCGAGAGCTGCTTTCAAGCGCATTCGACTGCCAATGCTTTTTAACATCCACAACTCTCGACGGCCTTGAACAGGTGCCGAACATGACGGTGTTTGAATGCAGCGGCGGCAAACTCAAAAAAATTCTGTCAGCAGAAAATTGATTCTGTGTTGATTTAACATTGTATAAATAAACGCCGTTTTGTGGTTGTTTTAAATCATACGGTCGGCGTTCTCCCCAAAACAGCCCGACATAAAAATCCCGGCGGACAGGGCTCCGCCGGCGGCGGTTTTTCAAAAATGCCGCGGGTTTTACTCTGAAAGGAAATAATTTTAAAAATGGAAACGACTTATAACGCTTCGCAAATACAGGTGCTTGAAGGACTGGAGGCCGTTCGCCGCCGCCCGGGCATGTATATCGGTTCAACCGATTCAAGAGGCCTGCACCACCTTGTTTATGAAATCGTCGATAACTCCATCGATGAAGCAATGGCGGGATTCTGCACTCATATTTATGTTACCATTCATGCGGACAACTCCATTACCGTTGTTGACAACGGCAGGGGCATTCCCGTTGACATTCATCCCAAAACCGGCAAATCCGCGCTTGAAGTCGCACTTACCATGCTTCATGCGGGCGGCAAATTCGGCGGCAGCGGTTATAAGGTCTCCGGCGGCCTTCACGGTGTCGGTCTTTCCGTTGTTAACGCATTGAGCACGGAGCTTACCGCCGAGGTGCGTCGGGACGGGCATATTTACCGGCAGATCTGCCGCCGCGGCATAAAGGTCACGGAGGTTGAAATCGTGGGCAACTGCGGAGCGGACGAGCACGGCACAACGATTCATTTTGTTCCCGACGAAGAAATTTTTGACGAAGTGAACTATGAATACGATATCCTTGTTCGACGGCTGCGCGAGCTTGCGTTCCTAAACGGCGGCGTGCGCATCATCGTGACGGATGAACGCTGCGACCCGCCCGTGCAGGACAGCTTCCATTACGAAGGCGGGGTTGTTGAATACGTTCGCTATATCAACAAAAACAAAGAGGTTCTGCACCCCGACCCGATTTATTTTTCCGCTGTAAAGAACGATAATCCGCTTGAAACGGCAAGCGTTGAAGTTGTGCTGCAATACAACGACGGCTACAGCGAAAATGTTTTTACCTATGCCAACAACATCAACACCATCGAGGGCGGCAGCCACCTTGCGGGTTTCCGTGCGGCAATGACAAGGGTCATCAACGACTACGCCCGAAAGTTTAAAATCCTTAAAGACAGCGACCAGAACCTGACCGGAGACGACATCCGCGAAGGTTTGAGCGCTATCATCAGCGTTAAGCTGACAGAGCCGCAGTTTGAAGGGCAGACAAAAACAAAACTCGGCAATGCCTACATAAGAACCCTTGTTGACAACGCCGTGACGGCCGGCATGACGACCTATCTTGAAGAGAACCCGGCGCAGGCAAAGCTTATTCTCGACAAATGCCTCAGTGCAAGCCGCGCAAGGGAAGCGGCGCGCAAGGCACGCGAGCTGACCAGACGCAAGTCCGTTTTGGATTCCGCCGCACTGCCCGGCAAACTTGCGGACTGCTCCGAAAAAGATCCTTCAAAATGCGAACTGTTCATCGTTGAGGGCGACTCCGCAGGCGGTTCCGCCAAGGAAGGACGCGACAGGCATTTTCAGGCCATCCTTCCGCTGCGCGGAAAGATTCTGAACGTTGAAAAAACCCGTTTGGACAAAATTCTCGGCAATGCGGAAATCAAATGCATGATAACCGCATTCGGTGCGGGCATGGATGCGGATTTTGACGAAACCAAGCTCCGCTATCACAAAATCATCTGCATGACCGATGCCGATGTTGACGGAAGCCATATTCGCACGCTGCTGCTGACGTTCTTCTATCGGCACATGCGGCCGATGATAGAGCGCGGCTATGTTTACATTGCCCAGCCTCCGCTCTATCTCATCAAAAAGGGCAATACGGAACGCTATGTCTATTCGGACGAAGAGCTGAACAGAACTCTTGACGAAATCGGCAGGGATAAAATCTACATTCAACGCTACAAAGGTTTGGGCGAAATGAACCCCGAACAGCTTTGGGACACGACAATGGATCCCGCGAACCGCATTATGCTTCGCGTCACAATGGACGATGCAATGCTTGCGGACGAAACTTTCACCCTTTTGATGGGCGACAGGGTTGAACCGCGCCGCGAATTTATTGAGCAGAACAGCAAGCTCGTTGCCGACCTTGACGTTTGATTCGGAAACGTTTCATTTTTCAAACGGCAGATTAAGAGCTTTGAGCTCTGCGATCCGAAATTATTAACACGATTCAATGACTTGACGACCGACGAAAGGTGCGATGCACCGACTGCGGCAGGCTCCGCACCTTTCATGCAGGAGAAATAATGGACGAAAACAAAAAAAGACCCAATCTTGAAATGCTCGGAACAAACGAGCTGCCGACCGATGTTGAAGGCGGCAGAATATTGCCCATAAACCTTGTGGGTGAAATGAAGCGCAGCTTTATATCATACGCAATGGCTGTTATCATCAGCCGTGCGCTTCCCGATGTGCGCGACGGGCTGAAACCCGTTCACAGGCGCATTCTTTACGCAATGGACGAGCTGAGCATGCAGCCCGACAAGCCCTTCAGAAAGAGTGCGCGCCTTGTCGGCGACGTTCTCGGCAAATACCATCCGCACGGCGATGCGGCGGTTTACGATGCAATGGTGCGCCTTGCCCAGCCCTTCTCCACTCGTTACCCCCTTGTTGAAGGTCACGGCAATTTCGGCAGCGTTGACGGCGACCCCGCCGCTGCAATGCGTTATACCGAAGCGCGCATGAGCAGGCTCACTCTCGAAATGCTCCGCGATCTTGACAAGAACACGGTTGATTTTTACCCGAATTTTGACGAAACGCTGATGCAGCCCGCGGTATTACCCGCAAGATACCCGAACCTTCTTGTGAACGGCTCAAACGGCATTGCTGTCGGCATGGCAACAAACATTCCGCCGCATAATCTCGGCGAGGCTGTCGATGCCTGTGCCGCAATGATTGACAATCCCGATATCACGATCGACGAGCTGATGAACTATATCCCCGGCCCGGACTTTCCGACCGGCGGCGTCATCATGGGCGATGTCGGCATTCGCCATGCATATTTTACAGGCAGGGGAAAGATCCTTGTTCGCGCAAAGAGCGAGATCGAGCAATACAAGGCCGATCGTTCACGAATCATCGTCACGGAAATTCCGTATCAGGTCAACAAAGCAAAGCTTGTTGAAAAAATTGCAGAGCTTGTTCACGAGAAGCGCGTGGACGGCATTTCCGACCTTCGCGACGAAAGCTCCCGCGCGGGAATGCGCATTGTTATCGAGCTTAAAAAGGATGTCAATGCAAACGTTGTGCTGAACAATCTGTATAAGCACACTCAGCTTCAGGATACTTTCGGCGTTATCATGATCGCGCTTGTGAACGGCGAACCCAAGGTGCTCAACCTTCGCGAAATGCTTTATCACTACATTGCGCATCAAAAGGATGTTGTCACCCGCCGCACACAGTTTGACCTTGACAAAGCACGCGAAAGGCTGCACATCTTGGAAGGCCTTATGATCGCACTCGACAATATTGACGAAGTCATTGCCATCATCAAAGCCAGTGCAAACGGCGCAGAAGCGAAGGAAAGGCTGATTGCGCGTTTCGGTTTCAGTGAACGGCAGGCGCAGGCGATACTTGACATGCGGCTGCAAAGGTTGACGGGGCTTGAGCGCGAAAAGTTGGAAGCCGAGTACGGCGAGCTTAAGCGCACGGTTGAATACCTTGCTTCCCTGCTTGCGGACGAAGGCAAACTTATGGGCGTTGTTAAAGATGAAATGCTCGAGATTCGGCGCCGCTTTGCCGATCCGCGCCGCACCGAAATCACAAAGATCGTTGAAGACATCGATATGGATGACATCATCCAGGAAGAAGACATGGTTGTTACCTGCACCCATCACGGCTACATCAAGCGCATTGCGGAAGCAACCTATCGCACGCAGCGCAGAGGCGGCGTCGGCATCAGTGCGGGAGCAACCCGTGAAGAGGATTTCCTTGAGGATATTTTCGTCACAAGCACGCATTCCTATATCATGTTCTTCACAAACAAGGGCCGCGCTTTCCGCATAAAATGCTATTCCATTCCGGAAGCAAGCCGCACCGCAAAGGGCACGCCCATAGTCAACCTGCTGCAATTGCAGACGGGCGAGTTCGTTACCGCCGCATTCCCCATCGGCAGGCAGACCGAGGGCGGCTATCTCGTTCTTTGCACACGGCAGGGTGTTATCAAAAAAACCCCGCTCTCCGATTTTTCAAACATTCGCAAGGGTGGCTTGATTGCTCAAAACCTCCGCGAGGGTGACGAGCTTATCAGCGTTGCGCTCTCCGCAGGCGATGATGAGTTCATTATCGGCACACGGGACGGAATGAGCATCCGTTTCAGCGAGCAGGATGTTCGCTCAATGGGCAGAAATGCCTCCGGCGTTCGTGCCATCAAACTCTCCGAGGGCGACTGCGTTGTTGATATGTCCATGGTCAAACCCAGCAGCTGCGTCATTGCCATCACCGAAAACGGCATGGGCAAGCGCACGGAAGAGGACGCCTACCGCGTTCAGGGCCGCGCCGGCAAGGGCATTATTGCAATGAATATCACCGAAAAAACCGGCAAGCTTGTTTGCCTCAAAGTTTCCGAAGGCAATGAAGATCTGATGCTTATCCGTGATGACGGCGTTGTCATTCGCGTTCCCGTCGATACGATTTCCGTCATTTCCCGCAACACGCAGGGCGTTCGACTGATGAAAATCGACGAGGGACACAGGGTTGCAAGCGTTGCGCTTGCGCCGCATAACGATGACGAACCGCAGAAAGGCGGGGAAGAGTCCGACGGCGAAATTTCAAATGCAAATGACAATGCAGACTCCGCCGAAACAGCACCCTCCGATGCTCCGGAAATCCCCGACGCAACGGAACCCCCCGATGCTCCGGAAACCCCCGATACAACGGAAAACCTCTGATAACCCCAACCGCCGACCCTGCCGCGCGGGCTGAAGATCTCCGCTCTGCCGCAGTGTTTCGGCAAACATCCGATTACTTCTTCAGAAACAAACACGGGAAGCCTTCCGTAACGGACAATGCTTCCCGTGTTTTCTGTTGGTTTCGACATTGCCTTCCGCACTCGGCAGCAACCGTTGAATAATCGAATGTGACTGCTGCATATGCCGAATCGCCTGCTCTGTCAATCAAAATTGAGAACCGCAGACATTTCACAACTCTCCTGTTGCTTTCGTTTTCCGATGTTGCCGCGTAATCAGTCTCACCGTACATGACGGCGGGCAAAACGCTGACACCATAATCAGCATACCGAGGGCAAACACTATCAGCCCCAATATAACTTTCGTTCCGTTGCTCATGTTTTTCCTCCGTTTTTACGGTATTTTGTGTTTTCCCGCAGGTGCGAGGAAAACTTGACCGTTGTTCAGTCAACAAAAAAATATCCTCCTTCGGATAGCCTTTGTACTCGATGACGAGGGAGGACATTTGTTTATCTTAGTGATAATGTTGGGGGTTAAGTTAAAACACGATCTCGCGGCGATCGCGGGCGAGATCAACCTGTTAATCAAGCTGTATATGAGCTATCACTTTTGAATCAAACTGCTCAATGAAGTCATTGGGGATTCCTTCGAACAGAGTGACTTCCGGCGGATTTGTTTCAGCATCATGACCTATCCAGATGTAGTTCGGCATCTTGTCAGGGCTATCAAAAGTATCCCGGAGGAAATTTTCAATATTACGACGCCAATCATATCCGTGCGACGATATTCTGAAGTAGATTGAGTTTGTTCCGTCCGGGTTCAGCTTGCCTCCTGCACGAATGCGGAGAAAATTCTCGTTTATGAATCGAGCTATATCCTGAGCGTATTGTAATTCATTTATATCTATGCAGTTACGCAGATTTTCTTCGTCGCCCATCCAGGCATAGATATCTTCTATGAGTTGACGAGTTTTTGAATCGACTTGATAACTGTCGCTATACATTACGGAATTAACTATCTCGTTCATATCAGCATCTTTTTCATATCCATCTTCATCGATTAAAGCAGCAATCCGAGCATAAAGCCACATCTCAATCTCGTCTGAAAGAAAGCCATTTGCGATTAGCCAGTCTACAGGACGTTCTATCTCGTCATACTCAGTTTCCTCTGTTCCGGGATTCGGATGATATCTATTATCTATACATGGATACACTGTTCCGTTGCGATGAAGCATCACGCAGTCTCCGGTCACATATGCTCCATTCTTTGAAAGATATATTTTCATTCAGTTACCTCATTTGCAGAATCTTGTTGTAGTTCCAATGAATTAGCGTCTCTGTCGCGTTCGCTAATTCATCGTATCCGGATAGTATGATTTTCAATTCGGATCACCCCCGCAGGTGCGGGGAAAACCGCTTATATCTCACCTCGGAAAGCACGCGAAGCGGATCACCCCCGCGGACGCGGGGAAAACCGTGTGTACTACGACACACACACCTGTTCAATGGGATCACCCCCGCAGGTGCGGGGAAAACTGGTAGTGGAACAAATGTTTATTCTTCTGTCGGGGATCACCCCCGCAGGTGCGGGGAAAACTTATTATTGCAACGGAATGTAAGAGTTTCGCACGGATCACCCCCGCAGGTGCGGGGAAAACGCAAAAACAGGGAGAGTTGACCGAGTAGGTCGTGGGATCACCCCCGCAGGTGCGGGGAAAACTCACTACGCAAAACAGGGGTACAGCGAAGAGGAGGATCACCCCCGCAGGTGCGGGGAAAACCCACGCCATCGAGAATTTCCTCCATGTCGTCCAGGATCACCCCCGCAGGTGCGGGGAAAACGCGAAGCGCCGGCAGAGGCCTGCGGGAGATGTCGGATCACCCCCGCAGGTGCGGGGAAAACATGAAATTCATTTTGTATATCTTTATCGCTTTAGGATCACCCCCGCAGGTGCGGGGAAAACTATTTCATACTTCCGACAAATTCCGTTTCGCCGGGATCACCCCCGCAGGTGCGGGGAAAACGATTTACCATACTTTGTTTCCTTTCATTGCGCAGGATCACCCCCGCAGGTGCGGGGAAAACTTGCCGCCCAAAAACGAGACAGAGCGCACGCCGGGATCGCCCCCGCAGGTGCGGGGAAAACCAGCCCCTCATACAGGCACAGCCGCCCCCCGACGGATCACCCCCGCAGGTGCGGGGAAAACTCACATACCCTCGATATTCCGTGAAATCTTCCAGGATCACCCCCGCAGGTGCGGGGAAAACGTTGCAAAAGGCAGCAGCCTTGAATGCGGGGCAGGATCACCCCCGCAGGTGCGGGGAAAACTGTTGTGGCATTTTCAACCACGCCTTTAATGGTAGGATCACCCCCGCAGGTGCGGGGAAAACAAAAGGCGGCTGCGCTGGACTATCTACCTATTGGGATCACCCCCGCAGGTGCGGGGAAAACGTTCTTTAGGGTCTTTCCCCGTTTCGCTATCTGGGATCACCCCCGCAGGTGCGGGGAAAACTCATTTGTGATGATAACCTCCCTTTGGTAAATAGGATCACCCCCGCAGGTGCGGGGAAAACAATTTAAAGGTGATTGATTTTATCAAATGGGCGGGATCACCCCCGCAGGTGCGGGGAAAACTTTTCGGTTCTCGGGTTGCGCCAGATGTTTCTAGGATCACCCCCGCAGGTGCGGGGAAAACTGAGGGCAACCAACATATAGTTCATCACGTCTGGGATCACCCCCGCAGGTGCGGGGAAAACGCAGATAGTCTAATGCCGCTGCTTTCTGCCACAGGATCACCCCCGCAGGTGCGGGGAAAACGATTTTTATGGATGTCCCCAGTGGAACACTCCGGGATCACCCCCGCAGGTGCGGGGAAAACAAGCCGATTGACATCGATAAAATCGATAAACTGGGATCACCCCCGCAGGTGCAGGGAAAACAAAACGACAAATAATCAGTGAGGCCTTAACGTAGGATCACCCCCGCAGGTGCGGGGAAAACACGGTCACCTGCGCCGTCCACGTGCTGCCGCGCGGATCACCCCCGCAGGTGCGGGGAAAACTGGGCAATAGTCCGTACCGGCGATTATTCCTATAGGATCACCCCCGCAGGTGCGGGGAAAACCCTGTACGGCGGCGGGAATCAATGCGGGAAGCAGGATCACCCCCGCAGGTGCGGGGAAAACGGTTAGGAACCACTGTCAGGGCTATGCAGCGCAGGATCACCCCCGCCGGTGCGGGGAAAACCGATGCTGATTGTTCAATCACTGATAACCGGCATGGATCACCCCCGCAGGTGCGGGGAAAACGACTTGCGCAGGGACTGATTGCTGCACTGCCCGGGATCACCCCCGCAGGTGCGGGGAAAACGCAAGCACGGAAGCAGATGCTACTGCAATCCAAGGATCACCCCCGCAGGTGCGGGGAAAACGTGATCCGATTGCGTCTACAATACCGATGATGAGGATCACCCCCGCAGGTGCGGGGAAAACGCTTATTGCCGCCGCTGGAGACTGCACCGCGCCGGATCACCCCCGCAGGTGCGGGGAAAACAGCACCACCGTCGGGCATGAGCGCCTCGCGGCGGGATCACCCCCGCAGGTGCGGGGAAAACACTGCGTTCGCTTGCCTCTGTTCGCTCCTCGCAGGATCACCCCCACAGGTGCGGGGAAAACGTGTTTGACGGCGATGCAAGCTACAGGCATTTGGGATCACCCCCGCAGGTGCGGGGAAAACCTATCGCAGTGATGATTTCCGGCAGTGCGCCGAGGATCACCCCCGCAGGTGCGGGGAAAACCGAACCGAAGCAAGCGAACGCAGCATCGCGGCTGGATCACCCCCGCAGGTGCGGGGAAAACTTGATTCTGTTCAAATTCGTAAGTTTGCCCATAGGATCACCCCCGCAGGTGCGGGGAAAACGACGGGCAGTATTTTCGGATTGTCGGCTCTGTCGGATCACCCCCGCAGGTGCGGGGAAAACTTTGCTTGCGGAGTTGGCGGAGATGTTATAAAAGGATCACCCCCGCAGGTGCGGGGAAAACACCTTGATTCGAGTTTTACGGCGTCCCGCGACGGGATCACCCCCGCAGGTGCGGGGAAAACGTGTATTGTTGGCATAAACCCTCCTTAAACCTGGGATCACCCCCGCAGGTGCGGGGAAAACGCTGTCAGACGTTGACCGTGACGGCAACAAGAAGGATCACCCCCGCAGGTGCGGGGAAAACTGATTGACTTCCGCATATTCCTTGCCTTTGATGGGATCACCCCCGCAGGTGCGGGGAAAACGGCTTATTTGCTGCGCCTGCGTTGATGTAAACGGGATCACCCCCGCAGGTGCGGGGAAAACTGTTGCTGCCCTTGCAACGTCGGCGGTCAAAAAGGATCACCCCCGCAGGTGCGGGGAAAACTTCGGGGTTTTCAGAATGCGCCAGTTGTTTCTAGGATCACCCCCGCAGGTGCGGGGAAAACCTTGAGGAAGGCACGAAAGAAGCCGTAAAGTACGGATCACCCCCGCAGGTGCGGGGAAAACTGAGCCGCTGGGCTGTTTGCCGTTTTTTGTGCAGGATCACCCCCGCAGGTGCGGGGAAAACGACGAGATCCTCGATCCGGATGAGCGCTTCGGGGGATCACCCCCGCAGGTGCGGGGAAAACGCAGCGTGTGGATCGGCGTGACAGCCGGAGACGGGATCACCCCCGCAGGTGCGGGGAAAACTGCCGGTGCCGTTGGGACGCGTGCGGGGGCGCGGGATCACCCCCGCAGGTGCGGGGAAAACCCCCTGCTAAAGCTGCCATTTTTGCGCCCGACAGGATCACCCCCGCAGGTGCGGGGAAAACGCAATGGGACAAGGTATATTAG
>ENA-OUQC01001601-OUQC01001601.1-human-gut-metagenome-genome-assembly--contig:-NODE-1601-length-11444-cov-3.496005_pt1 | contig 11444 bp, 13 predicted proteins | sample MGYA00237942_ERZ548815 | MGnify/ENA primary metagenome ERZ548815 (study PRJEB26490, sample SAMN05194722) | human gut metagenome | biome: terrestrial biome; feature: human-associated habitat; material... | reverse complement strand
GGTCGTTTACAAGCCCCTGAACGACGAGGCGTTCGCCCGCCTGTTCGAGCGTAATCCGAACTACGACGGAACCTATGACTTCGTGTGCGAGGAAAACGGCGAAATCGTCGGCTTCATCACCGGCGCGGAGAAAAAGGAGTTTCTCCCCGGCGAGACGCGCGAGAACACGCCGGGCTATCTGACGGCCATCTTCGTGCGGCCGGACATGCGCCGGCGCGGAATCGGCGGCGCGCTGCTCGCGGCGCTTGAGGACGCGTTCCGCGCGGCGGGTAAGAAGAGTTTCGTTTCCAGCGGAAACAATCCCGTGAACCTGCCGTGGTTCATCCCGGGCACGCCGGGACACGACCACAACAACGCCCCCGGCACGGACGTGGACTGCGCGGGCTATCCCTTCCTTCTGAAGTACGGCTACGCCGACGCGCACCGCGAGGTGTCGATGTATCTGAACCTGAAGGACTACAAGTACCGGCCCGAGGTGGAGGCGACGCGGCAGCGCCTGCTTTCCGAGGGCATTTACACCGGCCGGTACGACGTATCCCTGCAATGCGAGTTCGACGGCATGTGCGATCGCGTGGGCAGCGAATACTGGCGCAAGGTGCTTCAGGATGAAACGACCGCCGCGCATCCGCGCGTGATTCTGGCCGGCGTATATCAGAACCATATCATCGGCTTCACCGGCCCCGTGGACAGGGAGCCCTCCGGGCGCGGCTGGTTCACCGGCATCTGCGTCGACCCGCTGTACGGCCAGAGGGGCGTCGCCACGGTCCTCTTCAACGACCTGATGCGCGAATTCATCAAGGAGGGCGCGCAGTTCTCCACGCTGTTTACCGGCATCGACAACCACGCGCAGCGGCTGTACCGCCACACCGGCTTCGAGGTGCGCCGCACGTTCGCGATCATGAAAAAGGAGGCCTGAACCATGGACGGAAATCGCAAGGTCATTATGGCGGTCGGCGCGCACACGGGCGACGCGCAGCTTACAATGGGCATGCTGCTGGCAAAGCACGCGCAGCAGGGCGACAAAATCATCGTGGTCGACCTGACCGCGGGCGAGCGCGGCTGTCCGGCGGGCACAACGCCCGAGGAATTCCGCCCGCGCAACGTGGAATCCGCGCGGAAGTTCGCCAGGGAGCTGGGCGGCGAATCCATCGTGTTCGACATTCCCGACGGCGAGCTGCGCGACAGCCCGGAAATCGAATTGCGGCTGGCGCGCCTGATGCGCGAAAAGCAGGTGGACGCGGTGCTGTATCACTGGAAGAACTCCATCCACAAGGATCACGTGGAAGCGCACCGCATCACCGACAACGCGATTTTCTTCGCGTCGCTGCCCACCTTTGACTTGGATGGGCTCGCGCCCGCGCCCATCCGCTCCTTCCTGTGCGCGGAAAACTGGGAGGACGCGCAGGCAGCTGTCGTTCCACAGGGCGAACAGGGCGGGACGATCCGCCGGGAGAGCCTTGCGAATCCGCATGCCGATGCCTCCTATTCGTACAGATAATATTTCTCGCTGCGGCGTTTAAAATCCTCCACGAGCGGACGATGTTTTTTAATCACCTCCGCAGCGCTCAGGCCGCCCGCGCGGAATTCGTCCGTGCCGAGCAGAAGATTCGTGCCCGCCAGCGCCGAGGGATCGTCCGAGAGGAATTTCGCGTCGCGCGGATACAGATCAAGAATGGCTTCCAATAAATAGAGTCCGGCGGCAAACGCGTCGGCTTCGCCGGAGGCAAGGAACAGCCGCGCGCCCTGACAGGCCTCGCCATTCCACTTGGAGGTGGTGGGCGTGAAATACGCGGGCATGAAGCCGACGCCCGGCAGGTTCAGCGCCCGCATGCGCGCGGTCAGCCGCACCGCGTCGATGAACGGCGCACCGACCACGTAAAACGGCGTCGTCGTGCCCCGTCCCTCCGACAGGTTCGTGCCCTCGAAGATGCAGGTTCCAATGTAGACAAGCGCGGTGTGCGGCGTGGGAATGTTGGGCGACGGCGGCGCCCACGCCGCGTCGGTGTCCTCCCACAGCAAGCCGCGCTTCCAGCCGGTCAGCGGCACGACGGTCAGGTCTACGTCCAGCTTCAAATGATCCTTCACAAACCGGGCGAACTCGCCGATCGTAAGCCCGTAGCGCGTGGGAACGGCATATTCGCCCACGAACGAATGGAAACGCTCGTCCAGCAGCGTGCCCTGCACCGTGCGGCCGCCGATGGGATTGATGCGGTCGAGCACCACGATGGGCTTGCCCGCGCGGGCGCAGGCGATCATCGCAAAGGCGAGCGAATAGATATAGGTATAAAACCGTGCGCCCACGTCCTGTAAATCCACAACGAACACGTCGATTTCGGAGAGCATCTCCGGCGTGGGCATCTTCGTGTCCCCGTACAGGGAAAAGACCGGCAGACCCGTCGCCGCGTCTGTCTCCTGATCGATGTGTGCGCCCGCGACGACGCTTCCGCGAATGCCGTGCTCGCAGGCAAACAGCGCCGTCAGGCGGTAGTTCGCGTGAAGAATGTCGATCGTGCTGGTGAAGGTGGAGTCGAAGCCGCAGGGATGGGTCAGAAGACCGATGCGGCGGCCGTTCAGCGCGTCGTGCGCCAGCTTCAGGTTGTCAAGGCCGCTTCGGACGTGGACTTTCATGGAAAACCGTCTCCTTTCACATTTCGAAAAGTGAGATGGGACTGTTCCCTTCCATTATAACATAAAAATGCGTTTTGCGCACTCAAATTCCCGTGGACTCTTGCTTTTCTTTTGTGCTTTGTGTTAAAATATAAACAAACGACAAAGGAGACGATGCGCCATGCTCATCGGAATCGACGGCGGCGGAACGAAAACCGCGCTGGTGCTCGCGGAGAAAAACGGAAGGCTGCTGAATACCGTGACGGGACTGGGCAGCAATCCGGCGGACATTGGTCTTGAGGAATGCGAAAACAGACTTCGGTCTGAATTAGACGAACTGCTGCGCGGCTTCGGCGGCCGGGACGCGGTGGTGGACAGCGTGTATGCCGGAATCGCCGGAAGCGCGAACGAAAGGACGAAGGCGGCGGTGGGCGAGATTCTCCGGCGGCTGCTTCCGAAAGCGCGCAGGGTGGACAACGGCAGCGACGCGTTCAACGCGCTGTACGGCGAAGCCGAGGAGGGCATTGCGCTGATCGCAGGCACGGGCTCGTCGGCGTTTGTGCTGACGAAGGACGGCTCGCATCAGGTGGGCGGCTGGGGCTATCTGGTGGACGACGCGGGCAGCGGCTTCCGCGTGGGCGCGGACGCGCTGAAGGCGGCGTACCGTTCCTATGACGGCCGCGGCGAAAAGACGAAGCTTGAGGAACTGTGCGCGCGCCGGCTGGAGCTGCCGCTGGGCGAAGCGATTCCGCGCATCTATGAGGGCGGCAAGCGGTATATCGCCACATTTTCCTTCGCCGTGCTGGAAGCGGCGCACGCCGGGGACGCGATTGCGGAGGGGATTCTCTCGGACGCGGCGAACGCGCTGGCCGATCACCTGCGCGCCTGCCTGCGGTTTGTTTCCGCGCGCCCGGCGGTGGCCGTTGTGAGCGGCGGCCTGATTGAAAATGACGAAATTCTTGAAAGGGTGCGCGCGGCGCTGGGCGCTCAGAAAAACGACGTGCAGCTCGTGCGGCCGGACGTCGCGCCGGTGTATGGCGCGCTGGTCAAAGCCGCGCGCAACGCGGGCGTGCCGATTACGGAGACGTTCCGCGAGAGCTTTAAGAGGGATTATCACCTGTAGGAGGGTACATATGGATTACGGAAGACTGGATACCGAAAAAACGAATGCGCGCAGCGAGCATCTGGATCAGATGAGCGCGCTTGAAATCGTGACGCTGATGAACGAGCTGGACGCGGGCGCGCTGGCGGCGGTGCGCTGCTCACTGAGCGAGATTGCCCGCGTGGCGGAGGAAGCGGCGGCGCGCATCCCGGCGGGCGGCCGGCTGATTTACATGGGCGCGGGCACGTCGGGGCGGCTGGGCGTGCTGGACGCGAGCGAATGCCCGCCGACGTTCGGCGTGCCGGACGGCATGGTGGTGGGCATCATCGCGGGCGGCGACGTCGCGCTGCGCACGGCCGTGGAGGGCGCGGAGGACAGTGAAGCGCTGGCCATGGAGGAGCTGGACAGGCTGCGCGTGTGCGCGAAGGACGTGGTTGTGGCCATTTCCGCCAGCGGAACCGCGCCGTATTGCGTCGGCGCGCTGAAGAAGGCGCGGGAAGCGGGCGCGCTGCCCGTGTCCATGTGCTGCAACACGGGTGCGAAGCTGTCCGGCTATGCCGACATTGCCATTGAAATGCCCACCGGCGCGGAGGTGCTTTCCGGAAGCACGCGTCTGCGCGCCGGAACGGCGACCAAGCTGGCGCTGAACATGATTTCAACGGCCTGCATGGTGCGCATGGGCAAGGCGTATAAAAACCTGATGGTCGACGTGCGCGCCACGAACACCAAGCTGAGGGATCGCGCCGTGCGCATCGCCATGAAGGCGATGAATGTGCAGCGCGCCGAAGCGGAAGCGCGTCTGGCGGCGGCGGACGGCAACATCAAGTGCGCCATCGTGATGAAGGAAACCGGCGCGAGCCGCGACGCGGCGATAGCGGCGCTTGAAAAGGCGCAGGGCTTCACGCGCAGGGCGATTGAAGCGCTTGGCTGAGGGAGCTGCGCGTTGGACAGAGCGTCTGGCGATGTCAAGTGAGCTGTCGTGATGAAGGAAACCGGTGCAAATCGTGACGCGGCGATGGCGGCGTTCGAAAGGGCACAGGGCTTCACGCGCAAGGCGATCGAAGCGCTTCGCTGAGGATTTTGTGTGAGAAGTGCGGTTGTCCGAACGGCGATGGATGCGGAGAGCATCGAGCGTCAGACGGCGGTGCCGAATGCGTCGAGGGGACCGCTGCGAACCGCGCTCGAAAGGGCGCAAGGTGATTGAAGAGCTCGGATGAGTCGGCTTCACGCGGAAAACAGAGCGTCCGTCCGGCGGGATTCGTCAGGCAGGCGTTTTGCGCGCAAGGGTTAACGGGATTATGCTTGCCCCTCGGGGGCAGGGGCGCTTACAATGGCTTTTGACAAAACACAGGAGAAGAGCGTATGCAGCGTTTGGACAGACAGAGCAATGGCATTACCGACGGCGTGATTTGGAAGCAGCTTCTGAAATTCTTCCTGCCGATTATGCTCGGCACGTTTTTTCAGCAGCTGTACAACACGGTGGACGCCATCGTGGTCGGCAACTTCGCGGGCAAGGAAGCGCTGGCCGCGGTGGGCGGCTCCGCGTCGCGCATACTGGATCTGGTGATCGGCTTCTTTACCGGCCTCGCTTCGGGCGCGACGGTCATCGTGTCGCAGGTCTACGGCGCGAAGGACGAGCAGAACGTGTCGCGCTCCGTGCACACGGCGATGCTGCTGGTGCTGGGCGGCGGCGCGATCATGACGGTGATCGGTCTTCTGATTTCGCCCACGCTGCTGGTGTGGATGAAAACGCCGCCGGATACGATGGCACAGTCGCGCGACTATGTGGACATCGTGTTCATGGCGATGATTCCGGGCATGGTATACAACGTCGGCTCGGCGGTTTTGCGCGCCGTGGGCGATTCCCGGCGGCCGCTGTATTTCCTGATTGCCGCGTGCCTGACCAACATCGTGCTCGACGTTCTGTTTGTGGTCGTCCTTCCGGTTGACGATGTGAAGGGCGTGGCTATCGCGACGTCGCTTTCGCAGGTGGTCAGCGCGATACTGGTGTGCGCGTCGCTGATGCGCACGAAGGAATGCTATCGTCTGGAGCTGAAAAAGCTGCGCACGAACCTGAAGCTGCTCGGTCAGACGATTCGTATCGGCCTGCCGACGGGTCTGCAGTCGATCATGTACGCGGTGTCCAACATCATCATTACCACGTCCATCAACACCTTCGAAACCGACGCCGTGGCGGCGTGGGTCACGCTTAGCAAGGTGGACGCGATGAACTGGATGATCGTGAACGCGTTCGGCATCGCGGTGATGACGTTCGTCGGGCAGAACTACGGCGCGGGGCGCTATGACCGCGTGCGCCGGAGCATGAAAACCTGCCTGATGATGGCGATGGGCACGTCGATTCTGTTCGGTGCGGTTTTTGCGCTGTTCGGGAGAACGCTGTTCGGTCTCTTTAATAAGGACGAGGATGTGCTGAAGCTGGCGGTACTGATGATGATGTACATGGCGCCCAGCTACTGGCTGTACGGGCCGATCGAAATCATCTCCGGTTCGCTGCGCGGCATGGGGGATACGCTGATTCCCACGATCATCACGGCAGTGGGCATCTGCGCGCTGCGCGTGGTGTGGCTGCTGCTCGTCGTCCCGGCGAAGCACGAAATCGGCATGGTGTGCGTCAGCTATCCCATCTCGTGGGCGCTGACGTCGCTTGCGTTCATCTTCTACTATCGCCGCTTCCGCGCGCGCAGGCTCAGCGCGGGAATGATGGATCGGTGAGCGGACGCTCGTAGCAGAAGAAATTCTCTTCATATTTATATACCTCGCCGCACCGGGAAAAGCCCAGCTTTTCATACAGCCGGATGGCGGCGAGGTGATTTTTGTCCACGGCCAGCCGCGCGGCGCGAAAGCCCTCCGAGGAGAGAATTTTGAGCACATCGGAAAGGAAGCGCGCGGCGAGCCCCTGCCCCTGAAGGTCGGGACGCACGCACACGCGGGCGAGCATCACCGGGCGGTCGTTCAGCTGCCACGGAATGCCGTCGTCCGCCCACAGGGAATGGGCGAGCGCGGAAACGGCAGCCAGCGGCTGACCGTTTTCTTCTATTATTATATAGACGGCTTCGCCTGCGAGGTCGTCCGAGAGGATTTCCGCGTTCGGGTAGTCCGCGTTCCACGTGCAGAAGGGCAGGCCGACGCAGGAGGCGTACAGCGACAGAAGGCGGGCGGAATCACGCGCGTCGGCACGCCGCAGGGTCATGGAAAACACCTCGCTTGGCCCGTTTTTCGGTTGGGGCTTCATTATAGCACGCGGCACGGCTCGAAACCGGGCGAAACGAAGGTTATTTTTTGATGAAGTCGGGCGCAGAGACGGCATTTCGCAGAATCATAACTTGCATAACCGGGGGTATAGGGGTATAATTGATGTGTTGCGTGTGGGTGAGCTATGCTTATCTGCCGGAGAGGCTGGCTGAAAAACGCCCCGCGCGGCAAGGGATGAACCGGGAGGTTGCGTTTTTCCGCGCATTCATGCGGATGAACGCAGGAAAAACGGTAATTTCCGGGGACCAGTCCGACAATCGGGCGACGGCTCATGCGCCGTCGAAAAATTGATACAGGGCACGCCCGGCAGCGTGTGCATGAGTCCAAGAAGGAGGAAACCCAAGAAATGGCAAGCCAGAAAATCCGCATCAAGCTGAAGGCCTATGAGCACGAGCTCATCGACCAGTCCGCGGCCCGCATCGTGGAAACCGCCAAGCGTAACGGTTCCCGCGTCTCCGGCCCGATCCCGCTGCCCACGGAGAAGGAGATCGTCACCATCCTGCGTTCTCCCCACAAGCACAAGGACAGCCGCGAGCAGTTCGAACTGCGCACCCATAAGCGCCTGATCGACATCCTTCAGCCCACCCCCAAGACGATCGACGCCCTCACCAAGCTCGATCTTCCGGCCGGCGTGGAAATCGAAATCAAGCTGTAAACCAACTCGGAGGTGTAACAATGAAGAAGGCAATTCTCGGCAAAAAGATCGGCATGACCCAGATCTTCCTGAGCGATGGTCGTCTGGTGCCGGTCACGGTCGTCGAAGCCGGCCCCTGCACTGTCACGCAGGTCAAGACGGTGAAAACCGACGGCTATGAGGCGGTTCAGGTCGGTTTCGGAGAGCTCGCGGAGAAGCGCGCTCAGAAACTGAAGAACAAACCCGAGCTCGGCCACTTTGCAAAAGCGGGCGTTCCCGCCACTCGTTATCTGCGCGAACTTCGCCTGGACGACATCACCCCCTACAAGGTGGGCGATCAGATCAGGGCTGACGTGTTCGCCGAGGGCGACAAGGTTGACGTTTCCGGCACCAGCAAGGGCCACGGCTACACGGGCGCGATCCAGCGCTGGAACCAGCACACCGGCCCCATGGCGCACGGCTCCAAGTATCACCGCGGCGTCGGCTCTCTGAGCGCGAACTCCGATCCGTCCCGCGTGTTCCCCGGCAAGCACATGGCCGGACAGTACGGCTGCGAAAAGGTCACCGTCCAGAATCTGGAAGTGATCCGCGTGGACGCCGAGCGCAACCTGCTCCTCATCAAGGGCGCACTGCCCGGAGCGAACGGCTGCCTGCTCGCCATCCGTGACTCGGTCAAGGCCTGATTTTATCTGGAAGGAGGACGCAAACATGCCTACTGTTAAAGTACTGAATATGCAGGGACAGGACGTCGGCTCTGTAGAGCTGTCCGAGGCCGTTTTCGGCGCGGAAGTCAATGTTTCTGCCATGCATACGGTTGTCCGCGCGATTCTGAACGCGAAGCGCCAGGGCACCCAGTCCGCGAAGACCCGCACGGAAGTGCGCGGCGGCGGACGCAAAATCTATCGCCAGAAGGGCACCGGCAACGCGCGCCATCATGGCCGCCGCGCGCCGCAGTTCACCCACGGCGGCATGGTCTTCGCCGTGAAGCCCCGCTCCTACCGCATGTCCGTTCCGCGCAAGGTTCGCCGCCTCGCCATGGTTAGCGCGCTGACCAGCAAGGCCGTGGAGAACGAGATCATCGTTCTGGACAAGATCGAGCTGGCTGAAGCCAAGACCAAGTATGTCGCTCAGATGCTCAAGGCCGTTAACGCCGCCAAGAAGGCGATGATCGTGACCGCGGACGCCGACACCAGCGTGGTGCGCGCCGGTTCCAACATCGAAGGCGTGAAGGTTTCCCACGTCGGCATGCTGAACGTTGTGGACATCCTCGGCTACACGAGCTTCATCGTCACCAAGGACGCCATCAACAAGCTCGAAGCGCTTTATGACGACACCGTCGAAGCCGCCAGCGAGGAGGTTAACGGATAATGAAGACTGCATATGACATCATCGTTCGTCCGGTCCTCACCGAAAAGTCTTACGACACCATCGCGGACAAGAAGTACGTCTTCGTAGTGGACATCCACGCCAACAAGACGCAGATCAAGGCCGCGGTCGAAGAGATCTTCGGCGTGAAAGTCGATTCCGTCAACACCCTTCGCACGATGGGCAAGATGAAGAGACAGGGCCGCACGCAGGGCAGAACCCCTGAAATCAAGAAAGCTTACGTGACGCTCAAGAAGGACTCCAAGCCCATTGAGTTCTTCGAGGGCATGGCCCAGTAAAGCAGGGAGGACAAAGAACCATGGCTACTCGACTCTATAAGCCGACTTCGCCCGCCCGGCGCTTTATGTCGGTTCTGACCTATGAGGAAATCACCAAGAAGTCTCCTGAGAAGAGCTTGGTGGAATACCTCAAGAAGAACGCCGGCCGCAACAAGCAGGGCAAGATCACCGTCCGTCATCAGGGCGGCGGCAACAAGATCAAGTACCGCGTGATTGATTTCAAGCGCAACAAGCTGGAAATTCCGGCGAAGGTTGCCGCGATTGAGTACGACCCGAACCGCAGCGCGTTCATCGCCCTGCTGTTCTACGCCGACGGCGAGAAGCGTTACATCCTGGCTCCTCTGGGCCTGAATGTGGGCGACACCGTGGTGTCCTCCGAGAACGCGGACATCAAGCCCGGCAACGCGCTGCCGCTGGCGAACATCCCGGTCGGCACGCTGATCCACAACCTGGAGCTCAAGCCCGGCCGTGGCGGTCAGCTGGTTCGTTCCGCCGGCATGAGCGCGCAGCTCATGGCGAAGGAAAACGGCTTTGCGACCGTCCGTCTGCCCTCTGGTGAAATGCGCAAGCTGCCGCTGAACGCGAAGGCGACCATCGGCACCGTCGGCAACACCGACCATGAGAACGTCCGCATGGGCAAGGCTGGCCGCGTCCGTCATATGGGCGTGCGTCCGACCGTCCGCGGCGTCGTCATGAACCCGAACGATCACCCGCATGGCGGCGGCGAGGGCAAGAGCCCCGTTGGTCTGCCGGCTCCTGTGACTCCGTGGGGCAAGCCCGCTCTGGGCCTGAAGACCCGCAAGCACAAGAAGTATTCCAACAAGATGATCGTCAAGCGCGCTGGCAAGTAATCGCGCATCCTACAGGAAGGAGGCAGCCAACCAATGAGCCGCTCTATTAAGAAGGGCCCCTATGTTGAATCTGCGCTGATGAAGCGCATTGTTGAGATGAACAAGTCCGGCAAGAAGAACGTGGTCAAGACCTGGTCCCGTTCCTCCACGATTTTCCCGGATTTCGTTGGCCACACCATCGCCGTGCACGATGGCCGCAAGCATGTGCCGGTCTATGTGACCGAGGACATGGTTGGCCATAAGCTGGGTGAGTTTGCACCCACGCGCACCTTCCGTGGTCATGCTGGCGAAAAGACCACCAAATAACGGAAGGAGAGAAAAAGAGTATGGCAACCAATACCCGTGAAAAGGGTGCTAAGCGCGCCGAAACCCGCGATAAGCGCCCCCAGGCCCATGTCAAGCACGTGCGCATCTCTCCCCGTAAGGTAAAGATCGTCATCGACCTGATCCGCGGCAAGAATGTGGACGAGGCCCTGGCCATCCTGCAGTATACCCCCAAGGCGGCTTCGCCCGTGGTATACAAGCTGCTTTCCAGCGCTGTCGCCAATGCCGTGAACAACCAGGAAATGGATCGCAGCACGCTCTACGTTGCTGAGGTGTATGCCAATCCCGGCCCCACCCTTAAGCGCTATGTAGCCCGCAGCCGCGGCTCGGCTTCCCCGATGCTGCGCCGCACCAGCCACATCAGCGTGGTGCTGGACCAGAAGAAGGCGTAAGGAGGTTTATCCATGGGTCAGAAAGTCAATCCCCACGGAGCTCGCGTGGGCGTCATCTTCGGCTGGAGCACCCGCTGGTATGCGGACAAGAAGGACTTCGCCAACAACCTGGTTGAAGACTTCAAGCTTCGCAAGATGATTAAGGAAAAGTACTATGCTGCCGGCATCAGCCGCATCGACATTGAACGCACCGCTAAGGACGTGACCGTCAACATCATGACCAGCAAGCCCGGCATGATCATCGGCCCGAAGGGTGCTACCATCGAGCAGCTGAAGGCAGAAGTGACCAAGCAGCTCGGCCGTCCGGCGCAGATCAACGTGATGGAGATCAAGCAGCCCGATGCGGACGCGCAGCTGGTGGCGGAGAACATCGCTCAGCAGCTGGAGAAGCGCATCAGCTTCCGCCGTGCCCTGAAGCAGGCGCAGCAGCGCGCGATGAAGCTCCCCGGCGTGAAGGGTATCAAGACCAGCGTTTCTGGTCGTCTGGGCGGCGCGGACATTGCCCGCACCGAGCACTATCATGATGGCTCCATCCCGCTGCAGACCCTGCGCGCCAACATCGACTACGGCTTCGCTGAATCCAAGACCACCTATGGC
>ENA-OUQC01001598-OUQC01001598.1-human-gut-metagenome-genome-assembly--contig:-NODE-1598-length-11466-cov-11.021383_pt1 | contig 11466 bp, 10 predicted proteins | sample MGYA00237942_ERZ548815 | MGnify/ENA primary metagenome ERZ548815 (study PRJEB26490, sample SAMN05194722) | human gut metagenome | biome: terrestrial biome; feature: human-associated habitat... | reverse complement strand
GATCGGCGGCGATCGGCATCTACAGTGTCATGGCGAAAGCTCTCGGCCGAAGCAGCTTCGGCCCACAGCTCACGCCATCACGGGCGGGAGAGAGGAAACGGCGGGGCGGGCGATGTCGCCCGCCCCGCTGTCTGTTATCGGTTTGCGTCAGTCAGATACGCAAGACTCAGTTCTCGTTGGCGTACTGGGTGGCCCAGCCTTCCACGAAAGCGGTCTTGACGTTGTCCCAGCTACCGGAACCGGTGGTGTACTGGCTCAGAGCGTCCACAACGGCGGCACGCCAGTCATCCACAGCGGGAGTCCAGTTGAACGCCCAAGTGACGGTGTAGTTGCCGTTGGCAACATACTCGTTGGCCTGTGCGAAGAACACGTTCTCGGGGGTCTTGGCGTTCTTGAAGGGGCAGGGACCAAACTGCTCAGCCAGCATAGTGGTGCCGGCGTCAGAGGTGACGACCCAGTTCATGAAGTCCAGAGTAGCCTTGATGTCCGCCTCGGAGGCGTTCTTGTTCACAGCCCAGCAGTTCTCGGTGCCGCAGCACAGACCGGCCTTCTCCTCGCCGTCCACACCGCAGTAGATGGGGATCATGGCCAGATCGTCGGCGTTCATGCCGAACTTCTCAGCGGAGGTCAGGTTGCTGAACTCCCAAGTGCCGTTCTGATAGAACACAGCCTTGCCCTCGCCGAACTCAGCCTCAGCCTGGTCGCCGGTGGCGGACAGCAGGGCAGCGCCGGTGGTGGCGGAGTCAGTGATGTACAGATCCCAGATAGCCTTGTAGTTATCCAGATAGGTGCCCTTGATGGTGGCGGGCTGCGCGGTCACATTGTCATCGCGGAACTCGTAGAACAGGGGCATGTTGGCCAGGTGGCCGGAGAAACGCCAGGAGGAGGAACCGTCCAGACCGGCGGAGGTGAAGGCGTCGAAGCCCAGCTCAGCGGCGCGGGCGTGGATGTCATCGGCAACGGCCTTCAGGGACTCGAAGTTGGTGATCTCATCCAGAGAGTGACCGGCCTTCTCCAGCAGGGCCTTGTTGACGATGATGCCAAAGGCCTCGTAGCAGTAACCGATGGAAACGGTCTCGCCGTCGGCATTCTTCAGATCAAAGTCATGGGTGGTCATCTGGTTGTACACATCGGTGCCTTCCAGATTGTAGCAGAACTCACCGTAGCTGTTGACAGCACCCAAATTGCCCACCTGGAACATGGTGGGAGCGGCGTCCTTATCCATCTCGGCGGTCAGCGTGGTGTCGTACTGGCCGGAGGCGGCGGTGACGACCTTAACGGGCACACCGGTCTCAGCGGTGTAGGCGGCGGCCAGAGTCTGCCAAGCGGCGTCGGACTCGGGCTTGAAGTTCAGGTAGTACACGCTGCCGGTGGCAGTGGCGTCATCACCGGAACCCTGTGCGTCGTTGCTTCCGCCGCCGCAGGCGACCAGAGACAGAGACATCACAAGAGCCAGGATCAGTGCAAGAAACTTTTTCATGTTGATTGATCTCCTTTTAATTGATTTTATTTTCACAGTATGCACTGTAAAAAACGGTTTCATGCTTCCCCGAGGGAAGCAGAAAAAGCGCTAGCGCTTTTTCTATACGGTATTCGATTGTAAACGGCTTATACCAGTGTTTTCACGCTGCCGCCGGGCCGCAGTACCGTGGGCAGTACCTCGTGGCAGTTGCCGCTTCGTCCTTCGATCATGTCCAGCAGGATCTGGATGCTGCGCCGTCCCATTTCCTCCATGGGCTGGCACAGAGTGGTCAGCGGCGGGTCGATGTAGTCGGATACCTCGATACCGTCGATGGCGACCACCGAGCAACCGTCAGGAACGGTGCGTCCGTGTTCCCGCAGCGCCCGCATGGCGCCGATGGCCATGTTGTCGGAGATGGCGAAAAGCGCGGTGAAGTCCGCGCCGCTGTCCAGCGCGCGGTTCATGGCCTGATAGGCACCCTGAATGTTGAAGCTGTCGGTACAGATCGCCAATGACGTGTCCGGCGTGATGCCTGCCTCTGTCAGCGCCTTTGTATACCCCTCGTACCGCAGCTGACTGATGGAGCGGTCGTCAGGGCAGGTGATAAGCGCGGCGATGCGCCGGTGGCCGTTGTCCAGTAAGTAACGGGTGGCCTGATAGGCGGTCTCCATGTCGGCGATGGAAACGGAGGAGTAGTCCACCTGCTCCAGCGTGCCGTAATGGTTGCCGAAGGAGCAGCACACAAAGGGCACGTTCAACAGCGCCAGATCGGCGGCGGTGTAGTCGAACCGTCCCCCCAGCAGCACAAGGCCCCGCAGCCGCTTTTCCCGCTCCATGATGGCGGCCCGCTTCAGCTCGTCCTCGTCGGAGCTGATCTGCTGCATCACCATGGTGTAGCCGCCCGCGGTGATGCCCGCCTCGACGGCCCGGATAATGTCGGTATAAAAGGGGTTGGAAATGCCGCGCACCACAAGGCCGATGGAATCGGACTTGGTTTTCACCAGGTCGCGGGCGGAGTTGTTGGGGATGTAGTTGGTACTTTCGATTACGTCCAGCACCCGGCGGCGGCTTTCGTCGCTGACGTCGGGCCGGTCGTTCAGCACACGGGAGACCGTGGTGATGCTGACGCCGCTGATGCGGGCGATATCCTTGATGGTCACGGTTCTTCCTCCTGTCGTGCTTCACCCGGTGAAAACGCGTTGACATCGTTACCGGAAACGTTTTCATTTTGGGTTAAACCTATACTAGCAACTTTCACAGGCCATGTCAATGCAATTTCCTGATTTTCGTAAGGAATAACAGTTTTATATGGTGGGATATGGTGATTTTGCTGAACGTCCTGTGGACATGTGTCCACCAATATGAAATGCCGCAATAAAATCCCGCACGGCGGCTCCCCGCCCATGCACACAGTCATGGTAAACATTCGTAGGGGGCGATGCCCACATCGCCCCGACGTATGACGCAGGGGCCCCGCATTACGTTGTAGGGGCGGACGACTCTGTCCGCCCGGAGACACCTCGCGGCTTTGGTACGACAGAGCCTTTCATGGCTCCAATCACGAGAGCGGCCTCCGGCGGCCCACTTTTCCCAGCAGCTGGAAAAGTGGGCAAAAGAGCCGGAAGAAACCGATGGTTTCTTCACTTCCTTGCGCGCTATAAATCTGTATAAACTTGTGGTTGTGTACCTCACGTTCACAGGAGTTTATCTTTTTCGTTTCGCTAAAAGGATCGTCTCTGCTCCTGTGCCGCTGCCGCTGATGCGGTGCGATGGTAAAAGCCATATCACTGTTCGTGGGCCGTCGAGGACGCCGGCCCCTACGTACCGGCTACCGATAGAATGGCCGTAGGGGGCGGCGTCCCCGACGCCCCGCCCGGTAAACGCACGATGCCCTTGTCCTGCTCCGTAGGGCGGGGTGTCCTCACCCCGCCGCATAAAAGGGTACGATAAATATGTGTAGGGGCGGGGCGGGCGCTGTGGAGCAAAGCGGAAGGAGTGCCCTTGGGGTACCCCTCCCTTTCAATTTACAATGGTATCCCCCATAAGCGGCGGGCGGTGTACGATAGCGCGGTGCAATATTGGTGGATATCCTCTTACTCCACCATCAGTTCCTTCCCATTCAGCGCCGCGTAGGCCAGCCGTTCCCCCTCATACCGCAGCTTCATGGAGAAGAACGGGGTATCCGGCTCGTGGATCAGATCCAGAAACAGCTTGTCGCCCGCCCACAGGGGCAGCTGCATCAGCTGATCCTTGTGGATCCATTCCAATACGCCCTCGTTGCACTCGATCAGCTCGCCCGTCCAGCCGGTGGCGGTGAACACGTGCATGTATTCCGTCTCCCACTGGTCGGACACAAAGGTGACGATCCCCCGGTACTGATAGTCCGTCAGCGTCAGGCCGGTCTCCTCCCACGTCTCCCGCAGCACGCATTCCTCCGGGCTTTCGCCGTCCTCAAACTTGCCGCCTACGCCCACCCACTTGTCGTGGTTCAGGTCGTTTTTCTTCTTGACCCGGTGCAGCATCAAATAGTTGCCTTGGGGATCCTCAATATAGCACAGTGTGGAATTATACATGTATTTCAAACCCTTTCAAATGTGATCTCGTCATAGCCCGTCTCGCTGTCCTGCTCCATGCCGTAATGCCAGCCATCCAGCACACCGATCACCAACTCGCAGGTGGTGTTGATGAGACACCCCTCCTTCAGATGACCGCCGAAAGCGCCCAGCCCCTGACGGCTCAGGGCGATGTGCAGGTGGCAGCGCTCCTCACTGACCGTGCCCATCAGGGACAAGATCTCGCAGTGTTCCTCCACGGTGCGGACGGTAACGCCGTCGGCATCCCGCAGCACAGCGCGGGTCAGACAGCCCACTCCGGACAGGATCACCCCGGCGGCAATGTGGTTTTCCCGGCAAATGGCCTTGATGGACAGCAGCAGGTCGTCGCCCCGGTGCAGCCGCCGGCAGATGGTAGTCACGGCAGACACTCCTTTCCTTGTTGACCCCATTACTCTACCATATTTTTTGCAATTTGTACAGCGGCATGGTATACTGTTCTCATAGAAAGCAGGTGAGGGCATGACATATGAGATCGTCCGTTCCCGCCGCCGCACGGTGGCGCTGGAGGTGACGCGGGAGGGCCGCGTGGTGGTTCGCGCGCCGCTGCGGATGACACAGGGAGAGATCGACCGGTTCGTGGCCGCACACGCCGATTGGCTGGAGAAGGCCAAGGCAAAGGTAGCCGCCCGACAGGCGGCCCATCCGCCCCTGACGGAAGCGGAGATCGCGGCTCTGCGGCAGCGGGCGAAGGAGGTGCTGTCGGGAAAGGTGACCCATTACGCCGCCATTATGGGTGTCGTCCCCACGTCGGTGAAGATCACCGCTGCCCGGACGCGGTTCGGCAGCTGCTCCGGGAAGAACGGCATCTGCTTCTCCCTGTACCTGATGCAGTATCCGGAGGAGGCCATTGACTATGTGGTGGTGCATGAGCTGGCGCATATCCGCCACCATGACCACAGCTCGGCCTTTTATGCCGAGGTAGCCAAGGTGATGCCGGATTATCGGGCGCGGATGAAGCTGCTGAAATGATAACAGATAGTATAAAACCGATAAAAGCACCCCTTGTGGGGTGCTTTTATTGGTACATTAAGGCGCTTTATCGGTACAATAAAGCCGGTTATAGGGGTAGAAAAAACAGGGCGTTATCACACCAACTTCTCAAAATAGCGGAACGTCTCATCATCATGGGTGTGGCGCATGCAGAAGGACAGCATCCGCTCCGACGCGGCGTTCTCCTTGTAGCATTTTGCCACCACACGGGTCAGGCCCAGATGGTACAGCGCCCAGTCTGCCACGGCGGCAAAGGCCTCGGTGCCGTAGCCGTGTCCGGCAAATTCCGGTGCGATGCGGCAGCCCTGTTCCATGGAGCCCCGCCAGTCGCCGTTATACAGCACCACCTCGCCGATGCAGCGGCCCTCCAGCCGGACGGCGAAGTTAATGGCGATGCGGTTGGCGAAGTCCTGCCGGGTCACGTCCAGGAAGTAGTCCTCGGTCAGCTCCCCTTTCAGGTCGTCCCGGTAGTCGTAGCCCCACCAGCGGTTGCGGTCGTCGTCCAGACAGAGGGTGTTGTAGGCGGACTTGTCCTCGTCAGTGAAAGGGGAGAGGGTCAGCCGCTCCGTGGTCAGCTCCGGGATGTGCCGCAGAGCGTCCAGCTCGCAGCCTACCTCGAAGCGCATTTTGCTGCCCAGCTCGGCGGGCAGGTATTGCAGCTTGGAGGTGCGCAGGCCACGGTCGCGGCCGTCGTCCTCCCGGTTGATCCAGCGGCAGTCGCCGCCGTAGTAGGCGGCAAACTGCTGCACCATGGCGGGGTAGACCCCCGCATGGGAATACAGGGCCTTTTCAATGTGGCATACCAGCGTTTCACCGCACTTTTCCGCCAGCGCAATGGCCAGCAGACGGCCCTCCCACAAAATGCCGCCTGCCCGGAACAGGCCCATGTCCAGATGGCTGAACAGCTCCTGCGCCAGCGCCAGCTCCCGCTTGGCCTCGGGGCTTTGCTTCTGGAATTCCTGCTGGTAGTCGACCCAGAAGGCTGCCAGCAGATCGGCGTTTTCCACCGTCAGGGGGATGAATTCCGCGCCGGGGTGCTCCTTGTTGAATTTGTTGATGTGGTTGCGCTGGCCGCTGTAGTGGCGGCCGGCGAAGTGGGCCAAGTCCTCCGCGTGGTAGAGGTAGTCCTTCCATGCCCGTTCGTTGGTGATGGTGACGCGGGGCCAGCGGAGCGCCAGCTTGCCCGCCTCGGATTCCGGCACCACGGAGAAGATGGGCCGCAGGCCCTTGCGGCGGCAGTCGTTCTCGATGGTGGTCAGGGCGGCGTCCACGTCGCCCTCCGGGCCGGGGATGGGATAGTCGAACTGGGGCACGCCGTCGATGCAGTTGCGGATGACAAGGCAGCCGTCGGTGAAGGCGTACTCCGAGCGGAGGTGGCCCCGCCACATGTATTTCACGCCGGAGCTGTATTCGCACAGGCGGTAGGGGCAGGTTTCGTAATAGGGGCGCAGCAGAGGCATGCTCTCTGCGGTCACGGGGGTGAAGTGTAACATGGGGTGATTCTCCTGAGTGTATGATTTTGTTGTTATTATTGTTTTGGGGGGTGTTTCGCCCTCCGGACACGTCTTGGCCCCCTCTGACGAGGGGGCTGTCGAGCGCAAGCGAGACTGGGGGAGAGACTGGTGTTCCAACGCATTGCTTGCGTTCGCCGTCTCTCCCTCCGGCATGACCTTCGGTCATGCCACCTCCCTCGTCAGAGGGAGGCTTTGGGACGCGCGGTGTGATACAATGACCGCCGCACTTTTCGTCAGTTATAGCTTTTCCACCATCTCTGCGGTGAACTGCAAAAACTTCCTCGCCAGTGGGCGGAGGTGGGGGAGGGTGGCCACACCCAGCTCCCGCACGGCGGGAGGGTCCAGCGGCAGCGCCAGCACATCGTCCGACCGGCCCTTCAGCACCAGACGGCTGAGAATGCTGACGCCCAGCCCGTGCTCCACCATGGAGATGATGACCGTGTCGCTGACCTGGGTGTCCCGGATGATGGGCGTGACGCCGCAGCGATCCAGCACCCGCATGATATCCAGATGGAAGCCCAGAGAGGGCATCAGAAACTCCTGTCCCTCCAGCCGACGCACATCCAGACTGGCCGCGCCGCCGGTATCGAAATCCTTGGGCAGGATGGCCAGCAGGGGGTCGGGCTTCAAAGGCGTCCAGTCCAGCGTCGTCGGCCCCTGACGGCTGACAAAGCCCATATCCACCTTGCCCTCTTTGACCCAGCGGTATACCTCTTCCACGGAACCCATCTTTACATCCACGTTGACGCCGTTGTGGCGGCGGCGGAACTGCTCGATCAGCTCCGGCAGCCAGTGCATGGCGATGCTGGCGTAGGAGGCCACCCGCACCGTCTCCTCCTGATGAGAGTTCACCAGCGCGATCTCCCGCTCCAGCGCCTGATTGGCGGCGAGACACTGCCGCACCATGGGCATGATGCGGGCGCCTGCCGGCGTCAGCCGGACGCCCCGGCGGTCACGGATCAGTACGGAGAAGCCGATCTCCCGTTCCAGACTGTTCATCATGTGGGTCAGCCCCGACTGGGTATAGCCCAGCTGCTCCGCCGCGTGGGTGAAGCTGCCCTGATCTACCGCTGCGGCCAGCGCTTCCAGCTTTTTTCCGTCCATGAGTGCCTCCTTTTTACATTGCCCTGCCTTACGATACCATAAATTTTACCATGAGACTGCTGCAAAAGCAACCGTCGAATATGACATTTCTTCATGAAAAGATGAAAAAATGTCGCTTTACATATCTTGCAGTATCGTGTATTTTATAGACAGTAATTCTCCACATATTACTTTTCCTTTCTATCCTCAAATCCCTTTTGATGGCTGCGCGGTCTCCGCGTAGCCATCGCCCTATTCCCCCTCAATGCGATATGGCGGAGAAGTTACCCAGTGAAAGAAAGCGGATGGCTGCGGCCGTCCGCTTTTTTTGCCGCTCCGTTTCAGGAAAAATTCACAATTCCCCCTCTTGTAATTTCGTTTTCTTTCGTATAAAATAAAACTGTCTTATTCCAACTGCTGTTCGGGCACTCCACTTCTTGCCCGGCGGCGGCAACTTAAAGGAGGAAGATCCGCTGTGACTGGCGGTGCGGCAGTGTGGAGACCTGTCGTAATGCGGCGCGCCGGAAGGCGGCTGCGAGGCGGCTTTTTGCGGAGGCAGAGCGGCTACAGTCAATACGAATATGGCAAAGGTCATACTGAAGGATCTGAAGAAGGTCTACCCCAACACCGAGAAGAAGAAAAAGGCCAAGAAGGGCGAGGAGCCGGAGAAGAAGCACAATCTCCAGATCACCGAGGAGGGCGTTGTGGCCGTCCAGCAGTTCAGTCTGGAGATCGCCGACAAGGAGTTTATCGTGCTGGTAGGCCCCTCCGGCTGCGGCAAGTCCACCACCCTGCGGATGATCGCCGGTCTGGAGGACATTACCTCCGGCGAGCTGTGGATCGGCGATAGGCTGATGAACGACGTGGAGCCCAAGGATCGTGATATCGCCATGGTGTTCCAGAACTACGCCCTGTACCCCCACATGACCGTGTATGAAAACATGGCCTTCTCCCTGAAGCTGAAAAAGGTGCCCAAGGATGAGATCGACCGCAAGGTGCGCCAGGCGGCGGAGATCCTGGACATCACCCAATATCTGGACCGCAAGCCCAAGGCGCTGTCCGGCGGCCAGCGGCAGCGTGTGGCCATTGGCCGCGCCATTGTCCGTGACCCGGCGGTGTTCCTGATGGACGAGCCGCTGTCCAATCTGGACGCCAAGCTGCGTAACCAGATGCGCGCCGAGATCATCAAGCTGCGCCAGCGGATCGACACCACCTTTGTATACGTCACCCATGACCAGACCGAGGCCATGACGCTGGGCGACCGCATCGTCATCATGAAGGACGGCTTCATCCAGCAGATCGGCACCCCCCAGGAGGTATTCGACCATCCCGCCAACCTGTTCGTGGCCGGCTTTATCGGCACGCCCCAGATGAACCTGTTCGACGCGCGGCTGGTGAAGATGAAGAATAACGGCAAGTACGCCGTGAGCATTGACGGCGTGACCGTGGAGCTGTCCGACGAGAAGCAGCAGCGCCTGAGCGCCAGGGATGTGCCGGAGCAGGACGTGGTGCTGGGTGTGCGCCCGGATCATATCATGCTGTGCGCCGACGGCGTAAAGGGCAAGGTGGACGTCAGCGAGCTGATGGGCTCCTCTGTGCACCTGCACATCACCGCGGGCGATAAGGACGTGGTGGTCATCGTGCCCACCAACGGCAATGCCGCCCACTTCCCCATGGGCAGCGAAGTCAACATGATCTTCGGCGGCAATGTGGCGCACGTGTTCAGCAAGGAGACGGAAAAAAATCTGGAGTGGTAACACTTCGCAATATAAAAATGACCGCCTTTGGGCGGTCATTTTTTTGCCGGTGCAGGGGTCAGAATACCTCCGGGCGGTTGGTATAGGCCAAGTCCGCCGTGGCGGTTTTTAATTCCTCCATGCTGCGGATGTCACGCTTGCGCAGATCGGTCTGGGTCTGGGGCGGCAGGGCGTAAAAATAGGTATACGCCTGGGGATCGTTGTTGAGAAGATCGGTAAGATCGGCTGCATATTTCATAAAAACACCTCCGCCGCTAGTGTGCGCGGCGGAGGTGTCGTTTATGCGGTCAGCGCTGGTACTCGAACTCCAGATCGTACATGCTGACGATGTGGCCGTCCTGAATGCCCATCTGCTCCAGCTGGTCGAACAGACCGCTCTGGCGCAGCATTTTGTCGAAATACATGCGGCTCTCGTAGTCGGAGAAATTGATGTTGGCCATAAGCCTTTGCAGCCACGGCCCCTCCACCAGCCACGTGTCGTCCTCCCGCTCGATGTGCAGCGGCTCGGAGGTGTCGATCTGGGGCGGCCGGGGCACATACTCCGGCTCGTAGACCGTGACGGGCGGCAGCTCGCTGAGCCGCTGGGCGATGTGCCGCACCAGCTCCCGGGTACCCTGATGGGTGGCGGCGGACATGGCGAAGAACTCGTAGCCCAGCTCCTCCACGTGGGCGCGGAAGGCGTCCAGCTGCTGGCTGTCCATCAGAAGATCGGTCTTGTTGGCCACGGCGATCTGAGGACGGGTGGCCAGCTCGGGGCTGTACTCCTTCAGCTCGGCGTTGATGGCGTCGAAATCCGCGATGGGGTCGCGGCCCTCGCTGCCGGAGACGTCCACCAGATGCACCAGCAGACGGCAGCGGTCAATGTGCCGCAGGAAGTCGTGGCCAAGTCCCGCGCCCTCGCTGGCGCCCTCGATGATGCCGGGGATGTCGGCCATGACGAAGCTGACGCCCTCGTCCACGTACACCACGCCCAGATTGGGGTACAGGGTGGTGAAGTGATAGTTGGCGATCTTAGGGTGGGCCTTTGTTACCACGCTCAGCAGCGTGGACTTGCCCACGTTGGGGAAGCCCACCAGTCCCACGTCCGCCAGCAGCTTCAGCTCCAGCACCACGTCGTGGCTCTCGCCGGGCAGACCCGCCTTGGCAAAGCGGGGCACCTGACGGGTGGGGGTAGCGAAATGCTGGTTGCCCCAGCCGCCCCGGCCGCCCTTGCACAGCACATAGGGCTGATCGTCGGACATGTCCTTGATGATCTCGCCGGTTTCGGCGTCCCGCACCAGTGTGCCGCGGGGGACACGGATGGTGAGACTCTGGCCGTCCTTGCCGGATTTCCGGCCGCCCTGACCGTCCACGCCGTTGGCCGCCACGTATTTGCGCTTGTAGCGGAAGTCCATCAGAGTGGACATATTGTCGTCCACCTTCAGGATGATGGAGCCGCCGCTGCCGCCGTCGCCGCGTCCGACACCGTCCATGATGACCAATACAATGGGTTTCTTCATTTGTATATCCTCCATACATGTTGGTTTCTTTTTATTCGTGCCTATTTTACATCATTTCGTTCCGGTTTACAATGTCAATTTTCCGTTTGCAGCCGTAAAATATGCTCCTTCGCCAGGGCGTAGACACCGTCAAAATCCACATGCGGATTATAGACCGCCTCCAGCTCGTCGTGCAGCCGCTTTGCCTCGGCAAGGGCTTTGTAGGCAATGACGTACTGCGCGCGGTATTTTTCCGTCAGATCTGCAAGCACTTCGCGCTTCGGGCGCAGGGCGGCGACGTCATAAAACTGTCCCAGATCGACATACGCGCCCGATGCGGCGGGAAGCGCCACCTCCAGCACGTGCGGGCTGGTGCCGTCGGCGTAGCCTACATGCCACGTGGGGATGAGAACGCCGTCGAGAGAATCCGGGTCTGCCGAGCAGAGCACGTACTCCACATCGAGCCCTGCATCCTCCGCTGCCTTTCCGATTTTTTTCATGAAGCTCGATTTGCCGCAGCCGGGCCCGCCCTTGATGACCCACAGAAAATCCTCCGGCCCCCGGCAG
>ENA-OUQC01001594-OUQC01001594.1-human-gut-metagenome-genome-assembly--contig:-NODE-1594-length-11491-cov-4.135974_pt1 | contig 11491 bp, 10 predicted proteins | sample MGYA00237942_ERZ548815 | MGnify/ENA primary metagenome ERZ548815 (study PRJEB26490, sample SAMN05194722) | human gut metagenome | biome: terrestrial biome; feature: human-associated habitat; material... | reverse complement strand
CTCGTGCATGTTCCGGCCAATGCCGTGACCTGTCAGTTCACGAACCACGCCGTAGCCGAAGCTCTCCGCATAGGTCTGACGCTGCACCGGCTGCGGAGCGGGCCGAGGCGGCTGCGCCGCAGGGCGTGCCGGGCGCTGGGTGCTGCTGCCATTGACTGCCGGACGTACTGCGGAAGCAGATCTGGGAGCCTGGGGACGGGGTGCGCCACAGAGGGTGCAGTAGGGGCCGCTGTTCCGGCTGCGATCCCGGGGGCATACCCATTCGCCCGTGTAGCCGCGCTGTGCCGCCGGTCGGTTGGCCGAAGCGGTAGGCCGATTGGGGGCGGCGGGACGCTGGGTGTGCGCCGCAGGGCGCTGAACCGGCAGCGCAGGGCGCGAAACATCGTCATACTCTTCCTCCTGCGGCGCTCTTCGGCGGGCAGCACGGGGGGCGGTGGTATCCGGGGGCAGCAGCTTTTGCAGCACCAAATACACCACGCCGGAGGTCGCGGCAAATACCGCCACAAACACCATCACCGTAATAGCGATCCAAACGCCGGTGTTGGTGCTGCGCGTGGCCGTCGTTCCCAGGCCGGAGAAGGAATTGTAGCAGTCGTCGCACAGCAGTCCCGCGCTGGTGCTGTGGCCGGCTCCGCGAATGCTCTTTCCGCACAGGCTGCATTTATTTCCGCCGCAGGCGGAAAGCAGAACGCCCAGCAGCAATACGCATGCCAGCAGGGCCGCAATCTTTCTTCCATTCTTCATCATTCTCATTTCCTTTCTTCCGGGCATCGGTCACCCGGCTGATGGAGCTTGGCTGCGCCGATCGGTACGATCCTGCGCACATGCTGATTGTATCACGCATTGCCCGTTTTTGCAACGGTTTTAGCCGCCGCTTTTTGCCGGATTTCCGCGTTGACTTTCCTTTGGGGGCGGAATATAATGATTCCGTCAGAAAATGCGGTGACTCCCCTGCCCGGATTCACCGGGCGGCACCATCCGCAGGAAGCGAAGCCTATGAACAAGCACACCCTGAAATTATCCTTTTTAAGCACCCTTCCCGTGATGACCGGCTACCTTTTCCTGGGTGCCGGCTTTGGAATCATTTTACAGCAGAGCGGCTATGGGCTGCCCTGGGCTCTGGCCATGAGCATTTTTATTTATGCTGGTTCCATGCAGTATGTGGGCGTGGGGCTCCTGACCGGCGGGGCGGGGCTTGCCGCCACCGCGCTGACCACCCTGATGGTAAACGCCCGGCACCTGTTCTATGGGCTTTCCATGGTGGAGGCCTACAAGCAGGCGGGAAAGAAAAAGCCGTACCTGATCTTCGCGCTGACGGATGAGACCTATTCCCTGGTCTCCCGCCCCGTGCTGCCCGACGGAGTTGACCGCGTCGGCTATTGTTTCTGGGTATCCCTGTTTGACCAGTGCTACTGGGTACTCGGCTCCGTCATCGGCTCCCTGCTGGGGAACCTGCCGCTGGATTTCACCGGCATTGACTTTGCGCTGACCGCCCTGTTTGTCACCATCTTTGTGGAGCAATGGCTGAGCACGAAGCACCACTTCCCTGCCATGGTGGGTGTGGTGTCCGCCGCCGTTTGTCTGATCATATTCGGTGCGGACAACTTTCTGATCCCCACCATGATCCTCATCGCAGCCATCCTGGTGATGGCCCGCAAGACTGGAACGGAGGCGGCAAAATGACGCTCTTCCTCACGGGTACCCTCTCCCCCCGCCTGCACAGCGCCGCCCTGGTGGCCATCATGGCCGTTATTACCATGCTGCTACGCTTTCTCCCCTTTTGGGTATTCGGCGGCAAAAAACAGACGTCGCCCCTCATCACCTATCTGGGCAAGGTACTCCCCTTTGCCATCATGGGCATGCTGGTGGTCTACTGCCTGAAATCTGTCAATTTCATTCATCCGACTCACGCCCTGCCGGAGCTGATCTCCTGCGCCGTGGTGGTACTGCTCCACCTGTGGAAGCGCAACACCATGCTCTCCATCACCGGCGGCACCGCCTGCTACATGCTGCTGGTTCAAATCGTATTCGCGTAACTGCAAAACATTCTCCCGCCAAAGCTGTGTGAAAAGCACTGCCTTGGCGGGAGATTTTGTATGGTCACAGCGTCGCTGCGCCGCTATTGATGCTCCATGGGCGTAAACCGCAGGCCGTTTACCACCTGCTCTGTCCCTGTATCCCGGAAGCCCAGCCTGTGATATTTCCTTCCACTCGACCCTGAAATCCTCAATGCGCTTCAGCCCTTCCCCGGTAATATGGTAATACTTCCGAAGCCTGCCGCCATGCTCCGCGGTGCGGACATTCAGCATATTCGCCGTCTCCAGCCGTTTCAAAATGGTATACAAGGTCGATTCGGAAAGCTCCATGTACGGCTTCATATCCTTTATGATCTTGTAGCCGTATGAGTCCTCACTCTTAATGGCTGCCAAAACGCAAACATCCAAGAGCCCTCGCTTCAACTGACCATCCATGTTATACCTCCTTTCATGTTATACGTCATAATACGAAGTATTCATTTTGTCAACACTTTTTTTCAGAAGACTCAGAAAAAGGGCGGCAGAGAAAATCAAATCTCCCCGCCGCTGTGCTTCTATTCCAGCGCCGCCCGAAGTTTTTTCAGCGCCCTTTTCTCAATTCGGGATACATAGCTGCGGCTGATGCCCGTTCGTTCTGCCACTTCCCGCTGGCGGAGCGGCTCCTCCGCCCCCAGCCCGTAGCGCAGCTGGATCACCAGCCGCTCCTGCCCGGTCAGGCAGGTATCCACCGCCCGCAGCAGCAGCCGCACCGCCTCCTGATTTGCCACCTGCTCCATCAGGTCCGTATCCTCGCTGACCACATCCATCAGCGCCAGCGGCGCCCCATCCGTCCCGGTATCAATGTAATCCGACAACGACACATCCTGCGCACTCTTCCGCCCGGAGCGGAAGTACATCAGTATTTCATTTTCTACACATCGGGCTGCATAGGTTGCCAGTCTGGCTCCCTTGGAGGGGTCAAAGGTGGTGATTCCCTTGATGAGGCCAATGGTGCCAATGGAAATCAGGTCCTCCTGGTCGGCGGTTTGGGCGTAGTATTTCTTAGACTGGTGATGCCCGGGGTGTGCTTGTGGGGTGTATAAACGGCCTCATAGGTGCTGCCCAGCTTCAGAAAAATGTCGAGATGAATATCATCCTTGGTGCTTTCTCTCTTAACAACAACCCTATCCAGAATCGTTGCCACCAGCGCCGTATCGATTTCCCCGGTGAAGCGCAACGCCTCGTTCAGCGCCCGCCGGATGGCCGGGATGTCCAGTTCTTCGGAGGACCTGTTTTCTTCCTCCTGCCGAATGGCGGTCAGCTTTCCCTGGCACTCCAGGATCTGGGCGTTAAAGGCATCGTTGCGCTCCTTGAATTCCTCCACCGTCAATGCCCCAGCAATGCTCAAATCCAGCAGCCGGTTTTTCTTTCGCTCCAAATCGTCCATCTCATTTTCCACCTGACAGCGGAGCTTGCCATAGTCCACTTCTTTGGGAATGTTGGTCAGCACCGTCACCAGAGAATCAATGATTTTCTCTTTGTCCCGAACCAGCTCTTTAAAAATGTCGCTGAGAATCAAATCCAGATCACAGCTGCGAATCTGGGGCGCCGAACAGGCCGCCCGTCCGTGGCTGCGGTAAACCTTGCACTGCCATACCTCCTGCTGTCCCTTTTTTGTCTGGATCACCTGTCGGTGAAAGGTGGTTCCGTGTTTCTCGCAATAGATTTTTGCGCTGTAGGGATAGCGATTGTGAAAGCTGAGGCCGCTGCTGTGTGACTTCATTTCTTCTCTCCTTCTTTTGTACAGGGCGTTGGCCCGATTCCACAGTTCTTCGGAAACGATAGCCGGTATAGAGGGATCCGGGTACGTCACCCACTCGCTTTCGTCCAGCAGGATATTCCGCTTTGTCCGGTAATCCACGCTCTGGCTCTTATTCCCGCAGTACCAGCCCTTGTACTTGGGATTTTCCAGAATGTGTCGGATGGTCAGGGTGTTAAAGGCGTTCCCCTCCCGGCTGGTGTAGCCCAGCTCCATCAGCCTTTTGGAAATCGTGCGGGTTCCAAGGCGTTGGTTGCCGTAAAGGTCGAAGATGATACGGATGATCTCCGCTTCCTCCTCATTGACGGTCAGCACGCAGTCCTTTTTGTCGTAGCCATAGAGCTTGTCGTTGCCCAGCACATGACCGTTTTTGATGGCCTGCCGGAAGCCGAATTTCAGCCGCTCCGACAGCTTCCGAATTTCGTCCTGGGCAACACCCGCCATGATCACCAGCCGGAACTCACTGTCCGTGTCCAGAGTGTTGATATTATCGTTCTGAAAGAACACCCCCACATTGTAATCCAGCAGCTCTTGGGTATATTTGATGCTGTCCAGGGTCGATCTGGAGAACCGGGAAATCTCCTTGGTGATGATGAAATCGAACATTCCGGCCTTGGCATCCCGGATCATTCGGTTAAAATTGTCCCGCTTTTTCGTAGAGCCGCCGGAAATGCCCTCGTCAATATACCCCGGCACGAATTTCCAGTTGGGCTTACTCTGAATCAGCTCCGTATAATACTGCACCTGATTTTCCAGGGAATTGATTTGCTCGTCCTGGTCTGTGGATACCCGGGCATAAAAGGTCACCCGGAGGGGCAGGTCATAAAAGGATCTGCCCCTGCGCATTTCAGCACGAATTTTCCGTACTTCCATATACATCCTCCTTTCCAGCCTCATTATCCCAGAAGAAAGGTGGAAAGTCCAAGGTGCCAAGAATCTTTTCATGGGATTTGTCGTAAACCGTCCTTGAAATCAAGCCCTTGCCCAAAAGCATCTGCAATAAAGCATCCAGAACGTCCCACTGTACCTCATTCATCCGCACTCACCTCGAAACACCATATGTCCACCCCCGCTTCATCTTTCCGCAGCCCGTTGCCGCTTGCGCTGATACTCGGAGAGCAGCTTCAGAATCGTCTCCTGCATCTGGGCCGCACTGTAGCTTTTCGGGAAGAATTTCCGAAGGTCGCCGGTCTTGAAGCTGACTTTTTCCTGCTGGTTGGCCTTCTCCTCCTGCATGATAGTGGAAATGTCCTCTGGGGATAGGCTTCCGGTCTGGTACAGCTTCTTCATGCGGATCGCTTGAGATAGGGATGGAGTGCAGTCGTTGCGACGTATTTCTTCCAAGAGGTAGGCCTGGGCTTTTTCCGGGAGGTAGCTCAGTTCTACAGCGGGGGTGAGGGCGATTTTGCCGTCATCGACAAGCTGAAGAAGCTCTGGAATCAGGTAGGTCAAGCGGATGTAACGTTGTACTTGCTTGCGACTTTCTCCACTTTCTTCCGCAATCATTTCATCCGAGCGCAACTTTGGGCCAAGTTGGCCCGAAGTTAAATCCGTCCGTTCTCCTCTGTGGTTCAGAGCATCTGCTTTCAGTCTATAGGCGAATGCTTTTTCACTGGGCAGAATATGCTCCCGGTAGAGGTTGCTGTCCACAAGCATAATCGCCGCTTCCTCCCGGCTGGTTTTATAGACAAGGGCAGGAACCTTCGAACGCCCTGCCCTTTGTGCTGCGTGTAGTCTGCGGTGGCCGCTGATTACTTCATATTCTTCTGTATCCTCTAACGGGCGAACAATCAGTGGAGAGAGAATGCCTTCTGTGTGAATGCTCTCGGTCAATGCCTCCATTTCGTCATCATCCATAACCTGATAAGGATGGTCCTTGAAGGGGTGCAATTTCTCAATAGAAATTACGATTGGTTTAGTGTGTTTTCCTAAAATATTTTTTCCCTCACTTAAGTAGCCATCGAGGCGGGCCGTTTTCTAATATGATTTCTGAAAATAAATTATTTTTGTAAGAAATGACAAAACCGCCACGGTGCGACTGACAAAATCAGTACACACCATGGCGATTTTGCTATATGCTTTTTCTAGGCAAAAATCAGTTCATTCAACACAATTTCATCTGCTCGATTTCGAATGTTGTTCATCCGGGCAACCCATTCCATTTGATTTTCCGCTTTCAGCTGCTCGGTAACGCCCTCCTGCTGTGCCAGTTGGGAAATAAGGTGCTGCTCCATTTCCTGCGCCTGCCCGTCAATTTCTTCCAGATGATGGCTCAGCGTGTTCTCCATAAGCATGATGGTATAAAGTGTCTCACGATGCTTCCTTAAATAGTCGAAGCGCAGCATTCCCCAACGGCCTACCTTGGGGCTTTCCGGTGCGACCAGATTGGGGAGATAGTAGTCCCCGACACGGGTATAGGTGATTTCCATATGTGTCCCTCCTATTTTTAGATGGTACGCATATTGTAATTCTATTTTTCGAAGCCTGCAAATGTACTGCTATTTTGCTGCCCCGTTTCGATGGTGCTTCTGCTCCCGGCGTCTAGCTGCAATGTTACTTTGTTTTGTCTATGAAGCAATCATCAAAAAATGGGAACAACAAATCCATCGGGGGAATCCTGCTGGATAAAAGCGACTCGGTATGTAGAGCAACGAATTTTGTAAGAATTGTATTATAAATCGATTGTCAAAAGATTTCGAACATTGTACAATATACAAAAACAAAGAAATTTCAAATCGCAACGTTTGGACGGAATTGTTTGGCTGGTTTCTACTATGGGGATTTTGATATGAATTTACAGGAATTATGGGCTAAGACAGAGCCATTTCAGTCGGTTACAACCCACGGAATCACCGTAGGGATTTTAGCACAGGAAATCTTTTTGAAGTATTTGGCCCCCGGAAATCGCTTGTTGTTGTGCAAACTATTGGGTGTAGAGCAACATCAGATTACGGAATTCATTGGCTATTGGGCCTCCCTGCATGATATTGGGAAAATAGAATGCTGCTTTCAAAGCAAGCATCCCGGTATGAAAGATAAGCTGCTAAGCAATGACTTATACATTCCTTTTATCAACGGAAATGCCATCCGCCATGAGAAAACCGGAAAAGAAATTCTGAAGGACCTTTGGAACACACTTGGTGCCGAACGCAGAGCACGAAACCTGTTTGCGGGAATCATCGGTGCCCATCACCAGGGTAAAAGCGGTGATGCCGTTCGGCAGTTTTCAGCACCATGGCACCAATTTCACCTTGAATTTGAGCAGTCTATGCGCCAGCACTTTATGAACGACACCTTCTGGATGCCATCGGTTCCGCCAGACCAGAAAGGTGTTGTCTGTGCGCTGTTTCTGGGAATGCTAATCCTGGCCGACTGGATTGGCTCCGGAGCGTCGTTTCAGGACGCTGGGTTCATACTCTCACAGGCAGACGGAAATGCCATTCTCGAGCAGAGAGCAGACCTATTTCTAAGCAAAAACGGCTTTTTGTCGGATCCCGTTTCCTGGTCCGACCGGTTTTGCGGTATCTGGCCCAATATTCCGGAAAACGGCAAACGGCCTGCACAGGCAGAAATGGAACATCTTTTTCAAAATACGAATCAGCGGATTCGTCTGCTTCTGTTAGAGGCACCTATGGGTGAAGGGAAGACGGAAGCCGGGATGTTCGCAGCTCTGCAAATGCAGGAGCACTGGGGGAAGAACGGGTTTTATGTTGCTATGCCGACTGCTGCCACTTCCAATCAAATGGTTTCCAGAATGCGAACACTGCTGGAAATGCACGGCCTCACAGACACAATTCACCTGCTTCATGCTATGGCATGGCTAGTAGACGAGCGGGTTCCCGAGTATCTGGCACCTCATGAAGAAGAACAGGAAATTCGGAACTGGCTGGCCCCACTCAAGCGTGGACTGTTGGCACCTTATGCCGTAGGGACAGTGGATCAGGCAATGCTTGCCGCCACACAGGTGAAATATGGTGTTCTGCGGCTGCTGGGGCTTGCGGACAAAGTTCTTCTGATTGATGAAATTCACAGCTACGATATTTACATGAGCGAGATTATCATCCGGCTTCTGGAGTGGTGCTGCGCTCTGGAAATTCCGGTGGTGATGCTCTCTGCAACCTTGCCGGAGGAGAAGAAGCGCGCCATGCTGAATGCATACAGCTGTCCGCTTCCCTCCGGCAACTATCCGGCTATCACTGCGGTGCGAGAAGATGGCTCGGCAATCGTCAAAACGCTTCCACCATCCGGCCGACAAACGCGGATTCATATGGAGCAGCAACCCTTTTTGAATTCCCCGGAAGAAGTTGCCGCACTGGCAGGAGATGCGGTTGCAGATGGCGGATGCATTTGTATACTGATGAATACGGTTGACGGGGCACAGAAGGTCTATTGCGCTCTATCCGGCAAGTTTGACGGTACTCTTTTATTGTTCCATGCCCGTTTTCCTGTTGCTAGGCGTGATGAACTGGAACAGGAATGTATCCGTCTGTTTGGCAAGGATAAATCCCATCGGCCTAGCAGGGCGATTCTGGTAGCTACCCAGGTGGTAGAGCAATCTCTGGATGTGGATTTTGATGGCATGATTACATCCGTTGCCCCCATAGACCTGGTTTTGCAGCGGTTTGGGCGGCTGCATCGCCATGAAAACACCCCGCGCCCTTCCTCCTTTGCAAGTGCAAAGGCGTGGATTCTAACTCCGGAAGAACCAGCGCAGTTCGGCGTCAACGGTCTGGTCTATCCCCCTTGTTTGCTGAATCGAACCATTCATCTGCTGCAGAACAGGAAATTCATTTCTCTCCCAGAGGATATTCAACCCCTCGTCCAAGAAGGCTACAGCAGTGCTTCCCTCTCTGGTGAGGAATTGACATCCTGGCTGGAAATGATGGCCGCCGACAGCATCAAAGCTGCCCAGGGACGCGGAATTTTGCTCAGCCGCCCGGATAAGGTTTTTTCTCCCATGCAGGATGACCCTGTGTTTGGAGATGACAGCGAGAACGACTATCTTGCAATCAAGACCCGTTTGGGAGACGCCAGTATTCGCGTCGCCCTGGTCGAGCCGGAAATCTACAAGATGCTTCAGTCCATTTCGGTTTCAAGGAATGGGAAACTCTATGCGGCTGTGGAAAACCGCAGTCTCGCAAAAAAGATTCTTGCAAACAGCGTTTCTCTCCCCGCAAGAAAGATTTCTGGTAAATTGTCCAATTTATTGGACATACATGGAGATAAACTTATTGCAGGTTTGGAGATTCTTCCGGGAGAAAGCGGCATTTATCGGGATCCCTGCGGAACGGAAATCCGTTTTGACCCAAATCTTGGTGTTATAATATCTGAATCAAAGGATGGTGAATTATGAAGGCAGCATTTGATGTGTTGACGCAAGGGTGGATTCCCGTCTCGGAGCAATCCGGGCGGCTTCGGAAAGTTGGAATTGAGGAGGTGCTGAAAAAAGCGCACTGCTTTTCAGAGATATCTGACCCTTCCCCTATGGTGGAGTACGGCATGTACCGATTTTTAAGCGTATTCCTGATGGATGCTCTGCGTCCAGAGGACACAGAGACACTGGAAGATATTCTTGCAGAGGGAAAATTTGATGCGGATGCCATTGACCACTACATAGCCCTTTGCCGCAAAGAAGGTGTCAGCTTTGATTTGTTCCATCCGAATCGGCCATTTTTGCAAACACCCTACGATCCTCAACTGGATAAAAATAAGAAGCCTGCGGCGGCGCTGGACTATACGCTTCCCAGTGGGAATAATCACACCCACTTTGACCATCGGGTCAGCGAAACAGTAATGCTCCCCTATGATATGGCGGCCAGGCTTCTGATTCCGGTGCAGCTCTTTTGCACCGTCGGACGGCAAGGGCCCTCCAATGTCAGCGGCGCACCGCCATATTACACCATTGTGAAGGGACAGACGTTGTTCGAGACGTTGCTATTCTCCATGATTCCCCTGGATCAAATCGATATTCCCTTTGATTCGCCCCCGGTATTCTGGCGGAACCAGGCTTTGGTGACACCCCAAAAGAAAATTGCAGAAACCTCTTGGCTATATGGAATGCTCTTTCCCGCAAGACGTGTTACGTTGGTTCCCGGGGACAAAGAAGTGGCAGAGGTATACCTCTCCGCCGGCCTGGACTACACCGCTATGGAATCCTGGAAGGATCCCTTCGTTACTTACCGTTATATCAAAGATGTCCGCGCTCCTTGGCGGCCCAATCAAGGAAAAGCCGTTTGGAGGAATCTGAACGATCTTGTAGATGTAAAAGGAAGACGCGCGCCTGCCGTCCTGCGACAATATTTTGATTTGGAAAAAGATTCTGAAGATGCATCCATTGCCCTCTATGGAGTGCAAACAAACCAGGCCAGCTTTCTGGGAACCTTTCAATACGACCTAAAAATCCCGGCACGCCTTACGCGAGATGATTCGGCCCTTCGCTTTCTCACACTTGTAATCCGTGCCGCAGAAAATATGGAGAAAGCCGTTCACGAATCCCTTGCGGATGTTCCCGGAATCTCATCCGCTCTTATTTCCAGCGCATCCCGCATCTTCTATGACCGCTGTGAATCCAAATTCTGGGCGGTCTGCGCAAATCTCGGAAACAGTGTCGAGGCGTTAAAGGCGCAATATCTCGCCTGGTGTGACGATTTGACAGGCATCGCAAATTCTGTGCGGATACGGATTCTCCGTGAGGCACAGCTCTCCGGCCACTCGCTTGCAAAAGCCGCAGCTCACGAAAAAGATATCCTGTTTGCAACAGAAAAAAACAAGAAAGGGATGAAATAATGGAGCAAAAGGCGATGATTGAAACCTTCTTCACCAAGTTGAAATCTCTGTCAACCGGCCAGCGCACGGTGTTAAAACGTTGTGCGGGTATCATGCTCACCGGAGCAGATGCGAGGGCACTGGCGGTATTCTACCGCATTCTGCCGCCAGGTGTGCCCCAATGGCAGGAACCCCAGTGGTTTGCTGCGGCCTGCTTCGCCTGCCTTTGGGACACCACTGAGGCAGAGGGGCGGAATGTGGAGCAGCTTCTATCTGACCTAATCCGCATGGATGTCTTGTCCGGCAGTATGCAGCATCGGATTGAAATTCTGCTGGACACAACCTGGGACTCTGACGGCTACCTGCTGACAAAGCTATCCCGAATGCTGAAAATGCTTCGGCAGAAAACCGCAGGGGTACCAAATTTCGCCGCCCTGCTGACAGATCTTCTCTATTGGAACAATGAAAGTCAAAGTGTCCAGCGCAAATGGGCACACGCCGTCTTCGGCGGTACAGAATGAAAGGAGCACCAATATGCTGTACGAGATTCATATGCTAAAAAACTATCCGCCTACGAACCTGAACCGGGATGATACCGGCTCCCCGAAAACCTGCCTGTTCGGCGGCGTAAACAGGGGACGCATTTCCAGTCAATGTCTCAAGCGTTCCTGGAGAACCTCTGACATTTTTCGTCAGGCTGTGGGAGAAGAAAATTTGGGTATCCGCACCAGAATGCTCCCCAGTCTGGTAGTAGAGAAACTACTGGAAATGGGGGTTTCCCCTGCCTATGCCGATATGGTTCTCCCTAAAATCAGCGGTTTTGGAAACAAGGATGGCACGGAAAGCAAAAAAGGAAACGCAACGCAGCAGGTAATTTTCTTCTGCCCTCAGG
>ENA-OUQC01001593-OUQC01001593.1-human-gut-metagenome-genome-assembly--contig:-NODE-1593-length-11497-cov-3.200577_pt1 | contig 11497 bp, 8 predicted proteins | sample MGYA00237942_ERZ548815 | MGnify/ENA primary metagenome ERZ548815 (study PRJEB26490, sample SAMN05194722) | human gut metagenome | biome: terrestrial biome; feature: human-associated habitat; material... | reverse complement strand
CGGGCGGCGCATACGGGCGAAAGCAGCGCTGCCGGCATAAACGCTGACGCAAGAACCACCGAACCGCCGCATCCCGACAAGAGTGCGGACGAGGTTTCCGCGGCGGATGTGGGAGACAGCCGAAAGGACGGCACCATTGCGGGCGCGGGCAGTGTCGGCGGGGCAGAGAAAAATGTTTCGGAGCCCTCTGCGGCGGCGTATGACGGCGCCTGCGGCGACAAGCCGTCGTATGTGGCATATAAAGCCGTGCACGGCGGTCGTGATCCGCTTGCTGCATTTGTGCCCGTTGAGAGAGACCGCGAGGATATACCGCGTCAGATCGCAATAGATGCGCCCGCAGCGGAGAAAACCGTGGGTGCTGCACAGTCTACGGTCGGTATGTCTGACAGTGCCGATATCGGAAGCGGGAAAAACAGCTTTGCTGCAGACGAAGATATAAACAAAAGCGACACCGACGGCGCGGAGGCATCGGACGGCAGCCGTGACGAGAGCATACCGGAGTATACGATCCTCGGCGAGGCGTACAACTGCTACGTGATACTTCAGCTTTCCGACAGGCTGCTTATCGTGGATAAGCACGCGGCGCACGAGAGAATACTGTTTGACGAGCTTTGCCGCCGCATGAAGGAAAAAGAGCGCCGCTCACAGATACTCATGTTTCCGATCACCGTAAGCCTTTCGGAGGATGAAATTCCCGTTCTTGAGGAATACGGCGACAGCATAAAGTCCATAGGCTTTGCTTATACCGTTGACGTGCCGAAGCGGGAGCTTAACATAAGCGAGATTCCGCAGGAGCTTTCGCGCGACGCCGCAAAGGACATGATGGAAGAGCTTTTGTCATCTCTTTCGGCATCAAGCGGAACTATAGAAACAACGCAGGCGAAATATTTCGAGGCAAAGCTGTATCAGGCGTCCTGCAAGGCTGCCGTCAAAGGCGGCAGAGTCTACGGCGAGCAGCACATCAGGTGGATATGCGACAGGCTGCTTAAAGCTCCCGGTGAGGACGGCGCGGTCATAAAGACCTGCCCGCACGGACGTCCGGTCGCATTTGAGATAAAGAAAAGCTCTATTGACAGACAGTTTGACAGGATTATGTAGCACGGTGCCGATAAAGAAGCAAAACGAAAGGATATTTACATATACATATGTTTAAGTTACTGAAAAAAGAGGGCAGAGCCCGCCGCGGAGAGTTTGAGACTCCTCACGGAACGATACAGACTCCTGTATTCATGAACGTTGCCACCTGCGCCGCCATAAAGGGCGGACTTGACGCTTACGATCTTGAAGAAGTGGGCTGCCAGGTAATGCTTTCAAACACATATCATCTGCATCTGCGCCCCGGCGATCGGCTTATCCACGATATGGGCGGACTGCAGGGCTTTACGGGCTGGAAGCACCCTATTCTTACGGACAGCGGCGGATTTCAGGTGTTTTCGCTTTCCTCTCTCAGAAGGATAAAAGAGGAGGGCGTGTATTTCGCCTCTCACATTGACGGCAAGCGTATATTCATGGGTCCCGAGGAGAGTATGCAGATACAGTCAAACCTCGGCTCCACTATCGCAATGGCGTTTGACGAGTGCATAGAAAATCCCGCGGAGTACAACTATACGAAGAGATCCTGCGAGAGAACATACCGCTGGCTGTGCCGCTGCAAAGAGGAAATGGCAAGGCTGAATTCGCTGCCGGACACCGTAAACCCGCACCAGATGCTTTTCGGTATAAATCAGGGCAGTACATATGAAGATCTGCGCATAGATCACATGAAGAAAATAGCTTCGCTTGACTGCGACGGCTACGCAATAGGCGGTCTTGCCGTAGGTGAGAGCGCCGAGGAAATGTATCGGATAATCAGCGCAGTTGAGCCTTATATGCCCGAGAACAAGCCCCGCTATCTTATGGGAGTGGGCACACCGCAGAATATACTTGAGGCGGTTCATCTGGGCGTTGACTTTTTCGACTGCGTAATGCCGTCCCGCAATGCCCGCCACGGCAACGTGTTTACCTGGAAGGGCAAGCTCAACATAATGAACGAAAAGTACGCAAGGGACGACCGCCCCATTGACCCCGACTGCGGATGTCCCGCCTGCCGCCGTCATTCCAGATCGTACATCCGCCATCTTATAAAGGCAAAAGAGGCGGTTGGCATGCGTCTTGCGGTTACGCATAATCTGTATTTCTACAACGAGCTCACAAAGAAGATCAGAGAGGCGCTGGACGGCGGATATTTCGAGTCGTTCTACGAAAAATACCATAATCTCCTTGCCGAGAGAGTGCAGGACTGAAGTTAAGAGGACTGAGAAATCAGTCCTCTTTTCGTCTAAGAATGGGGTGCGCGGCATAGTATTTATATAAAATAATACTTCTGCCGAAAGGGTATTTTTTATGAAAAACAAAGTACAGTGGCTGTGCGCTTTTGCAGTCCTCGGACTGCTTCTCGGCGCTACGGGGATCGCTATCGGAAACATTGATAAGTTAATTTCGAAAACGCCCGGAGGCGGTATTGCGGCGGTGCCCGTTGTTGTGATCGACCCCGGGCACGGCGGGGAGGACGGAGGATGCTCCGCTGCCGACGGCACGACGGAGAAGGAGCTTAATCTTGAAATGTCGCGCTGTATTACGGATATACTCAATGCGGCGGGATACCGCACGGTCATGACGCGGGAGACGGATACGCTGCTTTATGATATGTACGGCGATCTTTCCGACTATAAAGGTCACAAAAAGACGTACGATCTCAGAAACAGGCTGCGTTTTACGCAGGAGGCGGGTGCGGAGTATCTTGTGAGCATACATATGAACAAGTTTACCGACAGCCGCTACTCCGGGCTGCAGGTCTATTATTCGCCGAACACGGGGGAGTCTGTGGCAATGGCGGACAGGATACAGGGATATACGGAAAAATATCTGCAGACGGACAATGACAGGCTCACGAAAAAGGCGGGCAGCGCTATATATCTCTTGAACCGCTCGGAGATCCCGGCGGTACTTGTTGAGTGCGGATTTCTGTCAAATTCGGAGGAAGCAGCGAGCCTTTGCGACCCTGTGTACAGGCGGAAGCTTTCGGTGTGCATCGCCGCCGGAATTATTGACAGTATCGAGTCCGCAAGGGCTGTTGCACAGCAAAAATAACTTGCAATAGAGTGGGGGGTATGTTATAATATGCGCAGGGATTTTGCCTGCGGCAAAATCAGAGCGGCTTTGCCGCTTCCGCGCTTTCGCGCGGCTGCGCAATTGACGGCCTCGTGAAAATGCCCTTGCAAGCAAGCATTTTCACTTCGTGGTTAAATATGCTTGGGATTTTGCCTGCGGCAAAATCAGAGCGGCTATGCCGCTTCCGCGCTTTCGCGCGGCTGCTCCAATTCGACGGCTGAGCAAAAATGCCCTTGCAAGCAAGCATTTCTGCTTCGTGGTATAATATTCCCACGATACTTGTCGTATGGCAAGTATCGGCGGCGTGCCGCCGCTTGCAATGATCAGATATTGAATACGATATATTTTGCTTTTCCGTATGCGGTGTCTGCGGTTTTCTGCGGTGCCGCGCGTAGGGAAGTTCCACGTCCTTTTAAAGTGCGCTGTAATACGGGCGCGGAGAAAAATTCGGAGGTATAAACTATGAAACAGGCGAAAAAGGTCTATGTTTGCAGTGAGTGTGATCATCAGACCCCGCGCTGGATGGGTCAGTGCCCCTCCTGCGGAGCATGGAACACGCTTGTTGAAGAAACATATACTCAGCCTGCGGCAGCATCCGCAAAGCAGCCGCTGCGACGCGGCGAGCGTGCACACGCAGCCCGCTTTTCCGACGTTGTTGAGGACGATTGCTCCCGCATGCTCACCGGCATCGGCGAGCTTGATAGGGTGCTCGGCGGCGGACTTGTGCTGGGCAGCGCCGTGCTTATTGCGGGCGAGCCGGGTATCGGCAAATCGACGCTGCTTATGCAGCTTTGCGGCAAGTGCGGCGCCGAATACAAGCTTTTATACGTCTCCGGAGAGGAATCTCTCGGTCAGCTGAAGCTGCGCGCAAAGCGTCTCGGCTGCGACACATCCGAGGTGCTTGTGCTCAGTGAAAACAGCCTTGAGGCGGTTCTTGACGAGTATGACCGCGTATCGCCCGATGTGGTGATAGTTGACTCCATACAGACAATGGTATCTGCCGCAAGCGACTCCTCCGCGGGCAGCATTTCGCAGGTGAGAGAGTGTTCGTCGCGCTTTATAGAGCGCGCAAAGACCGACGGCGCCGCCGTGCTGCTTGTAGGACATGTGAACAAGGAGGGCGGAATTGCGGGTCCAAAGGTGCTTGAGCACATGGTGGACGCCGTGCTTTCCTTTGAGGGCGACCGCAGCCAGAGCCACAGGATAGTCCGCGCCGTCAAAAACCGTTTCGGCTCAACGAACGAAATAGGCGTTTTTGAAATGACCGACGAAGGTCTTTGCGAGGTGGACAACCCCTCTGCAATGCTTCTTGAAGGACGTCCCAAGGGCGTATCCGGCAGCTGCGCCGTATGCGTTATGGAGGGCACGCGCCCTGTCATCGCCGAAATTCAGGCGCTTGTTACGGAAAGCGCATATCCCACGCCGCGCCGCATGGCGGACGGTATAGATTATAACCGCATGTGTCTTCTCCTTGCCGTGCTTGAAAAGCGGCTCGGGCTGAAGTTTTCGTCCTGCGACGTATATCTTAACGTTGTGGGCGGACTGCGCATAGACGAGCCTGCGGCGGATGCCGCAATTGCGCTTGCGCTGTGCTCGACCATAAAGGACATCCCCGTTCCGACCGATCTCATAGTTTCGGGCGAAGTGGGACTTTCGGGCGAAGTACGCGCCGTATCCTGCGCGGAGCAGCGTGCAAAAGAGGCCGCGCGCATCGGCTTTACAAAAGTGCTTTTGCCGAAAAGGACAGTCGCCAAAAAGCCTGTCAAGGTTGACGGAGCAGAGATATTGCCTATTTCCGGAGTCTACGATCTGGTGGCGCTTCTGGCAAAGGCTCAGAAAGAGCAGTCGGGCAGGGTATAACAGCGTTTGCGCGACTGTCTGAAAACGGAGGACCGAATATGACAAAGACAGCAAATCCTTACAATAAAATTCTGAAATTCATATACATAATTTGCGGCGCGTTCGGCTTTATAGCCTACTTTTCGTATCTTATAAAAGTGATCGTTTGGCCCGAGGGAGCTCGCGGCGTTATCATTGCGGTTTGCGGCAGCCTTATTACGTTTGTGCCGGTAGTTTTTCGCCGCTTTTTCGAAAAACATCTGCCGCACAGACTTTTCAAGGTGCTTGAGAACATTTTCGCATGGGGAATGTTTATATATACCGTGACATTTGCAATTCTTGTGGCATACATCTTCAACACTGCAAATATGCAGCTTTCTGCGGACGATATTCCCGAGAACAGCGCATTTATTGTTTACGGCGCAGGTCTTCGCGACGACAGACCCGGCAATGTTCTGAAAAAGCGCCTTGACAGGACGGCGGAGTACATGGAGGCTGCTCCCGATTCCATATGCGTTGTTTCCGGCGCGCAGGGACCCACAGAGAATTATACCGAAGCATCTGTAATGAAAAAATATCTTGTAGAGTGCGGCATTTCCGAGGACCGAATTCTCGAGGAGGACAGAGCGCGCAACACAAAGCAGAATATAAAGTACTCGGTGGAGCTTCTTAATGAAAGCGGCGAGGGAGATAGGCACATAGTGTCCGTTTCAAACTCGTTTCACATCCCGCGCATAAAGCTTCTTTGCTCAAGAACCGGAGTTGACGGCGATTTTGTGCTTGCTAAGAATCCCAATCGCAACTGGCTGTTTCCGGAGCTTGTGCGCGAATACATGGCGTACATAAAGCTTGCAATTACAGGCGTGGAATGACCGTTCCGGAAGACAGGATATATTGAAAAATGAGAAACATCTGCTACATCATCGGTGCCGCAAACACCGATAATATGTATATAGACAAGCAAGACGGCGATTTTATCATTGCTGCCGACGGCGGACTTGCCGCGCTTGAAGCCGCGAGCATCGCTCCCGATCTTGTTGTGGGCGATTTCGACTCTCTCGGCTACATTCCCGATTTTGAGCGTATAATATGCCATCCCAGCGAGAAAAACGATACCGATACGGCGCTGTGCCTTGCCGAGGGAATAAAAAGAGGCTATCGCACATTTGTGATATACGGCGGTCTGGGCGCAAGGCTTGACCATACAATGGCAAATCTGCAGAACTGCGCGGGCGCTGCCGACCACGGCGCGGTGTGCTGGCTGTGGGGAGAAGGTACCGCGGTATGCGTTTTCGGCGACGGAGAAAAGCTTTGCTTTGGAAAGGGCATGGACGGTGTTATATCAGTTTTTGCCACGGACCGCGCCCGCGGAGTTACCATAAGCGGGTTGAAATACGTTGTAGATAACGTATGCCTTACGAACACGGTGCCGCTCGGCGTCAGCAATGAGTTTGTCGGCGAGGATGCCGAGATAGGCGTTTCGTTGGGAACTCTTACGGCGATCTGGAAAGAGGCGGCGCAGCCGTTTGTACGGAGGATAAGAAAAGGATGAGGGGCGCAATATTCGACGTTGACGGCACGCTTATAGATTCCATGGATATGTGGATGCATTTCGGCTCAAGCTTTGTCCGCTCATACGGAATCGCGGCGGACGACAGCCTTGATCTTGAAATCAGGTATTACAGTCTCAGAACACTTGCGGAGCGTTTTTCGCACGATTATCCCGTAATGGGCAGCGCCGACGATATTGAGGCGGAATGCCGCCGCAGAACAGAGGATTTTTATTTCAACAAGGTGCAGATAAAGCCCGGTGTGCGGGGCCTTTTGGAGGAACTGCGCTCTCGCGGAGTGAAAATGTACCTTGCGACCGCCACATACCGCGTGCTTGTTGAAAAGGCGCTTCGGCGGCTTGGAATATGGGATATGTTTGAGGGTATCCTCACCTGCTCCGACGTTGGGGCGGGCAAGGACAAGCCCGATATATTCAAGGCGGCTCTTGCGGCGCTTGGCACTGATGTCGGGGATACATGGGTATTTGAGGACGCCATGCACGCAATGCTTACGGCAAAGTCTCTCGGACTGCGTGTCTGCGGCGTTTATGACGCGACCGAGAGCGACCATACGGATGAGATCAAAAAAATATGCGACATATATGTGGACAGCTTTACGGAGCTTGACACATCGCGCTTAGTATAAGGAGAACAAGAATCAGATGAAATACGGATACTTTAACGATGCCGACCGGGAATACGTTATAACGCGCCCCGATACGCCGTACCCCTGGATAAACTATCTGGGCAGCGAGGACTTTTTCTCGCTTATTTCCAACACCTCGGGCGGTTACTGCTTCTACCGCGACGCGAGAATGCTGAGACTTACGCGCTATCGCTACAACAACGTGCCCACGGACGCGGGCGGACGGTATTTCTACATAAACGACGGCGGCAGTGTGTGGACTCCCGGATGGATGCCCGTAAAGGCAAAGCTCGATTCATACGAGTGCCGTCACGGTATGGGATATACGAAGATAAGCGCCGAAAAAGACGGGGTTTGCTGCACTCAGACATCTCTTGTGCCGCTGGGCTATTCCTGCGAGGTGCACAGAGTGACGCTGAAAAACGTGTCCGACGCGGAGAAAAAGCTTAAGCTTTTCTCCTTTGTGGAGTTCTGCCTCTGGAACGCTTGGGACGACCAGACAAACTTTCAGCGCAACTACTCCATCGGCGAGGTGGAGGTCGTCGGCGGCAGCACTATCTATCACAAAACAGAGTACCGCGAGCGCAGAAACCACTACGCGGTGTTCGGCGTAAACTGCCCCGTGGACGGCTTTGACACCGACCGCGAGAGCTTTATGGGGCTTTACAACGGCTTTGACTCTCCCGATGCAGTCATGGAGGGAAGAGCGAGAAACTCCGTTGCCTCCGGTTGGGCGCCGATCGGCTCGCACATGATTAACGTTGACCTTGCCCCGGGCGAGGAAAGATCCTTCATATTCGTGCTCGGATACTGCGAGAACGACAAGGACCACAAGTGGGAGGCGCAGGACGTTATAAACAAAGCGCCCGCAAAGCGTCTTCTTGATGCGTTTGCCACCGACGAGCAGTTTGACGCGGCGCTTGCAAAGCTGCACGCCTATTGGGAAGAGCTTTTGTCAAAATACAGCGTAAAGTCTCCCGACGAAAAGCTTGACCGTATGGTCAACACCTGGAATCAGTACCAGTGCATGGTAACGTTCAATATGTCCCGCTCGGCTTCGTACTTCGAGTCGGGTATCGGGCGCGGCATGGGCTTCAGAGACTCCACGCAGGATCTTCTCGGCTTTGTTCACCTTATACCCGAGCGCGCGAGAGAGCGTATATGCGACATAGCCGCGACCCAGATGGAGGACGGCAGCGCATACCACCAGTATCAGCCGCTTACAAAGAAGGGCAACTCGGACATAGGCTCCGGCTTCAACGACGACCCGCTGTGGCTTATTTTCGGCGTTGCGGCATACATAAAGGAAACGGGCGACTGGTCTATCCTTGACGAGTCTGTACCCTTTGACAACGATGAGAGCCGCGCCGCGCCCATGATCGAGCATCTGAAGCGCAGCTTTGATCACGTTACGAACAATCTCGGTCCTCACGGTCTGCCCCTTATAGGCCGCGCGGACTGGAACGACTGCCTGAACCTGAACTGCTTCTCCGAAACACCGGGAGAGTCTTTCCAGACGGCTGCAAACTTTGAATCCGGCATTGCGGAAAGCGTTTTTATCGCCGGTATGTTTGTGGCTGTGGGCCCCGACTACATTGAGCTTTGCGAAAGGTGCGGCAGAAGTGCCGACGCTGAGGCGGCGAGAAAGTCCGTGGACGATATGTACAAGGCTGTCATGCGCGACGGCTGGGACGGCAAGTGGTTTCTGCGCGCGTACGACGCATTCGGTAACAAGATCGGCAGCAGCGAGTGCGAAGAGGGACAGATATTCATTGAGCCCCAGGGCTTCTGCATTATGGGCGGCATAGGCGTCAGCGAGGGCAGGGCAATAGAAGCGCTTGACAGCGTTAAAGAGCGCCTTGACACGAAGTACGGCATTGTGCTCAACAATCCGCCGTATACACGCTATCATGTGGAGCTTGGCGAAATTTCCTCATATCCCCCGGGATACAAGGAGAATGCCGGCATATTCTGCCACAACAATCCGTGGATATCCATTGCGGAAACTGTGGTCGGACGCGGCAACAGAGCATTTGAGGTCTACAGAAAGACCTGCCCCGCGTATCTTGAGGATATAAGCGAGATACACCGCACAGAGCCGTACGTATACTCTCAGATGATCGCGGGCAAGGACGCGGTGCGTCACGGTGAGGCGAAAAACTCATGGCTTACGGGTACCGCGGCATGGACGTTCTACAACGTATCCCGCTACATTCTCGGTGTTATGCCCGAGTATGAGGGACTGAGAGTCGATCCTTGCGTGCCCGACACTCTGGAAGAATTTACGGTAACGCGCAAGTTCCGCGGCGACACATACGTTATCCATGTGGATAACCGCGCGCATGCCCAGAAGGGTGTTACGAGCCTTTCGCTTGACGGCAGAAAACTTGACGGCAGCGTGATCACCCCTGTGCTTGACGGCGGCACTCACTATGTCGAAGCCGTTATGGGCTGATCTTTATAGCATATAACAGCCTGCACCGCCGAGGTGCAGGCTGTTTTTCCATATAAAAAGCAGGCAGAGAATTTTCTCTGCCTGCTTTGAGCTTTTGAGAAATTTGCTTATGCCCAGGACATTGTGCCGGGCTTAGGCTCTCTGATGATGCACTGCTTGAGCGTGTCGATAGCCTTTGAAAGACCCTCGTCGATGCTCATGAGGCTATCCTCGTGCTCGATGGACATAACTCTGTCGTAGCCGACGAGACGAAGCTCGGAGCAGATATCTCTCCACCACTTGAGATCGTGACCGTAGCCGACTGCACGGAATACCCATGCGCGGTTTGCCTCATCGCCGTAGTGCTTTGTGTCAAGCACGCCGATGCGGGCGGTGTTGATGTCGTCGATCTTTGTATCCTTTGCGTGGAAGTGGTAAATAGCGTCGCCCAGATAGCGGATAGCAGAAACGGGGTCGATGCCCTGCCATACGAGGTGAGACGGGTCAAAGTTTGCACCGATAACGGGGCCCACAGCCGCTCTCAGCTTCATAAGCGTTTCGGGATTGTATACGCAGAAACCGGGATGCATCTCAAACGCAATGCGCTTTACGCCGTGGCTCTCCGCAAAGGCGCCAGCTTCTTTCCAGTAGGGAATAAGCACTTCGTTCCACTGGTAGTCGAGAATGCCGAGAAAATCGTCAGGCCAGGGGCAGGTGACCCAGTTGGGGGTCTTGTCCTCAGCGCTGCCGCCGGGACAGCCGGAGAAGGTAACAACGGTGTCAACGCCGGCCTTCTCTGCGAGAAGCACGGTGTTTCTGTAGTCGCGGTCAAAGCTCTCGGCAATTTTTTTGTCGGGGTGCACGGGGTTGCCGTGGCAGGAAAGAGCCGCAAGCTCAATGTCATATTTCTTGAAGGTGTCAAGCCACTCGTTGAACTTCTTTTCGTCAGCAAGCAGGACCTCGGGGTCGCAGTGAGCCTTGCCGGGGAATCCGCCCGCGCCGATTTCAACAGCCTCAACGCCCATTGGCTTCAGCTTTTTCAGCGCCTCTTCAAGTGAAAGATTGCCGTAAAGGTTGGCAAGAACGCAAAGTTTCATTTTTTGAACCTCCGCTTTTAATTATTTGTTAAGAAATACGATGTCGCCGGTCTTAGCGGACTCGTAGATGCCCTCAAGTATCTGAGTTACAACGTATGCCTGCTCGGGAAGAACGCAGGGATCCTTATCGTCGATGATGGAGTGAATCCACTGGTAAGCCTCTCTCTCGTGAGGAGCGCCGCCCGCGTTGCCGCTGAAGTAGTCGACTGCGCCTACGTTGAGGTCGATCTCTTTGATGATCTGTCTGTTGTTTTCAACGCTGTTGAAACGGAGACCGTGGATCATGTCCGCGCCGCCCTTAGTACCGCAGATAAGTGTCTGAGCCTCTCTGACTTCAAGGGTGTTCAGCGCCCATGCGGACTCAAGGCTGATGGTCGCGCCGTTTTCCATAACGACAAAGCCGAAAGCGGAGTCCTCAACGGTGAACTCGTTGGGGTCCCAGTCGCCGCAGGCGTTGCCTGTCTGGGTCTGGTAGCGGAACTTATGATATGTAGTACCTACACAGTATTTGGGCTTGTAGTTGTTCATGGTCCAAAGTGTAAGGTCGAGAGCGTGGGTTCCGATGTCGATCAGAGGACCGCCGCCCTGCTCGTCTTCTTTAAGAAATACGCCCCATGTGGGAACGAAACGGCGACGGATGGCAAATGCCTTTGCGTAGTAGATGTCGCCGAACTCGCCGTGATCTGCGGCGTCCTTGAGATAAAGGGCGTCGTTTCTCTGACGGTTCTGATAGCCGATGGTGAGCTTCTTTCCGCTCTTCTTCGCGGCCTCCACCATGGCG
>ENA-OUQC01001592-OUQC01001592.1-human-gut-metagenome-genome-assembly--contig:-NODE-1592-length-11504-cov-11.011966_pt1 | contig 11504 bp, 14 predicted proteins | sample MGYA00237942_ERZ548815 | MGnify/ENA primary metagenome ERZ548815 (study PRJEB26490, sample SAMN05194722) | human gut metagenome | biome: terrestrial biome; feature: human-associated habitat... | reverse complement strand
ATAAAATAACAACATTCTTAGGGTAGCAACTAAATCTTAAATGAAAGAGCCGTGTCTGCGCGGTCAATGAAGCTGCAGTCCATTAACTTCAGGAGTGTATCTTTAGACAGGTTACGTTCCTCTGAACAGATGATGTCTTCGAAGACGGCATTGTATCTGAGTTTACTTGTTTTCAGATACATCTCTGTCCGTTTCCGGTTGCGGTACTGCTGCTCGGCTTCAGCCAGCCTGGCAACGAACATATCCACCGTTGGCCATTCGTTGACGGGCATTGCCTGAAGGGCTTTATAGCATTCCGCCATGCCTTTTAGTTTGAGTCCTTCCAGTTGGAGGATGGTTTCTTGTGTGTTCATGTACTTGTATTCATATGCGTGCCAGCTTTGGTTACTGATATTCAGCCGCTCCTCGGACATTCTCATTCTCGGGGATATAGGGAGCCATGTCTGAGGATTGCAGTGGTAGTTCATCAAGATTACTCTTGAGTATTGCTTCTATACGTTTGTATGTTGATGCAGTCTTGGGCTCGATTCTTTGGCAAGCGGCTTCAACCCGCTCTGGGCCATAACGGACGGCCAATCTGAGTACGCCTTGGCAAGAGTGATATGATTGCTGTACAAAGATGGCAGATTGAAGTATACAGTCAATGGATGCCCTTGTATGAGGCCCTATCTGACTTGCTTTGGATTGCAGATAAGTCGCATTGATTTCTTTGGATTTCATGTATGCCTGGTGATTGGGCGGCATATGTTCTGCAACGGTTGTATATCCGCCAATATACGACCTTCGATGTGTGGCGATTCGGTGGAAGTCCACCCAGACCTCCACGGTCTCGGCATCATAGACCACTTTGGCCTTTTTGCCTATGTATTGATATGGAACACTATAGAAGTGGATCTTGTCGACTTGGAAGTGATACGTTGAGTTTATGGTTATGGCTTTCTCATACTTGAAGAGGAACCGCTCCAGGGGCAGAGGAAGCAGATATGGCAGTTCTTCCTTTTCGAACTGCTCCCGGCGGCTATAAGGTTTATTGTTTCTATCACGATTGTTGTACTGGTCATTCAGCTCATCCAGCTTACGATTAAGCTCGTCATATGAGCCAAACGTTTCACGGCAGATTCGACTATAGTAGTACCTGTAAGCCTGATTGACAAGGCTCTCAGCAGGGCCTTTATCACGAGGCTTCCCAGAACGGCATTCATCGAGTTCTGTCCCATAATGAAGGCACCATTGGCTGGCGGCTTCATTTACGGTGGGTTCGTACCTGTCCGTCTTTTTGATCCACTGACGCATGTTATCCGTTTTGGATATCTCGGCAACACCACCGAAGTACTCAACAGCTTTGGATAACGCCTGGAACAAGTATTCCATCTTTGCACTGGGCAAGGCAGTAACATAGCTGAGCATTGAGTATGGAAGTACACATACTAACACAATAGCCTGGATTGCCTCTCCTGTAGACTTGTCTACTATCCAGAGGTTATCGCCGGCAAAGTCAAACTGCATTTCCCGACCAGGCTCATAGACATTGTGATACTTGTAGTCATGGTTCTTCTCATACTCCTGGATGATAGCCTTGAACTGCGTATAGCCATAGGGGTTCTCCGTAGTCTTTTGGTAATCCGCATACAAGACGTCGTAGGTCATGTGTTTCCGCTTCATCTGCTGGGCATACTCCTCAATGTTTTCCTGCATGAAGGCGTATCTATCAGCATCACGGCTACGATGGCCATCGCCTTTGACCATGATTGCATTTAACTCGGCATCTTCCAGTTTTAGAAGATCAACCATGGCTTTTCCGGAGGCCTCTGCCCGGTCTCGGTAAGCCCTGAGAGATGTGCGGCTGATTTTCAGCTTACGCTCCATCTCTCTCAACGAGGTCCCTCGAACGAACTCTCGAATGATGACTCTGATGTCTGTCATTGTTGCTTTTCTGTTTGCCATATCTTTGTGGTATTTGTCTTCTAACCACAAAGTTACATTTGTCAAACTTAAAGCAACCGATCTGAAGTTCCTGCCTAACCGCAGCTGGCACCGGTTAATACCGGCAGGTGGTACATTTGTTTCCGCTAAGGGCGGTACATTTCAAAGTGATACGCCCGGTACATTTGTTTCCGCTATGAGGGGTACAATTGATTCCGCTGTGCCCGGTACATTTGAAAGTGATACAGGGGGTACATTTAATCCGCTGCTATCAAATCTCCAATAGCACCAATACCACCAATACCACATATAGCGAGCAGGAGTTATGTCTTCTCCCCATATAGTAGAGCAATACATATAGCAGTAGGACAACAGCACAAGCGCTGCCCTTTTGATTGAAGTCCATCCTCAACATCCGCACTACCACCACGACAAATACGAATAACCACAACGGCAGCACGATGACCGGTGGCAGCCGATAGTCGGTATCCCGCCGGGGGGGAGGGCGGGAAAAGCCGCAGGCTGCGATGCAGCCGAGGCAGTGCGGAAGGCGGAAGCAAGTCTGGAGCCAATGAACAAGGTCGGTGGTAAGGCCGACACTTGTGGCGGACTTACCACCGACACCGATTTTCTCTTTGGCAACGGAGCCGAAGGTGGAGTGGCCGTGAAGCCCGAAGCAGTCTTTCACGGCTGGCGTCCAGCCAGACGGGAAAGACTGCCGGGCGGAACTTGATGGAGTGGAAGTCGCGCAGGCACGAGGTGCCGGAGCGGCTTGAACCAAGCCTTTCTGACGGAGCATCAGCGGAGGAAGAAGGGCTTGACCGCTTATTATCTATCAAGTAACATCTTAAGATAATCCTTTGCCTTCTGCTGATCTATTTGATTAATAAAACCTCTATTATTGAGAATTTCATTCAATGCTTTTCCTGCGAATTGAACAACCCCACGAGTAGAACGACCGGCCCAATGATGCTGCACGACTGAAGCATCAATCAGTGCATTGTGATAAACGGAGCAAAGTGCCGTATTAAATATTCCATCTTCTCCAATGCCAACCAAAAAGAACAAGAAAACAGAATCATCGTCCGCCATCTTTTGTAAAAACTTATCGACATTATATGCTTTTGGCGCAGAGTCTAAATAGACAATTTTCGTCTTGATATCAGTGTAGGTGCGGCCATTATTGAATACGCGTTCATAATCGCCCAGCTCATCTCTTGTTGTAAATTCTGGTAACAATTGGCTTTCGTCACGGAGTATTTCCTTTAATCGTTCCCTCATATTGTCATCCGCTGTAATCAAGAATTCAATTATTCTTCCGCGCAGATTTACATTTTCAATGTGTGATGCCACCATAATTGCATCAGCACATTTGCTGCAACGTTCATTCAAATCAGAGGAAAGAACGCCGTAATTATCCGATGAAACAAAATCTGAGGCCCTTTGAATTGAAGAAAAGATATTGCCTTTTTGAACACAATTTGGCAAGAACTTCTGTGACTTAGGACGTATAGCAGATGAAGCGTCAACTAATCTTTCAAGATTGTCTTCCCAGTCTAACCCTTCGTGAATGGCAAATAATTCATTAAAGTTTTGTGGGGCATTTTCTTTTCCGTCATATTTTTTCATAATGTCACTGCCATTGAAACTGCCCTTGATATTGCACATAGTCAATTCCTTTGAACTATGACTGATTTTTGAAATGAAAGTAGAATTAGCTAGATAAATCAAATTGCCACCGTTACCACGGACGAGAACAACGAAGAATGGAATCTTATCATATTTTTGAAGGGCCGATAACGAAAGAACAGTGTTGCTGAACGCCCCATTCTTTGAATAGCTGAACCTGACTGCAAAATATCTGCAGTAATACACTTTCCTATCAAGCGTTAAGGGATAATAGGAAGTAATATAATTAATAAGGGATTCTTTGCTGCCAGTAGGCGCATTCTCGCAGATATCCCTAACGAAAGCATTTACAGAAGGATTCATTTTTCTGTTAAAATAAAGTGTTAGACAAATTACGTGGCTGTTCTATTTTTCTGGAAGAAACGCGAGACTCTTTCTTCTGATCTTTCATTTGAAGATTTAATGTATTCCTTTCCCAAAAGAACCCTCCATTATATCCCTGAATCTCTTTATCAGTTTCAGCCATATTTAATCTCTTCACACCCCATGTACAATATTCCTCATCAATCTCAACTCCAATAAATTTTCGCCCCAATTTCTTTGCGACAACGCACGTTGTTCCACTACCTACAAAAGGGTCAAATACAATATCTCCAGGTTTTGAAGAAGCTAAAATAAGCTTTGCTATTAATTTTTCGGGTTTCTGAGTTGGATGGTCTGTATTTTCTGGCATAGACCAAAATGGGATACTGATATCGTCCCAAAAGTTCGATGGACAAGTAATCCGAAAATTGCCATCAGTCGTTTCCTCCCAGTCTTTAGGCTTTCCATTCTCCTTATATGGTGCTATCACTTTTCGCTTCATTTTTACCGCCTCGACATTAAAATAGTAGTCTTTCTCATCCTTGACAGCAAACCAAATATCCTCCATAGCATTTTTCCAATTAGAACTCGCTCCACGTCCTTTTTCTCGTTGCCATGTAATTCTATTAAGGATGGTCAGTTCATCTTCAATAGCATGTTGTTGTGCCGCCGAACATTTCCAATCTCCACACATATACAATGTTCCGTTTGGTTTAAGTTTTTGACACACGGAATGAAGCCACGACCTAACATAATCAACATACTTCTCCTTTGACATTGCCATAAACTTTGAAGAATTGAAAGTCTTCGATAGATTATATGGCGGGTCAATGATAATCAGATCTGCAATTCCATCTGGAATATATTGAATAACGTCAAATATATCACCATTGATGATTCTGTTAGTAATATCAGCACCCGCAGATACTTTCTCGGAAGATAATATTTGTTTTTTAAGAAGTGGAGCCTCTTCATCAGAGACAGTTAATGTGCGATTTCTTTCTGCTCGATTCTTATTATCAATCATAAATTGTCATATCTATTATTGCAAAGTTACTATTATTCTTTCATATTCTGGCCATTAGATAGGATAATATTATTTATGGAGAAAAATCACTGCTGTCCGGAGAAATTTTTACCATAATGTAAGTTGCTCGACAGCCCCTGCCTCCGGAACATTAACAGGGAGTGTCGGTTGATTATAAAGTTCACGGATATCAGCTCTTCTGAAGAGCACCTGTCCGATTGAGTTCGAGATGGAATGAAGACTTGGAACAAGACCATCTCTCTTCTTTGCAATGATGAGCAGCAGATAGTCGCAAACGGCTATCCAAATTTGCGTGTAAACGGCGTTCTGAGATGTTCCGTAGAAGGTCTTTATATGCAAATGTTGTTTGATCCATTTAAAGAACAACTCAATTTGCCAACGTTCACGGTACAGTTCCGCAATGGTCATGGGTCTTCAATCGAGAAGTTGTTGGTCAAGAAGTGATAGACCTTGCCAGATTCAAAGTCTTCATACACAACAAGTCTGAGTGTATCAGGATATTTCTTGGTGGAGTAGTAACCGATAAGGCGTATGGTCTCATCGGAGAGAACTCCGGAGTTTTTGTCCACCGGTCTGGACTCAATAACATCGTAGGCCATATTGTCCTTTGTGCGGGTAACAAAGAAAGCGCCTTTCTGGTGAAAGTACTTGTGAAGTTTTTCAAAAGCTACATATCCCTTGTCCATCAGGTAAAAGGAACCTCTTTCGACTGGGATATTATCCATAACTTTAGCATCGTTGACCTTGCCTGGAGCAAGCAGAACAAATGTGGGAATCGAGCCCCTCAGATCCATGAGCGTATGCATCTTGAAAGCTCCCTTCCCATGGCGAAACTCCGCCCAAGGGCACAATTTCAGGCATAACTCGATGGTGCTGCTATCGAACGCATATATCATCTCTTCAAGACCAATCCGCAGCTTTTTGTCTTTGTAAAGCGCTGTAGCTTCTTTAACCAAAGTCATCGCAAAGTCTTGATAAATACGCCAATCCTTCTTCTCGTTGGCCTCCGCAAGCGTGGATTTGGGCATCACCTTGATGCCGGATCTATAGAGGTCTCCGCAGAGGTTAAGTGTAGTCTCAATATCTCTCAAACCAGAGCGGTCGGTGAACTGAGCAAAGCTCATCACCATGAACTGGTCTCGACAATTGAACTTAATAGCGTGACGGTCGCCTTTGTAGCGATCGACGCACTTTTTGAATTCGTATTCGTCAATGAGAGACATAATTTGCGCGAAGATTGTTTTTCCTTTGTTCATGACTTGCGAATGGCGTCTTGTTGCCAACCGCAAAGTTCCGAAGTTCTAATCGAAAAATATTCTGAGCCTTGTAAGTTATTGAAGTTAAACAGTTAAAATCCTGTCGGAGAAAATTTCTCCGGACGGTAGTGCTTAAAATTATGTCCACATAGGCAAAAAAGTGTGCTCCTCCCTGAATTGACTCATTCCAATAGAATTGCTCGCCGAAAGGAGGAATTTCGGGAATAGAAGGAGCTGCTTCATATTCGCGTTTTACATTGTATTTTGCATTATCATCCCAGGATTGCATTCTAATCCAGCGCCTTAATTTGAAGACATACAAAGACAGTGAACGAACATATGCTCTTTCGCTCTCATTATCAGCCTTATCACCAGACAAAATCACTTTGTCCCACTTCTTTGCCAAATGTATAGATTGCTCGTAATTCTCTGTAATGAAACGTAGATGATGGGCTTTCAATAAATCAAAATCTGACAAAGCCTTTCCTCTTGAATTTTCATTTGAGAAAAAGGTATATGCCAAATCAATAGAAGAATCATTTAGGACAAGTACATTGAATTCGATCCCATTCCAAAGTCTTTCCGCCGTGATCCTTCTTTTATTGCGCCTTACCCCGGATAAAATATTTTTAATCAAGTACTTGTTATATGCAATATATTCTTCAGCAAGCTTTGATTGATATGTCTCGTCCAACAGAGAAATGCCCTCAATATGCAAAGCTGAAAGAATCAAAGAAAGAGTTACAAGCCGCTGTTGCCCGTCAATAATTTGGAAAGTATTACCTACTTTCTGTAGGATTATTGTTCCAAGACTGTACTTTTCTTCTATGTCCAGATTCTGAATGTCATCCCATAGAATACGGATCGTTTTCTCGTCCCAGCAATAAATCCTCTGGTAATCCGGAATACGCAGATTTAGATTTAGTAAATGTAAAAGCTTCAAAGTATAAAGCTCAACTTCCCGATTATTGTCATCAAGTGTGACAGTGGCTTTTGTTAATTTTCCATTCTCTTTCTCGGTCTTAAAATAATCTTGAATAGCTTGATTAAAGCGCTCTTGCATCTGTAGTAAGGAATTCTTTGCTTCATCCCATCCGAGTATTGGAGACTTGTTGCGGCAAGCCTTGTAAGAATGATGGTCAGTTATCCGGAAATAGTCTGAATCGTTTGGAAATTGTTCCATTAGGACCACCGCAAGATCACTGAAATCATCTTCTGTCGTTAATATCCGTAGTTCGATATAGGCAGGCCAAGTGTCATCCTTGGGATGTTCATACTAGAGGATATAGCGCACCTGTGTTGCAGGATCTTGTTCGTGAGAAAGAGAACTCTTTAATACCAGTCAGCGGGACCACCAATTACCTCCACGTCCCCACCAGTTGGAGCACTCTTCTTTAAATGAATCCGGAAACTCCTTCTGAATCCATTCTTTGAGTTGATTGTTTATATAGATGGAATCCATATATAATTATTTGTGTAAAAAGTTGTCTTTTCCCTTGCTAAACCGTGGCAGATTTAGTGTTCCTACAAATATAGTTTTTTCTAGAGTTTCCGACAATCGACTGGATCAGAGCAGTATTGCTTGCGGCCGCAGTCTTTGCATTTGAAGCCGGCCCAGATGGTATCGAATTGGTTCATTGCGGCTTCGACCAGAGCGGGGTCATCTGTCAGGATGCCTGCCTCGAAGTTGCGGTTGCGTGGGCTTTTCATTCCCAGTCCTGCGCCGGTGAGGTTCGCTGAGCCGATGTAGGCAAGCTTGAAGTCAAAGATAATCAGTTTGAAGTGTACTCTAGGGCACAGAACCCGCTCCAGCCCGGAAAACAGCACTGGATAATGGTCGAAATCCTCCCTGAATTTAGGACCTGGTTCCTTGGCATGAATGAGACGGATTTCACGCCCTTTGCTGATCAGGTCGGCAAGTACGCCAAGGAGAGGACGCTCGCCGACATACAGGTCCTTCATGTCGGCAGTCCCGATCCAAAGATTTTCTTTCACATTTGCAACGCGGGCTATGACTTCCTGGAAGTGCGCTTCGTCTGCGATGTACTGTATCATACTATTAACTGTGAATTTGTGAGAATATGTCGGAATAATTCTTGACGTCCCTTTCGCGCATCAGGAATTTGAGAGCTTCTCCCTGAAGCATTCCCCGTCGGTTGTCATCCTTGTCCCACAACGTATTATTTGATGCGTAATCGGTTACGGCATTGTAAAGTTCCCATACTGTCATGCTGGCTTTCATCTGTTTCAATTGGACTGTTGTGCCGTCATATCCTGCGTTAAGGTACAGCTGAAGTTCCTCATTGTAAGGAGCGATTGCCTTGGCAATTTTGTTGTCAATCATGTAATTGTCGAGTTTGTCTAAAATTGTTTTCAGCTCGGCGATTGATGCGTTGACTTCCATCGCCTCGAGGGCTTTGTTTCGGAACTTATCAAAAGAATCGGTCAATAATCCGAAGTTCTGCGGGAGGCCCAATATTCCGCTGATTTGGTCTTCCTTGACGGTCGTGATTCGTGCTTCCTTATGTTTTATGGTTTCAGTTTGGCCATTTGAACAGATAAGACGTTCGTAATATCGTCCTAACTCGATTTGGCCGAGATTCCATTTCAAGTAGTAAGAATTGACCAGAAAGTCCTCATTGGAGGCTATCTGCCGCACGTCTGGGTTATCGCTGTTTTAGAAACAAGGTGAATCCGGCAGAGATGTCATACGCCATTTGATAGTCGACAGGATAAAGACTGTTCTTTTCCAGGAAGAGTTCCAGGAAGTCGAAAAAGGCGTCGGATGTGATGGGGTCTTCACTGATAGGAACCAGCCCACTTACGGTGCGGCTTGAAGGATTGGCTATCAGCGCAACCGAAACGGGTTTCATCATGGAACCTGCCGTGGCCAAGTAATTTCGAAAATCCCTGACTCCGGCTTCTCCTGATGCATTCTTGACAACTTTCGCCTGCATGGGTGTGAGTCCTATGATCTCGTCCAACTGTTTAGACACCAAGTCGTTCACTAGAAGTTCTGTTCCATCCACCCGATATACGTTCTTGCCATAGCCTTCGTATGGGGCAGTAACATTCGAATCGTCATCAAGGCGTCCGATATATTCGATTGCGTCTCGACGGACGACTTTGTACGGATTTGCAGACCTGTCAACTTTCTGTCGCAGTTCTGCCAGATTGATTTCTCTCATGCTCCAGTTTTGTTTTGGTTGTTAAATATCTTGTCGAACTGATCGGCAAATTTGCGGAGACTGCCGGATGCTGTGGATTGCAGTTTGCGCAGTTTGCGATCTTGTTCGAATTTTTCTGCATTGTAATAGACGTCGCCGGTCACGGACAAATCGTAATACAGACGTACTCCCACATCACCACGACGATGTTTGCTGAAGACTGCATAACGGTCCGAGTAGATGTTTTTAGGATTTTCGAGTCGAAGTTCAAGCATCGCTGTGATGGCGTGTTTGAGTCTGTTGGAACCGATGAAGTGGCCTGTTTTCGTCACCTGTTGGATGGTCAGGAACGTGGTGTTGACCCCACGGGAGTTGGCGGCTTTGTTTTGCTGCTTGATAATCGAAAGCAACACGCTTTCAGCTTTCTTGAGCGTGTAGTTTTCTTCGTCTTTGATGATGCCCTGTAACTCATAGAAAGAGTCAATGGCAACGATATCCCAACCCTGTTCCAATGTGCTCTTGAGGGTTTCAAGATTGTGGGAATCATCTTCTTCATCAAAATTGGCTTCAATGAAGAGAATGTCCAAGTCCTGGAACTTTGGAAAACGCTGGACGTATATGGCCAGGTCAATCTCGTTCATCTCTGCGCTTATAAAAAGTACGCGCACGCCGGTGTTGCATTTGCGGATATTCGAAAGAAGGTCAAGGATGATGGTGGTCTTACCCACTCCAGGGTCTCCGATGATCATGTAATTGACACCCTTGGGAAGTCCTTTGTAACTGCATAACAGTTCATCCAGAACCGTTCCGCTCATATAATTGCGGAATAGCTCCGGATTGAACTTCATATCGCGCATTTTTATAATTTCTCGATTCATAGTTGCAAAGAAAGTTTGTTGCGCAGCCAAAACTTGGCAGAGTTTTATTGGCTGTTCTCCATACTTCATGTTCTTTTATTGCAGACAAAGTTAAAACGCATCACTGCAAAAGTGTGGCAGTGACGCGTTTGTGAAAAGACTGACATAGTGTGAACATAGCGAAAAATCTTGGAGTTAAAGCTGTCGTGATTAAACCAGTTGGTCTTTCAGTTCAGGTTTCAATTCACGGACAATCTCGAGGACACGCTCCTCCAGGAATTTGTATTCCTCTAAATAGAAATAGTCTTTGACGATTCCCGGCGTGTGTTCCTTTTCTTCTAGCAGGTCGGAAATATTGTCGGGACTGCCGTCTATTCTTTTCCAATTTTCGTCGCATCGCCACAGCCCAGCACGCCAGGGCCCCTCACCATAGTAAAACTCATTCCATGTAAGAAGAATAATCCAATTGTTTCCGTCATTGTCTTTGAAATGGTAGACTATCTCCGGGTAAAAGATGTCTTCAGCATAATCTTCATTCCATTGGTTCAGGACTATTCCGCTGTCTCGTTCTCTGTCTTGTTTCATGTTAGTTTTGTTTAATATCTAGATTGGCTGGATTCCACCATCATTTTCCAAGCATCTAATCGATTGTCCTGGCTCCTATCCACAGCTGGCCTCAGCCGAACTTGATGAAAAACGGCAATGGAGTATCCAGAAACAGGTCGTAACCTTGCAACCTGAATTTGCATCCCTGGGGAAGTATGAGTCCTTCACGGATTTCATTGAGGACGCCGATCAGATGGAAACTGTCGTATTTGGCGACAATTGTCATAAGATTGTCACTGACGTGTGCGCACAGGTGCTGGAACATGTCCTCTGCGATATGTTCACCATAAGTGGAAATGAGAGTGTCTTTTGTCATGGCTGCCTCCTTTACTGATGCAAAGGAAACAACCTTCACAGAAAAATAGTGGCAGCCGGGATATCTGTCAATGAATTGTTCCCATCAAAAGGTGAGGTCTCTGCGGCACAGCCTCTGTTTGGCATTCCGGAAGTATAACTTTGCTTCATATTTGAACAGGATGGGTCTCATGGCCAGAAATACTGTTTCACTTCCACTCATTCTAGAACTCCAGGTTCACTTTATATATAGGATTTTCCAGTTCATCTTGTTTGACTATGAACATGGTCATATAGACAGGCAGATATTCGACATTGCCCTTCACGTGCAGGTTGTCATTGCACAGAACTATCGCCCTCC
>ENA-OUQC01001590-OUQC01001590.1-human-gut-metagenome-genome-assembly--contig:-NODE-1590-length-11507-cov-4.613430_pt1 | contig 11507 bp, 10 predicted proteins | sample MGYA00237942_ERZ548815 | MGnify/ENA primary metagenome ERZ548815 (study PRJEB26490, sample SAMN05194722) | human gut metagenome | biome: terrestrial biome; feature: human-associated habitat; material... | reverse complement strand
GTACGCGAGCCGCAACAACAGCGCTCGATCGATAAAAAGAACAGGATTATCGAAGCCGGGTACGAACTTTTCGCAAAGGTCGGCTATTTCAACACGAACACGTCGGAAATCGCAAAAAAAGCGGGCGTTTCCACGGGCATCGTCTATGGATATTTCCACGACAAACGCGATATTCTCATCGAGGTGCTGGGCATTTACATCGACAACGTGTTTTATCCCGTGTTTGAAATGTTCGACAAAATCACCGCCCCCGTGGACTTCGATTTTATCATCACGCACTCCATCGACAACGCCGTTACGGTGCACGAAAACAACGCCGCCATTCACGAGGCGTTGCACTCCCTTTCGTCCACGGACAAAACCGTGCGCGACAAATTTATGGCGCTTGAAAACGATATGACGACGAGATTCGTCGCAAAACTCCGCTCTTTGGGCTATGACCGCGAGGATATTTTTGAACGCGTCCACCTTGCGATGGAAACCGTGCAGTCCTACGCCCACGAAAAGGTTTTCGATAAGCACTCTTATATCGACTACGACCGCATGCGTAAAATCGTCATAGATATGCTTGTTTCGCTTTTTAAGAAATAAGAAAAACCGCCGATCGGCGGTTTTTTAATTAAATTAAGTATTATTATTACTTTTCCTTATTTTCTTTTTTAATAAACTCATACAGTTTTTTCGTTTTGTTTTTCCAGAAAATTCGGTAATACGCGCCGCCTCTCGTGAACGAGATTTGTTTTGTACGGGCGTCGTCAAGCTGTTTTAAGACAAGCCGTTCGTCCTGCTCGAAGGCGTCCTCGGAAATTGCAACGCGGTCTTCCTTCCCGGCGGATAAAAACCTGTCGATCCACTCGTTTTCGGCAGCCCTTCCTTTTTCGATAATCTCGTTTGTCAAAAGCGTGCCGCTGATGAAATAGCGCAGCATTTTTTCGTGCGTCAGCCAATACTCGACGCCTTTTTTATCTTCGCCGTCTTCCGCGACGTGCTCGTTTTTTCCAAGGACGTACGGCTTAAACAAACTTATGCACGGCAACGACGCGCCGGTGACGAAATACGCGCTGTCCGCGCCGTCGATTTCCGCAACGTAACTTGCCGTCGTCTGGTCGCCGATAACGCCACCCGCGTGCATACAAATGCTGCCGACTTCCTGATATCCGCGCTCCGCTTTCCCTGCGTGAGAGCGCAAAATCGATATAAACTTTTTAACGTCGGGCGCGCCTTCGCCCAGCAACTCCATTGCTTTCACGCGGCGTTCCCTGCCCTTTGCAAATTTCGTAAATAAGGGTTCAGTATAACATTTTACAAAGTTAAAGTCGTCTTTTGACTTGCACCAGCCGTTTTTGATTGCGTTTTCGACAAGCCCCGCGCTGCACTCGTCATAGTTTTCAAGACACAGACAGTTGGATATTGCAAAGAAGTCTTTCACCTTTTTCCATACCCAGTATTTCCCAGCGGTTTCCAGAACGTAAGCGTCCGACGAGTCGGCAATCAGAAAAGAGTTGTGATAATAAAATTTCTTTCCGTATCCGCAATTCCCGCCCTGCGGATATTTTTCGATAAAATCGGTCAGAAAGCCCAGGGCTTCTTTCGCGCTCCTGCACCTTTCAAGAGCCAGGCGCAGCATATCCATACCCGTTACGCCGTCGGTTTTTACGTACTTTTCTTTCGTGAACACCGCTTCGTTGCCGATATTCAGCCCGAACTCGTTGAAACCGAATTCCGCGCCCCACATCCAACTCGGACGGGAAATCGTGATTTCAAAGGTATGTTCGACCTGCGGCACCGTAACGTATGTAAGCGCAAGCGTCGGCGTTTTTTGAAGGTCATAATCCTTCGCCGGGATATGCTGTAAAAACTGCGGCTCGTTGGGACTTCTGTCGCTGTTTTTCGCAAAAAGCATTTTCCCGTTTTTTGTGTAAGCGGGGGTTGCCACGATTGTGTCGCACATAAATGACTCCGATTCGTTTTATAGTTTATAAGTTAAGTTTACCAAATGTAAACTTGTTTTTCAAGCGATTGCAATAAAAAACCGACGGCATTGCCGTCGGTTGTATGCATTATTTTGCCACTACGTTTATTGCGCGAAGTTTTGCGGCGTTTTTCGGATCGGCTTCCACGTCGAAAGAAACTTTTTGTCCTTCTTTAAGCGTCTTGTAACCATCGCCCTGAATTGCGCTGAAATGTACGAAAACGTCGTCGCCGCCTTCATCGTTTGCGATGAAGCCAAAGCCTTTCGTCGCGTTAAACCATTTTACAGTTCCGTTGCTCAATGTTATTACCTCCTGTTTTGATGCCCCGTCGATGTTGCTCTTTCGGAGTAAATATATTTTAGCACCATGCTTTTGAAAAGTCAATCTATGCCGTCGTTTCAATCGACGCGCAGTACGTAAAATTTAAGATATTGCGTTTCGTCCATGGAAAGAAGGGACGGGTGGTCGGGCGACTGCGTTCTGATTTCGACAAGGCGCACCCGTCTTCCGCTTTCTTTCGCGCTTTCGACAATCATTTTCTGAAACAGCGTCGGCGTCATATAGTGCGAGCACGATGACGTGACGAGATACCCGCCCTTTTCGACAAGTTTCAACCCAAGAACGTTGATGTCCTTGTATCCCCTGTACGCGTCGCCTACTTCCGCCGCGCTTTTCGTGAACGCGGGCGGGTCCAGCACGACAACGCCGTACTTTCTGTTTTCCCGTTTTTTGAGTCGCAAGTATTCAAACACGTCCGCGCATACGGCGTTCACGTTCTTAAACCCGTTCAACGCGGCGTTTTCAAGCACCGCTTTCACCTGAATTTCCGAAATATCGACGGCGGTTACTTCCTTTGCGACGGTTGCGGCGTTAATCGAAAATCCGCCCGAGTTCGAGAAGCAGTCAAGCACGGTTTTGTCCTTTGCGTAACGGCGGATTGCCATGCGGTTTTCTTTCTGATCCAGAAAATATCCCGTCTTTTGACCGTTTCTGACGTCAACGTACATTTTCACGCCGTTTTCGGAAATTACGATTTTTTCGGGCACTTCGCCGTACAATACGCCCTGCGTTTCGGGGACGCCTTCTTTTTTCAGCACCTGCGCTTCGCTTTTTTCAAAAATACCTTTCGGGTGGAATAAATCGACAAGGCATTTCACGATAAGGTCTTTCCTTTGCGAAATGCCCAGCGACAAACATTCCATGACAAGCACGTCGGCGTATTTGTCGATAATGAGCGCGGGAAGATCGTCGCTTTCGGCAAACACCATACGGTACGCGTCGTCGAAGCCCAAAGCGATTCTCATATCGTTTGCGGCTTTTATGCGTTTTTTGTAAAATTCTTCGTCGTCTATATCGTCGTTTCTGATGAAAATCCTCACGAGAATTTTCGACAAATGATTGATATATCCTTTCCCGATATATTTTTTATCGTGCGTGAAGACGGTGGCAAGACTTCCGTTTTTATCCTTGCCTTTGATTTCCTGCACTTCGTTTGCATACACCCAGGAATGCCCCGAAAGTATGCGCCTTTCTTCGCCTTTTTTCAGATATACTTCGTACATATCAGTTGATTTTTACACCGTTTTCGGTTTTTGAGAAGGCGGCGTTCATGAAAGCGGTCATAAACTTTTGCATTTTTTCGACGTCGCTCGCGCCTGCCGTTTCCACGCCGGAATGCATCGCAAGTTGGGCGATACCCACGTCGCAGGCGTTCATATTAAGGTCGGCGCTCGTCACGAGCCCGATTGTGCTTCCGCAACGCACGTCGGAATTATTGTAATAATCCTGCACCTCGATATTTTCGTTTTTGAGCAGGGTTTTCACGACGGCGGACGACAAAGCGTCGGTGGAATAATTGACGTGATGCTTTATGACGACGCCCTTGTTAAGATACACTTTTTCCGTTACATCGCTCTTTTCGGGGAAGGACGGATGCACGGCGTGCGCGTTGTCCGACGACAGTAAAACACCGTTTTCCGTCGCAAAGGTGAAATCATCGTCGTTTTTCATAAACGCACGGTTTATCTTCCTTAAAAGCGTACTTAAAATATTTGATGCGGCGCCTTGCTTTGTTTCGCTGCCCACTTCTTCGTTGTCGAAACAGCAGCAGACGGCGATATCTTTCGGGGTTGCATTTATGATTGCGTTCAGCGACGAATACACGCTCAAAAGGTTGTCAAGTCTCGGCGCGCACAAAAACTCTGCACCTACGCCGCCTGAAAACGCGCTTGTCGCCGGCACCACGAAAAGGTCGGCGTCGATAACGTCCTTGTCGGTGAGCGTGGAATACACGTCTTTCGCGTCCCCAAGAATCGGCAGCATATCTTTTTGCACCGACAACGCAAGTTTCGTGTTCGCGTCGGGATTATGATGAATGGCAAGGCTTGGAATAACGACGTTGTATTTGCTTTCGACGACTTCGGTTTTCACTTCGCCGCCGTCCGAATATGCAATCCGCCCCGCGACTTTCAGCGGCGCGTCCAGAAAACTATACAGCAAAAGTCCACCGTACTTTTCGACGTTAAGCCTTTTCCCTTCCGCGCTGTCGATAAGTTTATTGCCCTTGACTTTGAGCGACGGGGAATCGGTGTGGCTTTCCACCACGTTGAAAACGTGATTTTCGCCCGCCTTGAACGCAAACAGGCTCGTCCCGTTTTCGATGACATAATAGCCGACGTTTTTTTCAAGGCACCATACGTCTTTCATATCAAGTTTTTTGAAGCCCGCTTTTTCAAGCATTTCCGCGCCGTACTTCACGGCGTGATAAGCAGTGTACGATTTATTCAGAAATTCTTTTACGTCCATAAATACGTCCTTAATGTTTTATAAACACAATATACTATTTTGCGCCCGAAAAATCAACAAAATCGCGGGTTGACTTTTTGCCCGCCGCCGATTTATAATGGACGTATATCGTTTATAATAAGGAGCAAATAAATTATGAAAGTCAAAATCGAAAGCGGCAATGCGCCCAAAGCAATCGGACCGTACTCGCAGGCGGTGCTCGTCGACGACACTTTGTACGTGTCGGGCAATATCCCCGTAAACCCCGCAACCGGCGACGTCGCGGACGGCATCGTCAACCAGAGCAAACAGGTTTTTGAAAATATGAAAGCGGTTCTGAACGAGGCGGGTATGGGCTTTGAAAACGTCGTGAAAACAACGGCTTTCCTTACCGACCTTTCCAACTTTGCGACGTTCAACGAAATTTACGCGTCGTATTTTGTCGCGCCCTATCCCGCAAGAAGTTGCGTGGAAGTCAGCAAACTTCCCAAAAACGTTCTGGTCGAGGTCGAGTGCATCGCAAAGAAATAATACGAACAATATTGATTTATGACAAGTTGCGAAGCGGTAAAAATCAGAATCCAATCTCTGTTGAAGGAACACGATATGACTTTATATCGTCTTGAACAAAACTCGGGAATTTTTCACGGCACGATGCACTGCATAATGACCTGCAAAAACAAAACGGTAACTCTTGACACGATTGTTCAGATTGCTTCCGCTTTCGATATGACGGCGGCGCAGTTTCTGGACGACGACGTTTTCAGATACGAAAATCTTGACGTATAATCCGCTTTTCAGGCGGATTTCTTTTTGTCCTTTTCGCGCTTGATTTTTCGGCGGTTTCATAATATAATATCTTTCGGTGAGAATATGAATATCGATTACAATAACGAAGCGGTTGCCGCATTCTCCGCCCAGTGCGACGAGTTTATCGGCAGCAAACTCATAATGTCCAACCAGAAAATCCGTATGCTTTTAAGGTGTATGGCGTATTATGACGAGCTTAAAAAACTCGCCTACGATTGCCGTTTCAATTTCGATTACGACGACGAATACAACCGCGCCATCGTAAACCTCGGTACGGCGACGATTTTCCGTCTTCCCGCGTCTTTAAGAAAGCGCGTCGCGCTCATACTTTGCCTGCTGCTCGACTTCGACGAAGGTCGCCGCGATTTCGTGAAATTCGTGCAGGATTTTTACCGCGCCGACGACAAAAACGACAGCTACGTCGGGTTTATCAACGGCATCATCGCCCCCTTTAAGGAAGCGGTGCTGACGCTCCTTTCCGACGACGAAAAAGCCGATTTCGAACTTCGCGACGAAAAACGTATCGAGGTCAACGCCGCCCTGTCCGAACAAGCCGATTATTACGTCAAAACGCAAATCACGGCGGTTAAGGACAGCAAACTCGACCTTGATACAAGAAAGGAACTCGTGTTCGTGTTGGACAACTTCATCACCGTTTTGAATATGCGCGACGCTCAACTTATCAAGGCGTATTGGATCGGGCTGAAAAACCTGCTGATTACGAATAAACAGTATTCAAAAAACGCCGAAGCGCTCGGCAACGTCGTAAAATCATACCTGCAAATGTGATTTTTTGCGTTTTTTCGTTTTGCGACAAAAAATTACCGAATATTCAATAAAATCGTTGACAAATTTTCAAGACAATGATATTCTTTATAAGCGTTTTGATTAACGCCGACGATTTATGCCAGACAAGAATAATACGAACCGTGGTTCAAACGCCGTATTTTTGACAAATACTTCGTTACACTCACGGCTTAGACATAAAGTCTTAACCCATTCGCGTGCCTTGTCTTTGCCTAAAAATTCGGTGTTGAACTCGCAGGCGACCAAAACGTCGATATTTTCGATGATTTTTGGGAAAAATGAACGAAGTTGTACTTGTTGTACTACAAGTGAGTTTTTACCGAAAGGCGCGAAAATTGCGACTTTTTGGCAAGGCTAGTATCATTCTTGTCTGGCATATACCTTGGGGGTATAGCTCAGTTGGTAGAGCACCTGCTTTGCAAGCAGGGGGTCAGCGGTTCGAATCCGCTTACCTCCACCAGTATGGGATTGTAGCTCAGTTGGTTAGAGCACGCGCCTGATAAGCGCGAGGTCGGTAGTTCGAGCCTACTCAATCCCACCAACGCCATCGCACATAAGCGATGGTGTTTTTTTATGCCGTTTTGGCGTGTGCTTGCACATAAGACAATAGCGGCATAAAAAAACATAGCCGCATTATTAGGGGAACCCCGCGGGATACTTTGTACCCGTGGGGAAAAGGAATAAACAAGCAAAAGACAAACAAATAAATAAAATGCGTTTGTTTGGTCAAAAGCGCAGTTTATGACGCGGCGGTGTCGTCAGGAGAATCGGGGGTGTCGTCCGAAACGGGGATTTTACGAAACAGGGTGCGGAAAGACAGCGTCTTGTAGGCGCGGGACAATCTGTCGAAACTTTCCTTGTTTGCAAGTCGCCAGATACCAAGGACGATTCCCACCAGCAATGCCGCAATAGCAATGCCGACAAGCGCGCCGATAAAGTCGGTGAGAACGTCGACGATTGAACAAAATCGTCCCGGCGTTAAATACTGAATACCCTCGCTGACGCCCGCATAAATAAACGCCAGAACGGGGCTTAACACCGCGCAAAGCCACTTATGTTTGCACAGCAAAAACAGCGTGCCGAAAATGCCGAATCCGAGCAATGCGGAAAGCCCGCCGTGCCCCAGAACCTTGCGAACGAACTCATAACTGTCCGAAAACAACTTGACCTCGATGGTCTTTTCTTCGCTGAAACTCGGGTCGATTGTGCTTGTGCAGCGGATAACCACCTTGCCAAACCTGTTCGATTTCAGCAAACCGTCTTCCGTGATCGTTGCTTTTCCGCTGACGACTTCCCACGTGAAGCACTTTGAAAACGCCCACGGCTCGTGCACCGCCTTATATTCATATATATTATTCGGCGAAATGACGTCGGGACCGATGATATCGATGCCGGTCGGCTCGGGATACGCGACGTTTACCGACACTTTTTGAGCGTAACCGTTGTACGGCGATGTGTAGGTCAACTCGGCTGTCCCGACGCCGACGATTGCAAGATATCCGTAATTCACGCGGACGACGTCGGTGTTGTCGGACGTGACGATGAAATCGCCGACGCTTCCCATGGGTTCGACCTTTTCGATTATACTGCCGATTTTTGTCGAACCAATGCCGTAAGTAAACGTCGGGTTGCCGTTATTCTTAAAGACGATATTCGTCGGTGCTTTAAAGGTTTTGTCTTCAACAACCGTGATTTTCGCCTTGGCTTTTGCGTTATTCTTTTTGAACGTTGCGGTGATGTTTGCCTCGCCGGGGTTCAGCGCGAAAAACATGTCCTGATGAACCTTAACAACGCTTTCGCCCTTCACCGTCTCCTCCGTGTATGTTGCGGCGGAAGTATCCAACTTTCCCTCGTTCAGATTTGCAATCGCCGACGTGCCGACTTTTAACGTTAAATCGCCCAGTGCGTGTTCGGTATCTTCGGGAAACTCCCCATAACAACCGATTGTTACCCAGTCATAAACCGAACTGTCGCTTTTCAGGGTAACCAGAATGCTCGCTTCGCCTTTTGTGTGACAGGTGATTTCGCCGTTTTCGTCAACGCTGACTACGTCGGGATTTTTGGACTCAAACGTTACGTCCCTGTCGAGCGTTTCGGCAGGCTCGAACCAGACTTTCAACTTTTCTTTGTCCCCGTTATACAAATATTTCGTTCCGCTTCGCGAGGCGTAAACTTGCTGCGTGACAAGCTTTTCGGCGAACTTTGCGGACAGTCCGTATTTTGAATCTATTTTGTCGGTCGCTTCCTGCGTGTCAGCTTTGCTTTTGCCCTGAGGAGTCGCCGACGCTCCCCAAATTCCGCACCACAAAACCACCGTGCAGACGAGAGCAACCGTTGCAAGGACTTTGAGCCCTATCATATATTTTCTGTCCTGTTGAAACATAAAAATCTTTCCCCTTTGAAAATATTATACAAAATACTCCGCTATTTTGCAACGAACGGATATAAAAAACGTCATATTTTCTCATTTTCCCGCAAAATTTGCACGCTTTCGAGATTTCCGTCAACGGAATACAATTTTTCGGAATTTTTATTGAAAATTTATGTATATTGATATAGAATAAGATTAAAGAATAAACATATACACTTCGAAAAAGGACAAGTTATGAATAAAAATTTCAAAAAAATATTGGCGGTTGCTTTGACGTTGACGATACTTCTTGTGTCGGTCGTCACCCTTTCGGGCTGCAACTTTTTCAGAAAAAACAATATAAACGACTTCGCAAACGAATTGTTCCCGTCGCTGTTCTCAAACGACGCGATGAGCGCGAACTTCTTCTTTGAGGACGCGGACACCGCGCTCGGTCTCACGCCAAAGGCTGCGCTTCCCCGCCCGTCGTCGAAGAAAGACTACGACGCGGCGTATTCGTCATACAAAATGCAAGCCGCCCTTATGGCGTACACCTATCGTTACAGCAAAATGAACGACGCCGACAAGGATTTGTTCACGTTTTTGCAATACTTTTTCATTCAGGAATCGAAACTTGCGGGCTCGTACTATATGCAGGACAGCTATATCGGCGGATATTCGGGCATGCAGGCGAGTCTCCCGGTGTACCTTACCGAATACAAACTCCGCGACGAACAGGACGTAAAGGACTATATCTTCCTGATGAACGACACGGCATCGGCGTTTCCCGAATACGTGAATTACGAAATCGAGTGCATTAAAAACGGATTCTCGAAACACCGCATAAATCTTTTTTACGCGGTTGAACAAACGGGCAATTTCACGGGCGCGCACATTCTTAACACAAGGGAAGAAATTATCGCAAGCGGCGTTTCGGAAGACAACATTTCGATTTACGACTATATGAACTGCGCGGACACAAATCCCGACGATTATGCAACCGACGAAAACGTACAGAAGAACTTCGTTTACAAAAATATGATTCAAAAAATCGACGGCTGCTCTTTCTTGTCGGACGACCAAAAAACCGCATATAAAACGCAGGCGACCGAAGGTATCCGTACGATGATTAAGGCGTACGTCAGGCTCGGCAACGACCTGAAACACATCTTCTCCGATCCTACCCTCGGCACGCTTATCCAAAGTGTTTCGGGCGGATACGCGTCATACGGCGAAACGGGCAAAAACTATTACGCCGCCCTGTTCCAGTCATCGACGGGCACGCGCGATACGATTGCGTCCGCCGCCCAAAGACTTATGACCGAGTTCAACAAAACGACTGCGGAAATCGAAGAAATCCGCGCAAAACTTGTCGAGCGCGGCATTAAGGAAGAAGACATCGACAAGGAAGTCGTAAACGCCTTTAACAACGACGATTGGTCGGAAAAGGCACTTTATAATACGATTGACACGCTTAAAGGCTTGCTTTCGCCGACTTTCCCCGCGTTTTCAACTACGGCGGGAAACGTAACGCTCAAATTCGTGGACGAAAGTATGAAGGATAACTTCGCGCCCGCCGCGTACTTCGTGTCGCCCCTTGACAACAAGTCGTCGGACGAAACGATTATCATCAACAACTGGGACAGCACGGGTTATCTGTCGTACGATTTGCTTTCGCACGAAGGAATCCCCGGCCACCTTTATCAGTACAATTACCTGAAAAACAGCAATCAGCACAACATCGTGAAAGTGCTTTGCCCCACCGCATACAAGGAAGGCTGGGCAACCTACGCCGAACATTACGCCGCAAATCTTTACGGCACGACGGACAGCAAAGACAACCTTATCATGCTCTACCGCGTGAAAAAGGTTCTGGCGCAAGGATACCTTCGCGTGCTTGTCGATATGAAAGTCAATTACGACGGCGTTTCTGCGAACGCCATCGAAACCTGGCTCACCGACACCGTGAAGCTTAATGAACACGCATACTTCCTGAATTCTTCCGCACAGGATCCGACAAACAGCAAAAAGCTCGTTTACAAGGAAAGCACGATTTCCGACTTCGCGACAAACCTTTATTTCGACGCGATTATGCAACCCGCAAACGCCGCGACCTATTACTACGGCTATATCCAGGTTACCGACGTCATAAACGGGCTGACGAAAAAAGGCTACTCCTTATACGACGCGCACAAAGCGTTTCTCGACGCGCCCTATACTTTTACGCAGATAAAGGAAAAGTACGGCCTGTAAATAATTGACAAAAAAAGTCATAAATGCTAAAATTCCTTACGAAAAAGTTAATTTGAAATAATTTTTTGTATATAGGAGACAATATGAAATCAGTTACCTTAAATCTCGGTACAGCAGAGAGCGTCAAACATTTCGTAAACGTCACGAATAAGTTTGACTACGATATGGATTTGAGAAGCGGCCGTCACGTTGTGGATGCAAAGTCGATACTCGGCATATTCAGCCTTGACCTGTCCACCCCGGTGGTGCTGGAAGTATTCAGCGACAACTGCGCGGATCTTATCGAAGCACTCGGACCCTTTATCGAATAATCAATTGTCACACAAAAAAGACGCCGACCACGGCGTCTTTTTTTATGTTAAAGTATTTATCTTCTTAGACACAAGATACAACAAAAAAGCACTGAAAAATCAGTGCTTTTATTTTATAAAAATTCTCCTAAAAAGTCAGAATTTTGATGAGTTATACTCTCTCCTAAAACGGCGAGAATTTGATGGATTTTTGGGGTTCTTGACGGGTTCGTGCGAAGG
>ENA-OUQC01001587-OUQC01001587.1-human-gut-metagenome-genome-assembly--contig:-NODE-1587-length-11514-cov-3.868488_pt1 | contig 11514 bp, 7 predicted proteins | sample MGYA00237942_ERZ548815 | MGnify/ENA primary metagenome ERZ548815 (study PRJEB26490, sample SAMN05194722) | human gut metagenome | biome: terrestrial biome; feature: human-associated habitat; material... | reverse complement strand
GGTCGGGGGAGTGTGAGGGCGGCTACTGCCGGGACAGTAGCCCCCTCACATCTTTTTCTTACGTTCGGCAGGCTGACCACAAAGTTTGAAATGCTTTCCCAATTTCGAGAAGCCGAAATCCGCCGCCCGTTCGCGGGGCGCGCAGCCCATGCGCATACACATCATCGGCGGACCGTGAAATTCAGTCGTCCTCGCCGCGCATATGCACATCGACCTGCGGATACGGTATGCTTATGCCTTCACGGTCAAATTCCCGCTTAACACTTTCCTGAAGATTGAAATATATTTCCCAGTAGTCCTCTGTTTTGCACCATGCCCATATACGGTACTTCACGGCGCTGTCGCCGTGTTCGGTCACTATGACCCTCGGCGCGGGATCGCTGAATATGCGTGCGTCCGCCGCTGCCGCCGACAGTATTGCCGCCCGTACCTTATCAATGTCATCTTCATATGACGCGCCGAAATCTATCTCCACGCGTCTGCGCGGCTCTGCACTGTAATTTGTGACCGAATCGTTCGTCAGTGCGCTGTTGGGAATGACCACCCTGCGGCAGTCGGGCGTTACGAGAACGGTATGATATATGCCTATCGAAGAAACCGAGCCTTCTCCGCCTGAGAACTTTATGTAGTCACCTACTGAGAACGGTCGGAATATCATGATCATGAGACCACCGGCGATGTTAGAGAGACCGCCCTGAAGAGCCAGACCTATTGCAACTCCGGCACTTCCTATCACAGCCACCACCGATGTCATAGGCACTCCGAGATAAGCCGCAACGGTCACTATGAGCACGAGTTTCAGCGCGATGTTTGCAAAGCTGACGGCAAAGCTGCGCACGGTTTTGTCTGTGTGCGACGTGACTTTCCTGTTCTTCATCTTTCTGACGAACAGCCCGATGAGCTTGAAACCGACTATGAGAATCACGGCGCTGATCACAAGCTTTACTCCCGCGCTCATGGCAAAATCGGCAATTTTATCCAGCAGTGTTTTGAGATCCAACATGATGTATCCTCCCGCGATCATTATGCTGTATTGATTGTATCACTTTCAGAAAGATATGTAAATATCTCCGACGAAAGCACAATTAAAACAGAAACAATTTTTCACAAAATGACGGCTGATTTTTTGTAAAAAATGTCAAAATGATTTGTTCATCTCAAGAATGTCGGTGGATTTTGTCGTGTAAAAACGTAAAAAATTTTTGAAATGCTCAGGCAATTTTTGATAAAAATGGTTGAAATTCAATTACCGCTGTGATATACTTACACCAGAAGGGTGTAGACAGAAGATCTGCACTTCTAAAACTAATTACGGAGGAAACATTTATGAAAAAAGTGTTATCACTTGTTCTCGTAGCGGCAATGCTTGTGTGCGGAATGGCGATCGTTCCGTCTGCAACTGCGGCTACATTGGATGAGCACAATGTGAGCGCTGAAGCTTACTACTTCGGCGGCGAAGTTAAAGTAAAAGTAGCTGAGGGTACACTCGGCAGCGAAAAATTCACATGGCATCCCGAAGAGGTCGTGAGAAAAGGCGATTCTTCAAAGGGCTCCATTACGCTGGACGGTAATATTGTAGACGGCGAATGGGGCAGCCCCGTTGCGCGCATCCGCAGCGAATATGCCGCAAACAACGACGGTAAAGAATACGGCAGAAACACGTCTTTTGACGAACCCTCTGCCGAGAATACCTACTACTATTACAAGACAGATCCCAAAACCAAAAAGTCATTGACTCCCAAAGGACTTAATTTTGATATTTATCTTATGTGGGATGAGGATTTCCTCTATGTAGCCGCACACGTAATAGACAATGACGGCTACAACGCAGTCAATCAGGGCCCGGATGCGTGGAATAACGATGCTTTCCAGTTCAGAGTTGACCCCCAGGGTCCTAACTCGATCGTAGACGGAAGCGGCTACGACGCAAAGGGCGGACTGTTCGATTATGTAAGCCCCTGGAAGGGTGTTGAATACAACGATAAGCACGGCGTTCTTAAAGAGACCGTAAGCAACTTTGTAGTATCGTATGTCAAATCCACCGAGCTGTATGATGCTTCCTGTAGATATAATCCCGAAGAGATCGATTACGAATTTAAGGATGGCACAAAGGGTACTGTAACTCAGTATTCCGGCGAATACGCTAACTACGCGGATATGATGGAGATTTACGGCATCGGCGGTATTTACGGTACCGCGATGACCGAAGATATAAGCCCGAACCAATTCCAGCGCCGTAACCGCACCGACTATGAGGTCGCTGTTTCCTGGGATCTTGTAAAAAAAGGATATCTTGCACAAGCAGGCAACGAGCTCGGCTTTGCGGCTGTACTGCTTAACGCATCACAGGCTAAGGGCGGCGCTTACAATGCATGGCTCGGTTGGGGCAACGGAATCTGCGATTCTCAGATGACTCACGACCCCCAGACCTGCGGCGGCTCCAACAGCATTACCCTTTCCTCTACTCCCTACACTACCGCTCGCTGCGAGCACAACTTTGCGGCAGCAACCTGTGTAGCTCCCGAGACCTGCACACTCTGCGGCTATCAGAGAGGCTACAAAACGGGACACACCTTTGATTATTCCGATCTCGTTCTTCCCACTACCGAGTCTGCAGGTTCTGTAGTTGCAACCTGCTCCGTAGACGGACACGTAGAGAATATCACCATACCCAAGGCTGACAACAAGAACGTACAGTATTCGTTTACTACCAGCGATGCTAAGATTCAGGATAAGGGCTTCAATGACGGATTTACCACCGCTTGGAGAGAGACCAACGAAGTTGACGAAAAATTCAACCGTATCGGTCCGATGCTTTATAACACAGACGGCAGCATCATGAACGCCTGCGACAGAGTGTCCTTCCCCGATCTCGGCTCGGTTATCGACCTTTATACAAACGGCAGCGCAAGAACTACTCAGACTGTTGCCGATGATGTCACAAACGGCAACCAGGCAGGAACATACTTCTCGCTGGAGAGCTGGAAAGCCACCTACACCTACAAGATGGATCTGTATTTCCCCGATCTGTCAAAAGATATAGCTGATGATGATTATATTCCCGGTATCCGCAATGCATTCGGTAACGGTAAGGTATACGGCACATACTCTGCCGGTATATTCAGATTCTCTACCGATAATGGTTATGAATACTATGCAGGTATAATCGATACAAAGACCGGCGACGCTCTCGCGACCACTGCGGAGATATTTAAGGAAAAAGCGCTTTCATACACCCAGCTCAGCGCAAGCGATATGGCAGAAAATGCATGGCACACCTATGCGTTTATGTTTGACAATGATTCCGGCACGGCAGTATTTGCATGGGACGGCAAGATCATGGCTTATGCTTCCAACAGCCATATGTGCTATGAGGATCCCAATGACGAGATCACATACCTGCGCCGTTACAACATGGGCGCGTATGCAAAGGACGTTGTCTTCGGAAGCTCCGCACTTATGAGCGACTACGTGTCTTCCGCTGCAACCAAGTACACCGTGACTATCGACGGCGTTGCAACAGAGTATGAAGTCGGTGCTACCGTATCTCTCAACAAACCCTTCTACCGTGAGGGAATTTGCTCTTACCGCTTCGTTACATGGTCCGGAGACACAGACGTTCTTGCAGACGCTACTGCAGGCGTAACTGAGTTCACTATGCCCGCTAAGGACGTAACGCTCACTTCTAATTATATTATCATCGGTGATGCTAATGAAGACGGTGAAGTCAACGCAATTGACCTTAACCTGTTCAGAAGAATGCTTGTCGGTCTGTACGGCAAGAAAGATTGCATGAACATCAACAACGACGAAGACCTGAACGCAATTGACCTTAACCTGTTCAGAAGAATGCTTGTCGGTCTCTACACTCCTACCAACTGATCGACAGAGACAGACCGTTGTAATGATTATAAAAGGCTATCGCGAAAGCGATAGCCTTTTTTCTATGCCGAAGCCGGGCGTCTGCGCAGTATCCGCGCAAGCAGTATTTTCAGTGCCCGAGTAAATGTATAAATCACGAAATGTGCTCATAAGATTAGATGTATCGTACAAGCAAAAGACATGGCACAGTCGTATGAATACAGAGAAAAAAGAAAGGCACTGATATAAGTATGGAAATGCAAAATGTGTATATGCCGGAGGGCTCGCTGATCAATACTGAAACGAATATAGCCTACACATCTTCGCTGCGTATGCTGGAGCGGGCAATGCGGCGCGGCGTCATTCTTGAGGCTATGGCGACAGTGTGCGACTGCACCGATATGAGCCTCAGGGTCGATCTGGGCTGCGCCGAGGGGATCATTCCCAAGGACGAGGCCATGTACTCGCAGGACGGCGGCAAGGACATTGCCGTTATAACAAGGGTCGGAAAGCCGGTGTGCTTCAAGGTAATGCGTATCGAGCAGGGAAGCAGTGGGGCGCGTGTTATACTGTCGAGGCGTCAGGCTCAGCTTGAGTGTACCGAAAACTTTATTTCGCGCCTTGCTCCCGGGGACATAATTCCGTGCACCGTAACGCATCTTGACCCGTTCGGCGCGTTCGTGGATATAGGCTGCGGCGTCGTATCGCTCATATGCGTTGACTGCATATCCGTGTCCCGCATATTTCATCCGTCCGATCGCCTGTGGGCAGGTCAGCGCATATACGCGGCTGTCAAGCAAATTGACCGTGCAGCTTCGAGGATTTACATGACTCTGCGCGAGCTTCTGGGCACATGGGAGGAAAACGCGCAAAACTTCTCGGCGTGCTCCACGGTGGCGGGTATAGTGCGAAGCGTAGAGGATTACGGCATATTTGTTGAACTTTCTCCAAACCTTGCGGGACTTGCGGAACTGCGCGAAGGGGTTAGTGTGGGTGACTGCTGTTCGGTGTACATAAAAAGCATTATACCGGAGAAGATGAAGATAAAGCTGGTACTTATAGACTGCCACGCGGCTAAGTTTTCGCCGCCGCTGAAATACTACGTGGACACTCACCGCGGAATGCACATGGACTATTGGCGATATTCGCCTGCCGGATGCAAAAAGCTTATAGAAACGGTTTTCGGCGGAGAAACGTGTGATTGAAAGTGAACGGGACCGGGCGCCCCGCAGAAGAACGGTATTGGCGGGGCTTCTCGCCCCGCAGGGGAACGGATATTGCGGGGCTTCGCGCCCCGCGCCCCGACATGAGGGAATATATATGCGGGGTTTTACCCCGCGCCATGACTTAGGGAGCTTTTTTGGGAAAAAGCTCCCTAAGAACCCGAAAAAACCGGACTGAATAGGTTTTAGACCATCAAGCATAGATAGCAAACAAGGCTGCCGTACGGCAGCCTTGTTTGCTTGACAACTCAAACCTTACCCGGTCCGGTTCTTCCGGTATCTTAGGGTTCTTTTTTTAAAATAAGAACGCGAGGTGGGATGAACTTAAGACAGCGCCCTGGCGCAGAATCCGTGTCAGCCGTTGGAGCTGTTTGTAATAGTTACTTCCTTAACATCGTATATAGAGTCTTTCATGTCCGCAGGATACTTTTCCGAGAGAGAAGAGACGATATCCTCCGCGCGTTTGTTGATTATGGCTGCCCTTACATCGGAGAGCCAGCTTGCCTCGCCGTCCGCGAGCACATACAGAATATATGTGCCGACTTCGTCAACATCTATAACGGAATGCGCTCCTTCGACGGCACTGTCGGAAAACAGCCAGTCAGCCAGCGCTCCGGATATATCGCCGCGATCCACGTTTGTGGATGTTCCGCCCTTATATTCGTCCTCAAGGGCTTTGAACGCATCCTTGTCGGCGCCGCCGTCGACCCATGAGCTGTATACGCTCCGCGCCTTGTCGGCATCCTCGAAGAAGCAATACTCAAAGTTTTTGAGCGGGGTCTCGTCACGGTACAGTACCGCTCCGTCCGCCGAGGGCAGGAGCATGACGACTGTCACCATCTCACGTGTGTTAGGCTCGGATCTGTATACGTCATACGGTTTGCGTCCGTCCTCAAACGCCCATGCGCTGATGTCGTCGTCGGACTTCGCCGTGCGGTACAGATACTTGCTTTTCAGAAGTGATTCGATAGTGTCTGCCGATTTATCGTAGTTTCCGCCGAAGTTGTTGTCGGTGATGATCTTTCTCAGCCTCTCGGCAAACTCGGTGCTGTCGGCACTGCCCGCGAGAGTTTCGGCATCGGCTTCCGGAACGGTTGCCTTGATGCAGTCATAAAACTGATAATCCTTCGGATTCTTATTGTATTCCTCGGCGCAGGCGGCATCGTCGGGGTCTTCCTGCCTGTGTACCTTATAATATACCGACGCAAGCTGCTGCTGGCGCAGGCATTTTTCAACCGTTGCGCCGTTTACTGCCTCGCCGAAAACATTTTTAATATACTGCTCATATGTGGTGCCGTTCTGCTCGGCCGCCTCTTTAAATTTGTCGATAGCGCCGTCGATATCGGCAAGAGCATCCTCATCAAGTTCAAGCCTGTCGGCCTTTGCGCCGTCGTTAAGCGCGAGAGTATCTTTTATCTCGGTCGCGCAAAGAGTTGTGAGATACTGATGCCAGTCATAATCGTTCTGAAATTTCTGACCGCTGAGCGACTTTGAGGTGTCAAGTCCCCAGTCGCTTAAATAACCGGCATACTTGTTTACAAATGTTCTGTAATAAGTATTAAAATAATATGTGAACATCGAGACAGTTACGGTGGAGTATTCTGTAACGATGACGGGCGTTTCGTTGATCTCGGCATCGGTCACTGCCTCCTCGGCTCCCTTGTAATCGCCTCTTTTGCCGGAGCCCTTTTTAGAGCATGCAAAGAGAGTGAACGACGCCGTAAGCGCAAGCACAAGCGCCAGAGCTCGCCGAAGGGTGATCTTTGCCCTACTTTTGTTCTTCATATTGGTTTTCCTTTCCGCGGGCTGCGGATGCTGCCCGTTTTTCATGCGTGTTTTGCCGATATGTACCGTGAATGAGTACTTTCGCAAGTAAAAGTTAAAAAAAAGGGGGACGCCGCGAAACGGCGGTCCCCCACGGACGACCGAAAGTCGCCGCAATTTTCTTGTGTCAGTTGGAGGAAGAGGCGGAAGAAGTGTTGATAAGGATCTCGGAGATCTTGCCGACGCCGTTCTTGCTGATCGTAACGGTGTACTTCTCGGCAAGCGCGCTGTATTCTTCATCGTACTTTTCGCTCATAAGGCTGTTGTTTGCCTGTGCCTGCCACTTGATGTCGCCGTCGCCTGCATAGTAAACAACATAGCTGCCTTTAGTGCCGGTTACAACTGCGCAGTCGCCTTCTTTTCTGGCGCTGTCGTACAGCCACTCGTCAACCTCGTCGCAAACGGCGCCCTTGTCGGAATCCTCACGCTTTGTACCGCCCTCGCTGTTGCTGAGCTTTGCAAAGTTTTCCGCGGTGGGATCCTCGTTGAATTGATCGAGAACTTTTTCTGCAGCAGCTTTTGCATCGTCTGCGCTGGCGCTGTAGTCGGATACAAGGAAGGGAATATATGTGTAATTCTTAAGCAGATACGTGTCGCGGTACTGGCATGCAAGACCGAGATCGGCAGTGTCGGCAGCGGGGAGGATCATGTAGACCGTAACGGTATACTTTTCATCGTCGCTTATTACCTTGGTGTCATAGGGCTGTCTGTCCTCGCTGAATGCCCATGTGTTGAGATCGCTTTCGGAGGAGTTTGTGTTGCCGGTTTTTTTGCATCCGTCAACCAGCGCAGAGATGTCTACGTTGTCCTTTTTGAGAGCATCCTCATCCATGCCCGCATACTTAACGGTTCTCAGCCAGCTCTCGACATAAACGCTGAAGGCGTCCGCGTCGGTGGTAGCCGCAAGCTCTGCAGCGGTGCTCTTGAGAGTTTCGTACTCTTCTTTGCGCTTTGTGTCCGCAGCAGCCTTTTCTTCATCGGTGGCGTCGTCCGCAAGAGTTTCCTCATCGGCGGTGAAAGCGTAGGTCAGCCAGTCTGCCTTGAGGAATGTGGACTTGTTCTCGCTGTAGTAGTTGTCCCAGTCGCTCTCGGTAAAGTTGTACTGCTCGGTCATATGCTCGGAGTAGTGGCTTGCGATCTCGCTGAGCTCAAGGCACTTACGGAGCACGCCTTCGTCAACGCAGCTGCCGTATACGCGGGAGAGGTAGTAGTCAAGGCTTACGTTGTTCGACTTTGCATTGGACTTCATCGTTTTAACGGTTTCGTCTATCTCAGCCTGCTGATCGTCGGTGAGCTCAATGCCGTCTGCTTTAGCGGCCTCGCAGAGGACGAGGAGCTGCTTCGCATTTTTCTGCGCGGTGTTCATGAAGTAGTCGTACCATGTGCCGTTGCCGCCGCTCATCTGCTGTGACTTGAGGCTTTTCGTAGTATCAAGTCCGAGAGAGGAGAGCGTGGAACCGTAGCTTGAAACAAAGTTCTGGTACACGGAGTTGTAGTAGTATGTAAGCATTGCGCTGCTTATAGTGTAGTTTTCGGACTCGAGAGCGGTGGTGTGCTTCTGGATATAGCCGCTGTCGTAGACCTGATAAATTACAAGAACGCCTGCCACGATAACGACTGCGAGAACCGCAGCGATTATCGCAATGACTTTTTTGGCAGTGCTCTTTTTGCCGTCATTTTTGTTGAACTTCTTACTCATTGAAAAGATCCGCCTTTCGTATGGATAATTCTTTCACTCCCTCAAAGCGAGGGTACACCGACTGTTAGTATAACATATTGCTTCAGCTTTTTCCAGTACATACGCATATTTTTTGTTAAAAACAATAAAAATTTTTTTAAGTTTGCAAATTTCCTTGACAAAACACCCTTGTTGTGATAACATATTCAAGTACAGTAAATGCGCCCGTAGCTCAGTGGATAGAGTGCCCGGCTACGAACCGGTAGGTCGTGGGTTCGAATCCCCCCGGGCGCGCCAATAAAAAAGACACCCAAAAGGGTGTCTTTTTTGTTGGCACGTCCGATAGGACGGGGATTCGAAAGCCCGTGCCTATATATAATGAGGCGCACCTGCGGTGCATGAAAAATGAAGCAGGGCTGCGCCCTGTGAAGCGCTGCTACACACGCCCGAAGTTCCGCAGCAAGAGCGACCGTGAGCGCCGAAATGCATTTCGGCGAAACCTTTGAACCCAGTCGCGCCGCGACACCCTTTTGGGTGTCTTTTTTATTGGCACGTCCGATAGGACGGAAATCTAAGAAGCTGTGCCAACACCGCAATGTGCATTAACAGCCCCATTGTTTTATATAATCTTGTGTTTTTATAAAAAATGTGCTATCATGTTCTCAACAGTTACAGCAACATCACCTTTTTGAAAATACAGATTTGCATAGATTGTGCAAGCTACCGCTCGGCAAGGCTGCGCATCGCCAAACAAAGAGGGTTTATATATGAACGGTATTTTGAAAAAAATTAGACAGAGCGATGCCTTTAACAGGGAAAACCGTATTCCCTACATAAAGGCTGTATTGCTGATGAGCCTGTTTACGTTTTCGTTTCTCGGGACGGAGTTTTTGTTTGTCAATATGATCTCGCAAACGGCGATCGCCGGTCGGACGGTTGCCGCGCAGAACTATGCGCTGGGCATAAGCGTTGTCGGCTTTGTGCTGTATCCTCTGCTCTGCCGTCTGTGCCGCGGAAAGCTGCAGGCTGTTATATCCGCTGTGGCGGCGGTGCTGTCTGCCGTATTTATTTTTCTCATATGCCGCCACACTTCATATGCTTCCACGCTGTGTCTCGGGCTTGCGGTATTCCTCATTTTCGGCGCGTTCGGCAGCGCCGTGTACTGCAAATCCCTTTGCCTTTTGGAGAACAACACCCATGTCGCGCGGCTTGTGGGTATATCCTATATGCTCGGCACCGTGCTGCAGTTCGCGAACAACAATCTTATACATAACGAATATGCCGAAGCGGGCATACTTTCCGCCTTTATCCTGCTGCTGGCGGTCATGCTGATACGAGCGGAGAAAAACAGCGTTGTTCCCGCGCTTGCAAAGGACAGCACGGAGGATGACGCCGGCAAAAGCGCCGCTGACAGCCTGAAGATCGGCATTGTTCTCGCGGTCTTCGTCGCTTTGATGACATGCATTTTCAGCACTCTTGACAACGCGGTCACTCTGTACCACGCAAACGGAGTTGTGAATATCGGACAGTGGCCGAGGATGATCCTTGCGCTCAGCGGCCTTTCGGCGGGCTTTCTTTACGACATTGCGGAAAGAAAGTATATGAGCATTATTATGTACTGCGTAATGATCCTGTCGACCGCCTGCCTTGTCGTTCTTCAGTTTGCGGGACCGTTTGTGATAGGACTTATCATATTTTATCTTTCCGCAGGCTTTTTCTCCGTTTTCTTTACGGCATCGTTTATGGAGATCGCCCGATACACAAAGGTGCCGGAGCTGTGGGCGGGGCTCGGCAGAGCGGTAAACAACCTTATAGCGGTGGCGATAACGGGTGGCTCGCTCGCGCTGCTGAATTCCGGCAACAATATTGCTATCATTTCTATTGAGCTGCTGCTGTTTGTTCTTGCAAGTATAGCCGCACTTATATATACTAATAAAAGGAAAGCCTTTTTCGACAGGCTCGCCGCAGAGCAGGAAAGCGAAGCAGGCGACAGCGAAAAGCTGCAAAGGCTTGCGGAAAAATTCTCGCTTACACCGAGAGAAGCCGAGGTTTTCGGACTGCTTGTGAACACCGAGGACGGACTGCAGGCCATAGCCGACCGGCTGTATGTATCAAGGCGCACACTGGAAAGATACGTTTCCGCCATATACGAAAAAACAGGTTCAAAGTCCCGCATCGGACTTGTAACTCTTTATAATAACGCATAACGGACGATGTCTTTGCCTCCCGCTTCGGCGGGAGGCTTTTTTGCGTTTTTCTGCGGAAAAACGGGGGAATTTCAGCCGCATTTTAAGAATGGCGGAAGTCCGCCACCGAAAAAAACAAGAATGGCGGACTTCACTTATATACACAGTATAGCTGTATTTATATAATAAACTAAACAGAAAAAGTCGGGAGGAATATCTGATGAAGCAAAAACGCTTGAGTAAGAAAAGCGAGGGGCGTCTTTTTCTCAGAATAACGGCTGCCGTGCTGCTTTTGGCAATGGCGCTGTGCGCCTGCACAAAAAAGCCCGCGGCGGAGCCGACGGAAGACACCACCGAGCCGGAGACCTCGCAGAACGCGCAGGATACCGACACATCGACGCAGGCAGAGCCCGTAACGCTGGAGCAGGCGCTTCTGAAGGAGCGCGGTAAGTCCTACGATCAGTCGGACTACAAAAAGTTTCTCGGCGGCGAGGGTATCATTGACGAGTACAGCGAGTTCGACATGAATATCGACCACAGCTACAGCACAACGATAAACGACATAGTCGTGTCCGGCGGGAAAGTATACTTCGCGAATTTCAATATGCCTTTATCAAACGGGCAGAACATTATGGAGGTGGGCGCCCTTGCCGAGAGCGGCGAGGTGCTTGATGCTGCGTTTGCTCAGATATCGGCGGATATGAGAAGCGATATAGTGCTTATCTGCGGCGACCTTACTAGC
>ENA-OUQC01001586-OUQC01001586.1-human-gut-metagenome-genome-assembly--contig:-NODE-1586-length-11516-cov-2.976965_pt1 | contig 11516 bp, 9 predicted proteins | sample MGYA00237942_ERZ548815 | MGnify/ENA primary metagenome ERZ548815 (study PRJEB26490, sample SAMN05194722) | human gut metagenome | biome: terrestrial biome; feature: human-associated habitat; material... | reverse complement strand
GCATTCGACGTCCATATTGTCATAATTTGCATGGCTCTGAATAGTTACAAAATAATAACGATTTCATAACGGTTTCTTAAAAGAACCGGCAGGATAAGACAGGAGGTTTTATTCTGCCGGTTTTTATTTTCTTCTGTCCATTTTCCTTCCAACCATTGTATAAACTTGTAATTTACGGAAAGACTAGTTGCTAAAGATACATCGCTGGTTATGTGAATTGTTTAAGAAAGTGATACAGGAAAGGAAGGAAAAAGATATGAGGCGGAATAGAAGAAGAGGAGCCTTTTCCAAAGAAAAAATTGTAATGGCGGCATCCACCGTGCTGGTGCTTGGTACCTTGACCGTGACAGGATTATGGCTGGGAGCCGGAAATAAAAGCCAGGATGACGGCTATGTGGTCGATTTAAGCACGATTGAGCAGGATATGACAACCGGGCTTTCCGAAAAGGAGGACATCCAGTTTGCCGATCATGTGACGCAGGATACCACGACGCAGAATGCACCGACAGATGATCTCGATTACGATCCTTATTTTCAGGAAACCAATTCCGGTAATGTGGAAAATCCGGATATATCCGGCAGTGAAAGTATGTCGGATGGAGTAAAGGAAGAGGCAAAGCAGGAAGCAGATACAGAAAACCGGGAAGAAAAGAAGGAAAATGCAGCAGAAACCGGAAATGTGGAAGGCGGCGATCAGGAAGCGTTGTCTACCGCCATGCAGCCGGCACTGAATTTCACGGATGAGGATACGCTGGTATGGCCGATTTCAGGAAACATTCTGGTGAATTTCAGCATGGATCAGACAATTTATTTCCCCACACTGGATCAGTATAAATATAATCCTGCCATTGTGATTGAGGCACATGAAGGGGATCTGATCACAGCGGCAGCAGCCGGCAAGGTTACAGGTGTTTATGAGGATCGGGAGATTGGAAAGGCTGTTACGATGGATCTGGGAAACGGCTATGAGGTAACGTATGGCCAGCTTGATAACATTCTGGTATCCGAGGGCAGTTATGTGGCAAAGGGGGATGTGATTGCGCAGGTTGCTTCTCCGACAAAGTATTACAGTGTGGAAGGAACGAACGTTTATTTTAAACTCACAAAGGACGGTGTTCCGGTCAATCCGATGAGTAAGTTAAAGTAAGTTATAATAATTTAAACCGTATCCTGACTTTACCTGAAATATAAAAAAAGGTATAATCTATGGAAGAAATCCAATCCTATGGAGGAACCGGAATGTTCAGGAAGAAGCTAACCATTATGGTTCTGGTCTCTATTTTATTAACAGGATGTTTAACAGGATGCGGCGCCCAGGTGGCAGAGGCAGAGCAGGAAAGGGAGGAGGCACCTCTTCAGACGATGGAAGAGGATCCGGACTTATCTTATGAGGTTCCGGTAAGCGCTCCCCATATTCTGGTGAACCAGCTGGGATACATAACGCAGAGTACAAAGATCGCGGTTTTCTGCGGATCGCAGCTGCCGGACCGGTTTGAGGTGATTGATGCAGATACCGGGAAGACGGTATATACCGGTAAGCCGGAAAAGCGGGAGTCACAGGATTCCTGCACAGATGAAATCGGCTATGGGGATTTTTCACAGGTGGAGCTCCCGGGAAAGTATTATATTGAAGCACCGCTTTTAGGCGATTCCTATTCATTTCAGATCGCAGATAATCTGTATAATGATGTTCTGAAGGAAGCAGTGAAGCAGTATTATTATAACCGGTGTGGGATCACGCTTACGGAAGAATTTGCGGGCAGCAGGGCACACAATGCCTGTCACACCGGATATGCCCTTCTTCGGGAGGACATGTCGGTGAGTATGGATGTGAGCGGTGGCTGGCATCAGGATGAGAATGGCTCAAAGGATGTCGTCCGGGCAGCGGAAAATATCAGTGTAATGCTTCTGGCTTATGAATTGTTTGGAGATGCCTTTTCGGATGATATGGAGCTTCCGGAGAGCCGGAACGGAATTCCGGATCTGCTTGATGAAATCCGCTATGAAACCGATTGGCTTCTGAAAATGCAGAATGAGGAAACCGGAGCGGTATATGCGAAGGTTACCGTGCCTGCATCGACACAGGGCAAGCCATCGGCCGTTTATGTGGAGCCACCCTCGATGGAGGCAGCGGAAGGCTTTGCCATGTGCCTTGCCAGGTTCAGCTATCTTTATCAGGATTATGACAGGGAATATGCAATGATCTGTCTGAAAGCGGCTGAGCGTGCCTTTAAATATGCACTTGTGAATCAGACGGATGATGCACAGGATTCCTGGAGGTTTGCGGCAGCAGCCGAGCTTTACCGGGCATCCGGACAGCAGGAGTGCCGCTATTATCTGGAAAAGTACCTTGAGGAAGAACTGAAAAATGAACAGGAACAGGAGGGGGATCTCCCCTGTTTTCTTGGGAGTGTGACCTATCTCATGACCAGGAGGACGGTAAACCGGGAGTACTGTTCGGAGTGCATTGCCCGGCTTCTGCAAAGGGCGGAAACCCTGTCTGCACAGATGAAGAAGGAGCCGTTTTATGTGCAGGCGAATGAGGATCAGACGAATCACTCCGAGCTTTTGCAGAAAATGCTGTGGATGTCAACCGTGAACTATATCATCACGAACCATGAGTATGAGACCATTATTGAGAACCATCTTCATTATTTTATGGGCAGAAATAAATTATCCATAAGTTACATAGATGATGTTGGCATCCGGAATTATAAGGATTATAATGAAAGTCTGGGGATTATGAATCAGTTTGATGCAGACAGCAGACTTATTTTTATGCTGGGTGAAATTATCAGCAATTACGAATAAATAAGAGCGTATAATGAAAGTACAGCTTTGGAAAGAAGGTAACGTATGAAAATCGTAGTGTTGGCAGGTGGAATCAGTACCGAAAGGGATGTCTCATTAAGTTCAGGACGCGGCGTTTACAATGCACTGAAGGAAAGAGGACATCAGGTGATTCTGCTCGACGTGTTCTTAGGTTATGAAGGAGATCCGGGGAATATTTTCGAACTGGATCGTGACTGGGTAAAGGATGTGGCTCCGGTATCGGAGGTGGCGCCGGACATTGAGAAGATAAAAGCTTCCCGAAAGAAGCCTTCCAATATTTTATTCGGAGATCATGTGATTGAGATCTGCCAGATGGCAGACATTGTCTTTATGGCGCTGCACGGAGACTGCGGAGAGAATGGCAAGGTGCAGGCAGTTTTCGATCTGTTTGGCATCAAATATACAGGAACCGATTCCTTCAGCAGTGCGCTTGCGATGGATAAGTCCATCACCAAGCAGTTATTTCTGCAAAATGGCGTACCGACTCCGGCGAGTCATCTGTTAACGGGTAAGGACGATCCCTATAAGCCGGAATTTCCCTGCGTGGTAAAGGTGAGCGGCGGCGGCTCAAGCGTGGGCGTTTACATTGTACAGAACGAAAAGGAATATGCCGATGCGGTACAGGATGCATTCCGTTATGATGCAAAGGTTCTGGTAGAGCAGTACATCAAGGGCCGGGAATTCACCGACTGCGTTATTGAGGGTAAGCCTTATCCGGTTGTTGAAATTGAACCGGTATCCGGATTTTATGATTATAAGAATAAATATCAGGCAGGCAGCACGATTGAAACCTGTCCTGCGAAGATCAGCGACGAGCTGACGAAGAAAATACAGGATACCGCACTTAAGGCTTATCAGGTGCTTGGCATCAAGACCTATGCCCGTATGGATGTCCTTATGGATGAAAACGGCGATGTCTACTGTCTCGAGGCCAATACGCTTCCAGGCATGACACCGACAAGCCTCATTCCACAGGAGGCAGCAGTTCTCGGAATCAGCTACGGTGAGCTGTGCGAGCTGATTATAGAGATTTCCCTAAAAAGATGGTGAGGTTGAACATGAAAAATCTGACACTGAAAAATATGGCACAGGCCTGTAACGGAACTTTGGTATTACCGGAAGGGATGCGGAGCGAAGAACTGGAACACAGGGAAACTACGAGTGTTGTGATTGATTCCCGGAAGGTAACGAAGGACGGAATGTTTGTGGCAGTAAAGGGAGAGCGTCAGGACGGTCATTCCTTTATTCCTGCGGTAGCACAGGTGGGCGTGCTTGGAGTGATCTGTGAAAGAGAGCCGGAAGGGTGTGAAATTCCCTATATTCTTGTGGAGGATTCCCTGACGGCATTCCGGAGGATCGCAGCGTTTTACCGTGAGCAGCTTTCCATTCCCGTTGTCGGAATCACCGGAAGCGTTGGCAAAACGAGTACCAAGGAATTTATCGCCTCTGTCCTGTCACAGAAATTTAAGGTATGTAAAACACAGAAGAATTTCAACAATGAAATCGGACTGCCGATGACGGTGCTGTCGATCCAGCCGGAGGATGAAGCAGCCGTTCTGGAAATGGGAATCAGCGATTTTGGAGAGATGACACGGCTTACGGAGATTGCGAAGCCGGATTACTGTGTCATTACTAATATCGGGCAGTGTCACTTGGAAAATCTTGGAAGCCGTGAGGGTATCCTGAAGGCCAAGACCGAGATTTTCAAGTCCATGAATCCGGATGGATATGTTTTCCTAAACGGCGAGGATGATCTGCTGGCAACCGTGAAGAAGCCGTGGAACAACGAGATTATCCGTTTTGGCATGTCTAAGAAAGATGCGGTATACGCGACAGATGTGGTAAATAAGGGGCTGCCGGGTTCGGAAGCTGTTATTCACGTGGCAGATACACAGTTCCCGGTGAAGGTGCCCCTGCCGGGGATTCACATGGTACTGAATGCGCTGGCCGCTACCGCAGTCGGCTGGCAGCTCGGTCTTACAACAGAGCAGATTGCGAAGGGTATTGCGCAAGTGCAGGCGGTAGCCGGAAGAAGCCATGTCATCGAGACACCGGAATATATTCTGATCGATGACTGCTACAATGCCAATCCCGTTTCGATGAAGGCGGCAATTGACCTTCTTGGAACGGCCCTGCAGCGTAAGGTGGCAATCCTTGGAGATATGTTTGAGCTTGGTAAGGATGAAGCGGCTTTACATGCACAGATCGGGGAATATGCCATGACGCATGGCGTGGATGTGCTAATCTGCATCGGAGAGCTTTCGAAGCATATGTATGACCGCGCGGTGGAGACGTTGTCCGGAAAGGAACATGGCAGCCGGGAAATCTACTACTTCCCGACAAGAGAAGAAGCTATGGCACAGATTCCCCACATTCTCCATACAGGAGATGCCGTACTTATTAAGGCTTCCCACAGTATGAAGTTTGAGGAAATTGTTGAGCAGAGCACAGGCCGAATTTAGTATAGAGGAGTACTTAATTATAAATATAATCTCAGGTGTGGATAACTGCCTGAGATTTTTTTGCTGCCATGCATATGAGAAAATGATCCGGTGGATCATTTTTGAGTCAATTTTGTCCTAAAACAAGCCTGATTTTAACAATTATATTTCTGGGGTATTGAGTTATATAATGAAATTCATGTATGATAAGAGGTAAGAAAGCGCAGGAGGGGAACTATGGGAAAAATCATAGGCATTGATCTTGGAACAACGAATAGTCTTGTAGCCGTATGGCAGGATGGGGAAAGCAGACTCATTCCCAATGCATTTGGAGAATATCTGACACCAAGTGTAGTGAGTATTGAGGAAGACGGAACTATTTATGTAGGAAAAACAGCGAAGGAGCGGCTGGCATCCCATCCGGAGGATACGGCAAGCGTTTTTAAACGCTATATGGGAACAGCCAAAAAATATCGGCTCGGAAAGAAGGAATACCGACCGGAAGAGCTCTCGTCATTTGTTCTTAAGAAATTGAAGGAAGATGCGGAAAGGTATCTGGGTGAGCCGGTAGAGGAAGCCATTATCAGTGTCCCTGCTTATTTTAATGATATGGGCCGGAATGCGACGAAGCGGGCCGGACTTCTGGCCGGGCTTAAGGTAGAACGGATTATCAACGAGCCGTCGGCGGCAGCGCTGGCATGCCAGAACAGAAAGCAGGAGGAAGACGCAACGATTCTGGTGTTTGATTTTGGTGGAGGAACGTTGGATGTTTCGGTGGTAGAGTGCTTTGATAACGTGATCGAAATTCTGGCGGTAAGTGGAGATAACCAGCTTGGCGGTCAGGATTTTGATGATGCGATTGTGAAGTATTTTCTAAGGCATTGTGAAATTGATCCGAAGAATCTGACGGCACAGACAAGGGCAATTCTGCGAAGCAGCACAGAAAAATGTAAAAAAGAGCTGACAGAAAAGACATCGGCAGAAATGGTGGTCCGGTGTGAACAGATTGATCGGAAACTGGAAATTACCAGAAGGGAACTTGTAGAGGCAGCAGCAGAGCTGTTTGAACGAATGGGCAGGCCGGTAAGGCAGGCACTTATGGATGCAGAGATCAACGTGGAGGATTTGAATCAGATTGTTCTGGTGGGAGGATCCTGTAAAATGCCGGTTGTCCGGCAGTATTTGCAGCATCTTTTTAAGCGGAAGGATCTGCAGACATTGAATCCGGATCATATGATTGCATTAGGTGCGGGTGTATGTGCAGGAATCAAAGAGCGGGATGAGGAGATTAAGGATATGCTGCTTACGGATATCTGCCCGTTTTCCCTTGGAACAGGTATTGTCAACTATAATGAGCCGGAAAGGGATCAAATGAGTGTTATTATTCCGAGGAACAGTGCACTTCCCTGCAGCAGAAAGCACATATATTGTACAGTTTATGATAATCAGTCCAGAATATGCATTCAGGTGTATCAGGGAGAAGCAATGCATGTAGAAGATAATATCCGGCTCGGAGAACTCTCTTTTGAGATTCCGGAACGGCCACGAGGTGAAGTGTATTGTGAGGTGACTTATACCTATGATATTAACGGTGTTTTGGAAGTAGACGTTTCTGTTCCTGCTACAAAAGAGAAAAAGCAGCTTGTTATTGTCAATAAGGATCTGGGAATGACGCAGGAACAGATTGAGGCGAAGTTGAAGGAATATGAAAAACTGAAGCTCAGTCCTCTGGAGCAGGAAGAAAACAAATACGTTCTTGCCTGGGCAGAGAGGCTTTTCATGCAATGCAATTCCGGTATGAGGAAGGAAATTGAAAACAGAAGGGCGTACTTTATCCATGTACTGCGTGATGATCCGGATCATGCCATAAAAGCCAGAAAATATCTGATGGTCTTTCTGGCAGCAACGGAAAAGATGATGGAGAATTACATCAACTGGGATGAGGAGTCTCTGGAATCCGGTGAGTGGTATCAGGAGGATGAAGAACAGCAGGAGATGGAAGATCTGTTTCAGGAATGGGATAATGAGTAGGTAGACAATATGAACATATATCAGGTATTAGGAATTTCTCCTACCAAAGATAAAAAGGTCATCCGGAAGGCCTATGCAGGACTGATCCGTAAATATCATCCGGAAGAACATCCGGAGAAGTGGAAAGAGATCCACGATGCGTATATGGTTGCCATGCAGAGAGCAGATGAAGACCGGCCATTGCACGAGGAACCAAAGCCACAGCGCAAGGAACAGAAGCCACAGCGCGAGGAACCAAAGCCGCAGCGCGAGGAACAGAAGCCAGAACGCGAAGAACAGAAGCCAGAGCGCGAGGAACCAAAGCCACAGTGCGAGGAACCAAAGCCACAGCAAGAAGAACAGAAGCCACAGCGCGAGGAACAAAAGCCCCAGCGCGAGGAACAAAAACCACAGCACGAAGAACAGAAGTCACAGGAAAAAGCCGCGGGAGTTCACAGAAAAAGCGAAAGCAGGAGGGTTAAACTGAAGTGGCCAGAGCCGGAGGAGGATCTGTTTGGAAACTTAGAGGAACTGACCGAGACAGCAAAAAAGGAACGGCAGGAAGAGAGACAGAGCCAGTTAAAGGCCGCGATAGAACAACTCCATGCACTTTGTAAACCGAAAAAACTGCAATTCCTGCAATGGAAGGAGTTTTTCCGGAAGGAGGAATATCAGTGGGCTGTCCGGCAGGGAGAATTCCTGTATGAGCTGGCAAATTGTCTAAAAGGGCATGTGATGGGACGCAGACTGTATCATTTTCTTCTTGAGCAGATACAGATCATTGAGAACGATAATCGTGTGTCTGGTGAAGTCCCAAAGAGACAAGGAGCATATGATGCCTATCGAATGGTCAGGATGGAACTCGAGACCAATTATCAAAGAAATCATCCGGCTGTGCAGAAAATATTACTTTTTGTATTATTGCTGGCTATTGCCGGTACGGTACTGTTTTCCTTCAAGTGGAAAGCCGGGAAAGCGGACCGTCAGTCCGAGGCGGACCAGATGGTAGACAGGGAATATGTGGAAGAATATTATGAAAACATTTTGCCGGATGAAATGACCGAGAATATACTTAAAATGCTGGATCTTATGAATACAGACCAGAAAACGGAACTGCTGAAAATGGGGGAACCGATTGCTGATGGAATCTATGTTCTTGGAAATGAGGAGCAGGTAAGACTGGGAATCAGCGCGATTGTAATGGAGAATAAAACCGTAGCGGAAGATCGGGAAAGGGATGTGCCCTCCTGTGAGGTAAAAGTGCTTTTGGATCCGAATGGCTATGCGTTTGAAGTTCAGGCACAGGAAGAGGAAAAGCTCATTCTTTATTGTGATCCGGAAAAACTGACAGGCTGCAGGAGCGCAGACATTTATTATGATGGTAAAAACGGTTACGTTAAATATGGTAACCGGCTGCAAAACGAAGAGCAGGAATCCGATCGGTACGTGCATGAGGCACTGGGATATCCGGTGTTCTTCGTTGTACCCGGAGAGAAAATCTGTGTTATGCCGGTGGGGGATGAGTGATACCCTACACCGGATACTGCTCTCTGATCGAAGCATAGGTAGAAGCAATGATCTCCTGTGTGTAAGCACCGAGCCGCTTCTGGTCTTCTTTGGAGAGATCCTTCGCATAAAACGGTGTTCCATAGTGAATCACAATATTCGTCTTTTTAATCTTCGGAAGGTGATCCTCGAAGATGGCAGAGGTGTTGTATAAGGTTACCGGAACGATCGGGCAGCCGGTCTTCGTTGCAATTTTAAAGCAGCCCTCATGGAAGGGAAGAAAGGTTCCTTCCACCTTGTTGCGGGTGCCTTCCGGAAAAACGAAAATCGAGATGCCGGATTTGATTTTATCAATAGCGGTCAGAATCGTCTGCAGACCCTGCTTGATATCTTCGCGGTCAAGGAAGAGGCAGTGCAGATATTTCATCCAGATACTTAAAAGAGGAACTTTCAGAAGTTCCTTTTTTGCGATATATCCGGTAGGACGCGGTACGCGCACGTAGGTCGCAATGATGTCGTAAAAGCTTCTGTGGTTTCCGATATAAAGTACAGCCTGATCTTTGGGAACATTTTCTTCCCCGATCACGGTGATCTTCACACCGGAAATAAACAGAACCACGCGGAACGCCCAGTTCACGATCGCGAGGGAACTGCGGTTCTTGATATCCATATTGAACTTCCCGATGATCCATTCAATGAAAAATAACGGAATACTGCAAATTAAAAATAAAGTAACAAACAGTGCTGTAATAATGAAACGAAGCATTGTAATTCCTCCATATCAAATGTTCAGGATCCTGCAAAAAGATCTTTGTTTAGTATAGCCCAAACGGGGAACCATGACAAGTAAAGAAATAAAAGAGATAAAGTGCACAGAGTGCCATACTTCGTAAAAAATGTTCACATGATATAGAAAAATATGGTATGATGTAGGAAGCACAGCAATGTGAGTCTTAGATATAGAGTAAAGCGAGGTTCCCAAATGGACAAGATAGCTGTTTTAATTCCCTGTTATAACGAAGAAAAAACCATTGAGAAGGTAGTGGCCGATGCAAGACGGGAGCTGCCGGAAGCAGTGATTTATGTATATGATAATAATTCCACAGACAAAACGGCAGAGCTTGCAGCGAAGGCAGGTGCCGTGGTACGCCACGAGTACATGCAGGGCAAGGGAAACGTGATCCGCAGAATGTTCCGTGAAATTGATGCCGAATGCTACATTATGGTGGATGGTGATGATACCTATCCCATGGAGTTTGCAAGAGAGATGGCAGACAAGGTATTAAAGTACAATTCCGATATGGTTGTGGGTGACCGTCTTTCCTCCACCTATTTTGAGGAAAACAAGCGTCCCTTCCACAATATGGGAAATACGCTCGTAAGAGCCAGCATCAACCGGCTGTTCGGCTGTAAGATCAAGGACATCATGACCGGATACCGCGCGTTCAGCTATGGCTTTGTGAAGACCTTCCCGATTCTGTCAAAGGGCTTTGAGATCGAAACGGAAATGACCATTCATGCGGTCTATAACCATATGCAGATTGATAATGTGATCGTAGAATACCGTGACCGTCCGGAGGGAAGTGAATCAAAGCTCAATACCTATTCCGACGGATTTAAGGTACTGTTTACGATCTTCAAGCTTTACCGTGATTATAAGCCGTTCGGATTTTTCAGTATCCTTGCGCTGATTCTTGGAATCCTTGCCGTGATATTCTTTATTCCGGTTCTGGCTGAATATGTGAAGACCGGACTGGTATTGAAGTTCCCGACCCTGATTGTCTGCGGCTTCGTGGGACTGGCTGCCATTCAGTCATTCTTTGCAGGACTGATTCTGTCGAATATGGCAATGAAGAACCGCAGAGACTTTGAATACCGTTATACGCTCGTCTGTGAAAAGGGACGCCGTATGAGCGGAGAAAATAAATAATAATCTTCCTGAAGCAGGATAAACAGAAAGGATTTTAGAAGATGAAGAAAGTACTTTCCCGTTGGTATCTGTTGGTGATCGGAGGCTTCCTGTTGGCTGCCATGGCAGTGTTTCTCCTGTGCGGAGAGGACAGTGTCATAGCCGTCCATGACAATCTGGATCTGTTTATCCCACAGCTTCAAATGATGAAAAACGGCCATTCGTTTTTCAGTCATGATGCTTATGTGGATTTCCTTGGGGGAATCAGCCGTGATACGCTGTTCTCCGAGTTTTATATTTACACGATTCTGTTTATGCTGTTGCCGGCATTCCCGGCGTACATCGCAGCATATTTCCTGAAAATTCTGATTGCCATTGCAGGCTCTGTTCTGCTTGGCAGGGAACTCCTTGGTGAAAAATATAAAAGTCAGCAGGCTCTTGTCTGGTTATGCGGCTTTGCCTACGGAATCCTGAATGTCTTTCCGGCATTTGGTATTCCCTTTGCGTCCATTCCCCTGCTTTTGTTCCTGCTTGTTAAAATCATGCAAAAGCCGTCTTTTGGATGGTATGCGGCGTTGTTTTTCTATCCGGTGCTGTCCTATTTTTCCTATTTCGGATTGTTTATTCTGGCGTATATGGCGCTTGCCTTTCTGATCTTATGGATTAAAGACCGGAAATTTCCGGGAAGAATGCTGCTTGCCATTGCTGTGCTGTCGGTGGGGTACATCGTGTGCGAATACCGGCTGTTTTACATGATGCTGTTCGATGACGCGGTGACGATCCGGTCAACGCTGTCTCTTATACACATCTGACGCTGC
>ENA-OUQC01001585-OUQC01001585.1-human-gut-metagenome-genome-assembly--contig:-NODE-1585-length-11516-cov-5.024343_pt1 | contig 11516 bp, 11 predicted proteins | sample MGYA00237942_ERZ548815 | MGnify/ENA primary metagenome ERZ548815 (study PRJEB26490, sample SAMN05194722) | human gut metagenome | biome: terrestrial biome; feature: human-associated habitat; material... | reverse complement strand
GTCGTGATGACTGTTATGTCACAATCTCATTATAAAGTGACAAAATCTCTAAGTCAACGAAAAAGTCACAAAAAAATAAAATTGTGACAAAACTAAAAGAAACGGGTTGATTTAATACTATGTGTGACAAAAAAGGCATTAACATTTCAAACTTTAGAAAACTTATTGATAAAACAACAAGAGAAAAAGTCGCTAAAGCTCTTGACTGCGACACTTCTTTGGTTACAAAGCACTACAACGGCAATCGCTCTATCACTTTAGATTTTGCGATTAGATACGCAGATTATTTTAACGTTTCCCTTGATTACTTGGTGGGAAAAACGGATACACCGACAACCGATAAAGATATCCGGTTTATTTGCGATTATACGGGGTTAACAGATACTTCAATTTCAACGCTTCATAAGAACACAGAGGTACTCGAAGACGGCGGAAGAGATGTATTTAATATCGAAATGTTAAAGTTTACAAATAAATTTATTTCCGAATATGCCCTGCCATTATCCGAGCTTGCATATATGTATAAAATGAATTTTTCAAGTTCCGTTTGGTACAAACAAAAATATTTAAATGCAGAAACACCCGAAGAAAATGAAAAATTCGGGCGTGAAGCCTGCAACAAGGAACTTTTGTGCGAAATAAATGCACTTAAATTTCAAAAAATTGCTAATACATTGTTAGAAAAGGATAGTTATTTTGAAGAAGCAAACGAAGAATTAGAAAAGAAATTAGCAGATGATCCAGCTTTTGCACTTGCAAGACTTTTTACACAGACGTTAGGCGGTAATTATGGCAACGATTGAAAAGAGAGGGGAAACGTACCGTATAACGGTATCGGCAGGCTATGACCTTAACGGAAAGCAGATACGGCGATCAATGACCTACAAGCCCGAAGCCGGTATGACAAAGAGAAAAGCCGAAAAGGAAGCGCACCGGCAAGCGTTGTTATTTGAGGAAAGTATAAAAAACGGCTTTACAACGGACGGTAACATAAAATTTGAGGAGTTCGCTCGGCAGTGGGTGAAGCAGATCGAGAGAGAGGGCGAATTAAAGCCGCTTACTATAAAACGCTTTAAGCAATGCCAGGAGAGAACATATAAGGCGATCGGACACTTGAAAATGAATAAAATCAATAAAACACATATTCAAGCGTTTATAAATAACCTTGCTGAGGACGGCATAAATCAGCAGACGGGCGGCGGGCTTTCTACCAAAACACAGAAACTGTATTTGAACTTCATTTCCGACGTGTTCAATTATGCTATTGATTGTGATATTGACGTCAAGAACCCGTGTACCAATGTAAAGGTTATAAAAAAAGACCCGAAAGAACGGGAATGTTATACGATTGATGAAGCAAGGACTTTCTTAACCCTGCTTGAAACTGCACCGATAAAATATAAAGCCTTTTTTACACTTGCTATGTTCGGCGGCTTCCGTCGTGGTGAGCTTCTCGGCTTTGAATGGTCTGATCTTGATTTTGAAACGGGCGTTATATCTGTTATGCGTACTTCTTTATTTGACAAAGAGCAGGGCGGCACGTTTACGGGTACACCGAAAACAAAAGGATCACAACGCAGCTTGAAGCTCCCCGAAAACGTTATTGACGTGCTGCGTGAATATAAAGCGGAGCAGAACAAGCAGCGGCTTTTAATGGGCGATAGGTGGGTTAATTCAAACAAAATATTCATTGCCGAGAACGGCGCACCTATGGGCGTTGACAGCGCTCGACATTGGCTTACAAAATTCTGCAAGCGGAACGGGTTAAGGCAAGTAAACGTCCACAGCTTCCGACACCTCAACGCTTCATTGCTTATTATGAATGGCGTTGATGTTCGCACGGTCTCGGCTGCGTTAGGTCATAGCCAGACGTCAACAACCTTGAATATATATGCTCACAGCTTCCAAGAAGCGCAAGCAAGGGCGAGCGAAACGATCGCAAACGCTTTGACTATAACACCGACAGAAACAAAACAGACATAAAAAAAGACGGTACACCGTAGCAAGTGTACCGTTATTTTGTTATCTGCCGAGCTTGTCAATTCTTGAGGTTATAGGTTTTATCGGCAAGCTCGGTTATTAAAGATAAAAGCCGTTATATCGGCTCTGAGCGTCTCATATGAAGCGTGAGAATTTCACAAAATTCCTTAGGGGTAAGCCCTTATAATTAAAAAACGCCCTGAAGCATTGATATATAAGACTTTGCCGAGCTTGTGACAACGTTATTTCTTAACATTTCTTTACCTTTACGGCATAAAAATAGCCTTGACAATTCAAGGCATATAGCATATAATGAAGATACAAAGAGTGGTGCTACCGATAGACGGTTACGCCCTCAAATAAGATTGTAAAAAGATTTAACCGCCTTAGCTTTGGAACGTTGGGCGGTTATTTCTTTTTATATGCAAGGACTGCGACAAACACCGTCACAAGTCCGATAATTACAAGAGCGAAAGTAAATAAGTTTTCGTATGTAACATACTGCATAAGATCACCCCCTCACGAGGGCGCAGAGTGTAACCGCCTACCGTAAATGGTAGCACCACAAGAGCATTATATTAAATATAGCCGAACTTGTCAATGCCCGACTGCTGAATTTTGGTGTTTATTTGGTGTTTATTTGGTGTTTATTCTCGTCGTTTGGTGTTTACTTTCATCAAAGCTCATTGAAGCTCACCGCTTCAAAAATGGCTCTATATCAACGTTTGTTGCACTTCATTGAAGCTCATTAAATGTGCTTTTGTGAGTTCGAGTCTCGCCACTCGGACCATATCGACAATCTTCTTTTGAGGGTTGTCGATTTTTTTATTTTCCGCTCTTTATCCGTTCTTTTATTATTGTATATTATTTTAATTATCGGTAAAAATAGGGTAGAGGTGAAGAAAAATGATCGAACAGGATACAATACGGCTTCTCAGAGAGTGCGACGCCGGAGTTAAAATGGGGATTGCTGCGATAGACGAGGTGCTTTCCGATGTTGAAAATGAGCGGTTTAAAGCAAAGCTCATAGATTTGAAGGACGACCATCAGCAGCTCAACGGCGATATCCAAAAGCTCCTCGGCAAGTATCACGATGACGGCAAAAACCCCAATCCTTTTATTAAGGGAATGTCACAGCTTAAAACAAATTTTAGAATGGCTGCCGAAAAATCCGATGAAACAATTGCCGATTTGATGACCGACGGCTGCAATATGGGAGTAAAATCCCTCTGCCGATATCTAAATCAGTATAAAGCCGCCGATGATGCGTCAAAGGAACTGACAAAAAGACTGATTAAAATCGAAAGCGATTTCACGGCTGAAATCAGACAGTATTTATAAAGCTTTAGCCTGCTTTTTGCAGGCTATATTTTTTTGCTAAAAATCTTACAATATCCCAATATTGTATATACAACTGTATAGTAAAATGTCTTGATATATGTATAATAGTGTGTTATAATTTTAACAAATTCATAAAGGAAGTGATAAAATGGCAAGTCAGCGTTCGGGTGATAAAACAAAACTGATGCTTGCAGAATCGTTAAGAAATCTGATGCGGAAAAAACCTCTTGATAAAATCAAAATCCATGAGATAGTTGATGCCTGCGGGGTAAACAGACAGACATTTTATTATCATTTTCAGGATATTTATGCTCTTGTCGAGTGGATGTACCAGCATGACGCGGTTGAGCTTATCGAGAGAAACAACAAAGCGTTTCTTCAGGGTGAGGTTGGCACAAGAGATGACTGGGAAGAGGTAATCAAGGCTCTTTTCAATTATATTGAGGAGCATAGAAATGAAATTCTCAGCGTTATAAACTCAAGAGCCATGGTTTATTTTTCAAACTTCGTTTACGAGGGGTTAAGGACAAGTATAAAACGTGTTGTTGACCTCCAGTCGAAAGATCTTAATATTGACGAGTACTATAAAAACTTTATTTCAAATTTCTATGCGATAGCTTTCGGCGGAATGGTACAGAGCTGGCTCGAAACTAACGGCGCGGCACGGATGTCGAGTCAGGAGCTTATTCACTTGCTCAACATAACCGTTTCGGGAAATATCGAAGCGGCTCTTGGCCGTGCGGCTAACGAAAAAAAGTGAATTTCTATTGACAAAAATCTCCCGTGATGATAGAATAATAGCGATATCGAAAGGCAAAGACGGAGAGTATTCGGATTGTTCGGTTTTCAGAGAGGCGTCGGCAGGTGAGAGACGTCGGCCGTTATTCGGATTGTAGCTCCCGAGCCGGAGGGAAGAAAGCATTTGCCGTAGAACCCTCCCGTTATTCTGCGTTAAGGTTTTGAGTGGTATTCTTTGAATACAAATTGAGTGGTACCGCGGGTTTTATCTCGTCTCAAGGTTTTCCTTGAGGCGAGTTTTTATTTATACTGTAATTTAACTGCATTGACATAAGGAGGATATTTCAATGGCAAAAGATCTTGCTAAACAGTACGATCCGAAAGACGTTGAGGACAGAATTTATAAATTCTGGCTCGACGGAAAGTACTTTCACGCAAAGTGCGACCCGGATAAGAAGCCGTATACTATAGTTATACCGCCGCCGAACATTACCGGCCAGCTTCACATGGGTCATGCGCTGGACAACACACTTCAGGATATTCTTATCCGTTACAGAAGAATGCAGGGCTATGACGCTTTGTGGCTTCCCGGAACGGATCATGCTTCTATCGCAACCGAGGCTAAAATCGTTGAAGCTATGCGTAAAGAGGGTATCACAAAGGAAGATATCGGACGTGAGGGCTTTCTCAAAAGAGCCTGGGAGTGGAAAGAAAAGTTCGGCGGCAGAATTATCGAACAGCTCAAGAAAATGGGATCCTCCTGCGACTGGGACAGAGAGCGTTTCACAATGGACGAGGGCTGCAGCAAGGCTGTTAAAGAGGTTTTCGTCAATCTTTACAATAAGGGACTTATCTATCGCGGCGAGCGTATAGTCAACTGGTGCCCGCATTGCCTCACCTCAATTTCGGACGCCGAGGTTGAATATGAGGATCAGGCAGGTCACTTCTGGCATCTTCGCTATCCGTTCAAGGACGGAAGCGGTTATCTTGAGCTTGCAACGACAAGACCCGAGACAATGCTCGGCGATACCGCAGTTGCAGTTAACCCGAATGATGAAAGATACAAGGATATTGTCGGCAAAACGCTTATTCTTCCGATCGTTCACAGAGAGATCCCGGTCATTGCCGATGACTATGTTGAAATGGATTTCGGAACAGGCTGCGTTAAGATCACGCCTGCCCATGACCCGAACGACTTTGAGGTTGGTCTCAGACACAACCTTGAGGTTATTGATACATTTACAGACGATGCACACATCAAACCCGAATGGGGCAAGTATGCCGGAATGGACAGAATGGAAGCTCGTAAGGCGATCGTTGAGGACCTTGAAAAAGAGGGTGCTATCGTTAAGATTGAGGACTATTCGCATAACGTCGGCGTTTGCTACCGTTGCCACAGTTCAATTGAGCCCAAGGTTTCAAAGCAGTGGTTCGTTAAGATGGAGCCGCTCGCAAAGCCGGCTATTGACTGCGTAAAGAACGGTGAAGTTAAGTTCGTTCCCGAGCGTTTCGATAAGACATATTATCACTGGATGGAGAACATCAAGGACTGGTGTATTTCCCGTCAGCTTTGGTGGGGTCACAGGATTCCGGCATGGTATTGCGACGAGTGCGGCGAGGTTGTTGTTTCAAAGGAAACACCGACGGTTTGCCCGAAATGCGGCTGCAATCATCTCACTCAGGATCCGGATACGCTTGATACATGGTTCTCGTCCGCACTTTGGCCGTTCTCAACTCTCGGCTGGCCGGACAAAACACCTGAGCTTGCTCATTATTTCCCGACAAGCACGCTTGTTACGGGCTATGATATTATCTTCTTCTGGGTTGCAAGAATGATTTTCTCGTCTGTTGAGAATATGCATGAAAGACCGTTTGACACGGTATTCATTCACGGTATTGTCCGTGATGCGCAGGGCAGAAAGATGTCAAAGTCTCTCGGCAACGGAATTGATCCGCTTATTGTTATTGACGAGTACGGCGCAGATGCACTCAGATTTACTCTTGCAACGGGCAACAGCCCCGGAAACGACATGCGTTTCTCCGATGAAAAGGTCGGCGCAAGCCGTAATTTTGCAAATAAGCTTTGGAATGCGGCGAGATTTATTCTTATGAATCTCGGCGAGGACGAAAAAGCTCCGCATATTCCCGACGAACTTGCACTTGAGGACAAGTGGATCCTCAGCCTTTTCAATAAGCTTACAAAGGAAGTTACGGATAACCTTGACAAGTTTGAGCTTGGTATCGCAGTTCAGAAGCTTTACGATTTCATTTGGGACGTATTCTGTGACTGGTATATAGAGATTTCAAAGATAAGACTCAATTCCGGCGATGAAAAAGCGGCTCAGACAGCAAGAGATATGCTCGTTTACATCATGTCGAACACGCTCAAGCTCCTTCACCCGTTTATGCCGTTCATCACGGAGGAAATATGGCAGACCTTGCCTCACGAGGGCGAGTCCATAATGATTTCGCAGTGGCCTGTTTATAAGGATGAATACGATTTCAGCGTTGAAGAGCAGGAAATGGACAGAATTATGGAAGCAGTTCGTGCTATCCGTAACCGCAGAGCTGAAATGAATGTTCCGCCGTCAAAGAAGGCAAAGTATTATATAGCTACGGCTCATAAGGATACCTTTGAGAAAGCCGGTATCTTCATGCAGAGACTCGCTTCATGCTCCGAAGCCGAGATAGGCGACAGCTTTGAGATTGATGACGCCGTTTGTATCGTTACGACCGACGCTAAGATTTATATCCCTCTCGGTGAGCTTGTTGATTTTGAAAAGGAAATTGCAAGACTCAATAAGGAGAAGGAGAAGGTCCTCAAGGATCTTGAATTTATTGACAAGAAGCTCAATAACGAAAACTTCGTTGCAAAAGCTCCGAAGGCTGTTGTTGACGGTCAGCGTGAAGCCGCACAGAAGCTTCGTGACAAGATTGCCATGATCGACGAGAGCATCGAGAAATTCCAAAAGTAAAAATTAAAATCAACCTCCTCATTTTTATTTTGGGGAGGTAATGATTTAGCCGGCTATTCTTTTTCGCATTCGTAGTTATTAGAAGCTTTCTAAACGCCTCTGCAGACGAGGCAAGATTATAATAAAAGAGTGATACAATGAATTATAACGAAGCATTGAATTTCATACATTCGAGGGATAAATTCGGCAGCCGACCCGGCATGGAACGTATTGAGGCGCTATGCAAAGCCTTTGATAATCCGCAGGATAAGCTGAAATACGTTCATGTTGCGGGAACGAACGGTAAAGGTTCAACCTGTCATATGATTGCTTCCGTTCTTTCGGAAAGCGGATATAAGGTCGGACTCTTTACCTCTCCGTTTGTTGTCGATTTTCGTGAGAGAATTCAAATCAACGGTGAGATGATTTCACGGGAGGATTTGGCGGAAATTATTTCAGAGGTCAAGCCTGTTGTCGAAAAGCTCTCAAAGCAGGGGATTGAACCGACCGAGTTTGAGATTATTACAATCACAGCGTTTCTTTATTTTCTCAGGCAGAATTGTGATATTGTCGTGCTTGAGGTCGGTCTCGGCGGACTGCTTGACTCAACGAATATCATAAAGAAATCCGAGGTCAGCGTTATAACCTCTATTTCTCTCGACCATACAAATATTCTCGGAGACACACTACTGAAAATTGCCGAGCACAAATGCGGAATTTTCAAGGAGGGCGGTAATGTTGTCGGTTATCCTCAGCCTGATTTTGCCGTTGAACGGTTTATTAAGGATAAGGCAAAGGAGAAGAATTGCAAATATTTTCCGCATGAATTGAGCAAAATCCGCCTTGTTCGTGAGGAAATTGACAGTTCGACGATAATCTACGCCGGCTGTACATTCAAAATTCCGCTGACGGGCAAGCATCAGCTTTATAATTTTGCGACCGCCGTTGCGGCAATCAATGTTCTCAAGCAGAACGGATGGAATGTTACATATAAGAGCTTGATTGACGGAATTTCAAAGGTGAAAGTTCCTGCAAGGACGGAGATTATTTCACATTCACCGCTTACAATAATTGACGGCGGACACAATGCCGAGGGAGTGGATGCTCTTTGCAATACGCTTGTAAAATTCTGCGCAAACAGGAAAATCATCGCTGTTTTCGGAATGATGAAGGACAAGGATTACAGGTATGCCGTCAAAAAGCTTGCTCCTCTTTGTGAGAGAATTTATACGACAGAAGCTTCAAATCCGAGAACGCTTGACGCAAAATCGCTTGCCAAAGAGGTAAAGCAATACTGCAAAAAAGTCCGCCCGGAGCCGAATCCTGAAAAGGCTTTTTACAAAGCCTTGAAAAAGGCGAAAGACGATGATGTAGTTTTGGTATGCGGTTCTCTTTATCTCGCTTCCGATGTTAAAAAATTCATTAAATGACATCACATTACAAAAAGAAATTATTTTTTTAACCAGTCTTCAACAAAATATTTCCGGACAATCCTTTATCCTATTGGGTAAGGGATTGTTTTTTTGATGCAAATTCTATGATTACATAAAAAAGCTTTTCAAGTCTCGCATACTGTGGAAGGGATAAAGAAAGAGAAAAAGTAAAATTCCTGAAACTATAATAAATTGATGAAAATTTAACATAAGCAATAAACAAAGGGGGTATTCTTATGCCTGTAAAAATTATAGCGACAGAGCAGAGGGTGACGGCTTTTCTCGAAGGTGAAATCGATCATCACACCGCCTCAACGCTGAGGATGGAAATTGACGATGCGATACAGACCTATAAGCCGAAGGTCCTGAAGCTTGATTACGGTGACGTGACGTTTATGGATTCATCGGGAGTGGGGCTTGTCATGGGGCGTGTCAGAACAATGTCGCCGTTCGGGGGAAGGATAATAGTATCAAATCTTTCGCCGCAGACCTATAAGGTTATGCAGCTTGCAGGGCTTGAGAAAATTGCAAAAATCAGCAAAAGGGAGGATGTTAGTGATGAAAGCAAAAAATGATTTCAGAATGACGATTGATTCGAGGTCGGTTAACGAGGCTTTTTCCCGTTCAACCGTTGCGGCATTTGCCGCTCAGCTTGACCCGACGGTTGATGAGATAACCGACATTAAAACAGCGGTGAGCGAGGCTGTTACAAACTGTATAGTCCACGCTTACCCCGACAGAGTGGGAAAAATATACATATATGCCGCTGTGTTTGAGGATAACTCCGTTAAAATTTCAGTAAGGGACAGGGGAGTGGGAATTCCCGATGTTAAAAAGGCTATGGAGCCGCTTTTCACGACCCTCGGCGGCGAACGTGCAGGCCTCGGCTTTGCCGTTATGGAAAGCTTCATGGATAAGATCAAGGTCAGATCAAAGGAGGGCAGAGGTACAACGGTAACAATGCTCAAAAAAATCAGCGGGCGTGAGGAAAGATGATCCTTTCTAAAACCAACAGAGACGGGATGATCGAAAAAAACATGGGCTTGGTTCACTCATGTGCGCATAAATTCAGCGGAAAGGGTGTTGAATATGATGACCTCTTTCAGGCAGGCTGTATCGGTCTTATCAAGGCGGTTGACAATTTTAAAGAGGAGCTTGGATTTTCATTCTCGACCTATGCCGTGCCCGTCATTCTCGGCGAAATTAAACGACTTTTCCGTGACGGCGGAACGGTAAGCGTAAGCCGCTCGATTAAGGAAAAAGGGAGAAAAATTTCATATGAACGGGATAAATTTATAAAAAAATACGACCGTGAGCCGACGGTCGGTGAGCTGAGCGAAATTCTCGGATATAATGAATTTGAAACGGCGCAGGCAATAGCCGCATCATTGCCGGTTATCAGCCTGACGGTTAACGATGATGAATCAGATTCCCAGCTTGATATTCCCGTACCCGACCATGAGGAAAGCGTTTCAATGAATCTTGCCGTGCGTCAGGTCATGGAAAGGCTCGAGGAAAAAGACCGTGAGCTGATTAAGCAAAGGTACTTTGCGGGAAAGACCCAAACCCAGACGGCGCAGTTGCTCGGAATGACGCAGGTGCAGGTCAGCCGCAGAGAAAAGCAGATACTAAGGCAAATGAGACAAAAACTGATATAAAGAATAGGTTGCCGTATTTAGCGCAGACCAAAGAGTAAAAATATAGCTAAAATATTATTTTTGCTCTTTTAATTGTTTTCTGCATCTAAATATGACAACCCTGTTTTTTCTGTATTTTATTAAAGCTCCTCAACGGAAATAACTCCGTCCGAGGTTGATACGATAGTCATTATTTTATCGTGCGAAAGCTTCTTCGGCAATTGAAGCTGGAATATTGCGCATGAATTCTGACCCGATTTTGTAATCTCAAGGTCGAGAATGATAACGCGGTAGGTTTTTAGCGTTCTTATAACATTATCAAGATTATCCGTTCCCGAATATTCAACAAAAATGTTGATATTTCGCGCATTGTCAAGAACCCAGTATTCAAAGCGTGAGAAGAATATCTCGGCAAGAAGGATTACAACAGTTGATAAAACCGCTGCTTCAAAATAGCCAGCGCCGATAGCGAGACCGATTATCGCACATGTCCAAAGACCGGCAGCGGTGGTGAGACCCTTAACCTGACGGCGCTTTGTAACGATAATCGTACCGGCACCGATGAAACCGATACCTGCAACAACTCCGGCACCGAGACGAGAAACATCGGTATATAAGTGAAGATAAGAGAACATGAAGTGGCTTATCATCGTTGTCATGCACGCGCCCAAACAAATCAAAATATGTGTTCTGAAACCGGCGGTACGGCGCTTATGCTCACGCTCAATTCCTATTGCTCCGCCGCAAAGTATAGCCAAAAACATTTTGATGAAAACCGAAAGGGTTGTTATTTCTCTTAAAGGATCTAAAAACTCAAACATAATAAATTGCCTCCCTTTTTATATTTCATCAACAACGGTTACAAAGTCAAACTTTGATATTTTTGACATGACGTTTGAATGGGTTTCTTTTTTCGGAAGTCTCGAGGAAATAACGGCACCGATTGTGACGCCGTTTGATTGTTTTTCACGCTGAATATCAACATCAAAAATTTGAATATTCAGTTCTTTAAAAGTGTTGATTATTTCTCCGAGATTTTCGATCTTTTCAAATTCAACGTAAAGATCCATGTTTCGTGCATTTGAAATAACCCATGAGCTGATTTTTTCAAAAACAACTGTAGTGAGAAGAATAAGCAAGAATCCGAGAATGGCGCACTCATAATAGCCTGAGCCGATCGCAAGACCCATACAGGCCGAAGCCCAAAGACCTGCGGCGGTCGTCAAGCCTTTGATTTCCTGACGTCCGGTAACGATAATAGTTCCGGCTCCGAGGAAACCGATACCGCTGACAACTTTTGCGCTATATCTTGAAACGTCAACCTGCTTATCAAGCATTCTGGCAATTTCTTCCCATAAATTTCTCATAATATATGTTTCGTAATGGCTCAAAATCATTGTCAAAGCTGCACCGAGACAAACTATCATGTATGT